>Ga0315285_10009140_pt1 | contig 10138 bp, 8 predicted proteins | sample YL17G09_36_MG_FD_203698 | JGI IMG/M metagenome (GOLD analysis project Ga0315285, IMG submission 203698) | Sediment microbial communities from Yellowstone Lake, YNP, Wyoming, USA - YL17G09_36 | ecosystem: Environmental > Aquatic > Freshwater > Lake > Sediment | place: USA: Wyoming | collected... | reverse complement strand
TGTAACGCTCGAGCTCCTGGCGCGCAGAGATCATACCCGTTTTTGCAGCGGCGATATGGGCCGGGTCATCTGCGAGAATGGTCGCTATGGTCTCCCGGAACTGGAAGTGCTCGCGGATCATCTGCCCTGCCCCGTTCTTCCCCTTCAGAATATCGCTTCCGGGCCGTATATGGCTGATCCCCGGGACCGAAGGCTTCTTGCATCCTCCCGACATGAGAGAACCGGAGCACCATGACCGGGCGGAAGCCCTGGCAATTGTAATTAAGATTTAACCCTCAAAGCAATCGTTCGGTGCAGAGACATAGAGCTACCAGATAGAAAGGTGAGATAGCCCATTCCTCTTTTTCAATACCCTGCCACCTGACCCTTGACCACGCTCCAAATCTTCGTCTCCGTCATCTTTACAATCTCCGCATCACGCTCCTCATCGCTCATGTTAAGATAGTTTCTTTCATTGAAGAACTGCACTTCCTCGTTTTCGTCAAGGTACAGCATCTTCCGTAACAGGAGAAATGCTTCATCACAAATGCGACGTGGCGCCGGTTGCTCCTCGACATTTGGTCCCAGCTCCGGTACGGGGACCGGACGTGGATCTGTGAGCATTTCTGCGAGTTCTTTGAGGATCTTTTGCCTCAATTCGAGATACAAATTGACGATAGTCACCACATCCCAGACGTAATCTTTCGGTATTTCCGGACTCAGGGTATCAAGAAGGGGGGTTACTGCCAAATCACCGAGATCCTGTAACACAAGGGCTGCCTTCTTTTTCTCTTCTTCCTGTTTAGAATGCAGTACGTTGACTAGATCCTGGGCCTCCTTTCGAGAACGCTGTATGATGGATGATGCAAGAGCGTCCAGGCTCTTAAGATCAAAACTATCCAGCTCCCGGAGAATTAAGGGAATCTCTGTTACATACACTTTTAAAGCATTTTTCTCCTTTAGTACCCTATACTCATGGATGATTCCATCCTCAAGGTGGAGGGTAACAACTCTTCTTTCCTCATCGAGCCGGAAAAAAATCGAATGGCTCCCTTCTGTCAGGATGATAGAGTTCATATCAAGACTTTTTCTCACTGCAGCCCCCTGAATCCACGGAAGCTGATGAATGATACGAAGATGATCACTTACACGTGGAGTTTCTATTCCAGGAACCTTATTCCAGGTGAAGAGGTACGGGGCCTGTTCCATCATAGGATACCCTTCCTTCTCGATGCTATATGAGTATTCTTCTTTATACCCATGTCCTCCTCATGTATTCGAAGTGTCTCATGGAAATCGTTCAATAAACGATCTCCTCCCCTAACATCCTATTTGTCTTCCATTTAGCCCATTGGAGACTTTCCCACCAGGATTTGGAGGCATTTTCTTTATCGGGGTAAGAGAGGATACAAAAAAGCCAATTCAGAGCACAACGATAATCGGCAGGTTTCGTGGTGAAATACGCAAACTTCTCTGTTGGTGGCTGGGGTCGTACCCACCCTCTATAGTCTTCTTTTCGCACGATACGCCAGAAATGGTGTGCGGAACTGCATCCAAAGTGACAAAATACCTTGCATTTCAACTTGACTGAATCAAGATCATAGGGTTTGTTCTGCGTATCTTTCCATCCTGCCTCGAGGATGAGATGCTTTTTTTTCGGATTTCCGAATTTGACTCCCCAGTACTCTTTTTCTTTATAAGATATTTTTTCCAGTTTTTTTCCTCGGATGTCCGGATGCCAGTTGAAGGTACCCTTCTCATCTTTTTCCGGAGGGGGGTCGTTTTCAACCGGTATCGCAGCAAATGTATACCTATGGGTATCGAGATCATCAATTTTAACAGGTACATAGGGGTATCCGAGTCGGAAAAGCCCATTATCTTCGCTCGTCCCATTTTCCCATTGGTCTCCCTCGAATGAACAGGTACCAGGGTAGACATCGAAACATGCCCCTCGTCCAAGCCTGGAGTGCCCCATGTATACCACATGGATTCCCTCTGTCTCCAGTGCCTTTTTAAAATCTTTCTTACTCACCACGGTTATGATAATAAACTGAACCTTTTGTTTGGTATTTTTATACCTGGCAACCAGCTGCACCGATTCAAATCCATCAAATGCTCCTTCTATTTTCTCAATTTCGAATTTATTTTTTGGATCGGACTTCGCTATCTTTTCCTTGAGATATTCGAGAGCTGATGTGACATTGTTTTTGAGATCATTGTCATGAGCCTGAATGCCCTGAGCCATTACAATCTTTCTCGTTTCCATCTTCTCGGGAGAGATATCTTCAACCGGAATTTTAGTTTTCTCGTTGTTACCCATGTCGGTCAAAGTATCAATGTATCCAGTGACATAAAGGTATTTACGATTGCCTGGGGTCCGGGTTCCATCGCTTCACCACCGATGCCGGCTGGCTTGTGCCCCGCTTGCTCGAATATCCGGTGATCCCCCAGCCGGATCTCGTTGCAGATGGCGGTCGCATATGCATCCGCAGAGGCAACGTCAGGGGAGAAGACGGTTGGTATCGCTCCCTGGATGTATATGGCTGATCCCGTGGCAGAAGGTTTTTCCATCCACTCCGCCATGAGGGAACTGGAGCTCTATGACCGAAGGGAGACCCAACCGACTCATCCATGAGAAAAGCCCCTACCTTCTCCAGCATGCATACAACCCTGTCGACTGGTACCCATGGGGGGAAGAGGCATTCAGCAGGGCACAGGCCGAGGACAAACCAATCTTCCTCTCGATAGGATACTCCACGTGCCACTGGTGTCACGTCATGGCCCGGGAGTCCTTCGAGGACCCGCAGGTGGCAGCCCTCATGAACGCGAGCTTCGTGAACATCAAGCTGGATCGGGAAGAGCGGCCGGAGATCGACCAGGTCTACATGGCGGTCGCGCTCCAGCTCATGGGGACGGGAGGATGGCCCCTCACGATTGTCATGACCCCCGAGAAGAAGCCTTTCTTTGCTGCCACCTATATCCCCAGGGAATCGGGGCTCGGGCTGGTCGGGATGCTCGACCTCATCCCGATGATCGATTCCGCCTGGCGGGAGAGACGGGAGGAGCTCCTCACGGCAGCAGATAAAGTGTCCGTCCTTCTCAGGATGCCATCGGGCGATCAGCGGGGAGAGAGCCAGCAACAGGTCGTGGAGCGGGTCCTCTGTGAACTGAAGTCAAGCTTCGACCCGCAGTACGGGGGGTTTGGTGGCCCGCCCAAGTTCCCTACCCCGCATTCCCTGCTCTTCCTCCTCCGAAGCTTCGAGAGTAATGGGGACCCGGATCTCCTCTCTATGGCAGAGAAGACCCTCCAGGCCATGCACGCCGGGGGAATCTACGATCACGCAGGGTTCGGGTTCCACCGCTATGCCATGGATGCCTCCTGGCTTGTACCCCACTTCGAGAAGATGCTCTATGACCAGGCCCTTCTTGCCATGGCTTATACCGAGGCATTCCGGGTGACAGGACAGGCATTCTACCGGAGTATTGCTGAAGAGATCTTCACGTATATCACGAGGGATCTCCGGGGGAGCGAGGGGGCCTTCTACAGCGCAGAAGACGCCGAGAGCGGTGGTAAGGAGGGGGGGTTCTATCTCTGGACCCGGGATGAGATCGGAGAGGTTCTCTCAGGCACCGAGCGTGCTGCCTTCACGGAATATTATGGGATCTGCCGGGACGGGAATATTCCCAGGCATGCCGGAACCAGGAATTCGGGGGATAACATCCTCCATGTCGCGGGGACCGAAGAGCAGGTTGCCGCAGACCTCGGTATCCTTCCGGATGAACTTGGGAACGTCCTCGCATCGGCGATGGAGAAGGTGCGCGCTGCCCGCGGGAACCGGCCCCGGCCCGCCCGGGACGAGAAGATCCTCACCGACTGGAACGGCCTTGCCATCGCTGCGTTCGCAACGGGGGCGAGGGTGTTCGGATCCGGGGAATACCTGGAGGCCGGCAGGAGGGCAGCCTCCTTTATCCTCTCTACCATGATCACGAAGGATGGGAGATTGCTTCACCGCTACCGGTCGGGAGAGGGAGCGGTTGACGGAAATGCCGATGATTACACCCACCTCGCGTGGGGTCTCCTGGAACTCTACCGTTGCACTCTCGATCTCAGCTACCTGGAACGGGCGGTCGCCATCACCGACAGCTTCATCGGGCATTTCCGGGATGGGGAGCGGGGCGGTTTCTTCTTCACCCCTGATGACGGGGAGCCCCTCATCACAAGGCTGAAACCAGTCCACGATGGGGCAACCCCTTCCACAAACTCGGTTGCCCTCTCCAACCTTCTCATCCTATCCCGCCTCACCGGCAGGACAAGGTACCTCGACATTGCCCGGGGTCTCATGGGCTGGTACCTCAGGGAGCACGCTGGCTCGGCGGCAGCTTCAACCTGGATGATGGCCTCCCTCAACCTTGCCCTCGGTCCTTCTGTCGAGGTGGTTGTGGTCGGCGATCCGGGGGCCGCGGATACACGGGCGCTCCTGCAGGTCGTCGACTCCCGCAACCGTCCCGAGATGGTCGTCCTCCTGAAACCGGCTTCCGGGGATACGCTCCTCGATCATCTTGCCCCCTTCACCAGAGGGTTTACCGCAAGGTCAGGAAAGGCATCGGCATATGTCTGCAGGAATCATGCCTGCGAGCTCCCGGTCACTGACCCGGATTCCCTTGGTGCGATCCTCGGCTCTTCCCTGGCGAAACAGGTACATGGATGAAGATCCTCGGTGTTCCGAAGGCCTTCGGGTGAGCACTAGTGTCGAAGAGCCCCTTCACTATCCACAGGCTCTTCTCAAATAGTGTTCACGCAGGCAGTTGGTCACAGATGTTGCGTTCAACACTATATATGGGATGAAGTCACATTCACCCTTAAACGGGGTCTTTCAAACTGGAGGAGAGGATGACAAAAAGGCTTCTCACGGAACCTGAGGGGTATGAGATTCTCAAGCGCGCCGGCATCCCGGTACCTGCCCACGGGGTCGCCCATGACATGGAGGAGGCTGTCCGGATCGCGAGCGAGATCGGGTTTCCCGTTGTCATGAAGATCGTCTCCTCCGGGATCGTCCATAAGAGTGATATCGGCGGGGTAATCCGGAGGCTGGATGACCCGGAGAAGGTCCGTTCGGCCTTCAGGGAGATCCTCTCGAACGTGAAGGAGCGGATGGCGGGAGCGGCGATTGGGGGGGTCATCGTCGAACAGGAGCTCCCCGGGGGGCTTGAGGTCTTCATCGGCGGGAAGACCGATCCGGCCTTTGGCAGGGTCCTCACCTTCGGCCTGGGCGGTACTCTCGTGGAGATCCTCCGGGATGTGGCCCTCCGCATCCTGCCCCTTGGGGAGGGCGATGCTGAAGAGATGGTCAGGGAGATCCGGGGCTACCGCCTCATCTCCGGCTACAGGGGGAATCCCCCGAAGGACGAGGCTGCGCTCGTCTCGATCATCCAGGCCGCTGCACGGATGTTCACGGCCGAGGATATCTCAGAGTTCGATATAAATCCCCTCATCCTCTATGAGGATGGGGCATGCGCGGTCGATGCCCGCATCTATCACGGCGTGGATGCCCCGGTAAGGCCGCGGAAGATCCACTGTACCCTCGTACCCGAGATCTTCTCTCCTGAGTCCATCGCCTTGGTGGGTGCATCCGGCGATCCCCGCAAGGTCGGGTATGCCGTCTTCAGGAATCTCCTGTCCTTCCCGGGCAGGTTGTACGCGATCAACCCGAACCGGAGCGAGGTCCAGGGAAGGAAGACCTACCCCTCCATCGGAGCGCTCCCGGAACCGGTCCATCTCGTCGTTATTGCGGTCCCCGCGAAGCTCGTTCCCGGGATCGTGGATGAGGCAGGCAGGGCGGGCACGAAGGCCGTCATCATCCTCGCAGGCGGCTTCGGGGAGACCGGAAGTTCCGGGAAGAGCGTGGAGGGAGAGCTCGTGGAGACAGCCCGGAGGTTCTCGATGCGCATCCTCGGCCCGAACTGCCTCGGGATCATGCTCCCCCACAAGGGGATCAACACCACCTTCGACCCCATCACCCCGCGGGCCGGGAGGGTGGCCTTCATCTCCCAGAGCGGGGCCGTGATCGCGACCATGGTGGACTGGTCGGTGCCGGAGGAGATCGGGTTCTCGGCGGTCATCAGCGTCGGGAACCAGGCAGACCTCGGGTTCGAGGACTTCCTCTTCTCCCTCAGGGAGGACCAGGTTACCCGGGCAATCGTGATGTATATCGAGGAGGTGAAGGACGGGGCGGCGTTCCTCGAGGCCGTGCAGAGGGTCACGAGAAGGATCCCCGTCATTGCCATCAAGAGCGGGATATCGAGGAAAGGGCAGCTCGCCGCTTCGTCCCATACCGGCGCCCTCGCGGGGAGCCACGAGGTCTACATGGCAGCCTTCAGAGAGGCGGGTATCATCACCACCCAGTCCCTGCGCGAGGCCTTCCTCCTCGCCGAACTCCTCGCATCCGAGGGCTATCCCCGGGGCAACCGGGGGATTGTCATCACGAACGCCGGCGGCTTTGCGGTCTTTGCCTCTGACTATGCCGATCTCTACGGGGTTGATCTCGTGGAACTCCCGGCCGGGATCCTCGGGGAGCTCAACTCCTTCCTCCCGGCCGCGTGGAGCCATGAGAACCCTCTGGATCTCGTCGGCGACTCGGGGGTCGGGATCTATGCCCGGGTCTTTGACCTCATGATCAGGAACCAGGAGTTCTGGGATATCGCCTTTATCGTCTCGGTCCCTGATGCGGTCCTTGATGCTACCCAGCTCGCCCAGGAGATCGTGCGCTTCTCCCGGAGCACGAAGAAGATGGTGGTCGGCTGCCTCCTTGGGGGCTCTTCCATGAAGAGCAGCGTCCAGATCCTCCGGAGCCACCAGATCCCGAACTTCGCCGACCTGGAGGATGCCTTCCGTGTCGTGGGGAGAGCGTGCAGTGTGAAGAGGCCTGGAGAGGTGCCTGACCCCGGGACCCGCGGACGGGAAGATATTCAAAAGATCTGAGCAGAGGTGTACTGCGTATAAACGGACTCTTCTCCTGTGAGCAATCCCCCATGAAGATCCTCCTTATCGAACGGGAAGGCACGGACCTCTACTCGACCCTCTACGACTCTGACACGAGCCGCGCAATGCTCCGGTTCTACCATCCCGTCCGCCATCCTGCGGGGGTCGAGATGATGACCGCCTCCCTGGGAAGCGCACTCTCCCTCGTTTCAGAGCTCAGGTGGTACATCCAGCGCTACGTCGACGAGGTTCTCCTGACGGAAGATGGCTCGGTGTACCTCACCTGGTCCCTCGCCGATTGCGTGTACGAGCGCGGGGTGACCCTCTCGCAGCCCTGGCCCCACCGATTCCGTTACCGTATCCACGGGGGAAAGATCTACCGATCCCCCTGGGATCTCGATGCCTTCGGTGATGCTTCCCCGGCTCTTTCGGAAGGCAGGAATGCTCCGATACCCGGTACACAGGATCAGATCCTTGAGGTCTGGGGCATATCCGACGAGAACCACGAGCCCGAACAAGGAGAGCCGGAGGTTCGGGAAGAACCAGGGGATACGAATCCCTGAACTCATGAACCCGCGGGGAGCCCCCTCCCTTACACAGATATATTCCGGCCACCTATCCTGTATCATGGCACGGAAGACTCTCTCCATCGGGATCACCATCAACCTGGAGAACTACGAGAACCTCCGGCTGGATGTTGAAGGGGAGATCGGGGACGACGGGAACGCAGAAGATCTCATCTCCTTCCTCGATGGGATGCTCGCGCGCCTGGGCCATGGGGACCAGGTCACCGCTGAACGGGTGGAAGCATACAGGAGAAGGGTCCTCGCATTTCCGAAGGCCGTTGTTGCAGCTGCCCCGTTACCTGTCCAGAGGGAGGGTGGGGCTTCGCCGGAGGCGGCCCGGCCCGCCTCCAGCGGAGTACCCCGCGAGGCTGCTCCCAGGCCTCCTGACACTGTCCAGGCAGAGGCCCGGCAGGAAGTTCCGTCTGCACCTGCCAGGGAAGATCAGCCGGTGATCGTCAGGGTCAGTCCGGGAGCGAAGGGGACCAGGCCCGCGAAGCCAGCTGAAAGAGCAGGAGGAGCAGCTCCCGTGGCAGGAACGGCCGAACCCCCCCGGAAGACTCCGGCGACTCCTCCTACGCGGGAGGTTCCCAAAGAGGTGAAATCTGCTCCCGAGAGCCCGCCTCTCGTTGAGGGGGAGGTGCGCTGCGAAGGGTGTGGTCTCCCCATCACAAAGAACCAGGAGAAGCTCTCCCGGCTCCTAACGGGGAGGAGCCTCTGCAAGCGGTGCATGAATCCATGATGCGGTTCATTATCGCGCCGCGCATGGTCCAGATTTAAGTAGAACCCCGATCGAGTGTCTATTGGGATGAAGAAAAGCCTCCTCATGTGGGACGAGACCCTCTTCCGTGAACCGGAGGTCTTTGAGCTGGACTACGTCCCAGAGCAGTTCCAGCACCGCGAGGACCAGGTGAAGGAGCTCGCCTTCCAGGTGAGGCCTGGGATGAAGGGGGCCCGGCCCCTGAACACGGTCTGCAGGGGGCTCCCCGGGACCGGAAAGACCACCTCCGTGAAGAAGCTCTTCACCGAGATCGAGGAGACGACAAAGAAGCTCATCCCTGTCTACGTGAACTGCCAGATCGATAACACGAAGTTTGCCATCTTCTCACAGATCTACCGGAAGCTCGCCGGCCACCTGCCTCCTGCCTCAGGCACCTCGTTCAAGCAGGTCTTCGATGCCATCGCCCGGATCATGCAGAGGGACGATGCCGTCCTCCTCGTTGCCCTTGACGATGCGAACTACCTCCTCTACGAGAACGAGATGAACCGGGTCCTCTACACCCTGCTCCGCTCCCACGAGGCCTACGCGGGCACCCGTATCGGGGTGATCCTCATCATCTCGGATATGAACGTGGACCTCGTCCAGGCCGTGGACGCCCGGGTTGCGTCGGTCTTCCGGCCCACCGAGGTCTACTTCCCGCCGTACAAGGAGGAGGAGGTGGCAGGTATCCTCCGCGACCGGGTGAACCAGGGGCTCTACCCGAACGTCCTTCCCGATGCCATGTTCCGCCTCGTCGTCGAGCAGACCATGAAGAGCGGGGATCTCCGGGTGGGGATAGACCTGCTGAAGAGGGCAACCCTGAACGCCGAGAAGGAGGCCCGCCGTATCATCGAGCGGGACGACATCTGCCGGGCCTACGAGGTCTCCAGGTACCTCCATCTCGCGTTCACGGTAAAGACCCTGAAGGCCGAGGAGAAGGAGCTCCTGAGGAAGGTGGCGGAGCTCTCCAGCGGGGAGAAGGAGATGAACGCCGGCGAGGTCTACCGGTCCCTCAAGGAGAAGGAGAGCCTCGGCTATACCCGGTTCTACGAGATGGTGAAGAAACTCGATGCCATGCGCCTCGTGAACCTCTCTTACCGTGATGGGAGGGGAAGGACCCGGCTCATCAGCCTCCGCTACGATCCCGGGAGAGTCCTCGAGTACCTCAGGTAGGAACGGGAGATAAATTTAACAAACCTTATCATATCCTCATCCTCTATATTTTCATCATCTCTACCGGGGGAATTGTAGTGATCAGCGTCAATGAACTTGCATTCGATCTTTTCAATGAGCTCGCGGAATACCCGGAAGATTTCAATGCGGCGTTCCACCAGCTCGACAACGGTGCCCGGATCGTAGACTGTGGTGTCTCGACCCGGGGCGGGTACCAGGCTGGAAGGATCTTCACCGAGATCTGCATGGGGGGCCTTGGAGAGGTCGGTTTCCGGATGGGGCAGATCAAGGGGGTGCCCCTTGCCTTCATCGAGGTGGCGACCGACTTCCCCTCCATCGCCTGCCTGGGGGCCCAGAAGGCAGGGTGGACCGTAAAAGTGGGGAACTACTCGGCCATGGGGAGCGGCCCGGCGAGGGCACTCTCCCTGAAGCCGAAGCACACCTACGAGGTCATCGATTACGAGGACGACTGCGAGGACGCGGTCATCTGCCTGGAGAGCGACCACCTGCCCAACGGGGAGGTCCTGGAGAAGATCGCGACCGACTGCGGGGTGGAGCCGGCAAATACCTGCGCGGTGGTCGCGCCGACAGCCTCCCTTGTGGGATCGATTCAGGTAGCCGGCAGGTGCGTCGAGACGGCCGTCTATAAATTGAATGAACTCGGGTTTGACACCCGCACCATCG
>Ga0315285_10009139_pt1 | contig 10142 bp, 4 predicted proteins | sample YL17G09_36_MG_FD_203698 | JGI IMG/M metagenome (GOLD analysis project Ga0315285, IMG submission 203698) | Sediment microbial communities from Yellowstone Lake, YNP, Wyoming, USA - YL17G09_36 | ecosystem: Environmental > Aquatic > Freshwater > Lake > Sediment | place: USA: Wyoming | collected... | reverse complement strand
ACGTCTTCCGCTCTCCGGAGGACAGCGCATAATACCGGTCGAGCAAATCCTGCACGTTCTCCCCCACCTGCTCCTTCACCGCCGCGTTGAACGCATCGTTCTGCTCGCGCGCCTGCGTCCAATCCGCTGCCGTCAGCCACTTGTCCGGGTCCTCGTTCTCTGCCCGCCACTGCTCCAGCCACTCGAGTGCTTTCTGATACTGCTCCGCCGTCGCCGTCCCCCGCGTCTCCGCATCGAGCGCCAGCTTCACCAGCGTATTCTCGCGCGCCCCCTGTCCCATCCGGCCAGGTGGAAGTTGCTCGTTCAAGAAATCCCAGAACGCCGACGACGCCTCCGCCAGCGCCCGCTCCTCCGGCGGCTTGCGCATCGTCGTCGCTTCCGCCACCCCCGGGAACGTCATTCCCTTCAGCGCTGTCCTCAGCTCATCCGCCGTCCAGCGACCCGGGTACATCTCCTCGATCTGCGCCACCAGGTCGCCCGCCTTCACCTGCCCCGCCGCCTCGACCGTCGTCTGGTAGGCCTTCCCCTTCTCCATCCCCCCGTCGACCGCCGTCCGGTAGGCCTCCCACGCCGGGCGATAGACCGTCTCCTCCCACACCCGCTGCGCGGCCTGCGTCGGCCGGTCGTTCCTGCGCCAGTACGACGTCACCGCGGCCTGGTCCACCCCCGCCAGCAGTTCCGCCGGCGTCGCCCCCATCTTCCCGGCGATGGCCACCAGCGCCGCGTTCCCTTCCATCCGCGCCGGCAGCTCCTGGAAGAACGTCGCCACCGCCGCATTGTACGCATCATAGTCCGGCTGCCCGTTCGCACCTGCGAACTGCGCCACCCGTGGCATCGCCCCGCTCACCGCCCCCAGCACCTCTTGCTGCCGGATCGCCGTCGCCTCTTCCGGCCGGGCCCCGTACACACTGCGCGGTTGGTAGCCTGCCCCCTCCTCCGCCTGCTCCGTCAACCCCATCCGGTCGCGCAATTGCTCCAACTGCGCCCGCTGCTGATCCTGCAGTTCCTGAATGCCCGCCCGGTTCCACGGCTCCCGCCGTGCCAGATCGTCCATCTCCTGCGCGTATTCCCCCTGGATGCGATCCCGCTGCGCCCGATACTCGTTGTAGCGTGCCTGCTCACCCGGCGTCGTCCCCGTGAACTCCGCCGCCCCGGGCAATGCACTCCCGGCCAGCCGTCGCGGTACCGTCTCCGGATGCGCCGCCCGCCACGCTTCCAACCCCGCCCGGCTGCCCAGCCCCGTCAACGGCGAGTACTGCGTCCCCCGTTGCTCCCGCTCCAGCTCGAGCTGCCTGCGCTCACCACTGGGGAACATCGCCAGCGTCACCCCACCCGCGAAGGACGACCCCGCCCGCAACCCGCGCTCCAACCCCGCCCGCTGCACCGCCGTCTGCAGCAACGTCTGCGCCTGCAACACCTGCGGCTCCGACCAGCCCTGGTCCCGCGCGATTCGCAATACCGCCTCGCTGGCCACCGGTGGACCTGCCCGCCCGCTCTCCCAGCCCATCGCCTCGTTCAAGCGCAACTGCCCCGCCTCCACCAATCGCTGCAACTCCTGCGCTCGGAGTGCATCCTGCGAAATCTCCGGGTTGTCCGCGGACATGTTCGCCAGCATCCGGTTCACCCGGTACGCCTGGTACGGTTCCTGTTCCGGCATCCCCACCATCCGTCTCACCGGCGCCTCGATGTTCACCCCACCCGGCGCGCCGATCCCGGCCGCTGCCGTCGCCGCCTGGATCGCCCCCGTGTGTGGCAACACGAACCCCATCTCTTCCCGCTTCCCGATCCAGTTAAAGTATTGCAGTGGCCACTCGATGAACCCGTAGGGCCTCAACCCAAACTTCTGCCCCACCCGGTACGCCATCTCCACCAGGTTGCGCGCCGGCTCCTGATCCTCGATCTCCGTCCCCATCCCCGGCAACTGCGAGAAGGGCAACAGCAACCGCGACGGATCGAAGAACAGCGCCTGCCCCGTCCAGGCCGGCATCCCCTTCACCGGCACCTCCACCATCCCCTCGAACCGTGCCCGGTAGCCCCGCTCTGCGCTCGTCCGCTCGATTGCCTGTTGGTACCGCACGTACTGCGCGATCACCCCCGGCCGTTCCGCTGCCCGCAACGCCCAGTTCCTCGCCGACCTGGTCATCCAATACGAGTACGGGCACACCGTGCTCAGCCAGGTGTCGAAGCGCTTCCGCCCGCCGGCGTAATCCAGGTTCGCAAAGTCTGCTCCCTGCCGTGCCATATCCACCGCCGTCGTGCGCGCCTCCGCCCACTGCCGCGCCAGGTCCGTCTTCGCCCACCGCTCCAGCTGCGCCTGCACCTGCGGAGGTACCGGCGCCGCCTCTCCCGCCACCGCCCACTCCGTCCGCCCCCACGTGCGCACGTCCTCCAGCGCTGCCAGCTCCCGCTCTGTCGTCAACGCTGCCATATCCGCTAGCGTAGGAGGCATCCCGTATCCGCCGGCTGCCGCTGCTCGCCGGTCCGCCCGGGCGACGTCGTCCGTGTGCCAGGCCGACCAGGCCGTGTCCACCATCGCCTTCTGGCCCTGCGTCCCCGCCTCGACGATCGACCGCGCCTCGTCCCGGGCGCGCCGGGCATCCGCCCAGTTATCGTACCAGTACGTCCGGACCACCTGGTTCTGCTCGTCCAGCAGGTTCACCCCGTACATCCCGGCCGCCCGTTCCGTCGTCGCCTTCACCACCCCCACCGGCACGTCCACCGTCTCGCCCAAGCGCCGGCCGTCCTGCAGCAATCCACCCCGCGCCCGGGCCATCTCCTCGATGTCGGCGTAGCGGTCGGCCAGCGTCGCCTCCCGCTGCTCGAACCCCACCAGCGCCCGCCCTCGCCCGACCCGCTCCGCCTCCGGCACCATCGCCTCAGCCCGCTCCACGATCCGCGCCGGCGGCGTCATCCGTGGTGCTTCCCGTGCCGTCGGGAACCCGGCCGCGTCGTACATCCCCGGCGCCTGGATCACCGGCCGGCTTCCCTCCGCCCGCCGCTCCGCTTCGGTCGCCACCTCCACCCACCGCTGCGCCTGATCCGGTACCTCCGCGAGCTCATCCACCCGCTGCCGGGCGTACGTCGCCACCTCCTGCCAATCCTCGATGGACGCTCCCTGTGGACGGACCCCCACCGAGCGCGCCACGTCGTCCACAGATTGTGGCCACTGCAACGTCATCCCCTGCCGCACCGTCTGCGGCGCTACCTCCGCCGCGGCCGCCGCCTCCTCGATCGCCCCCATCCCCATCCGCCCCGGCATACTCGCCCGCGTCCCCGCCTGATCTGCCAACGTCCGCGCCTGCGCCTGCACCTGCTGCCACTCGTCCACTCCCCAGTCCGCCGAGCGCGTCAGGTCCAACCCCGCCTGCTGCGCCACGTCTACTAGCGTCCCGCGCATCGCTTCTTCGATCGGCATCGCCGGCGCGTTCATCAACATATCCCAATGCACGTTCCCCCCCAGCACCGCCTTGATCTCCTCCGCTCCCAGCCGCCCCGCCTCCTCCACCGGCCAGCCCAGCGCCTGCAAGGCCCGGCTCTGCGCCCCAGGGCTTAGCGGCAACTGCGCCAACTCCCACCGTGCCAGGTCCCACCCCTGGCTCGCGTCCCGGAAGAAGCCCTGCCACAGCTCCTGCCCGATCTCCGCGTACTTCTTCTTGTTGATCCGCCCGTGCAGCATCATCTCCCGTACGCGCGCCATCTCCTCCGCCGTCCCCCGCGCCATCCGGTCCACCGCGTCCTGTGTACTCATCACGACGTCCAGCCCGTCCCGGTTCGGATTCATCCCCATCATCCGCCAGGCTTCCGCCTCCGCCGTGTCCACCGTCAACCGTTGCGCGTCCAGCATCTCATCGAAGTTAACGAAATCCTCCAGCCCCATCCGCCGTAAGCGCTCCTGCCTGCCGGCCACGTCCCCGGCCAGCGCCCGTAACTGCGCCAGGCTCTCCTCCACGATCTGCCGCGTCCCTCGCCCGGTCACCATCTCCAGCGTCTCCCCCGCCTGCAGGCGCTGCACCTGCTGGATTCCATCCTCCAGCCTGGCCAACACCTGCGCCTGGTTGTCCGCGTGCACCTTCTCCACCATCTGGAAGTAGCTCGGCCAGATCACCCCCGCATCTTCCCCTTCCCGTACCCGCCGCCAGGCATCAGCCCTCAGCCAGTCCGCCGAGGCGCGTGCCTCCATCTTCATCCGCCCCGTCTCTGCCCGCACCTGCCGCACCAACGTCGCCTGGTTCTCGTCGAACTGCCCGCCCACCGTCGCGGCCAGCGTCTCCTCCGCCTCCCGGATCCCTGCCTCCCCCGGCGCGAGCGCGTCCGCCAGGTGCTGTTGCGTCTGCGCGATCTCCGCCTCCTCCACCCCCAGCATCCGCCCTATCCCGTCCAGGTAGCCTTGCTCCTCCCGCAGATCCTGCACCGCCTCCACGTCGCTCCATATCCTACGCCCTGGAGGTGTAGGGTCTGCGGCAAAAGCCCGCCCCGCGTTGTCCTGCACCAGCACCCGTGCGCTGTCCACCACCTCGTCTATCTCGTCAATGTCCTCGACCTTCCCTAACTCCCCCTCCAGGAACAGGCGCATCCCCACACTCAGATCGTCCGGGTTCTCCAATAGCGTCGCCAGGTTTAGCACCGGCTTCGGCCCCGTCGCGGCGCGCACCGCGTCCACGAACTCGTCCGCGTTCATCCCCTGCGCCAGCCGCGCCTCCAGCGCCCGCACCGTATTCGCGTCCAGCATACTGGCCAGCTCTTCCGGCAACGCCGGCGCCCACACCTGCGATACCGCCTTCTTCAGGCCAGCGTAGAACGCCCGTGTGTACCGCCCCTCTTCCTGGCTTCCAATCCACTTACCCAGCTGCCCGGAGGCCTCGCCCAACAACCCCGGCAGCTTACTGCCCGCGATCTCCGCTTCTGCCCCGGCCGCCGCTGCCTCACTCACCCGCCGTGTCGTCGGCCCGAACCGCGTCATAAAGTCGTCAATCGCCCCCCGCCCGTCCAGGGTGGCCACCCCGTCCCACGCCATCGTCATCAGGTCGCCCGCTGCGTTGCGGATCGCGTACCCGGGTGTGCGCAGGTAGTACTCGCTCATCGTCGAGCGGAACCCATTCGCAAATCGCTGGTACCCGCTGGTCACCTCCTCCGAGGCCCCCGTCATCTCCAGCGCCCGCTCCGCCATCGCCGTGTCCAGGTCGGCCAGGAATGCGAAACGGTCGAATGGCCCCACCAGGCTGGGGAACTTCTTCGCGTCATCCAGGTCACCCACCACCTGCGCCAGCAACGGCCGTGCATCCCGCGCCGCCTGGCTCAATGGCACGTTGCCCAGCGTTCCCGTCAGCGCCTGCGGATTCTCCACCATCGCCCGCACCATCGCCCGTGCCTCGTCCGCGCTCTCCACCTGCATGATCGCCGGCGTCACCACCTGGTACGCCGTCCCGGCCATCGTCTCTGCTGCCGCCCGAGGTGTCGCCGCGAACGGGTTATACTTCTCCCACAGCTTACTCAGCCACGAGCCCTGCCCCGCGTCCGCCCGTCCCACCGCCTGCGCCGCCTCGTCCGAGTGATCGAGCACCAGCCGCGCCCCGTCCGCCACCTCGTCCGCGTACTGCGCCACGTCGCCCGCCACCTCTGCTACCTGCGCCGCACCCGCGAACCTGGCCGCCGCCCGTGCCTGGCGCAACTGCGCCCCTCTCTGCCACGCCCCGATGTCCAACAAGTTCAATGGGTCGAGCCCCACCTGGAAGATCAGCTCGTTCCACGTGTCACTCTGCCCCGGGATCATCCCCGTCTGCTGCACCTGTTGCGCTGCCGCCGCTGCCGCGTCCTCCCCATCCCGCTGCCGGATCCCCTCCACGTACGACCGGAACGCCTGCATATCCTCCGGCGTCGGCTGCATCACGTTCACCTGCCGGCCCGACGTCACGTCGTTCAGATCCTCCCCCGCCATCAGCCGGTCCAGCCCTGCCACCTGTGCCTCGTGGCTCGAGTACCCCAACCCGTACGCCACCCGCCCCAGCGCCTGCTCCACCTGCGCCCCCTGCCCGTACCGCTCAGCTGAGTACTCCCGCAGGCTTTGCGCTCCCCGGCGCGCCGCGGCCAGCACCCCTTGCTGTGCCACGTACAGGGGGATGTTCGTCTGCTCGCTGATCTTCTGCGCTTCCGCCTGCTGCTCCGCCGTCATCTGCCGGGCCGGCGTCAGTGGCGGCAACCCCATCCCGCCGGGCATCGTCTGCCCCGCCTTCCCCAGCATCTCCTCCACTGCCTTCGCCGGCGTACTCAGCACCTCGATCCCCGTCGCCCCTGCTGCCTCCACCCCACGCACCGCCGTCCCCAGCACCGGCACCTGGCGCGCCGTCTGCCAGGCCGCGCCCGCCACCTCACCCAGCCGTCCCGCCGCCCCGCCGAGGATCTGTCCCACCATCTCCGGCCGTGGACCTGCCGGCTGTCCCGCCGCCCCGGCCGCCGCCGTCGCGCTGGGCCCTGCCCCCATCGCCAGCATCGTCGGACCTGCCATCATCTCCGCGAACGAGCGCGGCCGGCTGGGTTGCGCCTCTCCCATTCCCCGCTCCAGCACCGCCCCCAACATCCCCGCCTCGCGTGGCGCTACCACCTTCCGCCACGCCTCCCCGATCCGCTGAGCCGCCGTCTCCATCGCCGTCACCGGGCCCCAACGCCGCAGGCCTCGCGCCACTGCCGTCGCCCCCGGCAACGTCGGCAACCCGCGCTCCTCCTCCGCCGGCCGTAGCACAGTCGGCAGCATCGGCCCCCTGGCTGCCAGAGGCGACGGCGCCGGCGCCACCACCACCGGCCCTAGCGGTGCCGGGCCCCAGGGCCCCACCCCGACGTCCATCCACGGCCTGCCCCGCGAGGGCGCACGTGCAGGTGCAGCCGCAGGTGCCGCCACCGGCGCAGCCGCTGCAGGTTCAGGCTGGCGCCACCACTGCCCCCGTCCTGCCGCCGGCGCAGCCGCCGGCGCTGGCGTTGGCCGTCCCCGCTGCCGCTCCTGTTCTTCTAACCGTCGCTCCCGCTCGCGCACTGCGTTCGTTGGCATCAGTTACCCTCTAGCTCCGCTCCCGTATCCGGCAGCAACACAACCGGCGTCGCGCTCGGTGCCGGCTCGGGCGTGCCCCTGACCTCCTGGGTGGCCACTGGCTCCGGACCAGTCCCGATGCTCACCCTCGGCGTAGGCGTAAACCCCGTGGGTACTCCCGCACGAGTGGGCAGTAGCCCCGGCGTTTCCACCGGCGAGATGGGAGAATCCGCGATCCCTGCTGACACACCGGACACACCTGCCAGCACGACCATCACCAACGCCATGCCAATCAGCGCAACAGCCCATCTAACCTTCATCGTCATATCTACCTCACTCCACCCAGACCCACACTTCTCTGCGGATGATAGCGCCGATGCACTCACGGGTCACCCCATACTCACGAGCCACCGACTTGTAAGTGGCACTTCCCCTCTCGTACCTGGCCCGGATTTCCCTGACCTGCATCTCTGTCAACTTACTCCTACCGTGCTGCTCGCCCCGCACGTGCGGTGGCAGAGCGTTCCGCCCTTTTCTGACCATATCAGCATCGTTGTCTGCGATCGAACCCACGAACAGATGTGCCGGGTTACAACACGCACGATTGTCACAGTGATGACAGATACAAAGACCCGCAGGAATCACCTCTCCGGCCAGTTCGAAGGCCAGACGGTGGGCGGAAACTCGCCGGCCATGCAAATGAAAGCACCCATATCCACGTGGACTACGACAGCTCTTCCATGGCCAGCACTCATCCACTCCGCGCCGATCCACCTTCTCCCAGAAGCGCTCCTCGAGACTCTTCGTACTCTTCCCGCTCATCTTATACCCCTATGCAATAAGCATTTCACATCCAGCGACTTTGGGGGGACCAGCGTCTACCGAAAGCCGCGATGTTCGCCTGCCGCCCCTGCTCCGCCAGCTGCTGCGCCTGCATGCCCTGTCCCCACACATCCTGCGCCTGCTGATGGGCGAACTGCTCCTGTTGGAACTGCTGGTTGAAGATATCCTGCGCACGACGCCAATCAAATTCCTGACCCCACTGCTGCCCCTGGGCCTGCTGCTGCAGCCAGGGAAGTGCCACATTCATCCATGCCTGGGCCTCCTGTGCCCTCTCCGTCGGCACGTTTGCCCAGGGTGCCTGCTGCCAGTCCTGCCACGGCAACCAACTGTATTGCCCCGGCTGGCCTGGCACTCCCCAGGTCACCGGAGCCGCCGGCACTGCCGCCCCCCCGCCTCCCCCTCCACCGCCACCACCACCGCCCCCCGGCTGGCCCCACGGTTGCTGCTGGCCGGCCGGCTGCCGGTACGGCTGTGGCGCGACCGCTGTTGGCTGCGTATACCCATACCCCCCGTACGGCGGATAGGTCCACCCCACACCGCCCGGCGCAACCGGCCACTGCGTCGCGCCTACCCCTGCCCCACCACCGCCTGTTCCCTCTATGACTGCCATCTCACCTATCCTCCCGGCGCTCCCTGCGCCTTCGGTACTCGCTTCTGCCACAACTTCTCCATCTCCCCCTCGTACCTGAGCGCCTCACCCAGCACGTCCCCACCCTGCGGTACCTGCTGCTGCGCGAACTGCATGATCGCGAACGGATTCCCCCGCTGCCCCTCGTACCTGGCCAGCACCTCGTCGTCCGTCAACTGCGCTTCCTGCCGCAGATCCGTGACCACCTGGCCGATCATCTCCCGCGCCCCGGCCATCGCATCGTGCACGATACTCCTCATGGTCCTGCTTCACCCATCCCCGGCACCGGCTCACCCTGCATCGCCATCATCCGCGCCAACGCCTCCGGCCCGCCCGCCCCTACTGCTTCGGGCAAACCCTGCGGCGCAACGACGCCCGGTGGCATCCCCATCATCGGCCCCTGTCCCGGAGCTCCTGGAGGACCTGGCGGCATACCCGGCCCGGGTCCACCCGGCCCCATCCCCGGTGGCATTGGTGGCATCGGAGGCGCTGGCGGCTTCGGCCCCAGCCCCATCGCCGTGGCCAGCTCCTCACTCCATTCGCTCAGCACCACCTTCGCCAGCGTCTCCGCCGTCGGCCCCTCGAACAACAACTGGTCGCGCAGGATCCGCTTCATCTCATCCTGTGGACTCTGCCCCGCCAGGTGCTTGATCCGCTGCAACTGGTCCAGGAACGTCTCCCGGCTGATCAGCTTCTGCCCCACCAGGTTGGCCAACGACATCACCTCGCCCGCTTCATCCTTCGGCAGCGATGCGCTCAGCTCCACCCGGTTCCGGTGATACCCGCCGATCTCCGCCGGCTTCAAGCGCAACTCCAACACCCCGCCCAGCCGGTCCTCCCCCCACACGTACCACCCATCCGCCGGCGCGTACTCCTCCGTCAACTGCAGGATGATCTCGTTCAACTCCTCGTAGGCCCGCTCCCGCACCTGCTGCCTGTGCGCGATCCGCATCAGCACCGGGTTGTTGATCGCGCTCATCATCAGGCCGCTCATGTCCCCCTGGTACCGGCCCATCATCGAGGCGCTGACCGTGGCGTCTTGCACCATCCGCTCCATCAACCCCATCTGCTGATCCACCGCCGGGTGTGGGCCTGGCGGCATCAAGAACGACCACTGCGCCCCCTTCCGAATATAGTTGATCGAGCCTGGGGTAAAGTCCAACGTCAGGCTTTCGTCGTCTGTCATAATCGCCCCGTTCGCGAACATCTCGATGATCCGCTGCTTCATCGCCAGCAGCTCGTTCATCGCCGCCGCCAGTCCCACCGCCCCGTTCTTCCGCGTCCCCCCGGTGATGGCGAACAACACGCTCAGCGCCCCGTTCTCGTCGGCCAGTGGCGTCGAGATCCCCGGGTATCTCACGAACGGCAGCCGCCCGTACCCCGGCATGCGCACCGGCTCCTTGACCATCTTGTCTTCCACCACCACACAGTTGGTCACCACCCGCCGGCGCACCGTCCGCCGCGTAGGCTGGGCTGCTTCCTTCCCCTTGCGTTTCCCCTTCCCCTGCTCCTGCTCCTGCGCTTCTTCCTCCCCCCCCGCCTCTGCCTCCACCCCCGCCCCCTCCTGGCCCCCCGCTTGCGGGGGGAAGGGGGGTGCACCCGCTCCCAGCGCCTTCTTCGCTGCCGCCACCAGCCTGGCCAGCGTCCCCGTCG
>Ga0315285_10009138_pt1 | contig 10142 bp, 5 predicted proteins | sample YL17G09_36_MG_FD_203698 | JGI IMG/M metagenome (GOLD analysis project Ga0315285, IMG submission 203698) | Sediment microbial communities from Yellowstone Lake, YNP, Wyoming, USA - YL17G09_36 | ecosystem: Environmental > Aquatic > Freshwater > Lake > Sediment | place: USA: Wyoming | collected... | reverse complement strand
AGCCGACCTCGAGCGCGGCCGGCAGCTACTGGTGGAAGAAGTACGAGTTCGCTGCCCACGGGCCGCTGTGGGTTCAAATCTGCGCCCAGAACTGGGACAAGACCCAGAAGGGCTATGGAGATCACGACGACACCCAGCTCCAGTTCCCATTCCTCGGTCCCCTGGTTCCCGTTGACTACGATGGAATCCAGAGCGGGGCGGCCGGAACCTGGCAGTGGGCGGGCGGGGCGGAGAGCGGAAAGCGCACCACCCTGCGCTTCCTCGTGCCGTGCACCCCTGGCAAGCAAGTGCTCTGGATCGGGGCCGACGAATCGCCGGTGCTGTGGTGGCTGAAGGTGATTGATCTGGAGCCGGTCTCCATCGAGCCCTTATAGACTAGTTGGAGCGCCGGGGCAGGGCTGTGGCGCGTACCCGGCAGCCTTGACAAGTCGGCGCGGGTGAGGTACAAAGGTTACTGCGTGTCGGGAGTCTTACCTTAGGGAGGCGAGGACGATGCGAAGTGGAAGGCGCGGTTGTCGTCTCGAAGTGTTAGCCGGAGTGATCATGGCGGTGATGGTGGCCGGCCTCGCGGCTCCGGTATGCGCGCAGGTGGGCCCGTGGCCGATGCCCGAGGTGCTGCTCGAGGTTCACCCGAACGAGCGGGCGCCGGGCAAGTCCACCTCGTGGTATCTGGGGGGTGCGCCCTGGACCCAGCCGATGATTGGCCCGTTCGGGAGCTACTGGTGGCAGAAGTATGAGTTCGCGGCGGGCGATCCCTGGCAGGCCCCGGGAGGCCCGGTGGCGCTCTGGGTACAGATCTGCGCCCAGAACTGGGACAAGTTGCAGAAGGGGTACGCGGACCACGACGACACGCAGCTCCAGTTCCCACTGCTCGGTCCCCTGGTTCCCGTTGACTATGACGGGATCCAGAGCGGGGTGGCGGGAACCTGGCAGTGGGCAGGCGGGGCGGAGAGCGGAAAGCGGACCACCCTGCGCTTCCTCGTCCTGACGACGCAGGGCAAGCAGACCATGTGGATCGGTGCCGACGAGAGCCCGGTGCTCTGGTGGATCAAGGTAAGCGATCTCGAAGAGCACATGGTCTATCCGATACAGTAGAGTAGCCCCGGGCCTGCGGGTTTCGACGAGGCGGTTCGCAGGGGCGCTGCGCCCAGCACGCGGCCCTTGAGGTCCGGCGCGGCAACTGAATTGGATGGCGACGGTGGCCTGTGCGTCCGCGGACGTGCAGGCCACTTTTGCTCTTCCGCCATCTCCGGACTGGCAGCACACTTCCTCAGGAGAGAGACAGATGCCACGGCAACTCGCAAACTCCGCCCGCCCATCTCTGTGCGCGATCCTGCTGGTGATATGCGTGCTGTCCCTGGCCCTCGCCCCCTGCTTCGGCGGACAGTCCGGCCAGTTCACCATTCGCGCGAAAGGGAAGGCGGCCGCGCAGACACTGCCCGACTTCCGCCCCGTTGCCGGGCCGATCCTCCACCTGCAGAGCACGGAAACCGGCATCGCCAAGGCGGAGTGGCAGGCGCCGCCGCTGCAGGCGCCTTATGAGGTATCGGGTTGGGTTTACCTCGCTGGCGCCGGATACGACGATCTGATCCTCTACCGCGCCCGCGATGACAAGGGCGAGCCGACCGATGTCACGGTGATGCTCCGCGAGCATCCGAGCAAGATGCCCGAGAGCCCCGACGACTGGCACGGGGCGCTGTGGGTGGAGGACGCGGGGGGCTGCCGAAGTGTAACCTCCCTCCACCGGCCAGCTTGGAACAAGGTGTGCGTGGCGCGCAAGAGCGAGCAAGAAGTCGCTCTTATTGTGAACGGCCAGGCCGTCGGGTCCTTCCGCGCGCGCAGCGTCCGGCCCGCGGCGCGGATCGAGGTGGGGGACTTCAGCGCGACAGAGGGATCGGGCGAGGCGCACTGGGGCGGAATGGTGGTCAGCGTGGGGCAGGGCCCGGCGGCCAAGCAACAGCCGGTCGGGCCGTGGGAGCTGAGCGCGACTGGTGGGGGCACGGCGGAGCAGGGCCTGGGATTCGATGAGGCGCGGCGCGCGCACCTGTATCTGCAGAGCGCGGAGGGGACGAGCTGCGACGCGGAATGGGGCACCGTAAGCATGGAGGTGCCCTATCAGTTCTGGTGCCTGGTCTATGTGTCCGATAGCCCGTACCACAGTTTCAACCTGATCTGTCCGCTGGATGGCGAAGGGAATCCCACGGATCTCCAGGTCGAGTTGGACGACGGCGAGCCGCAGGCCGCAGGCGAAGCCCCTGCACCCGGATTCGTCTGGGTCATTGATGCGGAGGGCCGGCACAATGTGGGATCAATCGCGCGGGGTGCCTGGCACGAGCTGACCATCCGCCGTCGCAAGGAACGAGCGGTTGATCTTCTCATTGACGGCATGCCGGTTAAGAGCTGCCCCTCTCGCAGCACCAAGCCCGTCGCATCCTTTCGCTTCGGCGATTCCAGCAGCCAGTCTAGCGTTGGCGAGGCCTACTGGTACAAGATCCGGTTGGTTCACGTGCCGAAGGAATAAGGGTTTGCCTCGCGCAAAGCCGCTATCGAAGCCGGGTCAAAGGTCATCGCGTCCGCCACGGTAACTCGGTGGCCGGATAGCACCAGGCACTCACCGCTGCGACGTGAGACGCTTCCCGATCACTGCCGCGGTCCACACGAAGGGCGTTCCCCCTGTGGTGCAGGGACAGACTCCAGCGTGGCGAAACTTGTCCTGGCTTGCTGGGCTGGTGGCCAGCCGAGAGCACTCTTCCGCGAGGCATTTGTGATCGAGAGCTTTTGGGCAGGAGAACTCAGACGGGGAAACGAGGCCCTCCTAGGCGGGAGGCGCTCGCTGGGGGATAAGGACAGCGAATCCGGCCTCGCACGGAGGTTCGTGGCGGCCGTGGGGAGTCGGTGACCCCGTGGCTGTCGTGGCCGTCAAGCGCATCCGTGGAAGCGTGCAAGACGCAGTCAGTGAAGCGATGGAGCTGGCCGACTGGCGCCAGCATTTGGATCTCGCCAGACCCGTGTTGTTGAAACCGAATCTCGGGTGGGACAACTTCCTGCCAGGCGCGGTTACCTCCCCCTCAGTCATGGAAGCGGTCATCCGCGTCCTGCAGCCCCATTGCCGCGACCTGCGGGTAGTGGAGGCCGATCAGGTGCTTGTCCGCTGCGCCAAGGCCTTTCGCCAGACCCGGCTCGACCGCGTCTGCCAACGCTGCGGCGTCCCGTTCGTAAACCTCTCCCACGAGCCGATGGTCACGGTTGATCTCGGGGGCGAGGTCTTCCCGCAGGCTCGCCTGCCGAAACTCCTGCTGGAGGGCAACATAGTGACCGTGCCCGTCATGAAGACTCATGACAAGACGGTTATCACAGGCGCGCTGAAGAACCAGTGGGGATGTCTTGACAAAGCGAGACACATGTACCATCTCGTCGTGTCTCAGGCCATCGTCGAGCTCAACCTGGCCCTCCGCCCCAAGTTCGCGGTAATGGACGCAACAATCTCGCTCGACGGGAACGGGCCCAAGTCCGGCCGCCCGCGGGTGACGGATCTCGTCCTCTCTTCCGGAGACATGGTGGCGCTGGACTCGGTCGCGGCGCGTCTCATGGGCTTCGACCCTGCTGAGATAGAGCATATCTCGCTGGCGGGACGTGCAGGGCTGGGCTCGGCCGAGCGGGAGAGGATCCACCTCGTCGGCGACCCCGTGGAGCAGGTGAACTTCGCTTTTCGACGAGCGCGCTCTAACTTGGTCTCGGTTGTCGAGCGACGGCTCCGCCGGTCGAAGTACAAGCGGTTCTTCTTCGAGGGGCCGCTGTTCTGGCTGGCATGCCGGGGTGCGCTTGTCTTCTACTTCTTCTGGTACAACCTGATCGGCCGAAAGCTAAAGAACCAGATTCTCGCCCATCCGCTCTATGGGCCGCAGTGGCGATGAACCGAGAGGGGACTGCATGCGCGTTGCAGTGATAGGTGGCGGCGTCAGTGGCCTTGCGACGGCGTTCGCGCTCACTCGGGCTGGCCTTACCGCCGAGGTCTTCGAGAGAGACGCGGTGCTGGGCGGCCTGGCTGCACGATGCACGCTGGAAGGGTTCTCCGTCGACAAGTACTACCACTTCGTCTGCGGGGGCGACCGTCGGCTGGCGGCACTCTGTCGCGATCTCGATCTCCCGATCACATGGGCACCAACGCGCACCAGCTTCTACTACGAGGGTCACCGCTACCCGTTCGGCTCCGCCCGGCATTTGCTCTCGTTCAATGCGCTCTCGTGGTCTGACCGCTACCGCCTCTCGAAGATGATGCTTCGCTGCTACCTCATGCGCGATGGCACACCCCTTGATAGCGTGCCCGCGGAGGAGTGGCTCATCTCCGAGCTGGGCGAACACGCCTACCGGGTCATCTGGTATCCGCTGCTCAGCGTCAAGTTTGGCGATCGCTACCGGGACATCTCCGCCGCGTGGGTGTGGCATAGGATTCATCGCCTGCTCACGAGCCGGAAGCACCCGATGGCTCGCGAGCTTCTCGGCTACATCCACGGCGGCGCGGGCGAGGTGATCGGGCGACTGAGTGAGAGGGTGCGCGAGGCGGGTGGGGTCGTTTCCACCGGCGCACCGGTCAGACGGCTCTCGCCACGATCGGACGGACGCGTCCAGGTTGAGACGGACACGGGAGAGAGCGAGTACGAGGCGGTCGTCTGCTCGATTCCCGGCCCCGAGGTCTGCAGGCTGCTGGATGGCGTCTGTTCCGCCCAGTTGCGACAGGTCGAGTACATCGGTGTGGTCTGTCTGCTGATGGTCCTGGCGCGGCCGGTGAGCGATAGCTTCTGGGTGAACACCAACGACTCGCGAATCGCCTTCAACGGTTTCATCGAGTTGTCGAATCTGAACCCGCGCGTGGCAGGAGACCGGCACCTCGTCTATGTCCCGTACTACTGCGCGGTCTCGTCACCTCGGTTCTCCATGCCGGACGAGGCCGTCCTCAACGAGTATCTGGAGGCGCTCCGGCTCATCGAGCCGAAGCTGAGCATGGCCGACGTCATCCAATGGCGTGTCTTCAGGGACACGTACGCACAGCCCGTGACGCCCGTCCGCTTTGGCGAGAGGGTGCCTTCCTTTACCGGGCCATGGCCTAACCTGTTCGTGCTGGAATCGAGTCAGCTCTACCCAGCCGACCGGAACCTGAGCGGGATGATCGAGCTGGCGGACCGGGTCTCCGATCTGGTGCTGGCCAGCGTTGGGGGCGGCGCATGAAGGGCGTCGCCAAGCTATACAAGAAGCGGTTCCCGGAGGGCGATCGCGCGCGCCGACAAGCCCTCTGGCACACGCTGTGCCGCGGCTTCTTCCAGCGCTACGTCCCTGCTGATGGGCACGTGCTGGACCTCGGCGCCGGCTATTGCGAGTTCATCAACTCGATCCAGGCGGCCGAGAAGACCGCGGTGGACCTGAACCCGGATACCGGCGAGTGCGCTGCCGCGGGCGTTACAGTCCTTCAGGCATCGGCCGACAACCTGAGCGCCGTGCCTGATGCCAGCGTTGATGTTGTCTTCGCCAGCAACTTCTTCGAGCACCTGGATAGCAAGGAGACGCTGCTACGCTGTCTGGCCGAACTGCGTCGCGTCTTGAAACCCAGCGGCAGGCTCCTCATCCTGCAGCCTAACATCCGCTACGCGCCCGGGGAGTTCTGGGACTTCTTCGATCACCACCTGCCTCTCAGTGACAGGAGCATGATCGAGGCACTGGAGATCAGCGGGTTCGGCGTGGCCGAGGTCCGTCCGCGCTTCCTTCCCATGACAACCAAGAGCCGCTTACCCCAGTGGAGCTGGCTGGTTTCTCTCTACCTGCGGCTGCGTATCGTGCAGAGGCTGGTCGGCAAGCAGATGTTCCTGGTGGCCGAGCCCGTCAGCGAAGCGGAACGGCAGGAGAGGGCGGTGCCGGAAGATGAAGGGGAGGACCAGCGTCGGGGCCTCCCGTTCACCGGGTGGAGCGGACGGACGTGGTTGCTCAGCGCGATAGTCGCTGCCGGGCTCTACCTTTTTCCTCTGCCCGTCGGGCTGCGGAACCTTCACTACCCGATGAATCCGCTGGATGAGGGCTACCATGTCTATGTCGCTGACCGCTTGCTGAGAGGCGGCGTGCTGTACCGGGATCTGTTCAGCCTGTATCCTCCCGGATATCACTGGTTCGATGTGCTGGCCATGCTGCTATTCGGCACCAGCGTGCTGTCAATACGGCTGGCACGTCTGCTGGCCGCCCGTGCGAAACCCGCGGTGACTTTCCTATTCGCGGCTCGGTTCCTGCGGTTCCCCTACGCCTTTGCCGCCGGTTGTGCGGCGCAATCCTGGGGCGACTATCGGCTCCAGGCGACGTTGGCCTTGTTGGCGCTGTGCGCCATCTCGGCATGGGAGGTCAGGGCGGCATCGGTGTGGCTGTGGCTTGCCGGCATTGCAGCCGCGGGGAGTGCGCTATACAAACACGAGACCGGAATGTGGGCATTCCTCGGTGGCGGGCTTCTTCTGTTCCTTCTCAATCGGCGGCGCGAGTCTCCGGCTCGGTTCCACAAGCTTTGCCTGCCGATGGCAGGGGGCTTTGCGGCGGTTATTGCACCTGTCGCCCTCTACTTCGCCGCGCACGGTGCGCTTGGCGACATGGTTTACCAGCTCTTCCCGAAGGCCGCGCAGCTCATTAGCGCGAGTTCGCTCCCTTATCCTGATTGGCTGCCGTTCCCATTCTGGGCATTCAGGGAAGGTGGGCATCTTACGATCACCCATGGCTATCACACGCTGGAAGACGTGATGCTTCGCTCCTACGATTTCTACCTGCTGCCCGCGATCCTGGTGACTGCCGTCCCGTTGTTCTGGGTCCGATGGCGGAGCCGAAGTTGGACCCGAACCGAGGACTACGCCTTCGTGCTTTGGGTGATGAGCGCGCTCAGTTTCCCTGCCGCCACGCAAAGAGCGGATCTCATGCACCTGTTCGCGGGTACGCCGTACGTGCCGTTGCTCGGCGCCTGGCAAGCGCAGACCGTCGTCGGCGCCGTTCTGGGATGGCATCCCACTCGCCGACGGAAGCTCGCGGCCTGGGGTGTTGCGGCCGTGCTGCTGTTTCCGCCGATCTTCATGCCAATCAACCACTGGGGGAGAGCGCTGTTGAAACCAAAGGGGCCGTTGCCATCCCCGTTTCCGCATGCCCGGAGCGGCATAAGAGCGGCGCCAGAAGCTCACAAGGGCCTGATGGAGGCCCTGGAATACCTAGAGAGAGCCACGGAGCCAGGCGATCCCGTGTTCACCTACCCCTACGGCGCACTCGTGAATTTCCTCTCGGGGCGCCCCCAGGTAGGTAAGTACACCATGATCCTCGACTCGTACCTCAACCCGTCAGAGGAGAGCGAGCTAGTCCATGAAGTGCAACGGCTGAAGCCCCGGTACGCGGTCCACATGCTGCCGTTGGTGGACCGGAAGCCTCTCACGCTGATAGCCCCGGGCCTCGACGCGTACATCTCCCTCCACTACCACCCGGTTGCCGTGTTCGACATGTACGAGATACTCGAACGCTCATCCCAGCCGGCTTCCCTGTATAGGCTTCCGCTTGGCCGGGACGGCCCAGCTGTTCTCCCCATGAGCAACAGCATCGCAGGCGCCTCAATCAAGGGCGGGGTGTTGAGGTTCCAGACCACGGGGATAGATGGGAACTTCATGCTCTACCCCCGCGCGTTGGCCACGGGGCTTCGGCCGCCGCTGCTGCTCGTGGTGGAGATGAGCAGTTCGGTTCCGGGCGCTCGCGGCCGGGTCTACTGGGACGTTGGGGAGGGACTGCGAGAACAGGACAGCTCCTGGTGGAGTCTTCAGGGCGATGGCCAGCTGCGCACATACGTCGCTAGGATACCGGCCGATGCCAGGATACCGGCCGACATGCCGGTGCTGAACCTGCGGTTTGACCCTTCCGATCGGCCCGACAGCATCGCAATCCGGGCTCTCGACATCCGCTCCTATCATTGACTGCGGTGTCGCTACGGGGATCGCGGGCGATCGGCCATCCACGCGGCCGCACGTGCCACGGGCCTTCGGGTGTGCGACCACGACATGTTGGGCACCGCCCCCACGGAGCAGGCGGCTAGCGCCCCGAGAACACCTCGAGCAGGCCGATCTTCACCGTCTCCTTGCGGTTCGATGGATCGAATCGCAGGTAGATCACCGGCCGGAACGCCTTGATCTCCACCGTATATGTGTGCATCTGCCCGTCACCAGGCAGCTTCCACTTGGCAGAGCTGGCCTCGCTGAGTCGGCCTCCCTCAGACCAGTACACCTGGCCGAAGGCCTTGGGGACGGTGTTGCTCATCTCAACCTTGAGCCACAGTGGCGGCCTGATCCCGTCGGTCCTCTTCGGGAAGAGGCCGAAGTTGCAGTCCTCGGAGGCCGGCGCCAGCTCGAGCACACCGTTGGCGATGCGCGCCGATGCGACGCCCCTGGCATCTACGAGTTTCGCGGGCCCTTCCTGGGACAGGTCCAGGGCGAAAACGCTGCTGGCGTTCGCCGGCAGCACAGCACCGACCGCGACGGGGCCGGCCTGCGGCCGTCCCGCCTCCGGCGTTGGTGACGGCGCGCCTGACGGGCCCGCCTCCGGCCCACCACAGCCCGACAGCATCACGCCCGTCGCCGCGCCGATCACCACAACCATCGCCAGCCAAACTGCAGACCTCATCTTCACCCTCCTAGCAGTGTCATCAAGCACGAGACGCGCCCAAGCTCCCACAGACCGCTGGCGCCGACTCTCTCCTTTGCCGGCAATCGCCTTTTTCCTTCCACCTACTGCCGAACGCTGCTCCGCTGCTGAGGTGCAGACATCCAAGCGCGATATCCGGATCACGTCAACCGTGTCCGACGGATCGAAACGCAGGTGAGTCACGGGTCGGTCGGCGGCGACGCAGAGGAAGTAGGTGTGCATCCGACCGTCCCCCGGCAAGGGCCACGACAGCGAGCGATCTTGCGAGAACGTGGCGTCAGATGACCAGTACACCGCCCCCTTGGCTCCGAGGGCAGTGTTGCTCATCCCGACTCGCAGCCATAGCGGGGGCCGCACTTCCGGCCGAAGGTCAGCGAACAGCGTGAAGTGTCCATCCTCTGACATTGTCGTGAGGCTCAACACGCCGCTCGAAATCTGTGCCGACTCTATACCCCAGGCTTCCCTGAGAGTCGCTTCACCGTCGCTGCCCAGGTCGAGGGCGTAGACGATGCTGGCGTTGGCCGGCATCCCGTGCCGATCACCGGCCTCACTCGCAGCCGCCTCGGAAAGAGCATCCCACCGAACCGTGGGCGACCCGTTGCGGAGATAGAGGACGACACCGCGGTACAGCACTCCGACATAGTGATCCTGGGCCCATTCGCGGATGTCGTCCCGCCCCCAGTTGAACTGCTGTACATAGGTCGGCTCGCGAACCTGGATGGAGTAGCCCAGGTCGTACTTGTTGTGGCCCGGTCTGCCGGCCCAGGACGCCCGGCCGACGGTGTCAGGCGCCAGACGCGCGACTACTGCATCGCACTTGCCCAGGAAGTCGACGCCGACGCGCCCGCTGTAGTAGGGCACGGCGCCTGCCCACAGGACGCCAACGGTTGCCGCCTCCCTCGTGACCTCTTGCAGCGCCAAGGCGGTGCTGACGAGACCGGCGTTCTCACGCGATGAGTACGGGCTCTTGCGGAACGTGACCTCGGGCCAAAAGGCACTGTTCGCCCAGGCAAGCCCCAGTCCGACGACGCCTGCGACCAGGAGCCAGGAGAGCGCCGCGCTCCGCGCGAGGTAGATGCAGGGCCGGCAGCGTGCAGAGCTGCTCGCACCTGCTATCGCACTTCTCATTGTCCCTAGCTGTAGTATCGCCACCAAGCACAGCAAGGGAACGCCCGGCGCAACCAGCCGCCAGTAGGGCCATGGGTCGCCCCCAGCCCACACCTGGACCAGGACCAGGCCGAGCGGAATCGCCAACAGCGAGAGCGCTCGGCGGCGCCAGCCGGATAGCAGCCCCGCTGCGCCGAGGGCCAGGAAGAGAGCGTTCGACTTCAGGAACGGCCCTGTGTAGCCGACCCCTTCTCTGACTCGATAGGCGGCCGGCACTCCCGCCACCTTCAGAAGATACGTGTTCGGGAGCCACTCCCCGTAGTAGGCGCGCCGGAACGCCA
>Ga0315285_10009136_pt1 | contig 10144 bp, 9 predicted proteins | sample YL17G09_36_MG_FD_203698 | JGI IMG/M metagenome (GOLD analysis project Ga0315285, IMG submission 203698) | Sediment microbial communities from Yellowstone Lake, YNP, Wyoming, USA - YL17G09_36 | ecosystem: Environmental > Aquatic > Freshwater > Lake > Sediment | place: USA: Wyoming | collected... | reverse complement strand
CAAAAGAGATGCTTCACAGGCATTGAAGACGTGGTGAAGGCTAACGTTTTGGCATATGAAGTTGAGAAAGGCTATGGATCGACGTTCAACATAGCTGGGGCCGAAGTAACCACAATAAATGAGCTGGCAACTCTGATTTGTTCTTTCTCAGAGAAACCCCTCAAGCCTTTGCACGTGAAGCCGAGAGCCGGAGAACCATATGATTTTGAGCCGAGCATAGCTTTGGCTCGCAGTGTGTTGGGATATTCGCCCAAAGGTAAGCTAAAAGATATTATCCCCGATTTGATGGAGTGGATCAGATGCGAATTACAGATAGAACGAAGATCTGGGAGAATTAGAAAATGAAATACAAGAAGCTACTAATCGTAGGAGGGGCAGGATTCGTAGGAAGCCATGTAGTAGATGCATTGGTCAAACATGGAGCCGAAAAGATAGTCGTTGTCGATAACATGTTTCTTGGAAAGAAGGAGAATCTCGACGAGGCAGTTCAGAAAGGGAACGTCATCGTTTACAAAGAAGACGCGCGATATTTGACTGCTCTTGAGAACATTATTGAACGCGAAAAACCTGAGGCAGTTTTCAATCTCGCAGTAAAATGTTTGCCGTACGGCTTCATTGATCCAGAAGGGGCGTTTATGACCGGGGTTGAAATCGCGCATAACCTCGCTAACCTTTTGAGGAAGAAAAAGTTCGAGAGATTGCTGCATTTCTCCAGTTCTGAAGCATACGGCACCGCCGTACGCGTGCCGATGGATGAGAATCACCCGCTAGACCCGAACAGTCCCTACGGAGCTGGAAAAGCAGCTGCTGACCTACTCTTGCTTTCCTACTACAAATTGTTTGGTGTTGAGGTCAGTATTATCCGTCCGTTCAACTTCTACGGTGAACGACAAAACATGGAAGCCTATGCGGCAGTCATCCCAGTAACAATTTCGAGAATACTCAACGGTGAAAAACCGATTTTGGAAGGTGACGGTCTCCAAACTCGCGACTTCACATATGTCAAGGATGGTGCAGAAGCCGCCGTCAAAATGATGGATTGCGACAAAGCAATAGGCAGAGTTGTGAACCTTGGACAAGGCAGAGAAATAGATATCAAAACAGTAATCTCAATGATATGCGACACGCTTGATTATCCTTCTGACAAAATAGAGTATATGCCTCCGAGGCCATCAGACGTCAGAAGGCTTCATGCGGACATAACGCTTGCAAAGAAAATGCTAGGATACTCACCCAGGACAAGCTTCAACGAAGGCATTGAACTCACCATAGGTTGGTTCAGATCAAGAATGGAATGTAGAAATTCGCAGTCTTGAAGACTTGTGAAGTAACGGAAGTAACTGAAATGCGAATTGCGTTCGTAGTAGCTAGAGTTGGAGAGGAAAGAAACATAATTCAAAAACTTTCATTGATTCTAGCCGATGAGTTGAGAAAATTCAACGATGTTGTTGATATCTTTCCGTTCAAAAGACAGACAGTGTTCAGTTTTCGACCTTACAAGAAATTCAAATATTACGATTGTGTCCTCATAGCAAATGTTGGTCTTCAATGTGCTTATTTCTCTTTGTGCAAAAGGCTGGGTCTAATCAAGAAACCTTTTGTTGTAATATCTTTTGGTTCAGATATACGCGCTACAAATAACAGATGGATTAATCTTTTCAACCGAATGAGCAAACCGGTTGTGAATTTATTGATTGTTACAAACCCTGACTTGAAAGAGACTGCTGAGAAACGTGGGTATGCTGATGTTAAATATGTTCATAGTTGGTCCAGTGAGTTATCATGAAAATCTTGTTTGCCGGTAGGCTAGTGGATTTCAAAGATCCCATCACTTTTATCAAAGCAGCTTGTTACGATTCGACAAAAAGATTCGATTTCTTGGTTGCTGGTGATGGCGAACTAATGAAAATATGTAAAAGATTGGCTGAAGACTGTAAGAATATTCGAATGTTGGGCTGGTTGAAGCAAGATGCTGTTAACAATTTGATGCGAGAAGCGGACATTTTTTGTCAAATGTCTCCTTACGAAAACATATGGGCTGCCACATTAGTTTCTGCTATGAAAAATGGGAAAGCAATCATCTGTACGAATGCGGGATACACTAGTAAGTATCTAAGACATGACTATCATGCAGTATTGATTCCTCCAAGAGACTCTCTTGCTTTGGTCGAAGCAATTGTAAGGTTGTCTAATGATGATAAACTTCGACAGACACTTGGAGAGAATGCATATTCTTTTGTTCAAGAGAATCTGTCAACTAAGAAGATCGTCAAAGAAATAAGAGATATGTTAGTAGATGTTGTAGAGTGTGAAAAATGAGTTCTCCATTGGTAACGGTACTGACGACAACTTATAACCATGAGAGGTTCATAGGTAATTGCATTCGTAGCGTTCTAGCTCAAACATTCAATAATTGGGAACAGATCATAGTGGATGATGGCTCAACTGATGGTACCGCGCGAGTGATAGACAAATTTGACGATGAAAGAATCAGATACATCAAACAGTCGCATGTCGGGATCGGCAAGCTTTCTGAGACATACAATCGTGGTTTGAGAATGGCAAGAGGAAAGTTGATTGCTGTCTTGGAGGGCGATGACATGTTTCCCAAAAGAAAACTTGAACTGCAGGTTCACAGCTTGGACGATAATACAGTACTCAGTTTTGGAAGATACATTTTGGTTGATGAAAATCACAAGTATCTGGGTTATTTTCCGCTGAATTCCAGACAGTATCTCAGGACAACTGATTGGCTAAGGTCGTTGCTTGTTTCTTGTTTCATTTCGAGTCCGACAGTGATGATCAGAAAAGATGCTTTATTGAAGGTTGGCGGTTTCATTCAGCCCGTTGGAAGTAATTGTGTAGACCAAGCGACTTATTTAGAGTTAGCGCTAATTGGCAAGTTCAAGTTTATAGATGAGACACTAGGGGTATGGGTGAAACATGGTGACAATTGGAGCGATAGAGACTTGGACAGCCATACATTTCTTGATTACGGGCTAACATTTTGTCGAAAGCATAACATACCTGTAGATTGGAAAGCAATTAGAGAACAGCATGGTCGAGATTTGTTTCATATAGGTAGGCATCAGCTAATGAATGGTAAGAGAACCGAAGCTAGCCTGAACTTCAAGCGCAGTTTCCGACTGTCTTCAACAACTGGTAAACTGAAGGCCCTTGTTGGCTTAGGTATGAGCAAAGCAGGAATGAATTTTGAAGGAATTGCAGATTGGCTAGGTAGACCGACGGAAAGATAGGTCACTTCGGGCAAATGTTGTTAAATCAATGTTTTCTAGTGCACTTGGAATTATGCCAGACGCCAACGTCCAATGCAGGCTCGTTTCATTGTTTACCCATGAGCTCTTTTTGAAGGTCACCCACGATTCTTCTGACTTTCTCAACTTCCTGTTTGGTTTCTTTATCCTTGATCTCTTCCTTTCTCTTTTCATTGGACTCCAAGATTAGGCGTAAGAGTTTTGAATCATATTCTTGCAGCAGCAATTCCACGTTGGGAACTACGCAGTGCCCGCCGATGACGTCGGGGAACATGATTGGTCTGTCAAGCCTGACGCGGTGAGTGTCAGCAAGGAAGTCGGTGACTTCATTGAATCTTGCTCCGAAATGTCTGGCAATGCGATGCATCTCTTGAAAACAAACGATCATCCAAGCTCTATATGTAGTTTCGAACAGTTTAGCCAACTCTGTCTCCAAGGGGCTTTTCAAGACCTTGGTTTTCAAGCCTAGCTTCAAGAAATGTTCCTCGGCAGCTTTCGCTGACTTTGAATTTACTCCACCTATGTATTTTGTCCAACGTTTCACTTCCCACTTCATGTGCTCGATACTCTTGTGGACACCGCGAACCGGAGAATGTGCAACTAGGCAAGCACAATTCTTGCTCACTCCAGACGTTGTTCGGGGCGGCACCGTGCTGTTGATGATCAACAACTTCGGACTGAACTTCTCTGCGTAGCCTGTAACTGTGCTGATGAATTTGTCTTTTTCATCGCAAGGGAGGCAAATGTGCATTACATCGACTTTTCGCTGTAAGCCGTTAATTCTTTGTCCGATCTCGCGCATTTTGGTTTCATCTGTGTCGAGGCCGAAAACGGTGAACTGACCACTTTCTTTCAACAAATCAAATAATGTCCTACCAGCCTCACCAAGACCTATGACCAAAACTTTCTCTCGCGCCAACTCCTTTTACATCCTGAACAGCAGCAAGAAATGAATCATCAAACTATTTAAACTTCATAAGCTTTACAAGGCTAGAGGCGAAGTGAAAGGATGGCGAAGCCTAAGTTGGGGCAAGGAGTAGTCATTGGGAAAGACGTTGTATTTGGCGATAGATTGGTTGTATGGAACTATGTTGTGATAGGCGACGATACGAAGATCGGTGATGAAACCCGCATCGGCAGCTTCGTTGACATAGGCAAGGACGTTGTCATAGGAACAAACTGTAACATACAAACTCATGCGACGATTTCAAACGGCTGTCTGATCGGCAACAACGTGTTCATCGCTCCTAACAGCACTCTGCTCAACGACAAGTTTCCTTCAAGCGAACGGCTGGTCCCGCCCAAAATAGAAGACAACGCGGTAATAGGTGGATGCGCCGTCATACTTCCAGGTGTCAAAGTTGGCGAAGGTGCAGTTGTTGCGGCCGGAAGCGTAGTCTCTAGGAACGTTGATCCAGAAACAGTTGTGAAGGGTGTTCCAGCAAGATTTATGATGACGAGGAAGGAATACGAGGCCAAGAAGAAAATTTACGTGCAGAAGCCTTAACGGTGAAACAATGAGGGTCTGGTATGATGCGTGCACTGGCAAACACGTTAGATATGGAACCGCAATTGCTAGACGTCTAAGAAAGCTGGGCCACAAAGTAATATTTACAACCAGAGAGCATCCTGACACGACAGCTTTGGCGACACTTCTTGGAGAAAAACCGATTGTCGTGGGCAAGTGGGGACCGGCATCACTTCTCACACGCGTTGAGGAGAGCGCCGACCGTATGCTCCGTTTCGCGAAAATGTTTAAGGATAACCCGCCTGAAGTGGCCATTTGTCATCAGTCTGTTGAGCTGTGTCGAGTTGCATTCGGCCTAGGCATACCCCTAATCGTGACGGCTGACACGCCTCATGCCACGGCTGTCAATAGGTTAACGTTGCCCTTGGCGAGCACGGTTGTGGCCCCCGAAGCGATCTCACAGACTCTTCTCAGAAGGTTTGGGGCACAGAAGATAGTTCAGTTCAGGGGGGTAGACGAGGTCGCTTGGACAAAGAATGTTGAGCCGCTAACGACGTTCAAGTTCAAACGGCCGCTCATAGTCGTCAGACAACTGGAAACCCGGTCAGCTTACGCGCTCAGGAGTGACGATGCTACAATCAAGGAGGCACGCAAGCTTTCCTCTCTTGGAACCGTCGTCTTCCTCGCACGATACGGCAAGTTCGAAGACGAGAAGTTAATAGTTCTGAACGAGTTTGTTGACTCGGCAGGTTTGGCCGCCCAGGCAGATCTCGTCGTAAGTGTCGGAGGAACCATAGCTAGAGAAGCCGCTTTGCAGGGAACGCCGAGCATAATAATATCCGAATTCGATCCGATTGAGGTCAACGACTACCTCTCCGAGAAAGGGTTTCCACTATTCCGTGTGCCCCCCTCAAAAGTCACGGTATACGCGAAAAAGTATCTCGGAAAGAAGTTTGATGTTGAGGCGAAGCTTGCAAGCTTAGAAGATCCTGTCGACTTAATCGAAAGAATGATTGTGAAGAAAGAATTCAACTAGAGTGCTAGTATCGTAAGCCAGTTCATTCTGGAATAGGCTTTTTTTTCTTGAGACTGTATGGACCGCTGCCACGCAAGAGTACACCTCGATTCTTCCAGTCCGATCGGTAGGTGGGATCAAGATCGAAGACACCATTCAGGTGACCGCGCAGGGTGGAAAATACCTAACTCAGACTGCAGCTTAATGAAGGTTGCCAGGCACAATAGGCCAAGACACTTGCAAATCAGTTACTGGACCTCAGAGTTTGTGCGTGCTCAAATTTCGCCACTGGAAAGTGGCAGTGGAATTTCGCCGAGCCCAAAACATCAAACGCGTCCAGCGAATGCTGGGTCACGGAAAGCTTGAAAGCACTGACTTCTACACCCAGCTCCTAAACTTTGAAAGCGGCGGATGGCACGTTGCCCATGCAACCAACCTAGGAGAAGGAAACAAATTAATCGAAGCAGGCTTTGAATTCATACGCTACAGTGAAAAAGACCAAGTCGCCATATACCGGAAGCGAAAGTAAGAAAAACATAGAAAAAGTATGCTAGTTTAGGGGGCCGGTCGTCTAGCTTGGTTAGGACATTGGCTTTACGAGCCAAAGGTCGCCGGTTCAAGTCCGGTCCGGCCCACCAACAACCTTGAATATTGCTGTTTCCGTTGTTGTTCAGCGAATTGACGTTTGAGTAGTTGTTGATTAGTTGTTTCAACGTGTTTTCGAAGGTTTTACTTAAATTGAAGCCGAGATTACGCGATGTTTCAACCAATTCTCGATCGACATATAGCACAAGATTGTGTTTGCTTGACATTTGCGCTTTCATTCAGGCGAGTGCGAAGAAGAGTTCCAATCTTACACATTGGTGCTGTTCCTTCGCAATCTCTCTTGTCTGTGGGATGCTAGAGAAGACATAAATATGGTCAAAAAGATAACCGCTTACAATTTGTTACCTAGGTTGGAACGAGTTGGAAGGCAAGATTCTCGCAGAAAACCTCGAACTTGGCAAGTCCATCAAATTGGGCGAAAACGTCATAATACAGGGAAAAGACGTTCGAATAGAAGACAACACTTCTGTGGGCAACGGCACGATCATACAGGCGCAAAAGATAACCATTGGTTTTGGATCAACAATCGAAGAAAATTGCAGAATCCGCAAAGTCTCTGGACAGATGGAAGAGTTTACTCTTGGTGACAACTGTTTCGTCGGGCACGACAGCAAAATCGCTGTGCCAGTGTTTAAGACCGGCGATTATGTGTCTCTGAACAATCACCTGTTCGTTAACGGAGTCAAACCCTGCGTTATTGGACATAATGTCTGGATAGGACAAAATTGTATTTTGAACAGTCGCGACGACCTGACGATCGGAAATGGCGTTGGAATAGGAACATACAGTTGCGTATGGACTCACGGGGCCCATGGGGAACTGTTAGAGGGATGCACAATCTACAAAGTGGCACCGGTGACAATTGAGGATGACGTGTGGATTGTCGGATCATACAACGTCATATCTCCGGGCGTCAGACTTGGCAAGAAATCGGTCATCTTAACGGGTTCCGTGGTTACAAAAGATGTTGCCCCGTGTAGTTGTGTTGGCGGAAACCCTGCTAGAGATCTGACTGACAAGTTGAGGCCATACAAGGAGCTTACAATTGATGAAAAATATGCAATGATGAGAAGATTTATGGAAGAATTTGTTTGTTCAAAAGAAGGGATGATAAGAACCGAAAATGGATGGCGCGTAGGCAAGGGAAAAAACGAGTATGAAATCGTTTTCCTAGAAAGGGTAGATGACAAATCACAACAGAAAGACACGGTTAGAATCATTTTCACTAAAAAGAACATGACCGAAGGCAGCTACCGCAACACTACAATCTTCGACCTTTCCACAAAGACCTATACAAAGACAAGAACCTTCGCAGAGATAGCCGTCATCAAATCTCTGCTGTATGCCAAGGCAAGATTCGTTCCACAAACCAGAAGCTGATCGCGCGACATATCGCATCCATGTTTCGCGACTAGCGTCAATATACGTTGTTTTCTATAGCACGCTCCTGATCCCGGATTAACATTCTTGACCGCTGAATCAGGGATCTATCAGGTGCCAAACTCAAAATTCTAAGCCGCGCTTTGTTCAACTATATCGAAAACATCTATCCCCTTCTTGATCTCTATGTCTTTCTGTGAACTCAGATACCTTAAAACCTCGGCATACAATCTCCCCTTCTTCATCCTCAGAACACAATCGTGCCAGAGCAAAGTAATGATCTGTTTGTCAGTAGGCAGCTTTCTACATCTTTCCACAACGAGCTTAACAGTATCCATAACTGCGGCTTCATCCTTGGCAAAGTTGGCGAAGACAAGCGCATCCATTACCGTGATTGGGAAAATTACAAGCTTTTGCAGTCTAAAAAACCCGAAATCACTATCCACAATTTGATCTCGACTAAATTTTGCCGAAGAATCGTACTTGAAAGATGCTTTCTGAAGATTCTCCCAGAGCAAGTCGTTGTTCATCGTGTAGTGTACACGGTTCCCATGTATCGGAGAACCAGTCAGCTTCTCAACAGCCAGCTTCTCTGCCCGAATCTTTTCAACGCTGTCATAGGACGATGGATCCAGATGTAGTCCAACCTCCCAACCTCCGTTAACAAGTGATCTAATCTCTTCTTTGTACTCTTCAACATGATAAGAAGGCGGAGAATGAGCAGAATCTTTGACGTAGGTCCTGAAAAAGAAAGTTGATCTCACATGATACTTCTCCTCAACCTCCATGTACCCTGGAAAATTATAGTATAGGTTTTCTGTAGGGAAATTCCTCAAGGAATTCTCATCAAACCGATCTTTCCGAGCCAGTATATGTGAAGAACCAGGCCCAGCTTTTCCCCAATCAACGTCATGACTCAGCAGTACATACAATGCAAACAGGTCTCCACATCAGTATTTGGCATCTTAGATTAAAAGCGTTAGTCAAACCATCGTTTCAAAGAAACGCGCTTGCGTGATAACGTTTGCACCGCGCCTATTGGAGCGCTTGAGTTTTATCAACGCGAGCAAGATAGTGGTCGTTACAACTATCATGAGAAACCACGGCATCGTGAATTCTGGTACAGCCTCGATCAAGTTCACTGTGAGTTTGTGAATGCTATGTGAATAATCAAAATTCAAGATCCATGAGTCCTCTGTCGATGTTAGTGTATAGTTGAGTAGGTTGCCGTCAAGATATACTCGGATGTTCTCAGCGTTCTGGATCAGACTCTTCGCGATAGTAACCTTGGCATATCCTCGCGTGCCTGGCTCGCCACTTGCAGTGAAAACTAACTCGTAGCTCGTAGAATTGAAAGCTAATGCCGAGATCGTGCTGTTTGACTCTACGCTGAACACGTATTGACTCAAATATGGAAGTATGCTCAGAGAAACTAAACTGTGTGTTCCAAGGTATGTTTGATTTCCGCGCCATTCCGCCATCACACTGAAATTGCCGCTGGCAGTGGGAATCCACTGTAATGAGTATCTACCCATATCGTTCGTGGTAGCGGAACTTATGGGAAACCAGACATCTGCTCCTGCAAACGTGTATGATACCAAGACTATCTCGTCTTTTAGGCCGTTGCCGTAATCATCTTCCAAGGCGCCTTGTATGTTCACCAAGAGTCCCACGAATGATGAAGCAGTGTCGGTAGAAATTGAAATGTGCATCGATGATATTACCGAAATGGTCTTCGCGACTGATGAATTTGAGCCTGCATTGTCATAGACAGTCAATGTTGTGGTTGGCAAACCAGGCGACGCGTATGTATGAGTGACTATTGCGTTAGCAGTCGAAGTCATGTTTCCGTCTCCAAAGTTCCATTTGTACTCTACTATAGAAGTCCAATCTGTATTGTTCCAGCCAGGTTGAGAAGACGAAGCATCAAACGTGACCGGTTCACCTATGTTCACTATATGTGGGTACCATGTGAAGTCAGCCCTCAATGGACCGGGCAAACGGTAATTTGCTTGATAGTAGATTCTTCCTTGGCCATACGTATGCGTAAAAGCAAAACAGGTCCCGGACTGCCAGTTTGCCAGGACTTGGCTGTCTTGATGAAGTGTTTCAACCGCAGAGAGACTACTGCTAGGATTTGTGAAAAGAATTTGATTCTGTAGTAAGTTCGTTCCCAACGGGTTGTCAACAGCAACGTATGCTTTACCGCCTGAATTGACGTAATATGATGCTCCAAACCATTCTTGTATAGGTTCTAGATCGCTTCCTGGCCACATATCTTTGCAATATACTGACAGATAGCGCGGAGTGGCAAACAATAGGACGATTCCTCCTCCGTTTGAGATGTAGTCTTCTATCAACTGCGCCTTGCTTGGTTCACACGCAAAGTATGCTTCAATA
>Ga0315285_10009135_pt1 | contig 10145 bp, 14 predicted proteins | sample YL17G09_36_MG_FD_203698 | JGI IMG/M metagenome (GOLD analysis project Ga0315285, IMG submission 203698) | Sediment microbial communities from Yellowstone Lake, YNP, Wyoming, USA - YL17G09_36 | ecosystem: Environmental > Aquatic > Freshwater > Lake > Sediment | place: USA: Wyoming | collected... | reverse complement strand
CAGAAGACCGAGAGAGGGAAGAAGTCCGCGAAAACCAGGATGGACAAGAAGGAGCGGATCATTTCTCTCGCCAGGAGACTATCAGGAGCCTCGGACGTGAACGAAGCTCAGGCCATCGGCCGGCAGATCTTGTGCCTGTTCGATAAGCCCGCGAGCGAGACCTACATCGTGATCGTGGTTGGGAAGAAGCAACAGTACGCGGGCCCGTTCCGCAACCGAGACGCGAAGGAGAAGCTCGACTACTTCGTCAGTTTGTTCAAGGACAAGGGCGCTACGATCAGCACCACTCCGGCTAACGAAGAAGCTCGCCACTTCGCTGCCGAGCTCATGGCGGCAAGTGTGGTGGCCAAGGCGGACAAGAAGTAGAAGCATGAGCGAAGACGAACCTGGGGGCGAGGATGCGACTGCCTGCGCGCGATGCTGGCAACCGACCTTCGCCCCTATGTCTTGTGATGTATGCGGGGCAGAGAATCTGTGCGCGGACTGCTCGTCCATTCACTGCGAGGCTCCAGAGCTTTGATCGACTTCGAGGTAGTCCTCAAGGACAAGCAGAAGTTCGTGGTACGCGGGGACCGGATTTTCAATGGCAAGACTGCGGTGTTTGTGCTAAGGGATGTCGGGGAGGGGAAGCCCTTGATCACTGGAGCTTTCCTCTTGGGCTCGATCATCGAAGTGCGTGAGAAGGTTCCTTTTTAGCTGGAGGCGAGAATGTACCTGGTCCAGATCCAGATAGAAGAGGACGAGCAGGGGAGAAGGAACGTGCGAGTGGTGGCCGGCAATGCTGCTGGCTCCGGGCTAGACGGAGACATGGATGCAGCCAAGGTCCTAGCGGCTCTCGATCTTGCAGAGCAGAGCGTCTACGCCGGGATCACGTTCGCTCCTACGAGCCGGATCATCCCTGTCTCCGGAGTACTGCGCGGAGGGAACGGAGGGCACAACTGATGATGGTAGAACTCCGCGGGATCATCCCCGCCCGCATAGCGAGGCGCATAGAGGAGGTCGGCATCATGCGGGCTCTTGACATAGCCGAGGTGTCGCTGACGAATGATCTTCTCGATGTGGAGCAGGTACACCTTGTCGTCATGGTCAAGGACAAAGAGCCTACTGAATGAGTTTCCTCGCCTGCTCGAGTTGCTCCTCGCTGGCTATCCCGCCGGCCCCGATGATCTCGGCGAGAAGGATTAGCGATCTGTGCAGTTTTGCGGACAGCCTGTCGTTATTGCCAGCCAGGGATTCTACTTCCTTCCTCATGTGATCGTTCTGTTCCACCCGGAAGCGGACCTCCTCTAGCCATCTCTGATGCTCTGGGCACGCTCCGTCGTGGGTCAGGGACACAGCGGCCGGCCTCATCGATCGATCGGGTCGTTCATGTGGTTCGGCTCCTTCTCCTGCTTCCACCTGATGTCTGTCGCTTCGTAGCGCTTGACCCTTACTGGATTGATCATCTTGAAGGCGGTTGCATGCAGCACCTTCCTCTGAAGTAGCGGAAACTCCTCGACCAACTCCTTCATCCTCTCCACCGCAGCGTCCCTCGAGAACGGCCTCATTCGGGGAGCCGCGACCGGCTCCCATCTCCCCGTTTTCTGCATCACCTCCACCACCCAGATCGACTGTTTACTTTCCTCTTCCATGCCTATCTCCGTGTCGTCATTGAAGATACGCGATAGCGACTGCTATGGTCGGCATTGAGAGCCTACCAAGTGCAGCATAGCAGAAATGTTTTAGCCTGTAAACCATTGTCTTCAAACACAATACAGAACCACCGCGTAGAATTGTGTTGTTAGGCAATCGTGTGTCTGCTCTTTACTCCTCTTGGGAGCGTATGTCCTTGAGGGGAGCAGATATGGCGATGTCTGGGATGCTCTGCGATCTGTGCGGGATCCGGATCCCAGAGTTGAGACTAGACGCAGACCTCGAGACGAAGAACCAGGTTCTCCGGGTCGAGGTCGATCTCTGCTGCGTTTGTAGCCGGAGGGCAGATCCCAAGGTCCGTCGCATCTACTCTCACAAGCCGTATGTGATGCCGGGGGCTACGAAGTGAGAAAGGCCAAGGCTCAGGCCATCAAGGCAGAGGCGGCTCTGGAGCCAGAGGTGCTTAGCCCGAACGGTAACGATGGAGTGAACCTGGTCAAAGATCTGGCCACGACGAAAGCAGCGGCTCCCGAGCCCGAGGTGCGTAGCCCCAACGGTCGTCACATCCTTACTCTCGCCGAAGTCAAGAGATTCCAGGATCTCTACCGCCGATCCTCTGTGCGTGCGCGCAAAGCCCTGGTCACCACCTACCTGATGCAGGGGACCTCGCAGAAGAGGCTCGCCGAGGTCCTGAACGTCCGAGAGAAGGACATCGAGGACAACTACCGAGAGGCCCTAGAGGAGATCTCCGAGCAGCTCGAGTCAGTCCCAGAGGGGCCGATGCTCCTCGCTCAGGTGGTCATCGAGGGGTACAGCCGGCTCCTTGAGCTCTCGTCGAAAACCCTCATCGACATGCTAGACAAGTCCATCAGGGAAGAGGTATCCGACCACAATAGCATCCGCGCCTACATCCGCCTGCGCTTCGAGCTCCTGGACAAAGTCACGGATCGCATGGAGAAGTACGGCCTGCTCCCCGTGGTGTCGAAGAGCCTGCTCGGGCACGGGGGCTTGCGCGGGATGCAACCCAAAAGCTCGGACAACCTTGCCGACTTCCTACAGGACTTCGCTGCCGAGGCTGGCATCGACCTAGAGGAAGAGAAGCGCCAGGCCATCGAGGCTTCGGTCGTCGGGGGCAGTGCGGACGCCTCCGAGATAGAAGGCAAGGACCTGCCTCCTGAGTTGACTCGGGAAGAAGCCGAGGACGAGTCTTGATCACCCCCTCCAAGAAGAGGGTCCTCACGGAGGGCACCAAGATCCTGGCTGCTAGAGAGGATGTCAACGCCTTCATCTCCTATTGCTTCCTCGACGGCAGACCACAGCATCGGTTCCATGCTCGCTGGCAGAAGTTCGCCGATGTCACTGACTACGGAGTCATCTTCGCCCCCATCGAGCACGGTAAGACCGAGCAGATGTCCATCTGGCGCACCCTATGGGAACTCGGTCGCAACCCAAATCTACGCTTCTGGATCATGTCGGCCAAGGAAGGGCTGACCCTCAAGATCATCGCCGAGATCTCCCAGTCTATCCTCTCTAACGAGAAGATACATCGCGTCTTCCCGAACCTTGCCCCGGAGGACCGGAAGGGGAATAACCAGGCTTGGAATACGACGCAGCTCATCGTACGGCGCGATCTGAACCTCAAGGACCCATCCGTCGAGGCCACTCCGGTCATGGGGTCCGCTATCGGCTCCCGTATCGACCGACTGCTCGCCGACGACGTGATGAGCTTCGCCAACACCATCTTCGACGGCCCCCGAGAGCACCTGGTTGACTGGATCCGCGGGACCGAGTGCATGGGACGTATCACGGCCGAGGGACGGGTTCTCTTCGTCAACAATGCCTGGATCGAGCAGGACCTGGCTCACGTGTTGGTCAAGGAGAACGATTTCAAGGCTCTCCACGATGTGGCCTGCGATGACAACCTGAACAACATCCTATGGCCCATGGAGATCTCCTGCGGGAAACTGGTCGGCTTCGACCGGGCCCGGCTCGAGACCAAGCGGAAGAAGATGGGTCCCGTGGAGTTCGCGCGGTGCTTCTTGAACCGAACGATCACGGCACAGACCCAGTACTTCTCGATGAAGAGCATGAAGACGTGCTGCATGGAGGGCCTCACCATGATGGCCCCCATGCCCCCGGGATGGCTCCCTCTATGCACCATTGACCCGGCCGTAGGTAAGAGCCAGGGCCGGCGCAGGAGAGCAGACTGGGGCATCATCTACGGGTCATTCGACCCCCTCACATCGCGCAAGCGCATCCGATACATGAAGAGCGGGCAGATGGATGCCCGAGAGGGCCTGTCCGAGCTTCTGCGCTTGCACCGACTAGAGCCCACCATGCCGTTCCTGGTCGAGTCGAACGGCCAGCAAGAGTACCTGATCCAGATCATAACGACTCCCGAGTTGGCCCGCGGCCTCGGGGCCACAGAACAGGAGATCTCCCGCCTCAAGGGTCTGGTCCGTCCCTTCCTCACTACGGGAGCCAAGCACGACCCGTCCTCCGGCATCCCCTCCATGGCTGCTGATTTCGAAGCGAAGCTGTGGGAGATCCCGCAGGGCCCTGAGATCTACAAGTGGTTCGTGCAGGCTATGGACTATCGGCCCGGGAAGCACACGGGAGACCTGATGATGGCGAGCTATTTCTTCTGGCACGAGACGAATCGGCTTTCCATGGGTAGGAAGTCCGTGGGAACCACTCTCGCCAAGTTCGCTAAGGGCATGGAGAAGGACAAGCAGTCCGATTTCGTCTTCGCCGGCATCCTTGAGGAGCAGTTCTAATGGCCGAAGAAACGCAAAAAGGCGGGGGAGTGGTCCCGGCCCCACGGAAGGGCAGAGCCGCAAGGGCGGCAAGCGAGGGTTCTGCTCCCTACGCCTCCAAAGCCGCGTTCGGAGCGGCCACTCGAGCGAGCAAGGATGTCTCCACTCGCAAGTTGGCTGCCTCCATCCGGGAGATAGGCGCCCCGGGAACGATCTTCTCCGCGGGAGTCATCTCCGGAGAGGATCTGAATGCCAAGTGGGATAATCCGCGATCCCGTAATCGTATCATCGAGGAGATGCGCACCACGGATGGCCAGGTGCAGGCTTCTCTCTTGGTATGCAAGATGCCTCTCTTGGCATCGACCTGGCTCATCAAGCCCCACGCGGACGCGACCAAGGAAGAGCAGGAACATTCGGACTTCGCCAACGAGAATCTCAACGGGATGACTCAGTCCTGGACAGAAACTCTGCAGCAGATGCTAACGATGTTCGACTTCGGGTTCTCGCTATTCGAGAAGGTGTTCGTCGTCAAGAACGGCAAACTCTGGTGGAAGAAGTGGGCCCACCGCAAGCAGAGCACGATCTCCAAGTGGAACGTCGATCCCGATGGGGGTCTCTACTCCGTCACTCAGTCCACCTACAAGAATGGAGAGTGGAGAGACATCCCCATCGGAATCGACAGCCTACTTCTGTTCACGCTGGGCAAAGAGGGGGCGAACCACGAGGGGCGTAGCCTACTGCGCTCTGCGTTCATCCATCACCAGATTAAGAACCGCCTGTATCGCATTGATGCAATCGCTCAGGAGCGCCACGGGGTTGGCGTGCCGATGATAACGGTCCCGGATGGTGCGGGAGATGCCGAGATGGCACTCGCGGAGGCCATCCTCGAGAACTGGCGCTCCCATGAAAAGGGGTACATCGTCAAGCCGGCCAGCATCCTGGCCGAGATCATGGCGATACCCACGCAGCTTCGCGATCCCATGGTGTCCATCAAGCACCACGACGAGAAGATCGCGACCAGTGTCCTTGCCCAGTTCATCAACCTAGGTTTCAGCCAGAGCGGAAGCCGGGCCCTGGGACAGAGCTTCTCCGACTTCTTCCTCGCTTCCCTCAATAGCTACGCCAACTACATCGAGGGAATCATCAACCGCCACGCCATCCCCCAACTCATCGAGATCAACTTCGGGCCCCAGGAACGCTATCCGGAGCTCAAGTGCGTCCCGGTGGCCGGGATCAACTTCGAGAGCATGGCGCGCTCCCTCATGGTGCTGGCGCAGACCGGGCTCGTGAAGCCCGGCAAGGATGTGATCGAGCACGTCCACGAGATCATGGGCCTCCCTCGCCCAGATCCGAACGAGGAGCCGATGGTCGTTCCCATCGGGACTCAGAGTTCGGTCCCTGGAGCGACTCCCAAGGGGAACGGCGGGCAGCCTCCGGACGACTCCGAAGACAAGCCGAAGCCCAAGGAGTCCGCACCCGAGGGAGAGCAGCGTGGTCTCGCGAATAGGCTCGCTACTTTCGTCGATCCAGTCATCGCCCTCCAGATCGAGAACCTGTCTGCCGCAGCCTCGAACGGACACAACGGCCGATTCCGCGCTCCTCTCGAGGGCACGCTTCTGCAGGCCATGGCGACCTGTAACGACAATGGAGCCACGGAGCCCATGGAGAAGGCGGCCCGGGAGTATGCCCGCCGGCTGGCAGCGGCGGCCGAACTCGCTGTGTCGTGCGATGGATCAGAGTCTGTGCGCAAGTCCGTGGAGGAGGAAGCTGAGAGGTCGAAGCCGATTCTAGTTGCAGCCATGAGCGCGAAAGCCAAGACGGAGGCCACAGCATGAAGGTATTCGACATCCTGAACTCGCCGTGGGCAATCCTGCCGGAGAAGCTGCAAGAGATCTCCGATGTCTACCGCCGACACCTGGCCGGGGACAAGGCGAGCCTCGCGGAGTTCGAAGTTCAACTCGCTCAAGCCGCAGGAGACGACGAGGACGAGAAGTGCTACATCGTCGAGGACGGCGTAGCGATCGTCCCCGTGGTGGGTGTTCTTGCCAAGCGCATGAACATGTTCATGAAGTTCTCTGGGGGGACAAGCACCCAGCTCCTACAGAGGGACTTCCAGTCGGCCATGGAAGATCCTGCGGTGAAGAGCATCCTGCTCGTCGTCGATTCCCCGGGCGGGACCGTAGACGGGACGCAGAACTTGGCCGAGACCATCCGCGCATCGAGAGGGAAGGGAAAGCCCATCTACGCTCTCGCTGATGGTCTCATGGCGAGCGCGGCGTACTGGATCGGCAGCGCGGCGGACAAGGTGTTCCTGTCGAGTGGCACTACGCATGTCGGATCGATCGGGGTCATCGCCACGCACACCGACTACAGCAAGCAGGACGAGATGAACGGCGTGAAGACCACAGACATCACGGCCGGTAGTTACAAAGCCATCGCCTCTGAGAACACTCCGCTGAGCGAAGAGGGACGCGCCTACATGCAGGACATCGTCGATGCGATCTACAAGGTGTTCGTCGATGACGTGGCTGCAAACCGAGGCGTTTCCCCCAAGGACGTGCTCAAAGAGATGGCGGACGGAAGGATCTTCATGGGTGACGAAGGAGTCAAGCGCGGGCTCGCGGACGGCATCATGTCCATGGACTCCGTGCTCGAGAAATTGCGCCAGGACCAGGAGGACGATGAGGACGAAGACGGCCTGACCGCCTCCCCGATCATGGCCTCAGCCACGGAGGGAATCATGGAAGTGAAGACGGTGAGTGAGCCTGAAGTCGTGAGCGTCTCATCGACCGAGTACCCGCCGGCCAATTCGACTGTCAGTTCAACCAATGGAGCAGTGGTGATCAGCCCTCCCGAGCCTGCGGGGAAGGGCGAGGATGTCGAGGCAGGCGCGGAGGACGAAGCTAAGGTGGCATCACAGCCGGGCGCGAAGCGCTCCGAGGAGGGTATTGATCCCATGTGGGAGGAAAAGATCCGGAAGCTGTTCAAGCTGGACGCGGAAGCCAACATCGAGGAGGCCCTCCTCGCTCTCGCCAAGACCCGAGATGAGGTCATCTCGGGCGACGGCGAGGCCACCGTCGTTCCGCTGTTCGATCACATGCTGTTGAAGCAGGAGAAGGCCGAGCTCGAGCAGAAGATCGCAGAGCTCAAGGCCGAAGCAGTGCAGAAGGATCAGGATCACGCCAAGGAGCTGCGCAGACGTGAGGCGAAGGTTCGCGTGGACCGAGCACTCGCGGAATGCAAGTTGACTCCCGCGATGGTCAAGGCGTGGGGTGAGCAGATGGCGTTCGAGTCTCCCTCTCAGTTCGACGCCGTTCTCGCTTCGATGCCGAAGCTCTATAAGACCAAGGGTGAGGGTTCCGACGCTGGTTCGATCATCGTCGGTGCCATCGAGCAGTTCGGACAGGCCGTCTCGCAGAAGGCCGAGGAGTTCAAGAAGGCCGGCAAGCAGGTCCCCAAGAAGGCCGAACTGCAGCGCATGGTGGCCGAGTCGGACCCCGACCTCTACCAGGCAGTGCTCGAAGAGTCGCGCGACAAGACGCGCGGGAAGGAGTAAGTCGTGGCTCAGACTGCTGGGACTGGAAGGATTACCTCTGAGTTCAAGTGGGATGATGCAACCACTGCGACTCAGTACACGGTGGCCAAGTTCTCGGCCACCAACGTGAAGGGCCAGGTGGGCGTTTCGGGTGCCACCACGGAGTATCCCGTGGGCATCCTACAGAACGCTCCGGCCCAGGGACAAGCGGCCTCGCTGCAGTACGACGGCGAGAGCTACCTGATCGCGAGCGGTGCTGTCGCGCTCGGGGATCGCATCGTGGTGACGACCGGAGGCAAGGGCCTGACCGACAACACTCGCGGCACCACGCTCGCGGCTGCTTCTGACTACCGCATCGGTACGGCCATGAGCGCTGGCGTGGACGGCAAGCTGTTCAAGATCCGCATCAACATCCAGGAGACCGATCAAGACTAAGAGCCCACGCGGCTAGAAAGGAGCACTTGAGATGTCAGGAATCACCCGCACTCAGCTCCGGCCCGTGGATCCCATGCTCACGGACCTGGCGATCGAGATGTCCCAGGACGCGACCGGCAAGGTTGTCGATGTCGCGTTCACCCCGAAGCAGACCCCCGGCGAGACCGGGACGATGTTCTACTACGATTCGGACGCTCTCTTCCGGAACTACAACGCTCTGCGCGCGAATCCGGGAGAAGCTGCCGTCATCAGCCAGAAGCTCACCAAGGGCACGTTCTCGCAGGAGCAGTACTCCCTGCGTACGCCCGTGACCGACCGCGATCGCCAGAACGCCATCAGTCCGGTGGATCTGGACCAGGACGCGGCTCGCCTCGTGACCGAGTGCCTCATGCTCGACCGCGAGATCCGGTGCAAGAACGCGGTCGCTCTGATCGATGCGACGAACGCTACGGCGTCCCCGCTGTGGAACGCTCCCAACGCTACCCCGCTGCTCGACATGGAGACGGCCTGTCAGGCGTTCCAGGCCAGGTGCGGGAAGCGCCCGACCCACCTGATCTTCGCTCCGTGTCTGTGGGCGAATGTGCTGAGCGACGAGACGGGCACGGCTGGTGCCGTGATCTCCGATCGCGTCAAGTACACGCTCGCGACCTCTGCGAAGAACATCACTCCGGCTCTGGTCGGTCAGTTGCTCGGTATCCCGAACGTCATCGTCGCCGACATGCTCTACTCGGCTGCCGAGATCGATGATGCGACGGTTGCTGGCGAGGCTGGCATCACGACCGGCACGTACATCTGGGACACGCAGGCCGATGGGTCTGCCCAGGACCAGATCATCCTTCTCTACGTGGATCCCCAGGCTGGGCAGAAGGGCCTCACGTTCGGCAAGGCGTTCCAGTCCCGTCCGCTTCAGGTTTCTCGTTACCGCGAGGATGCCAAGGAGACCGATTGGGTCGAGGTGTCCGTCGTCGAGGATCTCAAGATCATCGCGTCTGCCTGCGAGTACCGCATCAAGATCGTCTAGGCAGACGAATCGTGGCCCGGGGGGCGGCGGGCAACCGCCGCCCACCCCGAGAGGAGGAAGAGTGGCAAAGTACATCGTCAATGGAGCCGTCACCGGGATGCTACTGCGGGCGGGCCTCAAGTACTACGCTGGGCAGGAAGCTCCGGACAACATCCCCGAGCGCGATCTCAAGTCGCTCCTCGAGTCCAAGGTCCTGATTCCGGCTCCCGTGGAGACCAAGCCCTTCGCTCCGGCTACCGTAGTGGAGTTCAAGCCCGCCGTGGTCTCCCCGACGATCACCCGGGTGGTCGAGGCTGCTGTCCAGACCAATGACGACGGCAAGCCTCGCAAGAAGGGGGTCTGATCATGTGGCGCTGGCGTGTGATGGACATTCAGGGAGTCGAGTACAAGGGAGAGATCTACGCGCTGGGAGAGGAGTTCGAGGCTGCTCCGGCCGAGATCAATGAGCTTGGCCTTCGCCGCTACCTGGACAAGCTGGGGCCCGTCGAGGAGGCGTAGATGTCCTACTGCGTGGTAGCAGATGTCGAGGCCCTGGCCCAGCCGGGAGGGACCTCGGGCATCCTCTTCAGCAGTTCGACTCGACCGAACCTGACCCAGGTGTCTGGCTTCATCGAGAAGATCACTGACCACATGAACGGGAGACTGACGGGCATGGGGTTCGTGCTTCCCATCACGCTGCCTACCGCCCTGGGCCACCTGGCTCTCATCAATTCGTGGGGAGCGGCGGCCCTGGTCGAGTATGCCAGAGGAGGACGGGAGGGAGAGA
>Ga0315285_10009134_pt1 | contig 10146 bp, 7 predicted proteins | sample YL17G09_36_MG_FD_203698 | JGI IMG/M metagenome (GOLD analysis project Ga0315285, IMG submission 203698) | Sediment microbial communities from Yellowstone Lake, YNP, Wyoming, USA - YL17G09_36 | ecosystem: Environmental > Aquatic > Freshwater > Lake > Sediment | place: USA: Wyoming | collected... | reverse complement strand
GGGTCCCGGACGGGTTCAAGGACATTCCCGTCGACCGCCGCGCGCCACGTCTTCGGCTCAAAGACTCGTTGGACCGGATCTTCGCGGAGGAGATGGACCGCCGCCACAATCTCGATTCCGTGGAGTCCAAACTCTTCGGCATCGGATCGGAGAGTTGCGTCGTGGGCTCCCACGAATTCTACCTCGGCTACGCCGTGGCGAACAACGTGTTGCTCTGTCTCGACGCGGGACACTACCATCCCACCGAGGTCATCTCGGACAAGATCTCGTCCGCGCTGACGTTCCTCGACGAGATCCTCCTACACGTGAGCCGCCCGGTGCGATGGGACAGCGACCACGTGGTGATCCTGAACGACGAGTTGCGGGCCATCGCGGAAGAGATTGTTCGCCACGACTTCCTCGATCGCGTGCACATCGGCCTCGATTTCTTCGACGCGAGCATCAACCGCGTCGCCGCCTGGGTCATCGGCGCGCGCGCCATGATCAAGGCGTTGTTGATCGCGCTCCTGGAGCCCGCCGACACGCTCCGCCGGCTTGAGAAGGAAGGCGACGGCACGGCGCGCCTCGCGTTGCTTGAGGAACTGAAGGCGCTCCCCTTCGGCGCGGTGTGGGACGAGCACTGTCGTCGGCGGGACGCGCCCGCCGGGAGCGCGTGGCTGAACGAGGTGAAGGAATACGAGGAAAGGGTGCAGAGATGGCGCGGCTAGGGCGAGAGGCGGGGCAAGGCGCCGCCAACGCAGCCGCGGGAATGAGAAACGAGAGCGAGACAACATGCAGGAAAAAACCAGACTCCTCGAAGAACTGGCCGAACTCTCCAACTTCTACGGCCGCGATCCCGACTACGTCCTGGCGGGCGGCGGGAACACGTCCGTCAAGATCGGCGACGTTCTTTACATCAAGGGAAGCGGAACGGAACTCGCGGCGATCCGCCCCGAGCAGTTCGTCCCGCTCGACCGCTCGAAGGTCCAGGCCATCCTGGCGAAAACGTACAGCTCGGACCCCATCCAGCGCGAGGAGGGATTCAAGAACGACCTGCTCGCAGCCCGAATCGACCCGGCTTCCGGCGCGCGGCCCAGCGTCGAGACTACCCTCCACGAGGTGTTTCAAGAGCCCGTCGTCGTCCACGTCCACCCGTGGATCGTCGGCGCCGTCGCCTGCGCGAAGGACGGCAGGCGCATCGTCGAGGAACTGTTCGGCGATCGCGCGCTGTGGGTGGAGTTCAACCCGGGCTACCTGCTGGCGAAGGCCGCGCAGCGGAGGCTCAGCGCCTACCGTCGCAAGAATCGCGGCAAGGACCCCGACTTTCTCATCGCCCAGAATCACGGTCCTTTCATTCCGGGCCCGTCCGTGGCGGCCGTGCGCCGCAGGATTCGCGCTCTCTGCTCGGCGATCGAAAGGGGCCTGGCGCCGCACGCGAAGAAGTCTCCTCTGGGGAAACCGTCAAGAGCCGTCCGACATGGCCGCGACGCGATGATCTGCGCCATCGCCCCCGCGATTCGCGGCCTGCTTGGCGAAGGACGTCAGTTGAAGATCGCCCCCTTCGACGATTCGCCTCTGGTGATGGAGTTCGTCGCGACAGCCCACGGCAAGACCGCTCTCCTCGGAGGCCCCTTGTCTCCGGACCAGATCGTTTACTGCAGGTCATTCCCTCTGTGGGTTCCGTGCAAGGAGGGAGACGCGCCGCAGAAAGTGGTGGAGCGGCTCGCCAGAGGCCTCGAAACCTTTCGCGCGAAACACGGGTACGACCCTAAAGTCATCGCCGTCGAGGGTCTGGGCCTTTTCGCCGTCGGCGATTCCATCAAGGCCGCGCGAACGGTCCGCGACGTTTACTTCGACGCGCTCAAAGTGACGCGCGGCGCCTTCGCCGCCGGCGGGCCGCACTTTATGACCCGCCGCCAGTATGAATTCGTCGACCAGTGGGAGGTCGAGAGTTACCGCCGCAAGGTCGCCGCCGCGACGGCGAAGACGGGCCGGGTGCAGAACAAGGTGGCGCTCGTTACGGGCGCCGCACAGGGCTTCGGCCGCGAGATCGCCGAGAACCTGGCGCGCGAAGGCGCGTGCGTCGTTCTCGCCGACGTCAACGTCGCCGGCGCCAAGAGCGCGGCCGAAGGGATCAACGCCGATCGCGGCGCCGACGCCGCGCTGGCGGTCAGCATGGACGTCGGCGACTCGGCGTCGGTTCGGCAAGCGGCCCTCGCCGTCGCGCGCGCGTACGGCGGACTCGACATTCTCATCAGCAACGCGGGCGTTCTGAGGGCGGGAAGCGTGAAGACCCAGCCCGAGCGCGATTTCGATCTCGTGACTCAGGTCAACTACCGAGGCTACTTCATCTGCGTGAAATGCCTCTGTCCCCTCATGGCCGCCCAGCGCGCCGCCAATCCCCAAGCGACCGGCGACATCATCCAGATCAACTCCAAGTCCGGCCTCCAGGGCAGCAATCGCAACTTCGCTTACGCGGGCGGCAAATTCGGCGGAATCGGCCTCACCCAGAGCTTCGCCCTCGAGCTGATCGAGGACGGCGTCAAGGTCAACTCCATCTGCCCCGGCAACTTCTTCGACGGCCCCCTCTGGTCGGACCCCGAGAGCGGACTCTTCGTTCAGTACCTGCGCACCGGCAAAGTCCCCGGAGCCAAGACCATCGACGACGTGCGGCGTTTCTACGAGTCGAAAGTCCCCATGAATCGCGGCTGCACGACGGCCGACGTCATGCACGCGATCTATTACCTCATCGACCAGCAATACGAAACCGGCCAAGCGCTCCCCGTGACCGGCGGGCAGGTGATGCTGAGATAAGGAGGCGGGGTCCAGCTCCTCTCTCTGAAGGGAAAGACCCATCGCAGGACAGAGCGAGCACCGCGCCTGGTCCCGCGTGTTGCCCTCGAACGCCTCCACGCTCACCGCCGCCCCTTCCTCCTCGCACAGCAAACCGATCACGATCTGCTTCTTCCCGCGTTTGCCGTCTCGGTTGCAGCCGCAGGCCGCCGGCGCGTTCTGATCGCCCTTGAACCGCAGCGCCGGCCGCATCGCCTCGATCTCCGCGGGCTTGCAGTGCGAGAGATTCGCCGGCGTGCGGTTCTTGGCTTTTCCCCCTCGCGATAGGACTCGCGCAACAGCAGGCGCCGATAGGACTTGTGCTTGGAGCGGGAGACGGTCTCGGTCAGATACATGACTACCACAAATACCACAGATTCATCGCTTGTCAGACAGAAAACGAAGTTCCAGTGAAATACATTAGTGACTACATTTGACGCACACAAAATCCGCCTAACATCAAACAAGCCAACGATGCGCCCAAAAACCCAGGGGTGAACATCCGTTATAGAACACGGGTTCAACGGATTCGACGGATGGGACGGACCGGAGGGATTCCGCCGTGGTCGCGCGCTCCGCACTCACGGCAGCAGCACGACGTAAGTGGGCAGGCCCTTGGCGTCGAAGTACTCGAGAACCTCGCGGGCCGGCGATTCGCGGGGCTTCTCGGCCTGGTATCTGACCTTGACGAACGACTCGAGAGCTCGGCGCACCTCGGGGTCTCTGAACGTGGTCTTGTCCATCGTGAGGCAGTTCTTGCACCACGTCGCCCAGAAGTCGATGAACACCGGCTTCTTTTCCCGCTGCGCTTGCTTGAGAGCCGCGGGCAAGGACGTCAACCACGCCCCCTCCTCGACGCTCGCGCGCCGGATCGCCCCCAACTCCGCCGCGTCCCGTTCACTCGATTGGCCGCGTGTCAGCGTGTAGCCTAGATGGCCGTAATAGAGGGCCATGAGGAGAATGAAAACGCCAAAGCCGCACTTGACCCAGTTCATCCATCCACCCGGCTTCGGCAGGAAAGAGAGCCCCGCGCCGGCGAGGGGCCACGGCAGCGCCATCCCCACCCCGAGAAGGAAAGGAAGCAGCAGCCCCGCCTGATTGCCCGCCGCCACTTGCTGACTCGCAATCAGGAGGACGCTGATCAACACCGGCGCCACGCAAGCGCCCGCCAGCAGAGCGGCTACGGCCCCCATGAAGAAGACCGCCGCGAAACCCGCTCGGCTTGCCGACCTCTCCCCCACGGCGCGCCGAAACCGCGTGAAGTCGATGCTGAATACGCCGAACATGGCCAAGGCGAGAGCGACGAAAAGCGCTGCGATGGAGAAGTTGAAAACCGGCGAAGCGTTTAGATCCCCAAACGTCGAACCGGTCAGAACGGCGAAAACCCCCAGGAGTCCGTAAGCGCCGGCGATGCCCGCCCCGTAAGCCCCGCCGAGCGCGAAGCCCCGCGACCGCGAACTCGCGCGCGTTCCGGCGCCGATGATGGCCAGATTGATCGGGATCATGGGCAGAACGCAGGGAGTCAGATTCAGGAGAAGGCCTCCAAGAAGAATCAGGAGAACCTGGAGGAAAACGCCCGCCTCCTCGGCCATCCCGGCGAGACCCATTCTCTTCGATCCCTCGCCGGACTTGGCGCTTTCGAGAAAAGCCAGGAAGTCGGACGCTTTGATGTAGCCCGCCGCCGCGCCGCCAATGGTGAATCGCTCGACCAGCGCTCGCCAGTCGTCCGCCTCATCCGCCGTGGAGGGGGCGGGGGTCGCCGCGGCCTCCGCCGGAGCGGGCGTTCGTGCGCTTTCCTCCCCGCGTGGTTCCACTTCCGCGCCTTCCGGGACCGGGCCCTTGCCGGAATCGGCTGCGGCCTTCGCCTCCAGGTCGAAAGGGACCGTTGCGGGGAAAAAGCAAACCGTCTCGCTGCACCCTTGATACTTGACCTCGACGTGAACGGTCGGACCGCTTACGCCTTTCAGGCGGTACACGGCCTGAAAATCGTGGGCGTAGAGTTCCCGCTCCTCCTCGCTCAGAGGATCGTAGCGCTTCTCCGGAGATGGAACGTTCTTCCCCTCCAGCGCAAGCCCGTCAGGGACCTTGACCGACATCATGTCGCCGTACATGTGGTGGTTCGGCGGGATCTTGTAGGAGATTGTCAAGTCGGCTTCTCCACGGACGACCGGTCCGAGTTCCGCCGAAACGGAGAAAGGATCCGCTCCCTGGGGATTCCCGGGTTCAGGAGACAGGAAGCCGAGCGAAAGAGTAAGGAAAAGAGAAAACAGGACGGAACGTTTCCGCGCACTATTCATTAGCATGGTCCATTCTCCTGATGATCTCGCTTCATCGCGCCGGGCAACGGAGGTTGCGGGCCGACCGAGCAGAAACGAGGAACAGTTCGGGGTTCAAACTTCAGTTTGTACTGTGCAACCTGAAGGTTGAACTCCAAGCGGCGCATCGGACTGGACAGCGCGGCTGGACGGCCGGCGCCGTTCCAAGAGAGGCGGCGGCGAGTCGGCGCGAGGATTCCGGGGGGATCGGCGGCCTGAGGACGGCCGTCAGCCGGACGCGTGCATGCTCCGGGGCGAGTGTTGACCGTGCTACACGTCGCCGCTCGCGGGAACGCGGCTTTTCGGTTCGTCCGCGTCAACCATTCGCCCCAGGTACTCGGGCAGTTCCACTCCGGCCATCTTAGCGATCTCCTGGAGCGGCGGCAAACTCTTGATGAAACTCGAGAGGAACTGCGCCGTGGTCGACCCGCTCCCTTGGCCGCCGGCCGAATCCCACACGGTGATCTTGTCGATCTTGAGATTCCGGATCGCTTCGACCTGCCTGGCGACGATCTCCTCGAGTTTCTCGATCATGAGGAGCGTGGCGGCGGATTTCGCGTCTCCCGCGCAGCCCTGGACCAGCGCCTGGTAGCCTTCGGCCTTGCTTTCGAGCACCTTGCGGATGCCCGCCGCCTCGGCCTCGTACTTCATGAGGACCGCGTCCGCTTCGCCCCGGGCCTCGCGCCGGGTTTTCTCGGCCTCGGCGTCCGCCTGGATCTCTTTCATGCGCTTGGCGGTTTCTTCCTGGACGATCCTCTCGGCGTTGAGACGCTGCTTCTCCGCCTCGTACTCGGCTTTCTGGATCTCGGCCTGCGCCCTTCGCTTGGCGACCTCGCCTTTTTGCAGCGCCTCGGCTCGCTTCATCTCCAGCTGCGCCTCGTAGTCGGCGATGGCGGCCTTCGAGAGGTTCTCGCCTTTGACCGCTTCGGCTTCCTGCTGCTGGACGTAGACCCGGCGGTCGGCCTCGGCCTGCTTCTCGCCCTTGACCGCCTCCGCCTCCTGTTGCTGGACGTAAACGCGCCGGTCCGCTTCGGCTTGCTTCTCGCCCTTGACCGCCGCCGCCTCCTGTTGCTGGACGTAGATACGGCGCTCCGATTCGGCTTTCTTGATCCCCTTTTGGGCCTCGTTCTGGTTCTCGGCGACGCGGATGTCTTTCTCCCGGATCGCCGCGGCCTGGCCGATCTCGCCGAGCTTGCTCTGCTCGGCGACGTCGACGCGCGCCTGGTTGATGGCCGTGGCCGCCGCCTTCTTGCCGATGCTCTCGATGTAGTCCGACTCGTCGGTGATGTCGGTGATGTTGACGTTGATCAGATTGAGGCCGATCTTGTTGAGCTCCGGCTCGACGTTTTCGCGGATCGATTCGAGGAAGCGCTCGCGATCCTGGTTGATCTCCTCGATGGTGAGGGTGGCGACCGTCAGCCTGAGCTGGCCGAAGATGATCTCGCCCGTTATCTGCTCGATCTCGCGCGAGGGAAGACCCAACAGCCGCTCCGCGGCGTTCATCATGACTCCCGGGTCGGTGCTGACGCCGACGGTGAAGGTGCTGGGGACATCGATGCGGATGTTCTGCTTCGACAGGGCGTTTTTCAGCCCGATCGGGATGGTCATGGGGGTCAGCGTGAGGAACCGGCTGTCCTGGATCAGGGGCCAGACGAGGGCGCCGCCGCCGTGAATGCAGCGCGCCGACTGACCCGTGCCGACCTTGCCGTAAACCACCAGGATCTTGTCCGACGGGCATCGCTTATATCGCGACGCCGCGAAGACGAGGATCGATATGATGACGACTACAAAGGCGATGATAGGGAGGACAAGCAGCGCCTCGTTCCCGCTCATGATGCCTCCTCCTTTTCTTCCTTCTCGGCTTTCACCAGAAGGGTGTTATTCAGCACGTCGACCACGAGGATCCGCTCGTTCGTCTTGAGCTCGGTCTTGTCCTGAGAGACCGCGTCCATCACTTTGAGCCTTCCCTGGATTGTGACCTGCACCTTGCCGGTCCCGTCGGCCGGGACGCGGAGGTACACGGTTCCCGCCTGCCCGATGGCGTTGCGCAGGTCGATGGTGCCACTCGATTGCAGATTGGAGACCGAGCGCATGATCTTGTCGACGATCCAGCACGCCGCCGTGCCGGCGGCGAACCCGCCAATGATGGCCGTGCCGGCGCCGGTCGCCATGGCGACGTGCAGGCACAGCCCCACCAAACCGAACATCATGAAGAAAACCGTGATCATCTGGATGGACAGGACCCGGAAACTGGCGTCCGAGTCGGCGTCGCCGTCCAGGTCCAAGTCGACGCCCATCGCCCCGTCCGTGTCCGAATCGGCGCCCAGGAACTGCATGACGGTTCGGATGACGAAAAGAAGCCCTCCCACGCAGGCGCAGATGAGGAACACTTTGTCCAGCCCGCTCAAACCGACAAGAAACTCAGACATCGCTCCGCACTTCCTTGTACCCGTTTTCTGATGCCGCGTTACACGACCGCTATTGTCCGGAGCGAGCAGCGTCTTGTCAAGCGTTTTGAGACTGTCTCAGCCGCGTCCCCCGTCTGCGCGCGCGCTCCGCCGAGCTACTGTTTCCTCCGGTCCAAGAGAAGGGTCTCGAGCGCCTCAATGCGTTTTTCCATGCGTTCCGCCGTGGCGCACAATTCCTGTATGGCGCGCGAACTCTCCTCCTGGTCCCGCGCCCGGCCGCGCGATCCGCCTCCCGTCACCCGGACGAGGAGGCTGACCAGGGCGACGGCGCACAGGCAAAAAAGCCCGACGAGTACAAGGGCCCCGAAGGCAACCGGGATTCTGAGCATTCTCTCACCACCTCCCCGACGTCCCTTCCCGGCCCGGACGTTTCAGACGCTTGCGGGAGACGTCCTTCCTTCGATGATGCGGTTCCCCACGGCCCCGGCCAGTCACACGGTGGCCTTATGGATCTCTCGCTTGAGGCGATGGATTTTGCGACGAATGCGCTTCAGCTTTCCATGGTCGCGAGCCTTGAGGGCGACCTCCCGTTGCGCCTTGAGCTCCTGGATCTGCCCCTTCACCGTGCGCCTGTCGATCCCGACGACCACATGATGGACGTGGGCGTCGATCTTGAGGACCCCGCACAGCACCTGTAGCAAGTGTTCTTTGTGCATGGTGGAATAGCCGTGCAACTCCTCGGCCTCAATGCCGCCGGCGACTTGCCGGAGTTCCTCGACGGTCTTCTTGTTGAGCTCCTCGAACGTGTATTGCTGTTCCATGGACCCTCCTCCTCCATCCAAGCGATGTGCCCCTATTGTCTTCATTTCGGGTCGCCGATGCAAACACAAATCCGCTCTCTTTGTGCGATTGCGCTTGCTTTTGCCGCCGATCTGCGAGAGAGAGGGAAGAGAAGAGGGAGAATCGAGCAATGCGCCGCGAGAAGCGGTCTCGGTTCATCGCCCGGAGGAATACAGACGGACATGCAGGAGGATTGGGACTATGAAAAGGCCAAGGGCATTCACGCTGATCGAACTCCTGATCGTCGTCGCCATCATCGCCATTCTGGCGGCCATCGCAGTGCCCAATTTCCTGGAAGCGCAGGTTCGGGCCAAGGTCTCGCGCGTCAAGAGCGACTCGCGCGCACTCATCGTGGCGGCCGAGGCGTACCGCGTGGACAACAACGATTACCCCTGGCCGAACGACGAATTTCTGGCGAGAAGGGACATCACGTGGGACGCCCGCCAGGCGCGCCTGACCTCGCCCATCGCTTACATCACCAGTCTGCTGAGAGACCCCTTCCGCTCCATCCTCGAGGGCCATAACCCAAACCACATTCTGGATTTCGAGGTGCAAGGCGTGCCGGGCGGCGTCGACGACTACTGGTTCTCTCAGGACGCGACGATGCCTCTCGTCGACTGGCCCATGAAAGTTTGGATCCGCAGTTGGGGACCCGACCAGGTCATGGAGCTCCCCCCGTGGAGCATGGCAACGACCCCTTACGACTCGACCAACGGCACCAACAGCAGAGGCGATCTCTTCGCCATCCTCCCCGGGCCGGTTTACTATCCGTAGCAACCGGCCCGCTGGGGCGGTCAAAGCGCCTCTGGAATCGGGGGACCGGCTACCTCCGACGAAAAGTCCCCGAGCCGTCGTAGGACTCGGCCGCGCGCCAATCCGCACGCCACCAGATGTGGGCGGCGCCGGGGCTTCGACTGTCGGGGCCGTCGTGGTCCGAGACGGCGATGTTCAGGCGGAAGAACCGCCAGGGCTCTTTCTGCCTCTCGTTCAGGTACGCCGCCGGGATCGCGATCTCCGTGGCGTGGCCCTTGTCCGTCGTCAGCGTGAGGGCCTCGACGCCTTCGGGAATGGCGTCCCATCGGTACTTGCCCATCTGCTCGACCGTCTTCCCAGGGGTCAGCCCGAGGAAGAGGAAATCGTGGAGGTCCCCGCCGCCGTCGCACAGCGACCGCCAGGGATCGGGCCGCGCGTCGAGCCGCACCTCGACGCCGTCCTCCTCCCAGGGATTCACGCCCGGCCGCGCGGAGACGTCGTCGTCGATCACGTCGATGGCTATGTAGAGATGCTCGTCGTCGTAGGCGGTGGCGAAGCGGAAGGAACTGTCCGAGGGCCCGTGCCAGGTTGAGGCGTCGAGCTTGATCATCGCCGGCTTGCGACAAGCGAACGGTAGATCCTTCCACTCGTCCAGGCGTCCGTCCACTTTGACGGGCGCCGTGCGGCGGCTGCAGTCGATCATCGGAACGATAGCCAGGCGCTTGGCTTCATCGATCTCGACCGATGAACCGTCGGGCAATCGGTGCGCCGAGGTCCAGGTCATGATGAGCGGCGGCGCTTCCCCCACTGTTTCCGCGCGCTTGATCGAGCGCACTCCCAGATTGATGGTCTTGCTTCCCTTCGGCGGCAGAGCGAGATCCACGCGCCCCGGCTGGGGCTCGAAAAAGTCGTTCTTCTCAAAAGCCCCGCGCACGACGATGGGCAGGGCCGAGTCGCTCGTCCAACGGACGGGAAAACGTCGCGATTCTCCGCCGGTCACGTCAATCAGAATCGGGCCT
>Ga0315285_10009133_pt1 | contig 10147 bp, 9 predicted proteins | sample YL17G09_36_MG_FD_203698 | JGI IMG/M metagenome (GOLD analysis project Ga0315285, IMG submission 203698) | Sediment microbial communities from Yellowstone Lake, YNP, Wyoming, USA - YL17G09_36 | ecosystem: Environmental > Aquatic > Freshwater > Lake > Sediment | place: USA: Wyoming | collected... | reverse complement strand
TAGGTCTTCACTACAGCCTGTTTACCCCCCTATCAGCCCTACCGTCCCTGAAAATCATTGACGAAAAAAAATAAAAACGCGTGTTCAACGAGTTGAATCCGCGAAGTCGGGTTAGCCTACGAATATTAACCCTCGTTTTCATCATACTCTCTCGATCAGTGCCAGAGCCTCCTGTCTCAACAAGACGAGTTTGTCTCGTGTCCATTTCCTCGATTGCGCATCAAGAATCTCGCCGTGGCTTGGGACATTCGTCACGTCACAGAGGTCAAAGATTTCGACCTTCAGACAAAGTCGAGTGATGCCCTACTGAGAGGCGTCCTGAAAAGCTTCGCGAAGCCCTTCTTCGCTGCTATGGCAGTGGTTTTGGGAGCAACTCCTAGAAATCCGGTTATTATGCCTTCTTGAGGGGCTTACCTCCCCCTCCGAGTATTATTCCCGCATTTAACCCTTTTCGCTCAAGTTTCCTCCAAATTGTAGCCCGAACTGTCTGAAAGTCCGCATTTTATATTCACTTTGAAATATTTGGCAACCGAATTCCTAGCGTTTGACCCCAGCGACCTCTCCTTATTATTCCCCCTCATTCTTCTTTGCTGACGCTTGGAAAAGAAAGTTATAAATTTATGGACCTCCCCATGATTTTTGGCCATTTACCCTCCGAGTGAGTGGCCTTCTTCTTTACTCCTTCAGTCTCCTGCCTAACGCTGGTTTCACTTGCGCAAGGATTAAGAGCACAGGACTATTGGATTTAATCTAAACTTTCAAGAATGCTCTGAACGCCAAAATCATGCCTGAGCCCTTGCGTCAAGTGCAAACCATTGTTAAACCAAATTAGACGACGGAACTAATAAATTAAAACAGCCGAAGCAGACACAGAGCTATATATTTCTTTAATAAAACTGAAAAAGAGAAAACAACATAAAAGCAGTTGCGAATTGCTGTTCCCTCCAATATATAATAAATTTCTTTCATTTTTATCTTTTGTATTTTACTTGTAGAAAGTTGTCAGTGCCACATGCTATTCCAAACTCCCAAAATTTTCCCACTGATGTTTTTTTGCTAAAACCAATAGGAGAACATCGGAACTACGCAATTACCCAAACACCCTTTCACATAATGCCATGTTGAGAAGAAATCGATTTGCCCAGTCCATTTGAAGCTATTGAATGGTTCAAAACTGAGGCGGCGATAAATCTTAAACAGCATTTTTGGCACAAATTCAGAGTCTGCTCTGTGCGTAAATGTAAGTTTGTATTCTGACACCATTTTGGAGATAAGTTCCGAAGACACTTGCTTGATGACTTGTGAATATGGAGTCGGTACTCCGTTATTTAGTTGATCGTTCATCCATACGATCAACTCTTTGTGCCTTTCTATGGCTACTTGGCTACAGTATATCTTCTGAAACATCTTATGATCAAATCTGACAAGATCTGTTTCTACTAACGTATTGTTATCAACCTGGTTCACAAAGAGAGGTGGGCTTTTGAATTCATCTTTCCTTTCATAAACCATCTTGTTGAGGTGCTGCAACAGGGCTTGTGCAATGAGAATCTCGATACAGCACCACCCACTATTGATACCCTCTTCTGACCATAAAAACATACACTGTGAATCTAAGATCACAAGAGGTATTAGCGACAACTGAAACTTGAAGAAATCTTTCAACTCTGTTGAGCGATCATCTTCACCGTTATCACTGTTCTTTTGCGGCAAGCTGCAATAGTCCCACCAGACCGCCGCATCATCGCTACAATTCCGGGTCAACCTCAACAACTTCTCCAAAGTCTTTTTGGACTTGTCAGGATGATTCTTCTCCTCCCACTTATGTGAAATAAACAATTTTATGGGATTGCTGAATGTCTTGTACTCGCTTGGGATGTCTTGGAATCTTTGTACTGCCTCTTTGCATTTACGGAAGTATCCTAACTTGATGAATGTTGTATAAGGCGCATCAGGTATCTCCAACAACATTGAATAAACCTTACCCCATTCTTTCTCGTTTCCGTCTTTGAGGTTCAAATCCCTCAAATTTTTAAACAAAGTGATAGCTTCCATTATTATTATTTCCTTAAGACCTTATTTTCTGTAAAAGAAATGAGTGGTTTAACATTCTATTTTATGCAGCGACTGTCTTTTCGGGGATTATATCAGGGGGGTAAAGGGCAATCAAGGGCGAACCCGGGTTTTGGAAGGGTTTTATCCCTTAAGGAGCCGTGTTATATTGTCAATCCCGGTGTTATGCAGTCACTGCATAAAAATGAGAATCTGTTATCCAAGGATTTTCAGGACTTCCTCGTCCGGAGCCAGCAACTTCCCCAAAAACGAATTCCCTTTTACCTTCGCCGGGTTAGCCGCTTTCATGAGGTCTGCTATTTCCGGTCTAATTTGAACAGGCTAGCGAAACGCAAACAGGGCGCTTTGCAGCAGGCGGGTGTCCCTCATCGTTTCAACAGCTTGCTGCCGTAGAGGCCGGTGGGCTTGATCAAAAGAATGAGCAGCATGATGGCAAAAGGCGCCATCTGCGCCAGCGGGGCGTAAATAAGGGATCCCAGGGAGATGACCTGACCGATCCATTTTGTCAAAGGGCTTCGGAACCAGCCTTCCCTTTCATTATCGTCAAATAACAAATAAATGATGTTCCCCCTGAATTTTCGCTAAAGTTGCATTTGAACCAACGCCCCCTTCCACCCTTCCCAAGAGTGAATTCTTTTTTCTCCGCGTCTCCCCCTCAATTCAAGGCTTCAATCGGCGCTCGATCGGCGCCAATCGCTTGCTGGAATGAAAAGCTGCTTCTGGTAATCGGCTCTCAGAATCCGGTAATAATGGGCCCCCTTTCTCAGATTCGGACCATAGGTAAGAGGAGCCATCAGGCCTTCCACGGGGAATTCTTTTAGCGTTTCCATGGCGGCGATGAACTTCTCGCGGGTCAAGTCCTTTCCCGCCCTTTTTATCCCTTCCGTCCAGGCCAGGCACCCCGCCCAAAGCATGGGGATGAGCGGGTTATTGATGTCTACCTTGGCCCCGTATTTAACGATCGCCTCATTCATTTTTTTAGCCCCGGGGACATTCTCCTGGGGAAGCCCGGTATTGAGCACATGGTAGTGACCATGGGAAAGCTCCTTGCCCATCTGGAAGGTCTTCGTGTCCACGGAGACGTAGTCACCGAAGAATGCCGGCTTCCAGCCAACATCGTGGGCGGCCTTCAATAGGGCCACGTAGACCGGTGCATATCCCACATAAAAGCAATGCGTGACGCCGGCTGCCTTGAGTTTCATGGCCTGGGGGCCGAGCTTGAATTCGCCCCGCTTATAGGGAGCGGTCACCGGAGGGTCAAGTTTGTGTTTCCTGCAACCCTGGATGATTCCCTGGAGTCCATCTTTTCCCCATTCGTCATCCTGGTAACAGATGCCGATCTTGGGCTTCTGGGCTTTCAGATCCTTCACGATGAAATCAACCACCAGCAGTCCTTGATCCACCCCGTTATTGGCCAGCCAGAAGAGATATTTCTTGGGAGGGTCGAACATGCTGCTCGCACCGGCATAGGTCGGGATGACCGGGATTTTTTCCTTTTCGATGTCGGGGAAAATGGCCGTGCAGGGGCTGCTTCCGTAGACATTGATCAGCATGAAGACCCTGTGCTGGGACACCAGCTTGGTAAAGGCTGATTTCGTGATGGTGGGGTCATACTTGTTGTCCTCTATGACCATCTCCAGCTTGCGCCCAAGGATTCCCCCCTCATCATTGACCATACCGATGTAAGCCTGGGTGCTGCCGACCACCATTTCGCCGATGTAGGCGGCCGGCCCGGACATATCCCCGAAGTGTCCGAGCTTGATGGTCGTGTCCGTGACTCCAACCTCGGCGGCCGATAAGTGGGAGCCCGCAATCATCAGGACGAAAATTGAAAACAGAACAAACCATCCCATTCTTTTCATAGCACCCTCCTTCGGTTAGATACAGCGTTCAGCGATCAGCGTTCAGCAAAGGCAAAATCAATTCTCTTTCTGAAGTCCCTTGGCTGACAGCTGAAAAGTGATCGCTGTTTGCTAATATTTGAACGGCCATTGCTTCCAGTAGTACTTAATCCGCACCCAGATCCCGAAAAGACCTTCCGGCTCAAGAATCAAAAAAAAGATGATGATCAGCCCGTAGACAATAGTCGAAACGGCCCCGATCCGGGATGCCAGGAGGGGATAGGCGCTGGAAAGCGGACCCGAGGCAGCCGCGATAGCCTCCGGTAAAAGGGTCATGAAAAAAGCCCCGATGATCGACCCCAGAACGGTCCCCATTCCCCCCACGATGATCATCGCCAGATACTGAATGGACAGGGCGAAGGTAAAATGATCCGGACTGATCAGGTTATTCAGGAAAGCAAAAAGGGCTCCAGCCAGGCCGGCCATGAAGGAACTGACCGTAAAGGCCATAATCTTATATTTGGTCAGCTTTACGCCGATGATTTCAGCCGAAACATCCCGGTCCCGGATGGCGATCAGGGCTCGTCCGGTGCGGGTCATGGCCAGGTTCTTTGTAAAAAACCCCGCGAATATGGCCACCAAGAGGATCACGTAGTAAAACTTAGCGTGGGAATCGAAAATAAAACCGAAGAGACTGGCATGAGGAAGCTGGATTCCCTTGTCGCCCGCAGTCAGCGACTCCCAGTGATAAATGACGTGTTCGGTGATGAACTGAAAAGCCAGCGTGGTCACGACGATGTAGAGCCCTTTCAGGCGGAGAGAAGGAATCGCTACGATCAATCCGGCAACTGCAGGGATGACCCCGGCGGCAAGGAGACAGAGCCAGAAGGGAGTTCCCAGCCGGGACGAGAGGATGGCTGCAGTATACGCTCCGATCCCGATGAAGGCGGCATGTCCCATGGAAACCAAACCCGTATAGCCCGTAATAATGTTGATTGCCAGGGCTCCGATGACCGCTATCCCGCACAGGCTCAAAACATAGCAGAGATAACGGCCCCCAAAAGTAGGAAAGGCCAGAAGAAAGATGAGCAGGAGGAAGAGGGAGATTCTGGCCGACGGGCTCTGGAAGAGCCGCAGATCCTCTTCATAGGTTCTTTTGCAGAAGCGCGTAACCGCCATGGAAAAACCTTTTCGCCCCAGAGGACACCGCGATAGCTAAGCGCTCAGCGCTATGGGCATAGAGTTCTTTTTGATTTTAACTCTGTGCTCTCTGTGTCCTCTGTGGCAAATGATTTCACACCCGTTCAATCTCTTTGGCTCCGAACAGGCCGTAGGGGCGGATCATCATGATGAGAATCACGATGCCATAGGCCGCGATCTCCTGGATCCCTCCTCCGAGGTAGCTCTCCAGGTAAAACCCAGCCAGGTTTTCCGCCACCCCGATAATCAAACCACCCAGTATAGCGCCGGGGATACTGTCCATTCCTCCCAGGATCACAGCTGGCAAAGCCCGCAAACCCGTGAAGCTCATGACCGGCTTCACATAGGAGAGGCCGGCGAGAAATACGCCGGCGATGGCGGCTACCAGGGCGGCGATCACCCAGGAGAGGGTGAAAATCCTTTTTACGCTCATCCCCATCAGGAAGGCCGCTTCCTGGTCTTCGGCCGTTGCCCGCATGGCGATCCCCAGGTCGGAATATTTGAAAAAAAGGAAAAAAGCTACCAGCAGAATAAGGGTCAGGAAAATCGTGATAAGATGACCGTACTGGATGGTAATCCCGAACAGGTTCAAGGGGTCGGTCGGGAAAGGGGTAGGCAAAGGGTATTCGTCGAACCCCCAGATGAGCCCTACCACGCCCCGCAGTACATTCCCCAAACCCAGCGTGACCATGATCACGGAAAAGACGGGCTCGCCCACCATGGGCCGGATCACCAGCATTTCGATCAAAGCCGCCAGCGCAGCGATGAAGCCCAGGGTGATGAGGAACGCCGGCACATAGGGAAGGTTCAAAAAGGTCACCTGGCTAAAAGCAATGTAGGCCCCCACCATCATGATCTCCCCCTGGGCAAAGTTGAAGATATCGGTGGCTTTAAAAATGACCGCAAAGCCCAGGGCGATGAGGGCATAAATGCTCCCCCAGGCCAGGCCTATGACGACAAGCTGGATCAGGATTTGCAGTTGAACATCCATCGACTCTCCCGGGGGTTCGGTTTATCCTTTGTACATGGCCTCGATCAAGGGGCCGAAACGTTCATGGATCGCCTTGCGGCGCACTTTCAAGGTGGCGGTCAACTCATCATCGTCGTGGTCGAGTTCCTTTTCGAGGAGGGTGAATTTTTTTACCGTTTCCACCGAAGAAAAATCCCGGTTCGCCTCCTCCACTTCCCGCCGGATCAGCTCGTAGACCTGGGGGTTTTGCGCCAAACTTTTGAAGGTCGTATACGGTGTATTCCGCTCCTGGGCCCATTTTCCCACATTCTCGTAGTCGATCTGGATGAGGGCGGTCAGGTATTTCCGCCGGTCTCCGATGACAATGGCCTGAGTAATATAGGGACTCACTTTAAGGCGGTTCTCGATCTCCGAAGGGGCGATATTCTTTCCGCCCGAGGTGATGATGATTTCTTTCTTCCGGTCCGTAATCTTCAGGCTCCCCGCGGAATCCCATTCACCTACATCTCCGGTATGCAGCCACCCTCCTTCGAGGATGCGCGCCGTGGCTTCGGGGTCCCGGTAATAGCCCACGAAATTGTGCGGGCAGCGGATCAGAATCTCGCCATCCTCAGCAAGCTGAATTTCGACCCCCGGCAGGGGCTTCCCCACGGTCCCCAGGCGCACATCATCCGGCCAGTTAACGCAGGCCACTCCCGTCTGCTCGGTCATGCCATATCCTTCGAGGACCGGGATTCCGACGGAATGGAAGTACTTGAGCACTTCTGGAGAAATTGGGGCGGCACCGCTCAATATCACCCGGGCGCGCAGGAGCCCCAGTTCCAGTTTCAGAGCCCGGTAGAGGAAAAGATCACCCAGGCCGCGGAGAAGGCGGAGGCCGAGCGGGACCGGTTTTTTATCGAGGTTCAAGCGAGTGACCTGCTGGCCCACCCGGAAGAAGCCCTCGAAAATTTTGCGCTTCAGCCAGGAAGCATCTTTCATCCGGATAATCACTCCCGAGAGCATCTTTTCCCAGATCCGGGGCACCCCAAGAAAGATGGTGGGCAGGATCTCGCGCATGGCCATTTGAACGGTCTCCAGGCTCTCGGCGAAATTGACCGTGGAACCTACATAAAGAGGGACGAAAACCGACATCATCCTCTCGGCAACATGGCATAAAGGTAAATAGGAGACCGTCTCATCGGTTTCATACTGGGGGAGGACCTGGGTCAGGGCCTTGAGCATGTGGAGGACATTGGCATGAGAAATCATGGCCCCCTTCGGTGGCCCGGTGGTGCCCGAAGTATAGACCATCAGGGCCACATCTTCGGGCCGCAGGTCCATCAGGAGCTTTCCGTAGAGTTCCGGGTCCTTCTGATCCAGTTCGCGGCCCAGCCTTTCCACCTCGGCAAGAGAAAGAATCAAAGGATCCTGGTATCGGCGCAGGCCCTTCATGTCGATCACGATCACTTTCCGAACCGCTGGCAGGTCGGCTTTCACCTCCAGGACCTTGTCCACCTGCTCTTGATCGTCGCAAACAACAAAGGCAGATTGGGAATGGCCGATTACGTATTTCGCCTCTTTGGGGGGGTTGGTCGGGTAAACTCCTACCGCTACAGCTCCGGCACTCTGGGTGGCCAGGTCGGCGTAGAGCCACTCGGGATTATTCTCCCCAAAGATGCTCACATGTTCCCCGCGTTTGAGCCCGAGGCCGATGAGCCCCAGGCAAAAGTGGCGTACATGCTGGCCATATTCTTTCCAGGAAATCTCCTGCCAGACGCCAAAGTCCTTCTGGCGCAGAGCCACCCGGTCACCGTACCGCTTTACGTTCCGCCAGAGCAGATGGGGGATGGTATCCTCTCTCACGCTTACTCCTTGCCCCTTGGCCCTTTGCTCCTTGCTTTATCCGCTAGGCTCTATGCGCTTTGCATCTCCTCCCCCAGGTAAGCTTGGCTGACCTCGGGGTTGCGCTGCACCTCATCGGGGGGGCCGTCGGCAATCTTCTTGCCAAAATTGAGAACACAGACCCTCTCGGAAATGTCCATGACCACTCCCATATCATGCTCGATGAGGATGATGGAAGTTCCCACCTCCTCATGAACATCCAGGATGAACCGGACGATATCCTCTGTCTCTTCCTGGTTCATTCCCGAGGTGGGCTCATCTACCAGGAGAAGCCGCGGTTCCTGGGCCAGCGCGCGGCCCAACTCCACTCTCTTCTGCACCCCGTAGGGTAGGTTCCGCACCAGCGTTTTGCGCCACTGTTCCATTTCCAAAAAGTCGATGATTTCTTCGACCCGGCGCCGGTTAGCGATCTCTTCCGGGTTCCGGTATCCGAGAAATCCACCCCGCAGGAGGCCGCTGTAAAAACGAACATGCCTCCCCAGGAGAAGGTTGTCCAGAACCGTCATGTTCCGGAAAAGTTCCACGTTCTGAAAAGTACGGCCAATTCCCATCCGGGCAATATGGTCGGGTTTCAGGTGGGTGAGCTCATTTCCTTCAAAAAAAATTCTTCCTTCCTGTGGCCGGTAGACCCCGTTTATGCAATTCAGGAGCGACGTTTTGCCCGCTCCATTCGGCCCGATGATGGCCAGAAGTTCCCCTCCCCCCACGGTGAGGGAAACCTCCCTCAGGGCCTCGATGCCCCCGAAATGAAGGCTGATATTCTCAATCTGCAAATGGGGCTTTTTTAGCTCAGCCATCTTTTCCGGCGCTTATAATGCTTGACCTCGGTATAGCTCTTGCGCTCGGCCTGGTCTGTCAGGCCGAGATAGAACTCTTTGACGTCCTGGTTCTCTCGCAGCTGGGCGCTTTCGCCATCCATGACGATCTTGCCGTTCTCCATGATATAACCGTGGCTGGATATGGCCAAGGCAATGTTGGCATTTTGCTCTACGACCAGAATAGCCGCCCCTGAATCGCGATTGATGCGGACGATGAGGTCAAAGATTTCCCTTACTAAAAGGGGGGCTAAGCCCAGGGAGGGTTCATCCAGCATGAGGAGTCTCGGGGTGGCCATCATCGCCCGGCCCAGGGCGAGCATCTGCTGCTCGCCGCCGCTGAGATACCCGGCGGTCTGCTTGTGCCTCGCTTGCAGGATGGGGAAATAATCCAGAACTTTCTCCAGGCTCTTTTGAATGGCCTGGCTGTCCTTTTGACTGTAGGCTCCAGCCCGCAGGTTTTCATCCACGGTCATTTCCCGGAAGATATGGCGCCTCTCCGGGACATGGATGACGCCCCTACGCACGATGTCGGGTGGGTCCTTCTGGTGGATGGGCTCGCCGGCAAACTCGATAGCCCCTTTGACGACCTCTCCGTCCAGGTAACGGAGCGTGCCCGAGATGGCCTTTAGAGTGGTCGATTTCCCAGCCCCGTTCGAGCCGAGGAACGCGACAATCTTGCCCTCCGGCACCTCCAGGGATATTCCCCTCAGGACCAGGACGATCCGATTGTAAACGACCTCGATGTTATTGACCTTCAACATTTTTCCAATTTATTGACCTTCGCATGAATGATGGACCGTCGAGCGATACCCGATTTGCCCCCTCCCCATTATCCCCTCCCGCGAGGGGAGGGGATATTTCTAAATTCTGAGAAGAAAATTCTCAGAATGAAAGGTGTAAGAATCTATCGATTAGGATACCCATCGCTGAAATCCCCCCCAACCCCCCTTTGCAAAGGGGGGTTGGGGGGATTTCTGGGGAATCTTTTCGAAAGGTCAAAGTTACCTTTTTCAAAGAGCTAAAGTGTTACCGGAAAATAAGAGTAGCATTTGGAAGCAGGCCCTGCTATACAACTTTTTCTGGTTGATAGAATAGGGTCAGGGAAAGACCTCTACGAATCAAATTTCCGTAGTAGGGCATGGCCGATTCTCGGCCTGATCATTTCTCGCTCTTACCGTTTCAACAGCTTGCTGCCGTAGAGACCGGTCGGCTTGATCAGGAGAATCAGCAGCATGATGGCAAAGGGCGCCATCTGCGCCAGCGGGGCGTAGATGAGGGATCCCAGAGAGATGACCTGACCGACGATAAAAGCGGAGGCTAGGGTTCCCTTGATGCTGCCCAAGCCGCCGATGATGACCACC
>Ga0315285_10009131_pt1 | contig 10147 bp, 7 predicted proteins | sample YL17G09_36_MG_FD_203698 | JGI IMG/M metagenome (GOLD analysis project Ga0315285, IMG submission 203698) | Sediment microbial communities from Yellowstone Lake, YNP, Wyoming, USA - YL17G09_36 | ecosystem: Environmental > Aquatic > Freshwater > Lake > Sediment | place: USA: Wyoming | collected... | reverse complement strand
CGCTGCGGATCATTTTACCAACAGGCGCCTTGGCGCCGGCCGCCGAGTTATCCACAATCTTGCTGCGCCGGCTCTTTGTGGGCCGCTCCACAAGATTGTGGATAACATCGGAAACGGTATCAGGGGATTGCCTCGCCCCCAGGCCTAAAAGGCCTGGTCTATACCCCTTCGGGGCGAAGCCCCGTGAACGGGGCTGAAGATAAGTGCCTCAAAGGCGCCTGGAATTCGCCTTTCGCCCGTAATGTTCAATCTATTTGGCGCACTTCACTACGATAAACGCATGGTCGACAAGTACGACAAGGCGACCCGTTCTCGAATGATGGCCGCTGTTCGGTCGAGGGGGAACCGGTCCACCGAGGTCCGCCTGGCCAAGTTGCTCCGCAAGCACCGCCTGAGTGGCTGGCGGCGCCAATACCCGATCCACGGCACGCCGGATTTCTGTTGGCCAAAGAGCCGCGTGGCGGTCTTCGTGGACGGATGCTTTTGGCATGGCTGCCCCCGCTGCCGCCGCGCCCCCAAGAGCAACCAGGCATTCTGGGAGGCCAAGGTGGCGGAGAACAAACGCCGGGCCAAAGAGGTCGGCAGGATTCTGCGAAAGCAAGGATGGGTCGTTATCCGCATCTGGGAGTGCCAGATCGGGAAACCATCCACGATTCGCCGCATCGCTGAGGCGACGATTGGCACTGTGCTGGTTGACGGCTCCAGGGACAAACGGACAAACGGGGGGACAAACGGGGTCAGGAACCGTTTCATTCCCCGTCAGGCCGCACGGGCGCTCAGATATACTCGCTGAAGAGTTCCCTGCTGGGGCGGGTGATGACGGTTTCGGCCACGAGGAGTCCGCGTTTGCGCACCTCAGCCGCCGCGGCCCAGACGGCGGACCGGCAGTCGCCGACCGTGCCGGTCATCAGGCAGAAGCCCTTGCCGCCGAGGGCCATTGCAACGTGAATGCGGAAGAGTTGGACCTTGGCGGCCTTGGCGGCGGCATCGGCGGCGGCCAGGATGCTGACGCCGCTGTAGGTCTCGACGATGCCCAGTGCCCCGACATCCGGCTCGGCGATGGTCACCGACTGGCCCAGGGCCGGGAAGACGGACTCGTGGACGTTGGGGATCTCCACGTGGTCGATGATGGACTCGCTCGGGGCAGCCAGTGCGGCGCGGATGGCCGACGCGACGTCGCTGACCGAGCCGCCCACGACGATGAAGTACTTGCCCGAGCAGATCGTCCGGGCGATGAGGATCTCGACGTTTGCGGCCTTGAGCATCGCGTCCTGGACCTGGTAGCCCACGGCGACGCTGGAAAGCTCGACCGCGCCAATGGATTTCGGGATAGCCATGTTTCTCGTTCCTACCGGCTGGTGCAGCCGGCCTCGATCCACACCGTGGTGGCGTCGATGGCAGTAACGGTGCCGTCGATGCTGGCATGCACGGGTGCGCCCAAGGCGGGCTTGGAGTCCTTGACGGGCACTCGCCCGACGACGTCGCCGACGCGCAGGTGCGCCCCCACGGCCACCGCGGGCTCGCAGGGCGCGCCGACGTGCTGTTTGAGTTTGATGCCCACGCGCCGCGGGGCAAGCGGCTCATCGACCATCGGCCCGACGTTGACGAAGCCCGTCAGGCCCAGCTTCTGCATAAGCCTGTGAGTGGGCGCCTTGCGGTTGGGCAGGTGCAGCTCGGAGCGTCGCGGGTCAAAGGGCGGCCCCTGCCAGCGCTTGCCCTGCGCGGCGATGCGGCGCTTGTTCTGCGAGCAGACGTTCTTGGGGTCGAGGTCTTCGGGGCAGGAGTAGAGGCTGCACAGGTTGCACTCACAGCAGAAGCTCGTGCCGCGCACATCGGCCTCGCCGACGAGGTTGAAGGCCAGCGACCGCATCGCGCGGTGAGGCTCAATGGGGTGGCCCAGAAGCCACCTCGGGCACAGTTCGGTGCAGAAGCTGCACTGGTCGCACGCGCTTCGGCCGATGCGGACGATCTGCTTCCAGTCCTGCCGCCGCCTGCGGACCACGACGTGATCGTCCGGCAGCACGATAATGCCGCCGGTGGTCTTGTCGACGACCGCGTCGTGGTTGTCCTCGATGTATCCCATCATCACGCCGCCGACGATGTAGTTGGCCGGGCCGCACGTCGGGCCCCCGGCCGCGGCGACGCACTGGCTCATCGGCGTGCCCACCGGCGCGCACAGGGTGACGGGGTTGGCCACGGCGCCGCCGACGGTCAGGTAGGTATGCGTCACGGGCCTGTCGCCCGCCAGCGCGACATTCAGCGCGGTCTCGACGTTCAACACCACCGCTCCGACGTCCGGCGGCAGGCCGCCGGGAGGAATCACCCGCCCGAGAACTTCGTGGACCATGATGAACTCGTCGCCGGCCGGGTACGCGTCGCCGAGAGCGGCTATGTCCATGCCGGGGCCAAGCATGGGCCGCAACTTGGCGATCACGTCGGTGTACTTGTTCTTGATCCCGACGATTCCCCGCGCGGCGCCGACGAGTCTCATTGCCGCGCCCAGGCCGGCAAGGACGCCCTCGCCGTGGCGGCGGAGCACTTCCTTGTCCTTGTGCAGCAGCGGCTCGCACTCGGCGGCGTTGATGAGCACGGTGTCCGCCTTGGCGGAGAGCTTGACGTGCGTGGGAAATCCCGCGCCGCCCGCCCCGACGACGCCGGCGCGGGCGATCTGCTCAACTGAGATAGTGCCGGTGCTCATGGAGGCAGAGTATAGCATCAAACAACAAACAAGTTCCAACCTACAAGCACCAAATAACAAACAAGTTCCAACCTACAAGCACCAAATAACAAACAAGTTCCAAACGGCAAAACGGCAAATTCCAAACCAAGAGGGGGGCGCCTCAGTTACAGGGGGATATCGACCAGCTTGGTTTCGCGGCGACCAATCCAAAGCGGTCCCGGCGAGCCGGGACCGCTTTGGCTCGGCAGCGTAAGAAGCTTTACCAACGCCACCATACGTATCAGGCACGGACTGACTCCGCCGAGGTTCTGTTCCGAAAAGACGACGATCAGTGGTCGGGGCACGATCGCAGCGTCAGCAATCGTCCTCGTCCTCGTCCTCGGCTTTTCGTTTCTCGGACGAAACGAAGGTTCATGTCTCGTGTGTAGAAAGGACACCCGGTCATGGCAGGGAGAGCCTATGCACGGCTGCGAGAGGGACTCAGGGGCCAGCCGTCTGCGCGCAGGCGCATCGGCCCGGCCGGCCCGTAGTCTCCGCGGGTCGCCCCGCTATCGGTTGAGGCCCTTTTGGAGCTGGAGCTTCATCATCCGCCCGACCTTGAACTTTACGGTGCGCTTTGGGGGCACCTCGACGCGTTGGAGCGTCTTGGGGTTCTGGGCGGTGCGGGCAGCCCGTTTCTTGGTCTCGAAAACGCCGAAGTCACGGAACTCCAAACGGTTTCCGTGGCCCAACTCCTCGATCATGTTGTTCAGAAAACTCTGGACGACCTTTTTGACGATCACACGCTTGGTGCCGGTCTGATCGGCAATCTGATCCACCAGTTCCTTTTTGGTCACCGTAGCCATGGAGGTCCCTTTCGCAACAATTCAACACTTACGAATGTTGTTATTCCTAAAGCACAAACTCGACACTGAACATCCATGCCGTGAAAACGCAGGAAACCATCCTTGCATCGCGGCTTATTCTACATTGCATATTTCGGAACAACAAGCAAAAAACAGAGTTACGGAACAGCCGTGAGCGACCTGAGTTTCTGGCACGTCCCAACTCTGTGTCTGCGCAATCGTTCCGGCAGCCAGAGAGGAGAAAGTAGAGAGTAGACCGCGGGAGAAGTCCTTTCTGCCGATTACGGCGGGCCGCCCATCGAGGCGCCAGCCGCTTTTTCTACTTTCTACTCACTACTCTCTCCCGCTCTGTGTGCGACCATTTTTCCTGCCAGGAAAAATGGTCGCACACGGAACAGCCCGTCATCCGATCGCCCATCGGCGCCCGCGGAAATGCGGCCTTCAGGTCCGGTACGGCCCGGCCGGACAAAAATCCAGTCGCGTCCGCCGAGGCAGGTTGCCCTGCTCCTCGAACAGCAGCAGTTCGTTGGTCTGGCCGAGCCAGCAGCGAGGCAGATAGTAGTGCTGCTGCGGACCGACCGTCCAGAACCGCCCGAGGTTGTGGCCGTTGAGGAACACCTGGCCCTTCTTCGCGCCGGCCACGTGCAGGAACAGCGAGCTGTCGGACGGGGTGTAGTGGAAGCTGGTGGCGTACCATGCCGGCTGATCCTTGCCGACCACCGGGCCGCCTTCAACGGGCATCTGCCAGGGCCGCCACGACACTGCCGCATCGAGCGTCTCCAGAAGACTGTCGAACTGGAGCTTGTCGGCGACGCCCGCCTGCACGTCGCCCCACAGCAGGAGCCGAAACGCGTTCTTGCCCTTGCGCAGCGCCGACGTCAGCGTGAGGTCGCCGAAGTTCGACCCGCAGCACGGGTAGAAGCCCATGACGCGGTCGTTGCACAGCACGGCCGCGTGATGAGGCACGCCCGCAAACGAGAAGTGTATCGGCGTGACCCGGCTGAGGCTGAAGTCAACGTCCAGCGACCACGCGGGCATGTATTCCAGTTCGGGTATCAGGTGCGACATCATCCGCGGCACGACGCGCCGCGGGAACTTGTCCAGGCGCGTGAGGGCGAACTTGCGGATCGGCATCTCCTTGACTTCGCATATCGGGCCCCAAAGGCCCTTGAGCTCTCCGAGCATCAGCCCGCGGCAGTGCCGGCCCAGGTTGTCGGCGAGGATCACCATGGTGTTGGCGCCCTTGACGACCCGCGCGACGATGGGGCTGCGCGGGCGGCCGCCTTGCCGCTCCCAGACGCCCAGCAGCGAGCCGTTGAGGAACAGCGTGGCGCGGTCCTCGCAGTCCGGCAGCATGAGGCTGCGCTTGCGGGCGCGAGGCTCATCCCAGACGAGCCGGTACCACGCGTAGCCCTGGTAGACGCCGAGCTTGTCCAGGTCCACCGGGCGGTCGAGCTTATTCCACGCCATGTCGCCGGCGGACGGCTCGGTGCATACGGCCTGGCGCTTCCATTCCTTGAGCTTCGGCGGCGCGGGTCGCCCCGCGCCGTTGGCGGCCTTGCGATGAGTCGCCTTGCCGTCCAGCGACAACAGCATGCATTGCTTGGCGCCGGGGACATGGACGATGTCATCGAGCGTCTCTCCCACAAACGCCGGGCCGAAGACCAGCGCCCCATCGACGAACCACGTCCGCGAGCCGAGGTCGCTGGAGACCAGAAGAACCAGGAGCCCGTCGTGATCTATCACCAGCGGCTCGTCGCCCTTGGGCACCTTGGCCTGGATCTCCTTGCCGTTGATGCTGATCCTCGCCGCCCAGCCGGCCGGGGCGTGGAAGATGACTATCTTCTCGCCGAACATGCCCAGCGGCGTGAGGTTGGCGTAGTCGAGCTGCTTGTCCGTCGCCAGCGCGAGCTTGTATGGAATGGCCGCGGCGCCAAGCGTTCCCAGCGGCACGGTGAGCCTGGGGCCATCGGGCAGGCTGACGGTGGCGGTCTCGGCGTCGCGGCGGCCGTTGTTCGAGACGATCACCCACGATCCGCTGGGGCCTGACAGGTCAGACACGCTCGGCGAGTCGTGGATGGTCGCCCCCGCCCACGGGCAGCGGCAGCCGGAGAGGAACTGCCCCATGTGGCAAGCCAGGAGATTGACCAGTCTGGTGAAGTAGTACTTCTCGGTAAGCCCGCCGCCCTCGGCGATTGGCGCGTCGAGATCGTAGCTTGTCACCTGGTAGGCCGGCTGCGAATTGCCAAGCCGCCCGGCCCAGAATCCCAAGTTCGTCCCGCCGTGGTAGATGTAATAGTTGAACTGGCTGCCGCAGCCAAGAACCTCCATCGCGAGCCGGGCAGTCTCGGCCGGCGGGCTTGCGCGGTGCTCGCCGCCCCAGACGTCGGGTGAGCCGGTGCGAAGCTCGCTTGCCAGCTTGGGTCCGCCGCTCTGCATGAGCTGCAAACGCTTAAGGGCGGGCACGATGCCGCCTTGGCCGGCAACGGTCTCGATGCTCTCGGGCAGCGGCGGGCTGCTCAGGCCGTTGGAGGTGATGATCGGAATGTCAAAGCCGCTTCGCCTGAAGAGCTGGCTGATGAAGCCGAGATAGCTCAGCCGGTCGGGCATGACCGTCTGATCGTAGTTGTTCTCGTTCTGGATGAGGATGATGTTGCCGCCGCGCGTGACTTGCAGCTCCGCCAGCGGAGGGAGAATCTGGCGGAAGTACTTGTCGAAATAGTGCATGTATGCGCCGGAGTTCGTGCGATAGGTCATGCCGGTCTTGGTCGTCAGCCAGGCGGGCAGCCCGCCGAAGTCCCAGTCGGCGCCGATGAACGGACCCGGGCAAAGGATCACGTAGAGGCCGAGGTCCGCCGCGATGCGGATAAAGTTGCCGATGTCCTTCTCGCCGGTTGTCTCCCAGCGGCCTTCGGCGATCTCATGGTAGTTCCACGCGATGCACGTCGAGATGCAATTAAGCCCGCCGCGCTTGGCTTTGAGCAGCGCATCACGCCATAACGCCGACGGAATGCGAAAGTACTGCACCGACCCGCTGACGAGCCAGATGCGCTGGCCATCGACCAGGATACTGCGGTCATCGTATGTGACGTTCGCCATCTTCAAACGTCCTTCTTGCCCCAGGCCGCGATAAATCCTGGAACTGCCATCGACGACAAGTGTAAGCGGTTGAAAGTCATATGTAAAACAAAAAACCTCCCCCCGCCACTAAACTCTTCTCCAGCTCCAGCCGCTCAGCGGCCTGAACCGGCGCCGACTTGATATGTAACATATTCTCCATAAATATGTTATGTCCCGAACTGCCGCGGGTTCCGCTCAATCCGCGGGAATATGCACAATATCTGGGCAGTATTAGCGTAAAGCCTTATTGCTGCGTCACATACCGTCATATTATGCCTGCGGGACGATATAGTTAATCAATAACGCTTCACGGCGCGACTGCAAATCATGTGCGCGCTTTACTGCCGGCCCGTATGAGCCTATAACGGCCTGGATGAGATACTCCCGCGTCATGCCTGCAATGCCGGCGGCGTCTTTTAATACCCCGCCCCGGAAGTTGGGGGGCGAAATCTGCGGTGCCATGCTTCCGCGTCTGTTTGCGGAAGCATGTTCCAGCAATCCTGGCTGGCGGCCTGGTAATCTGGGTAATCTGGGGACACCATACAGATTAATTTCCTTCGCCAAGCGGGTAATCTGGGGACACCAGGGTAATCTGGAGGGTAATCTGGGGACACCATACAGATTAATTTCCTTCGCCAAGCGGCGGCGTGATGATAGGATTCGATCATGGCCAGACTTGCACGAGTCGTTGTCCCCAACTTCCAGCACCATGTCATCCGGCGTGGCAACCGGCGGCAGAAGACTTTTTCTCAATTAATCTGTATGGTGTCCCCAGATTCCTCTGAAATATTTCCCAAGGTGTGCGAGTATTTTTCCTGGCAGCTTGGAAGTTGTTGCTGGAGGTCGTCTTAGTCCCGTAGGGACGTTTGCGATTAGCCACGGGCGCAAGCCCGTGGAACGCCGGTTTCCAGACAAAGAGCCCCAGCGGGGCGATTGAAGGTCTCATTCGCCCCGCTGGGGCTCCGGATCAATGAATGCATGGTCCACGGGCTTGCGCCCGTGGCTATCCGCAATCGCCCTGCCTGCCCCGTTGGGGCCGGGCTCAGGAACCGCACTGCCAGGATATTTCCTCGCACACTTTCCCAAGCCATTGTAATTCCAGCGTTTGACACCGCCGAGAACGGGGGTATAATGCGTACATCGGGTCGGGATTCCGGGATGTGAGCGCCAGCCCGGCGGCGAACGCTCAGCAAAGGGCGCAAAATGGCGATGGGATTTCCAATCTACGGCGTTCAGGAGCATCAAAATGACCGAATTACGCCCCCTCCCCCCAAACTCCCCGCCCCCTCCGTTAGGAGCCCCAAGGGCCGGGCACAGCCCCTCGCCAGCCCCGGCGGGGCCAGCCCGAGGGCCAACCCAAAATCAAATTTCCTATCAGATTAAGTTTCCAGAATAAAGCCCGGACAAACGAAGCCCAAAAAGAAATGGAGCTGTTACAATGATAACCGATGCCGTGAAAACCCGTCGTGAATTTATCAAATGGACCGGTGTTTCTGGCTTATCATTACTGCTGCAGAATTCTTTCGGCCATACTGCCTCTTTGTCTGAACGGCCTAATATCGTCTGGATCATCGTCGAGGACATATCCTGTGATTTCGGCTATCAAGGCCAATCGTTGGTTCAAACACCCTATGTTGATAGATTATCGCGGGAAGGAGCGGTCTTTACCAATGCGTACGTTACGGGACCCGTCTGCTCGGCCAGCCGGTCGGCCCTGATTACGGGCATGTACCAGACAACCATCGGTGCCCACAATCACCGCAGTTCCAGCGGGACGGTCAAGCACAATCTGCCGCCACATATCAAACTGGTTCCGGAGCTGTTTCAGAAGGCGGGATACTACACCTGCAACACAAATGAGAAGTTCAAAGGCTACGGCAAGACCGATTACAACTTTGAATTCGATAACAGGGCGATTTACGATGGGCCCGACTGGTCGGGGCGCAAGCCGGGCCAGCCGTTCTTTGCCCAGGTCCAACTGCGCGGCGGCAAGCTGCGAAATGTGCCCAAGTGGTATAAGGAGGTCAAGGCCGGCCTGGACCGTCTGGTGACTGCGGACGAGGTGACCGTGCCGCCGTACTACCCGGGCGACGCGGTCTTCCGGCAGGATTGGGCGGAGTATCTCAACAGCGTCCAGTATACCGATAAAGAAGTCGGCCAAGTCCTGGACCGGCTGAAAAAGGAATACCTGCTCGACAACACTATTATATTCTTCATGACCGACCACGGCATCAGTCAGGCCCGCGGCAAGCAGTTTCTTTATGATGAGGGGGCCAAAATACCGCTTGTCGCGTGGGCTCCGGGACGGATCAAAGCTGGCACGGTTCGAAATGAATCAATCGTCCACATTGACATGGCGGCAACATCTCTTTATTTCGCAGGGATTGATATCCCGTCTTATATGCAGGCCCGCCCCCTGTTCGGACCGCGGGCCCAACCGCGGGAGTACGTAGTGTCGGCCCGGGACCGCTGTGATGAGACGGTAGACCGCATACGCGGCGTTCGCAAGGGCAATTACAAATACATCCGCAATTTTTATCCAAAACGGCCTTATCTGCAGCCCTGCGCCTACAAGGACCATTATGAATTCATGAAGGTTCTGCGGCAGATGCACGAGGCGGGCAAGCTCAACGCGGTCCAATCTCTTCTCCTGGCCCCGACCCGGCCGGAGGAGGAGCTCTATGACCTGAGTGCAGACCGGTGGGAGGTGAGCAACCTCGCCGCCGAGCCGAAGTACCAGGTGATTCTGAGAGAGATGCGCTGCATCTTGGCCAACTGGGTTATCGAGACGGATGATCGAGGGCGTTTCACGGAGTCGGAGGCCATGTATGACAGTGACATGCGGGTCTATATCAACGACCAGAGGCGATCGGGCAACCTGGAGTACGCCGACCAGGTCGAGGCCAATGTCAAGCAGATGAAGTCGTGGGCCGCCGAAGGAAAGTAGACATCTAACAGACTTTTCGACTGACGATATACGGGTAGGGATGTAGATAGCGAAACAAACTGAATTGGTAAACAACAGTAACAGGGAATACAGAAAGATGAGAAAATAGGGACAATCACCTATGGCCCGTAGATAAGCTCAAAGACGTTGTTCCTGGACGAGCCTGAAGGGCTCGCGACGGCTTGGCTGCACCGCAGGGGCAGTCAAGCCGCGCAGCCCAGGGTAGAGCGAAGCGCCGCCCTGGGTGACGAACGTTTTTGAAATGAGCCCTGAAAGGGCGGCACAAGTTCTTGCCGCAATGAGTGTTGCGCCCTTTCAGGGCTTGGGTGATAATATGGTTCTGTTACCCAGGGCGGTGCTTCGCTCTGCCCTGGGCTAGGCTGTTAAAGCCCTTCGGGCTTAGATCAAAGGCTTATCTACGGGCCATTGGTGACTGTCCCGAATGGCATGAAGATAAGCGATAACAACCGTTGAAGCAATGACTTGACAAAGATGGCCTCCAGCGTGTTTGGTGATTCTGTCACGAAACGCCAGGCACGCGGAAAGGAGGCCATA
>Ga0315285_10009130_pt1 | contig 10148 bp, 5 predicted proteins | sample YL17G09_36_MG_FD_203698 | JGI IMG/M metagenome (GOLD analysis project Ga0315285, IMG submission 203698) | Sediment microbial communities from Yellowstone Lake, YNP, Wyoming, USA - YL17G09_36 | ecosystem: Environmental > Aquatic > Freshwater > Lake > Sediment | place: USA: Wyoming | collected... | reverse complement strand
GCCGGTCGAAGTGAGCTGCCTTTTCCTGAAGGGTCATCATTTTGAAGTGGATAATGCTCAGGCCCTGTTCAGAAAGAATCAGAACAGAACCATTTGGACCTTGGCAAATATCAACGACGTTGTCGTCTACCAGCCAGCGTTTCGAAGCATAATAATCTATTTGACCATCTCTATGGGAAGCAAACGCGCCTTTGGGCGTTCCAAACCAGATTTTGTCGCCGATTTGCTTGATACAACGTATATCCGTCCAGGGCAGTTTTCTCTGCGCAGCGGATTGCTGAGCAAAGGTGTCTGCATCCAGTTCGATATATCCATCTGTCGTGCCGACAAGAAAGCGTCCATTGCTCGTCAATTCTAAGCAATTCAAATTCGGGCCTTTGAAAACTGTGGCAACTTCTTTTCCAGGCGAGAAGGAATCGAGCTGGCGGTCGGATAGCAGAAGGAATCGCTCGCGCTCACGGTCAAAAAAGAGCTGTTTTATGTGTATTTGGTTCATCTGCTGCCTGTCGGTGCAGTTACCCTGGCGGAAATAGGCGATGGAGTCTTCTGCTGCCACCAGAAAATCAAAATCACCTGCCATCTTGAATACCTTGACCTGGGGCATCTGATGCAGCACAGAAAATCGCCCCGCCCAGGCGTTGCTGAAGACGACCTTGTCAGTCAGATAAACAAATTGATTGTCAAAAGTGTCCAGGTCTTTTATTCTCATATCGAGCATAGACCTGTAGCGGCGATCCGCTGCCAACTTTCCGTTGTGAACCTGCAAAAGTCCCGTCTCCGACAGAACCTGGATGCGGCCATTTCTATCCGACCTCACCTTGATTAGTCTGGCGCCGGCCAGCTCCTCGGAAAGAGGAATCTTCTCCGTGTAGTCCTGCAAGAAAGGATGGTCAACATACAAGGGCTGCATCTCTGTGGAGAAAACAGGCCATGTCATGCAAAGCAAAACGCAAATTACTCCATATCGTACGCTCATAATGTCACCTGTGGTTTGTCCTCATAAAGCGAATGTGGCTTCCGAACAAAGGCTCATTATGTGACGCGACAGTCAGATACGCCAAAAGTAAAACAAACAGCGGGACCAACAACAATGCTACCCAGTATTTTACGCCGGGCTTCCAGAAGCAGTCAGATGCCGGCAATTCCGGTTCCGGCTGGGGCCAGGCCTGTCCAGATAATGACAACACGATTATCGAGCAGAGCCCGCCGGTGATCCAGAACGTAGTGTGCACAAAGAACACTCCTTTGCTGGCCATGCCCGGAAACGCCTGCAGCAGGGCGCCAATAATTGGAATCCACAGAAGCATCATAAATAAAAGCTGTGCCCGGCCAAACGAACTCGAAGGCGCAAGCAGCAGACCCGGCATACGTCCGGCGGGCGACCCCCAAATGAATTTGGGGGCTAACCGGTTAGCCCCGCAATTTATTGCGGGGTTCGCCCCGCGGCGATAACGAACAATGGCTATCACCACCATAGCCGAAAGCGTGACCCCGACCAGCAAGAACCACCATTCTGTGCCGATGCCGAAAAGCTGCTCCGGGATGTGTTGTCCTTTGTACCAATTGCGGACATTCTTAGATAAATTACTCCACATCATCACCAGCAGCAGAAACAATAGTCCCACTGTGTTTAGGTTTCGAGTGTTTTGGTCTTCTCCCGCCGGCGTAAGTTTCGCCCGTGCGTATCGCAAAAAGGCCAGACCTACGCTCAGGCCCATAATCAGTCCGAACAGTTGCTCCATCCATTTCCAGTAGTCCAGGCCTTGCAGTGCTTCGTAGTGACCAATGGGACCCCATTGGGCGCGGCCCAGCATGTTGACAAAATCGCCGGCAGCGAAACCGATGCCCCCAGCTAAGAAACCGTAAAGAGCCAGCGCGAAGGCTGCGTGATCCTTTTGTTTGTATAGGTACGCCAGTAGTGCCGCGAATAAGCCAACGCAGCCCGCCCAATTGTCGCTTCGAGGCGGGGTCATGTGTAGCCCCAGTAGGCAGGTCAAGATCAGGTATCCGGCCCACCAGCCGCCGGCAAGGGCTGCAATCAGCGCACAGGCCGGCCGTGCACGGGGAACTATAAGTGCATATATCCCGGCCACGAGCAATGCCGATAATGCCGCAAACCAATCGGTGTCATTGGCGTACCAAATCTGGACCATCCACGCGGTCAAGCCGGTCAGGTCCATAAACACCCTCACCAGCCAAAATACAACCAGTGGGCCGGCGAAACGCTCCAGATACGAGCGCGGCTGCGTCACGCTCAGCGCGAGAATTGCCGAACCGATGCCAGCCCAAAGTCCGCCCACGAGAAATAGGCAGCCGTATCCGTACATAACATCGGGCACGGAAGAGCTTGCGGTGTAGCCGGTAATTTGCCCGTAGCTGATCTGTCCCCCGAACGCCCAGCCGATTGCCCCGCCCATCGCCATTATTGTAGAGCGCCGCCACCAGTCGGCTCTTCCGGATGCCAGGCAGATAGCCAGTCCCAGCAGCGCACCCGGTATCATTGCGCCGGCTTCGTGCCCGTAGTCGCCGCGGATGCCCCATCCCACCGACATGGCCAAAGCTGACAATATGACGCCCGCCCCAGCGTAGCACCTCAAATTTGAGATTTTGGCCATTCAGCCTCCCAACCTATGGGTAAAAGTTATCTTCTGACCGGGTGATGTTTCAAAGACAAAGTCCTGTCCGTCTATGGTCACAGCTTCTTGATCGATCCCGTCGATATTGTACGGGCTTTTACCAAACGGGTTTTCAAGCCGACAGAGGCCGCCTTTTTCAGGCACGATTTCTACGGATTGTGTCACGCCATCCCTGCGTTCGGCTGAGACCAGAAACGCGCCTTCTGCCCGCAGTGTTTGGAAAGAGACATTTTTCCAGGCTGCCGGAATGGCCGGGAAGACGCTGATACTGCCGCTGTAGCTTTGCAGCAGCATTTCCTGCAGGCCTGCTGCGGCGGCGAAATTACCCTCCAGCGTGAACGGCCTGTAGCGGAAATTGGAATATCCTTTGCCTGACTGGTCGCCATTACAGTGAAAGCTGTTGCGCAGGCAGAAGGCGGTGGAGAAGATTTCCAGGGCTTTCTCAGCTTTTTCGCCGTCACGGGCGCGGGCGGCAAGGTTCGCCAGCCAGCTAAAACTATATCCGCACCACCAGGCGGTGCCCTTATCTTCGAGGTCATCCAAAGAGGCCTTTATTACCGCCTGGTCTTCGGGGCCATTTTCCCATCGAATAATTCCCAGCGGGTGAATCGCCATCAGGTGGGAAAAGTGCCGGTGCGAGAATGGAAGCGGATAGTTTTTCGCGATCAGCGGTTTCTTGCTGTTGGGGTCAATTGCAAAATCCGGCATTTCAGCCAGAACGCTCCGCCAGTACTTTGCCTCCTCGGTTTTTTTGAGTTCGTCAGCAAGTTCGGCAGTTTTCTGGAAAGCCCAGCGAATTAGTGCGAGGTCATAATTAGTAATTGATGGAAACCACGCATCGAGCCTGTTGTCGTTGATCTCCGGCGAAGAGCTCAAGGGCAAAGTTCGCTTGCCATCAGGTCCCTTCTCGGTGACTGCTTCGAGGAAAACAGATACTTCTTTGAGCCAGGGATATGCACGTTGTTCGAGAAAGTTTCTGTCCATGCTATATCGCCAATGGAGATAGAAATGATGTGCCAGCCAGGCGGCTGTGGTAGCTGAGTGGGTGTACTGGTGCCAGCCGCCGATCTGCTCCTGATTCAGGTCTGCCGTCATGGGCACATTGAGGCCCGGCAGATCAAAGAATCGCTTTGTCCATGCCCTTGCGGTTTCCTTTGTGTTCCAGAGCCAGTTGACAAATCCGAGAGCGCCTTGGAGATGATTACTGCTGTAGGCCGGCCAGTAGCACAGCTCGGTATTCAAATCGTGATGGTAGTCGCCCTTCCAGGGCGGGATTCTCATATCGTCCGCTGTCCATGGCCCCTGCAGGCTGATTGGTGGTGTATCCGGCCGGGCCGCCGCTCCAAATTTGTACATCTCCAGGTACCACTGCCTTTCGATGATGGCGTTTGGGACGCTGACCGAGGATTTGTCCCAGTAAGACTCCCACCACTTGCGGTGGGTTTCTGCCGCTTTAGCAAATCCTGTCGCCAGCGCCTTTTCGCAGTTGGCACGCGCCGTTAGCAGAGGATCTTGCGATTCATTTGACGTTGCGATCGACCAGGTGCCCAGCCAATCATCTTCTGATTTTCGCCAGGCGACAACTACAGCGAACTTGAATCCGCCCCAACCTTTCTGCAAATATCCGGTCCAGTTATCGCCGGCGGATTCTACGGGCGCGTCATACCTGAGAGTGGCGAGGTCGCCGGCACTTATTCTGCCGGGCCCGGCTTCTTCGGTTATCGTTGCTGCAAAGGGCGGAGCCAGCAGCTTGACAACCACAGGCTTGGTTGTGCTAACCTGAATCATCCCGAAAGGTTCTGTTGCGTGTACGAAAACCTGCACCGTACTGCCATCTTTTAATTGGGTCGTAGCAATTGCCGTTGCCAGGTCGAGTGATCCGGCACCGCCGGCTTTCCGTCCGGTGGTGACGGACTCAAAGGCCGGGTTGTCACCTACTGTTAGTTCTATGCGTCCGGCTGGTATCTTTGTTGGACCGGGATGCCCATAAGGGTCATCATAGAGACGGTGGAGCTCCGCCAGTCTGCCTTCTTTCACCCACTGCCGCATCGTTCTGTAGGAGTATTCTTCGGTGTGGAATTCGGGCACAGGCCGAAGATCCCAAAGGTCCGTACGGTCGAGCGAAATCCGCAGCTCGCTGCGCTGGCCGCGGGGCAGCGGCTTACCATCTCCCCATACAAGTGCGCCGAGAAGCCCATTACCCAGCGGCATCGCTTCGTCCCAGACTGTCGCGGGCGTCTCGTAATGCAAGCCATGTTTGGCTTGAGGCCGTCCATGCGTATATGGTCCAGCCAGTGCCCCGAAGAGGATCACCACAAAAAAAGCTGATATTCTATTTGGCCATTGCATTCCTAATAATCCTTTCACACAAAGCAATTCACTATCACCGGCGCGGTGCCGAGATTATACTAACTTGGGCTTCGCTGGCAAAGGTGCCCTGTGCTAAACAATTGTCCCCGGACTCTGAAAAAGGAGAAACTGATCATGGCACAGTCGGAACTCAAACGCGAGAATTGCCCTGTTTGTGGGCAAATCATCTGGTTGGTGCTGGCAACACATTTCTTATCGTGTCTGGCCGGCGAGGGCGAATTCTCTTTGCAGAAGCCTGTGCTCCAGCATTCCGAGGTTGTGTTTATGTATGCCGCCGATAGTAACGCCTACCGGGCGTACGACGCTACCTTTGTTGCCTGGGGCGGAGCAGACACGCCGCAAGAGGTCAAAAGGCATCATGACCTGGGAATCAGGTGCACCGGCTCGATGTGGTGTCTGACCGCCGGGGCAGAGAATATCCACAAAAACTCCGCTCTGCGCCAAGCTTGTGCCGTCGATATCGAAGGCAAACCGGTGGAGGTTCCCTGGCTGTTCGACCACACCTACCAGGGCACTAAGACATATTTCGGCTGCACCAACCATCCGGAGTTCCAGTCCCTGTGTCGGCAGCGGGTTCGCCAGGTTATGGCGGGAAAAGCCGACGGCCTGCACGTCGACGACCATCTCGGCACCGCCGGAGCGGCATGGTGGCAGGGCGGCGGTTTCTGCGACTACTGCATGGCTGCCTTTCGCACATATTTGAAGGAACACGCCAGCAAGCAGCAGCTCCAGCAGGCATCTATCCAAAACCTTGATGCGTTCGACTACCGCACGCTGGTCCGCAAATATGCCAAGACCCGCGCCGAGTACAAAAAAGTCCAGCGTGAAATTCCTTTGATGGATCTATTTCTGGACTTTCACGTCAAAGCCGCCGCCGAGCATACCCGGCAGTTAGGCCAATTGGCTTCGCAGGTTGTGGGACATCCCGTGCTGCTCAGTGCCAACGCTTGCATACCGAACAAGACGCACGAGTACGTCATTAAGTACCTTACGCATGTCGTCTGCGAAGTCAATCAGAATGCCTCGGCAGGGACCGACAAAATCGACCACGCCATCGAGGCGTACAATCTGGCCGCCAGGCTCGGCAAACCACTGGCTGCTACTGCTTCCGGCTGGGACTGGGCCTACGTTAAAGAGCATCGGTGCGAAGAGCTTGTGCGCTTCTGGATTGCTCTGGCATACGCACACGGGCAGTGCTTTATGGTCCCGCATCCAAAAAGGCAGTGGTGCTTCAACGACAAGCTCGGCACGCACTGGTACGCCGCTCCCATCGAAGAGTTCGCCCCTTTGTATCGATTCATACGGGCAAACGCGCGGTGGTTCGATGATTTCGAGGCTGTTGATGCTGAAGTGGTAAGTACGCCCGAAAATGTGCTCTGTACGGTCAGGCGCAAGGCTGATTCTTCACAAGTCGTCATGCACGTTTTGAATCTTAGTTACGACAAAGACAACAAACGTATGGCCCCGCTCGCACAGACGCCAATCAGCATCAAGAAATCGTTGATCGCAGAGGCTGTAAAACAGGCGAGAATTCTATCTTATGATGCCGCCCCGCAAACAATTCCCGTAAAAGAGCAAGATGGGACCAAGCAAATCATTCTGCCCGAGCTGAAATTGTGGAGCCTGGTAGTGTTTGAGCAGTAGCCCCAGTCGTATTTTCAATTGTCTTGGCCTACCGTGTCTTTTAGCGTGGTCAGTCCCGGGCCTCCGGCGGCAACGTAGCCACAGCTTGCCCCGGAGCGATCTGGCGAGACCCAAAATGCATACAGTTGGCCATTCCTCAGGTAGAAGCGAAATTTTACCGGCTTGCCGGCAACCGCCGCTAGGTCGCTGGCGTCTTTCCATCGAACTAATTGAAGCGTCTTGTCGGCGCTTGTAGGGACGCAATTGTCACGAGAAAACGGTGCTATCACCTGGTCGGATTCGTCAAGCACTTCCGCGCGAAATTGCCCGTCATCGGCATCTATATTAACGAAAAGATATTTGCCGGTGAAACGCACGCATCTGGTTGTCAGTGTGGCTTCGGCCTTGCCGGCATCCATAGAGGCAAATCCGTCGCGTCTGATAGTGGCGAGACCGGTGCTGCACACGCCGGAGGCGCTCGAGCCGGAGACTCCCGCTCGGCCGCTAACGTAAAAGTAGAGCTTATCGCCGACAATCACACAGCCGCCGCCGGCAGACTGGACGTTGCCCCAGTTCCAATCACCATAGTTCTCTGAAACGCCGATGAAAGGGCGGCGGTCCGGACGATGCCAGTGAAAGCCGTCCCTGCTGAAACCCAGGCACACGTAGTTGGGCTTGCCTCGGTCGTTCGGCTGGCCCGGCCAGATGGTAAATAGACCCAGCAGCAAACTCTCGTAGGCTGCGGCGTCCAGATTGTAGAGCTGCGGCGTCACCATTAAATCAGGCCGGGGCGGATCAAGCCGGTCGGCGCCGACCCACAACGGGGCCTCGTCCGTCCGCCAGAGAGCTCCCGCAACGGGGTCGGCGTGCTCACGGTAGCGCCTTGCCCGTCCCAGGCCTGGCGCGCTACATCGAATGCTATAGACCCAGACCTTACGGAAGGGATTGTAAAACACTGTTGTCCGGTCGCCGACCGGTGCGCTCGCCGCTGCGGGCTCGCCCCAGTGGATGCCGTCCGGCGACAAGTGGACAAAGATTGCCCAGCCCTGTGGCGTGGACTGCGTCACAAAAAGCTTGAAGCGTTTGGCAGGGTTTTTCTCTTCAAGGTCAAGCCACACCGTGGCTGAATCGCGCTGGCCTTGGTGAACGACATTAGTTCCCGGCTTCACGTCCAGCTCGGGTTTTTGCCAGGTGATTCCGTCTTTCGATGTGGCGTAGCACGTAGCCAGCGTGTAGCCGGCCATGTACCACATTTTGAATAGCTTGTCGTGCGGGTCGTACCATACTCCGTCGCTGAATACCATAGCTGTTGGCGCCGGATGCCCGCCCGACTGGGTGCCCGTCTCCCAGGGCTTATCCGGTTTAAGCACAGGGTTTTTCGGGTAATACTGAGCCTGATGGAAGGTTCTCTTTAGTGTCGTTTTTTCGATAAGGAATTCGTCGACAAATAACTGACGCCCGACGTCGATTGGGATGACAGCGGCAGGGGACTCAAGATACGGCACGCGCATCGGCTCGCGGGTAAGCTGCTCGGTTTTTGGCGGCCATTCGTCCGGCAGAATAATGCCGTTGTAGAGCCTTTGCTCTCCTCTAGAGTGGCTTGCCACAACGAACACAAACACTGACAGCACCAGCCCTCTCGATACTTGCTGGACATAGGGTTTTTGCATCGTGGGCAATGTATCGAATCAGCGTGACGGACGCAAACAATTTGGCATTTTTTTTGACGAGATCGGCCTTACCAATTATCTTGGCTGCTGTTTCCTTCATATAGACTATAATTGGCAGCCGTGGTCGAAGTTTCTGAAATTGAAACGAGGGATAGTAGAATGAAATCAATAAATCGCCGAGAATTTATCAAAGGTTCCGTTGGTGCCGCTACAACTTTGGCGTTACTGTCGCCTGGAAAGTCGCGCGGGGCCAACGATAGGGTCGTGATAGGAGTAATGGGACTGGGGGGACGCGGAACATACTTGGCACAGTGCTTCGCTAAGCGGCCGGATGCGGAGATTGCCTATCTCTGTGACCCGGACAGCAGGCGCTTTGCGCGGGCCCGCAAGGTCGTGGAAGAAGCTCAGCATAAAAGTCCCAAGCTGGTGCAGGATTTCCGCAGGGTTCTCGATGATGGAAGTGTCGACGCCCTTATCAACGCTACGCCCGACCACTGGCACGGCCTTGGAACCATTATGGCTTGTCAGGCGGGCAAGGATGTCTACGTGGAAAAACCGCTTGCCCATAACATCTGGGAGGGCAGAAAGATGGTCGAGGCGGCCCGTAAGTACAATAGGGTCGTCCAGGTAGGTATGCAGTCGCGAAGTGCTCCTTACGTGCACAAAGCCAGGCAATACATTCAGTCGGGCAAACTCGGTGACATTCATCTTGTTCGCGTGTTCAATATGATGCAGCATCCCAGGCAGCAAGACCGTCCCGGGCAGCTCGCTGCGATGGCCGCGGGGCAGCCGGTTCCCGAAGGTTTTGACTATGATTTATGGTGCGGGCCTGCCCCGAAATTACCTTATAATCCGAGCCGGCAATGGCTGAACCAGTGGGAGTATAGCTGCGGCCCCATAGCCGGCGACGCCGTTCACCAATTAGATTTGGCCCGGTATCTAGTCAATGATGTGCCGTATCCGAAAAGCGTTTGCCATTTTGGGCGTGTCGATGCTCTATTGGACGGCCGGCAGACTCCCGATACTCAATTGGCAATCTTTGAATATGACCAGTTTAGTCTATTGCTCGAAGCTGCGCTCTGGACGCCTTATATGACAAAAACGCCGATGGAGCTGCGGGATTTGGACCGGTTCCCCGACTGGCCCTTCAACGGTACGAGGGTCGAAGTTCAGGGGACCGAAGGCTTTATGTATTTTGGCCGGCATGGCGACGGCTGGCAGGCGTACAATGCGAATAGCGAATTAGTCCAGTCGGAATGTGGCCGGCAGGCGGATAAAGAGCACCAGGATAATTTCATCGACTGCATTCGCACGCGCAATAAGCCCATCGCCGATGTGGAAATAGGCCACCAGTCGGTGCTACTGTGTCATCTGGCCAACATCTCGTATCGGGTTGGAAATCTGAAGCTGGAATTTGACCCGCAGACCGAGTCATTCAAGAACTGCGATGAGGCAAACAAACACTTGAAACGCCAGTATCGCCAACCTTGGGTTGTGCCGGACGAGATGTAGGATCACCCGCGGCAGAATCTACCGCAGAGAACGCCGAGACCGCAGAGGAAAGATCGAAATTGAAAATCTCAGCGTGCTCTGCGCACTCTGCGGTAAAAAAACCGCTACGGGTTGGCAACGCCGGGGGAAGCAGAACCAGCCTTCCAGTTGGCTACGTCATTACCATAATCGCTCGCCACTTTGCGAGAAAGTGACATCCCGCCGCCATCGGCTTCGGGAGGCCACAAATCTGCGCCGCCGGGACAGTCCTCCGGATGAGAGCCGTCACTGTAGTTTAGCCTGTCAATCCGGATATAATAGCGTGTGCCAAATTCATCCACGTCACCGGGCATACTTA
>Ga0315285_10009129_pt1 | contig 10148 bp, 9 predicted proteins | sample YL17G09_36_MG_FD_203698 | JGI IMG/M metagenome (GOLD analysis project Ga0315285, IMG submission 203698) | Sediment microbial communities from Yellowstone Lake, YNP, Wyoming, USA - YL17G09_36 | ecosystem: Environmental > Aquatic > Freshwater > Lake > Sediment | place: USA: Wyoming | collected... | reverse complement strand
TCAGTTTCGACCCAGATAAACAACAAGAACGTTGAGATAAAGCCTACTGCGACGGGAGTTGAAGTGAAAGAAGGAGCACTTACATTAACTTCTTCAGAACTAAGCATCAAGGAGAACAAAGTCGAGATAGCGGGCCAAATTATTCAAACTGCCCCTTCAGCAGCTATGGAAAAGGCCAAAATACAGAATACAAAATCATTCAATCTGTCTGTTGAAAATGGGACACCAACATATACTGTGAAAGGTGAGGAAAATAGAAACCTACTTTGGGTGATTCCTGTGAAGATGGAAAAACAGGTAACAATTAATGCATCAACTGGAAATGTGGTTAATGAAGATAAACCATGGTGGTCTGCATTGACTTCAGAAGCCACATCTACCAAATAAGCCAGATTTTCTCTTTTTCTCTCTTTCTGTTTATTTTTTAAACTTTTTATCACAAAAGTAGTGTATGAATCTGTTGAAGTCAGTTTTGCTTATATCTATTCTACTGTGCGCATCCTCATTTGCAAAGTTCACTTCAGCGGAAATGGAAGTTAATATAGAATGGGATGTGAAGGCAGATGGGCACGTTTCATATGCAAATCTTTCTCTTTTGATTCCATCCAATACTTCTAATCAAAAGGTAACTTCCATCCAGATATCAGAACCCTATACCTTAGAGACTAATGGCTCTATTTGGACAGCGAATATACAGCTTGAGAACTTTTCTGAAAAGATAATAAAAGGCAAGTTTATTGTTTCTACAGATTACATCAAGAGAATGCAGGTTATAGATAATTCTCAATCTTACTGCCTAAATTCATCCAAACTTGCAGATATCAACGATGAAATCAAATCTGCTGCCAAGACCTTTTCAGGACTTCCTTTTCCAAATAATACAATTTCATTGAATGAATGGGTCCATGAGAATATACAATATGATAAAAATTATGTTGCTGGCAGTTACCCTGCATCCTGGGTTTTGCAGAACAAGAAAGGAGTTTGCGATGAATATTCTCATTTGTTCATCGCAATGGCACGCTCGCTCGGGATTCCCGCAAGAATAGTGGTTGGTTATGTGTATGACAGTTCTGGCCAGATTTATGAAAATGAATCATGGACTCCACATGCATGGGCCGAATTTTATAATTCTAATTATGGATGGATTGAGGTCGATCCGACCTATGGTCAATTTCTTAACTTAGACGCATTGAGAGTCAGAACAGCCACCGGAATAGATCAAGAAGAAACAATGGACAAAATTGAAGCGGTGGGCATTGCAAAGGATCTTAATTTCTCAAATACAGTGTCTATCAAGTTATTGAAAAAGAGCGAGAATAGTAAGGTAGATATTAATCTAGAGCTTCCTCTGCAACCTGAAGATTCTCTATCTCAACCGATTACAATTGTAGTAAAAAACTCAAATTCCTATCCTGTCTTCATGACAGCATCTTTGCTTGTTCCGCAAGGAATGGATTGCAATTGCTCTGGAAATTTACTTCTGCAGCCTGGTGAAAAAAAGAAGGTTTCATACGACCTCAACCTTTCGGGTATAATCTTACCAGATATGAAATATAATTTTTCGGTGAAGGCAATGACTGATTACGGAAGCTCTGAAGGATCTTTTGAAAGATTGGTTATAACCCCAGCATATACCTCAGTCAAAGAGCTGCCTCAATCTTTCATGATTTTCATTGCAATTGCTGTCGCAGCAGCAATTGTTTTAATAATTCTTGCCATACATATTAGGATATAGAAACTACTCCAGTCTTACATATGCGGCTGTAGTCTAGCCTGGTAAACTTTTAGGAAAAGTTTAATCAAAACTTACCTAACGTTCAGGAAAGGACGCTGCCTTGCCAAGGCAGTGAGCCGGGTTCAAATCCCGGCGGCCGCACTCTCTTTTTCCATAACCTTTATATGCGGCTTAATCCTATTAATATTGATATTATGGCAAAGACCAAAAAAATTAAGCATCTTTGGGATTCCAGCAAGACAAAGCAAGAGGCAATTGATTTTGCAGCAGGCTGGGACATCAAACAGAAGCCACTATACGAAAATTTGCTCATTCCCTATCAGATAAAGCTTGATAGAGTTTTTTCTAATGAACTCTTTAGGCAGGGGCATATCAACAAGAACCAGGCTGATGTAATCCGGGATGGATTGACAAATCTTGAATTCAAGACAGAAAAACTCAGTGTGGAAGGTTATGAAGATGTACACTCTTTTGTTGAATCAAAACTTGCTGAGCAACATGGCGAATTAGTTGGAAATTTACACCTCGGCCTGAGCAGGAATGACCAGATATGTACAATAATGAGAATGTTCATGAATGATAAGATTGACAAGATAGATTTAAGCCTGGTTGTATTGACCGTAAGGTTAGGTTCTGAAATCAAGGGCCGAGGAGCAAGAATAATACCGGGCTATACTCATCACAGGGTTGCAATGCCTTCTACATACGGTCTCTTGCTAGAATCTTACATGGAAAAAATAGACAGAGTAAGGGATGATCTCAGCAATTGGAATTCGAAGTACAACAAATGCCCTCTTGGGTCTGCAGCAGGATTTGGCTCCCCTTTGAAAATAGACAGAACACGTGTTGCAAAGGAATTAGGGTTCTATGAAACAACTAAGAATTCTCTTGATGCAGTCTCATCGAGATGGGAAGCAGAGGCTGGCCTTGCATTCGCCTTGTCATTGTGCATGAATCATTTCAGCAATATCTCTCAAGATTTGATATTCATGAGCTCTGCAGGAATAAATGTAATAGAGCTGCCTTCAGATTACTGCACAGGCAGCAGCATAATGCCACAGAAGAGGAATCCAGATGTCTTGGAAGTAATCAAGGCAAAAGCATCTGTGATGCAAGGCATCACATCTTCGATAATGTCTATAGGCAAAGGAAATATCTCAGGTTATAATAGGGATACTCAATGGACAAAATATCTTATCATAGATGCAATAAATGAATTTGAGGGAGTGCCAGAGATTCTTTCTGAAATAATCAAAGGGATAAAGATAAATGAGAAAAGGAGCAAGCAATTGCTGAGAAAGGAAAATGCCTATTCTGCGGAAAAAGCAATTAAAAAAGCTATAATGGAAAAGACAGCTTTCAGAAGCACGAAGCTTAGGATAGAAAGAAAACTCAAGAGATGAATTATAATTGAATATTGGCGGGCATATGAACATAAAATATACCAGTACAAACCAAAGGTCAGATCCTGTTTCATTTAAAGATGCTCTACTCTTTGGACAAGCTCCTGACAAAGGGCTTTTCATGCCGGATCAAATTCCAAAAATTTTGAAGGAAGAAATAATAGATATGAAAAAGAGGTCCTATTCTAATATTGCTTTCACAGTCATGAACAAATTTCTGAAAGGCGAGATTCCTGAAAATGAATTAAAGAGAATTGTGAAAGAGGCCTATAATTTTGATGTTCCATTGGAAAAGCTAGTTGAGAATCAATATATTATGAGATTGGATCGTGGGCCTACCGCATCTTTCAAGGATTTTGCAGCAAGAGCCATGGCAAGGCTGATCAGCTATTATCTGCAACAAGAGGGAAAAGAGCTCATAATTCTAGTTGCAACATCCGGTGACACTGGAGGTGCTATTGCAAATGCATTCTATGAATTGCCGAACATCAAGGTTGTAATATTAATGCCCAAGAATGAAATAAGCGAAAGACAGAGAAGGCAAATGACAACTCTTGGCCGGAATATAACAGCAATTCTTGTTGGTGGAAAATTTGATGATTGTCAAGTACTTGTTAAGGCAGTATTTGCAGATCCAGAACTTCAATTCTTGAATTTATCATCTGCAAATTCAATCAATTTTGGAAGGCTTCTGCCACAATCGGTGTATTACTTTTATGCCTATGCAAGATTATGTAGGGGCATAAATGATGAAATTATCTTTTCAGTTCCTTCCGGCAACTTCGGAGATCTGATGGGGGGGCTGATTGCAAAAGAAATGGGACTTCCAATCTATAAATTTATTGTTGCTGTCAATGAGAACGATGAATTTCCAAAATTCCTTAAGACCGGAATATACAAACCAATAAAGCCTTCGAAGAATTGCTTGTCAAGTGCAATGAATGTAGGTAATCCAAGCAATCTTGCAAGAATAATCTGGCTGTACGGTGGGCAGATGGATGAAAAATCTGTAATTAACAAAATGCCAGACATAGAAAGGATGAAAAGAGATATGGTTTCTTACAGCATAACTGATGCAGAGACTAGGCAAATGATAAAATTGGTTTTTGAGAGATGCAACAAAATTATTGAGCCTCACGGAGCTGTGGGCTGGGCAGCACTTCAGAAATACCTGAATGGAAATTTTGCAGCTATGGAGAAAATTTCAGTTTCTCTGGAAACTGCTGATCCTGCGAAATTCCCTGAGACCATAATCGAACTCACAGGAATTGATCCGAAAATGCCAAAGAAGATGAGGGAGCAGATGAAAATGAAAGAAGTTGCACTCGAGATAAGCAATGATTATGGGGAATTCAAGAAATTCCTTAAAAATAAATTCTGAAGGCATATTTCTGGATTGTTTATTTAACCAACCCTCCCCCCAGTTCGAGTAATAGCATAACAACAATTTTTTAAATGCAATAACTATATTAACTATAATCGTTGTTGTAATTATTATAGCTTATTGGGTTTTGAATTGGTTGTATTATGGCTACTTCTAAGGACATTTCTGCATTTATAGAAAAATTCGATGAATTCTTTACGGATTACTATGAAAAAGAACTTGCAATATTCAAGACCTCTTATCCTTCAGAAAAAAGTTTCTTTTTTTCATATAAAAAATTGGAATCATATGATCATGAGCTTGCAGACGAATTGGAGAAGCATCCAGATGAAGTTCTCGAAGCTGCAAAGGAAGCGTTGATAAGACTGGTTGGGACCGGGATAAAGGATTTTGCTCCACATGTTAGGGTTATTGAACTTCCCGAAACAAATCTGCTGATCCAGGATGTTGGAGCTGCACAGATCCAGAAATTGATTCACCTGCAGGGAGTTGTGACTAAAAGGGCTGAAGTGAGGCCGAAGGTCCAAATAGGAATCTACAGATGCAAGAGATGCGAGTCAGTTTATAAGGTGCCGATCGAGAAAAATACAGAAACTCCAGAAGTCTGCGAACAGTGCAAGAAAAGAGCTTTGGAGTTGGATGAGGAAGCGACATATTTCGTGAATTTGCAGAGGACCGAGGTTCAGGAACTGCTTGAAAAAGTAAGGGGAGGAACACCCGCCGGACACATAGAGGTTTTGCTTGAGGATGATCTTGTTAATACAATAGTCCCCGGAGACACGGTAGACCTTGTTGGCATATTGAGAATAAGGCCAATGCCAAAAGTGAAGGCACCTATTTTTGCAAAGTTCATTGATACTGTTTCTGTAACAAATATTCAGAGAGAATTTGAGGAAGTCGAACTGACGAAAGAAGACATCAAGGACATACATGAATTCTCAAAAAGAAAGGATGTCATTGAACAGCTGGTTAAGGCAATCGCGCCTTCAATATATGGGCATAAAGAAGTCAAGGAGGCATTGGCCCTGCAACTTTTTGGTGGTACAATTGGAAAGGAATTGCCAGAGGGAGGAAAAATAAGGAGTGATATCCACGTTCTTCTCATAGGGGATCCAGGAAGCGCTAAAACTAGGTTACTGCAGTATGTTGTGGAGCTTGCTCCAAAAAGTATTTATGTGAGTGGCAAATCAGTCACGGGCGCAGGTCTTACTGCTGCGGCCGAGAAGGATGATTTGGGCGATGGAGGATGGACGCTCAAAGCAGGAGCATTGGTGCTTGCATCAGGAGGGATGGCCAGCATTGACGAGTTTGACAAAATCGATAAGGATGAGCAGGCAGCGCTTCATGAGGTCATGGAATCCCAAACAGTCAGCATTGCAAAGGCAGGAATTGTTGCCAAGTTCAGGGCACAGACTGCAATCCTTGCAGCAGCAAATCCAAAGTTCGGAAGATTCGATCCAAACCAGTTGCCTGTAGAGCAGTTCGAAATTCCACCGACAATATTGTCTCGTTTTGATTTAATATTTCCAATAAAGGATGTACTTGATGAAGAAAGAGACAAGAACCTAGTGCAGTATATTCTCACCTCGCACAGGGATGCGGCAATGAAGAAAAAGCCAGAGGCCGAGGAATACAATGTCATGCCTACGGAATTCTTGAGGAAATATATCGCATATGCAAGGAAAACCGTGAAACCTGTGCTTACTCCAGAAGCATCAAAGAAGATAGAAGAATTCTATCTCGAGCTTAGGAGAATGGGGCAACATCAGAAATCATTTGCAATCACTCCGAGACAAATTGAGGGCATGATCAGATTGAGCGAGGCAAGCGCAAAAGCCAGACTGTCTCCATATGTGGAAATTTCAGATGCTGAAAGATCAGTCAGGCTTACAAGATTTGTTCTTGAGCAGATAGCATTCGATAGAACCACAGGCAAGTTTGATATAGATATTATCAGCAGTGGAACCGGCCAGCCAAGATCAAAAGCCGAGCAGTATTACGACTTGATTGGAATAATAAAGGACCTAGCAAAGCTCTCGGAAACAGTTACTGTGGGAGAGGTAATGATACAAGCCAAAAAATTGAATATAGATGAAGTGACAGCAAGAAGAATAATTGATGAAATGTTCAGGAAAGGAGAATTATTCGAGCCAAAGCCTGGCCAGATCAGATTAGTTCCAAGATCAGAATAATTTAACGAATATATTTCCTATTTATTCATTACAGATTCCAGTTATTGCCCCATCCAATGAAGAATATGCAGTTTCTGACTGCCTTGGAGATTTCATGACTAATAGGGTTATTACAATATTTTTGAAATTATAGTACGAACTTTCCGCACATGTGATATTAGTACTATATATTTTCACTTCTCCAGGAAGAAGATTATAATTGGAAAGAGCGAATTTTTCTGTTATTGTTTTACCATCTGCTGTATCAGTTGTGATATTAACAATTCTTATTGGCTTGCCCCCTATATTTTGCATAATAAGAATCATTCCACTTGAATTTACATCATAATCTTTGATCGTTAAAGAAAAATTCGTTGTGATGTTCTTAGAATTTAATTGCTGTGGTGTTTTCTGTCCTCCTATCAATGAGCTCATCAATGAACCGGTCATTCCTGGAAAGACAGCGAATAAAGCAATGAGAATAACAATTACAACAATTATTGCAACTGCAGCTAAAAGTGAATAATTAGTTTTTTGATTTTTGATTCTCACATGCGCACCCCTTTTCCTTCTTTTGGATTTCACTAAAGACACCTCAAATTCACTTATAATCTATCTCAGTTCACTCTTTTAAATATTTCTAATATGCTTAACTTTAGTCTGGCTAATCTTTTAAATCCTACTTATAAATATGCTTCATGAAGATTATTACAAAAATGATTATCTTTTTTGTGATTGCGCAGTTTCTTGCGTTGTTTATTGGATCAACATTGATAAATAACGCAAGTAGAATACAAGGTTATCAGTCACTTAATATAGCTGTCGGGGGTCAGGGAGAGGTTTTTAATGCATTCAATATTATTGGAGCGATATTAATCGTCTCCATATTCCTTTTGATAATCTTTCTTTTGCCGATCCGTGACTTAATGATAAGAGTCTTAGAAGTTTCTGCAACAATCGCTGCGTCGACGATAGTTCTATTCGTAGTATTTTCTATTTTCAATGTTCCCCTATCAGATCTTGTGGCATTGGTTATTTCAGTTATCCTAGTTCTTTCAAAATTCATAATGCCTAAGCTTAGAACGCCACTTGCGTTGATTGCAAGTGCCGGTGTTGCAGCTGTACTTGGTTTTTCACTCGATCCTTTCCCAATGGTTGTGCTTGTGATCGGTATTGCTATATATGATATTATTGCAGTCTGGTGGACCAAACACATGGTTATATTCGCAAAGCAATTTGTTAAGATGCAAACTACATTCACAATAACAGCTTCGGGTGAGAGAGGAGATATCTTCCAGTGGGGAGAAAAGTCCAAAAGGAAGCCAAAATTTGGCTCCATAGAGCTCGGTACTGGAGATTTGTCAATTCCAGCAGCTCTCTGCGTCAGCGCATACAAGTTAGGAAGTTTTATTTTTCCTCTCAGCGCCATTCTTGGAGCAATTGTAGGTCTTTATCTTGTGCTTGAAGCTGTTGAAAAAGAGAGGAAAATAATGCCTGCCATGCCCTCTATAGGGATGTTCTCTTTATTATTCCTATTTGCGGCAATTATGTTCTCTTATTTCTTTGGATTTTAATAACTGGATTGAATAGGTCTGCATGCTAGCAGGACTAGAGAGGATTTTTAAATCTAAGATACGAGAGGAGAAGAAGTTAAATTAAGAAATTATTGATAGGAGATTATCGAGGGAAATGAATGAGCCATGGTGAGACTGAAGATTACAATAAATTGCTCAAGAGAGCATATGGCAAGTTGCCAGAAAAGACTGAGGCATTCGAACGATTCGAAGTTCCAGAAGCTGATGTTTTGGTGCAAGGCAACAGGACTATACTAAAGAATTTTGATTCCATAGTTTCAAAACTAAGAAGAGAGGCAAAGCATATTGCGAAATATCTTTCAAAAGAACTTGCAGCCCCGTCCATCATTGAGGGTTCTAGATTGATTTTGAATGCAAAACTGCATGACAGGAATATAAATGAAAAATTAAGGGATTATGTTAATATGTATGTCATATGCAAACAATGCAAGAGACCCGATACAAAAATCGTGGAAGTTGACAGATTGCCTGTTATGATATGCGAAGCATGCGGCGCGAGAAGTGCTGTAGGTAAGTTATAATCGATGAATTAGACAGTTTAAGATTTAGGAAAATATGTGATTTTATGGTTGAACAAGGATCAGGAACAGGAGAGGCAGGTCAAGAGCCGGTATTTAGGCTCAGGCTCCCAAGAGGCACTGAAATAATGGGAGTAATAACAGGCAGAATGGGCGGAAGCAGATTCACAGTTTACTGTATGGATAAGAAGGAAAGGATGTGCAGAGTTCCAGGCAAGATAAAGCATAATGTCTGGGTAAAGGAAGGAGATGTTGTAATATTAGAGCCTTGGAAAGTTGAAGGAGAGAAAAAAGGAGATATTGTTTGGAGATATACCAAGATACAGGTCTATCAATTAAGAAGACAGGGAAAGCTCAAAGAACTCCCAATCTAACATAAATAATCCAATAGTCCAAATCTGTTTTCTAATTTACTATTTTTACTAATTTTGCGCAGCCAACAGCATAGTATTATTTATCTTTCCACCTATACTCCTATATGTCGACTGGAACTGAGGAGGAGTATTCTTTTGGTAAGGAAGAGAAAAGGCTCAGAGAAAGGAAAAAAATAGAGAACGAAGTATTCGATCGCCAAGTGCTAAAAGTAATTGCAAAATTAATGGACAAGAAAATAATCAAGAAAATGGAATTCCCATTATCTAAGGGAAAGGAAGCTTATGTATTCCGTGCCTTGGGCGGGGAAAACGCAGAAAATTCCCTACTTGCTGTCAAGATATACATGATTGAAACATCTCAATTCAAGCACATGTATAGATATATAGAAGGCGACCCGAGATTCAAGGGAGTAAAGCCAAATAAGAGAGATATTGTTTATGCATGGGCTAGAAAGGAATTCAGCAATCTCAAGCTGTGCGAAGGTGCAAAGGTGCATGTTCCTTCTCCCTATTATTTTCAGAATAATGTGCTTGTCATGAAATATATCGGAGACGAAACAATGCCTGCTCCTTTATTGAATGATGTGGGCCCCCCAGATCCAAAAAAGAATTTCAAGCAACTCGTAAGAGACATAAAAAAAATGTATCGTGCGGGTATTATTCATGCGGATATAAGTGAATTCAATATACTGGTATGGGATAATGAATTAATCCTTATAGATATCGGCCAAGGGGTATCCCTTGAGCATCCAATGGCTGAAACTTTTCTAGCAAGGGATGTTGAAAATACAATTCATTATTTCTCAAAATTCGGAGTTAAAGCTGAAAAGGAAAAGATATTAAAGGAGATAAAAGGAATAAAATAAGTGAACTTTTTCAATGGCTCATTCTTTCGCCATTAAAAAGTTCAATCAAATGAACTCTTTAGAAAAGAGTTCAATCAGAAATTTGATTAGAGCCCAATT
>Ga0315285_10009127_pt1 | contig 10149 bp, 7 predicted proteins | sample YL17G09_36_MG_FD_203698 | JGI IMG/M metagenome (GOLD analysis project Ga0315285, IMG submission 203698) | Sediment microbial communities from Yellowstone Lake, YNP, Wyoming, USA - YL17G09_36 | ecosystem: Environmental > Aquatic > Freshwater > Lake > Sediment | place: USA: Wyoming | collected... | reverse complement strand
GTCGTGCGTTTTCGGGTGCGAAACCCGCAGAAACACGGGAATTCCCGCACCAAGATCGAACATCGTATGAACCTTGATCCCACCTTTGCGGCGGCGGAAGTGTGCCCAGGGAAACAGCTTGAGGCACAGATCGATCGTGGTCGAGTCGATGGCCTAGGAGTCTGTCCGAGTAATAGCCCTTGACCGGCATGATACAATGGGTCGTACATGCAGCGGAAGCACGCGTTATCAGTGGAGGCTCAAGGATGAGCAAGACCTATCGACCGTGGAATCCGGATCAGGATTGGCTGTTGCCGCCCTCGCCGCGAGAGTGGCTGCCGAAGGGGGACCTCGTGTATTTCATGCTGGACGTGGTGAGAACGCTGGACTTGTCGGCGATCACCGCCCGGTACGAGCAGGAGGATCGCGGTTTTCCGCCGTACCATCCGCGTCTGATGGTGACGCTGATCGAGCCGATCTTCGGACCGATCAAACAGGGGCGTGGATTCCGCCAGTTTCTGCTGCGCGGCTTGGAGAAGATGCGCGGTGAATGGCGTCTGATTTGCTTGACACACGACCTCAGAAAGCTGTTCGGGAGCGGACGATGGGCGGTGGCCTGGGGATGAGGGGGCTTGGAAAGGGACGAACGGGCGTTGGGTCGCTGAAGGCGCCGGCTCCGACGGGTTGACTCAGCCCTCCTGTGCCCTTGATCACAGCCGCCGCTGGCATAGAACCCCTATCCCGAAAACGTTGACGCGATCGGAAATTGGTTACTCGGACAGACTCCTAGAGACGATAGCCGCGGCAACGACGGCGTCAAAGCGTAACTCGTTGTCTGACAACGAGTACAGAATATTCGGGATGAACAGGGCAGAGACACCGCGACGCATCCTTTTCCGACAAGCCCGCGCCCGTTGATCCCGGCATCGGAACTCGCCGGTCGAGCGCCAAGCTGAGCCGCCCCACCGCGGCCGGCGCGTCGGCATTCCGCAACTCGGCGGTTGGCACTTGCAGCGCTCAACGATCGTCCGCGACAGGCTCCATCTGCTCAGCCCTGACACGACCCGTCGAGACGAGCCGTCCATGGCCGTCGTCTCCTGACTGGGAATCGACCGCCTCGGCAACGAGCGGCTGCTCCATCAGGCCCGCGTGGGCGTGACCCTCGTAGTGCGAAGAAAAGAACGGGACACGGTTCAGCACTTTCTCCTGGAGCACCTCAAGGTACAAGTAGATTACGGGGGTCACATAGAGCGTAATCAACTGGCTGACCGCCAACCCGCCTACGATGACCAATCCGAGAGGCCGCCGGCTCGCGCCGTCCGCACCCCAGCCAAAGGCAATCGGAACCGCCCCCATCACCGCTGCCAACGTTGTCATGATGATGGGTCGAAACCGGTCCATGCTCGCGTCGTGAATCGACTGTTCGGCGGTTTCGCCTTGGGCCACACGTTGGATCGCGAAGTCGACGATCAGGATCCCGTTTTTCTTTACAATACCCATCAGCATGAACAACCCGATGAACGCATACAGCGAAGCCGCCTGGCCGAAAAGGTGCAGCGTAAGCAGCCCGCCAACCAGCGCCGTCGGAAGCGTGGAGAGCACGGTCATGGGGTGCAGGTAGCTCTCGTAGAGGATGGCGAGAATCACGTACATCACGAAAACGGCCAGCGCCATCAGGATGCTCAGGCTGCGAATCGTGCTGCGGAACGTCAGCGCCTCGCCCTGGAACTCGCCGCGAAGCTGAGGCGGAACGACCTCGCGAGTAACGTTCTCGATAAACTGCACGGCGTCGCCGATCGGCACACCGGGCATCAGGTTGAAGTTGAGCGTCACACTGGTGAACTGGTTCAGGTGGTTCACGGCCTGCGGACCGAGCACCTGTTTCCATCTTGCCACTGCCGACAAGGGAATCAAGTTCCTACCGTCGTCACTGCGAACGTACAGTAAGCCGAGATCTTCCGGTTGGGTGCGGGCCGTGTCCTCGACTTCCAGAATCACCTGATATTGGTCTTCCGGCCTCTTGATCAGGTACACGTAATTCTGGCTGTACGCGTGGCGGAGCAGGTTTTCAATTTTCGAGGCCGATACGCCGTGCATGGCTGCCTTATCACGAAGGATGTCGATCTTCAGGCTTGGCGTACTCTGGTAGAGGTCGGAAATGGCAGTAGCGAATAGCCTGCCCTGTTCCTGGCGAAGACGCTCAAGCAAGTTCCGGCTGACCGCATAGACTTCCGTGGCACTGATTCCGGACAGCGTATATGCGAATTGCCCGGCTTGGTTGCCAGTAGCGCCGGTCGAGATTTCGAGCACCGGGTTGGGCGCAAGCACGGCGAAGACGCCCGGGACACTCATCGCGATCGCTCCCATTAGCTGCCCGGCCACCGCCTGGATCGGAGGGCGCTGATCCGGCGGGTTCAGAAACGCCAGTATGAATCCCTGGTTGGATGACAGAAACTGGCTAATGCCGGTCGCTGTAAAGGTCATCCTGACGGCCTGGTTGGACTGCAACGCCTCCTCCGCCCGGAGTTGAAACTGGTGCATCTGGTCGGGTGATGCGCCTTCCTGTGCGATCAGCAACCCGCGGATGAACGAGCTGTCACCGATGGGAAGAAACGCCTTGGGCACAAGGAACAAGAGCCAGATGGTCCCCGCAAGGCAGACGGCCCACACGGACGCGGATACCCACCGGTGCCGCAGGAAAAACCACAGCGAATGTCCGTACGCCGCGAGCACGCGCCGTTCGACCAAACCAATCGTTCGTTCGACCCACGTCTTCTTCGTCTCACGTCCGCGCCGGCCCAGAAGCCGCGCACACATGAGCGGCGTGAGCGCCAGCGACACAAGCCCACTGGAGAGGATCGCCGCCACGATCGTGACGGCAAACTCGCGGAAGATTCGCCCGATCAGTTCGCCCATGAACACGAGGGGAAGGAACACGGCTGCCAGTGACAGGGTCATCGAGAGGATCGTGAAACTGATCTCCCGCGCGCTACGGACCGCGGCTTGGCTCGCGTTCTCGCCATAGCGCTCCATCCGCCGAACAGTGTTTTCGAGGAAGACGATCGCGTCATCCACCAGGAATCCGACCGCCAGCGTCAACGCCATCAGCGAAAGGTTGTCAAGACTGTAGCCCAGAATGTCCATGGCGATGAACGTCAGCAGCAGCGACAAAGGCATCGCTACCACCGGAATCAACGTGTCGGCGGCGCGGCCCAGGAAGGCAAAAATGACCACGACGACCAGCAGAAATGCGATGAAGAGCGTCTCCTTCACGTCCCTGACGCTACGCACAATTGATGCAGACCGGTCGTAGATCGGGACAATCGAGACGGATCCCGGCAACTGCTGGGAGATCTCGGGGAGCAGCATCTTGACCGAGTTAGCCACTTCCACCGCGTTCGAGCCGGTTTGTCGGAAGACGGCCAAGACCACGGTGGCCTTGGGCACTTCCCGGCCACGGACCCAAAAGCGCATCTTCACGCGCTCATCCTGCACGGAATCAACCGCGGTCGCGACATCCTTGAGGTAGATCGGCAATCCGTCCTTGGCGCCGATGATGAGGTCGTTGTAGGCATCGGCCCGGTCAAGCTGTCCTTGCGGTTGCAGTAGGAACGTGCGGTTCGGCCCGTCAATCTGACCCGCACCCTGATAGGACGTGCCTTCACGGATTGCGTTTGCCAAGTCCTCGATTGTCATTCCCCGCATGGCCAGCGCGGACGGATTCCCCTTGATGCGGATCGCCGACTTGGTGCCATAGACCGCGACCTGACTGACGCCGCTCAGAATACTAATGCGCTGCCCGACCTGGGTATTGGCCAGATCATAGATCTGTCCCTGAGTCATACTGTCGCTGGTCAGCGCGACGTAGAGGATCGGCTGATCGTTGGGATTGGTCTTCGTGAAAGTCGGCGGACTCGGCAAGTCGATCGGCAGACGACCCGTTGCCCGGCTGATCGCCGCCTGCACGTCGGTCGCGGCGGCATCGATGCTCTTGGAGAGTGCGAACTGCAGCGTCAACACGCAGAACCCCTGCGTACTGCGGCTGGTGATGAGCTGCAGACCGGCGATTTGCATGAACTGCCGCTCAAGCGGCGTGGCGATATTCGCGGCGATGGTGTCCGGGCTGGCACCGGGATAGCCGACGGCGACTTGGATCACGGGATAGTCGACGGCCGGCAGGTCGTTGACCGGGAGTCGCCAATAGGCGAGCGCGCCGAACAAGACGGCTGAGACGGTGACCACCACGGTCATAACCGGCCGACGGATAAAGAATTCGGAGAAGCTCACAGGTTATGTTTCCGCTCGGGGTTCGGCGGCGCTGGATCACGCCGAGGTCAAGAACGTTATTGCCCCCTGATCCATCGTCTCGCGTAAATCATCGCAATCTACGGCGCGCTGGGCCGGGCGACTGTGGCGACCTCGTTGATCACGTGGACTTTCCCACCGGGTACGACGCCGATGTGCCCGGTGATGACCACCCTCTCTCCGTTCTGCAAGCCTTGTTCGACGACGGTCAGTTCGCCCAAGTGCTGGCCGAGTGTAATCGGGCGGAGCTCCGCGGTGCTCCCCGAAGTAACGACGTAGACGTACGGGCCTTGTTGGCCGACTTGCTGGGCCTGCGCGGGGACGAGAACGGCGTTCTTCTTGGTGGTCAGAACCAGGCGCACGTTTACGAACTGTCCCGGCCAGAAGTAATGATCGACGTTGGCGACCGTAGCCCGAAGCCTCACGGTCCCGGTCGCGGCGTCAACGGTGTTGTCCAAGAAAGTCAGTTCGCCTTGGCGTGGACCCGCACGGTTCTCGCCTGCGACCCCCGTCGGCACCGGCGAGCCAAGAGCGGTTAACACCCGTGACGAGTCCCCGGGGACATCGATTTCAACATGCAAACCTCGCTCCGGCGACTCGCCCAACTCCAGACCACGGGCGGCGATGTACTTCCTAACCGTTCCCAGATCGTTGTCCGTCACGGTGAACTCGACGTAAATCGGGTCCAACCGCCGAATGACCTGAATCGGTGCGTCGTTCGCCTTCACCACATTGCCCGGGTCGACCGATCGCGCGCCGGCGCGCCCGTCGATCGGAGAGAGGATCTTCGTGTATTCCAGATTCAGTTCGGCCGTCTTGACCGCCGCCTCGGCTGCCGCAACCTTGGCCTCAGTCACGGCAAGAGCAACTCTGTCGCGGTCAAACTCCAATTGGTTGGCGGCCCCTTGAGACGCCAGGTCTTGCATGCGCTTGAACTCGATCCGCGACAGGTCCAGGTCCGCCCTGTTCTCCGTCAGCGTCGCCGCGGCGGCGGCCAAAGCAGCCTCAAAGGGGCGGGGGTCAATCTCGAACAGCGGGGCGCCCCTCTTCACGAACTCGCCATCGCCCACGTGGGCAGCAACCAGCTTTCCGCCGACCTGCGGAACGATCGACACGACCTCGACAGCCAAAGTCTTCCCGATTGCATCAAGATAAACAGGAACATCCTGCGTAATCGCGGTCGCCAGCGTGACTTGGGGCGGAGGGCGCTCGGGCAACTGCGTAGTCCTCCCATCGTCGCGTCCGCATCCGACCCAAGTCAATGACGTAACGAACAAGAAGAGCTGCACCGAGACACGCGTCATACGCGTGCCATGAATGCACGGCATAACACCAATCACGATTCCGTCACTCCCGGTTCCGCTGGGACGGTCATTAGTAGCAGCTTATCGATGACCTTCCGGCGTAACTCTTTCGTCGGTACCGCGAGATTCAAAAGAGTGCAAAGGCAAAGCCCGTCCGTCGCCAGGCGCACAATCGTCGCCGTGGCCGGATCGATCCCATCCGCTTCGAGCCGAGCCTGCCACGCCGCGAACCGCTCTCGGAACGGATCGAGGTAGTGCGGATCAGTGCCTGCGGCGGCCAGAAGCGCCGTATGAATCGGGTCTTCCTGAGGATCAGGCGGTTCGGCACGCGTTGTCAGGTAAGCGCGGGTGGACGCCCCAGCGATATGTGGATCGCCCGCGACAGCGCGATCTTGTTCTGAATCAAACCGTCTCGCCAGCCGCTGGACGACGGCGATGATCAACGCGGACTTGGATGGGAAATGGTAAAGCAACCCACCCTTACTGACGCCGGCGTCACGGGCTATGGCTTCGAGAGTGAGATTAGCCACTCCGTCGCGTCCGACGACCTTCTCGGCGGAATCCAGCAGCCGTTCGCCGACCGAGGGCACTGTGTCACTCTGCGGAAGCGGTCGCATCACGGCATTGTACCGTCTGGACGGTACAGCCACAAGGGGGACCAAGACGTGCGACGAGAGTTCGGTTTCTCGGTCGCCGCGCGGTAGGTCGGGGTCGGGTGTCTCTGCCGAATACTTCCGTACCCCTTGTCAACAAAGGACTTACGAATCGCCGCCATTAGCACCAGGGCTATGGTCTCGCAGCCGTGATTGCGGCATTCGGAGGGCGTCAAATGTGGTTACTTCGCACGATGGTTCCTTTCGTCCAGGCCTTCGTTCGTATCTGACCCTGCTCTGATCAGCGCCTGCGCAGCTCCAGGCAACGATGGCCGCGGTCATCGAGGCCGCCCGCCGCGCCCGCGGCGCGCCGATCGGGACCGGCGAGGCCTATGACGCCTACACCGGCTTCTGCGATCGGGCCGGGCTGCGTACGCTGACCGACCGAGCCTTCGGCTGCGATGCACGAACGGGGCCCGTCGGGCTCGAGCGGAGAACCTTAACGATGTGAGCGAGAGATCATTTCGAGCAGCAGTTCCGCCGTGCGATGCGCCGCGTGGGTGCCCCGCAACGGGGCGACAGTCCTCGAGAGATTCTCGATCATCGTTCGCCGCACATCCTCGGATCGCAGTAACTCGATCGCCCGATCGGCGATGGGTCTCGTAAAGGTGTAGGACGGCATGAACTCCGGCACGATCTCCCGGCCTGCGAGGATGTTGGGCAACGAAAGGTACCGCGAGTCGATCATCCATCGTCCGATGGCGTGATAGAAGAACCGCGAGGACTGGTACATGACGATCATCGGTCGCTCGTGGAACGCGACCTCCAGCGCCGCCGTTCCCGAGGCGACCAACACCAAATCGGCGGCGTGGATCAGTTCCGCGTGATGACCGGGATACTGCTCGACCGGCACGCATGACCGACTGACCAGCCGAGCGATGGAGGGCGTGACCTCGCGATTGGCGACCGACACGCCGAACGTAGCGCCGCGGACCGCCGGTGCAATCCGTTCGGCCACCTGCAACTGGCCCGGAAGAACCGCCTCCACCACGTGCTTGCGTGAGCCGGGCAGCAGGGCGATGACCGGGACGCCGTGTCCACGAATCTCATCGACAACCTGCCGATCGACCGACAAGGCGGCGAACTGCTCCGCCAGCGGGTGGCCGACGTACGTCGCGTTGACGCCCTGGTTGCGAAAGAACTCTTCCTCAAACGGGAAGATAACCGCGACACGGTCCGCGCGGTTGCGAAGTTTGTGGATGCGGTACTTGCCCCATGCCCACATCTGCGGGGCGATGTAATACAGGACAGGCACACCCGCCGCCTGGGCTTTGGCGGCCAGCGGCAGGTGCAGCATGGGACTGTCGATGACCACGGCCGCCGCGAACGGATACCGCCGCAAGTAGCGATCGCACGTCGTCAGCATCGCCACGCCCCGGGCCGCGTTCGTTATGACGCTCACCAGCATCGCCGCGTGGCGGGACATGTCGAAGATTCGTTCGCAACCGGCTTCCGCCATCTTCGGACCGGCCACCCCGACGAATCGAACAGACGGGTCGATCGCCCGGGTTGCCCGGATTAACGCCGCGCCGTGTAGATCGGCGCTTGGTTCGGCGGCGCTGATGAACACCAAGGCACCGGAACTCGTGGGGTGACGATGGATGGTCAATCGAGATTCACGCTCTTCGGAGCCGTCCAGCCGGGACCGTCGTTCCGATCCGACGGTCGTGTGACCGATGGCCCACGCTATGACGGGACCGCGGGGGGGTCAACTGCCCATCAAGACCGGCCTGCAGAATAACATAACTCTATATTTCACATAGTGTTACGTGCAAAGCACGGATCGCCGTGGTTCCACACGGTGTGTCGCTCGGGTTCATTGGACTCTCGCGTGCGCAGCCATCTCCGACGACGGTCCGGTGGCCCAACGACTCCCGCGCTGCAAGAACAACTAGCGATCCTCGCGCCGACTTCCATATCGCGGGATCCAACGGCCGGGCCAGGGCAATCGCATCTTAATGTGAAACGGCGTTTATCATGCTGATAATGCGGAGGCAAGCTGGCGGGATTAAGGATCCCGAACTGATCGAACCCACGTACCAGCCGCGCCACGCGGGCTCCGGCGATTTAGATGCGATTGCCCTGACGGCCGGGCGTAATGCGCCGAGCGGTGCTTGATCGTCCCAGACGATCTGGTACAGTTCAAGGTTCCGGTCGTGCGGTCTGTGAAGAGGGTGTCGGCGTCGCTTTTGGAGGTGCTTATTGGCATCGGAGTTGGTTCGTCAACTGGTTGACTCGGGGATTCACTTCGGCCATCGCGTGAGCCGCTGGAATCCGAAGATGTCTCCGTACATCTTCGGAAAACGCAACACGATCCACATCATCGACATTCGGGAGACGGTGCGGGGGTTGCTGCGGGCGAAGAAGTTTATCGCGCAAATCGTGGCCAAGGGTGAGGATGTTTTGTTTGTGGGCACTAAGCGGCAGGCGCGGTTGCAGGTCATGCAGCAGGCGACGCGCGTGGGCATGCCCTATGTCGTCGAACGTTGGCTGGGCGGGACGCTCACCAACTTTCGAACGATTCGCTCGCGCTTGCAGCGGTTGGAGGAACTGGAACAGGCCGAGGTCGACGGCACGGCCGCCCAGTACAGCAAGAAGATGATGGCCTCGCGGACCCGCGAGGTCCGCAAGATCAAGCGAAACCTCGAGGGTATCCGCACCATGAGCCGCCTTCCGGGCGCGCTGGTGGTGATCGACGTGTTTCGCGAGCACAACGCCGTGCGTGAGGCCAAAAAGCTCGGCATCCCCACCGTCTGCCTCATCGACACCGATTCCGATCCCGACTTCGCGGACATCCCCATTCCCGGAAACGACGACGCCATCCGAGCAATCGATACCATTTTGGTCCATCTCGCGGACGCCGTCGAAGAGGGGAAAAAGGGTCGGATGGCGGCGGAACCGGCGGAGGCCGGACCGGCCCCGCGAAAGCGATCGCGTCGACCGACCACCGCGCGGGCCGAGGATGCCCCGCGCGAAGCGCCCTCCGGCGAGCGGTTCACGCCGGAGGACGACAAGGCACGCGACGTGGAACTGACCCCGGCGACCGCGGTGAGACCGGACGGCGCTGCGTAGCGGCTCACTTGACGCTGGCGAACGTCCGCCGGTGACTTCGAAGCACGATCATTCCTGGCGGGCGCGGATGTAAGCAGAGCGGCGTAAGCCACCGCACGTGTGGCAAGTACAGGCATCGCACGGTAGGCCGTGCCGATCCGTGGAAGGTAGAGGGTATCCAACGATGGCGACAATCACCGCCCAGATGGTCAAGGACCTGCGGGAGAAAACCGACCTGCCCATGATGGAGTGCAAGCAGGCCCTGACGGAATGCAACGGCGACGTCGAATCGGCCATGGATTGGCTCCGAAAGAAGCACAAGGGCAAGCTCGCCGATCGCTCCGGACGAACGACCGGCGAGGGGCGGATCGCGATCCATCTGGACGCGGCTCGTAAGATCGGCGCCATCATCGAGCTTCAATGTGAAACGGCCCCGGTCGCCAAGAACGAGATGTTCGTCAACCTCGCCAACGCGTTCGCCCGAAGGGTCGCCGCGGGTTCCGAGGCCTCACCCGATCCGCAAAACCTCCGTAACGACCCCGAACTCGACACCATGTTCACCGACGTCTTCGGGCGGCTGCGCGAAACGATGGATCTGGCCCGGTGTCGTCGGATGACCGGCCACTACCTCGCGTCCTATGTCCATCACGACGGGAAGAGCGGGATTCTGATGGCCCTGGACGCCGCGCCCAAGTCCGACAAGAACATCGGCGCCGACCTTTGCATGCACGCGCTGTTTTCCATGCCCATCGCCATGGACCGGGCGAGCGTGCCCGCGGCTGATGTCGAGAAAATCCGCACCCAGGCCCGCGAGGTCGCCGTCGCGGAAGGCAAGAAGGAGCAGATCATCGACAAGA
>Ga0315285_10009125_pt1 | contig 10149 bp, 7 predicted proteins | sample YL17G09_36_MG_FD_203698 | JGI IMG/M metagenome (GOLD analysis project Ga0315285, IMG submission 203698) | Sediment microbial communities from Yellowstone Lake, YNP, Wyoming, USA - YL17G09_36 | ecosystem: Environmental > Aquatic > Freshwater > Lake > Sediment | place: USA: Wyoming | collected... | reverse complement strand
GACGACCGCCTTGACCCGCCGGCGGATCGCCCGGACCATCGGCGCCGGATCGATGTGCTTGTCGTAACCCCCCGCGATCAGGACGATCGGCTCCGCGAAGGCGTCGATCGCTGCGCAGGCCGCCAGCGGCGTGGTGGCCTTGCTGTCGTTGACGAAGAGGACGCCCCCTCGCTCGCCGACGGGCTCCAGCCGGTGCGGCAAGGGCCGGAACGCGGCAATGGCCTCGCCGATCACCGGCGCCGGCACGCCGAGGACCCGCGCCGCCGCCGCCGCCGCCAGAACGTTCGACAGGTTGTGCCGGCCGCGCAACTGCATCCGCGAGATATCCACGCGCTCCTCGCGGCCGCCGAGGCGGAAGACCAGGCCGGCGCCGTCGGCAAAGACGCCCTCGGCCCGCGCTCGGCGCGCGGAGAACAAGACCACCCGTCCCGGCGTCCTGCGGCGCCAGGTGCGGACCTCGGCATCGTCGGCGTTCAGGACGGCCACGTCCCCGGGCTTCTGGAACCGCAGGATGTTCCTCTTGGCGCTGACGTAGGAATACATGGAGCCATGCCAATCAATATGATTCTCGCTGATGTTCGTGACGACGGCCACGTGCGGGCTCCGGCGGATGCGGGCCAGCGCGTGGAGCTGGGCGCTGGAGAGCTCCAGGACGATCGTCTCGTCGGGGCCAATGCCCTCGACCTCGTCCAGCAGGCTCTTGCCGATGTTCCCCGCCACGCGCGCCGGGCGGTCCCGCCCCAGGATCGCGCCGGCGAGGGCCGTGGTCGTGCTCTTGCCGTTGGAGCCCGTGACGCCCACGACGGGGGCCGGGCACAGCTCCATAAAAAGGTTCATCTCCGAGGTGATCGTCGCGCCGGCCTTCCGGGCCAGCGCCACGTACGGCGAGTCCGGCTTGACGGCCGGGCTGACGGCCACGATGTCGGCACGGGTGAAGTCGCCCGTCCGGTGGCCGCCCAGGTGGAACGTGACGGCCAGGCCCTTGAGGGCCTTGAGGCTGGGGGCGAGTTCCCTGGACGATTTCGTGTCGGTGACGGTCACGCGGGCGCCGCGGCGGGCGAAGTACCGCGCGGCCCCGACCCCTCCACCGAAAAGGCCGAGCCCCATCACCGTAACAGCCTTCCCCGCATACAGGCCTCGGGCCGGTGATTCGGTGCTCGTATTCGGCATCGTGAAGGGCGCCTCATTCGAGCCCGCCGCGGGAGCGGCGGGAGACGTTGATCCTGCGACCGTCGCCGTACCGGCGATGGCTGAACGTGTGAACATGCACGGCCACGCCAAGGCGGCCCGCCGCGGCGGGCAGGCTGTGGGCATGCCGCCCGTGAATTACGTGGCTGCCGCGCGGCGGGCCAGGGCTTCGGCCAGGGCGGCCTTGGTGTCCATCATGGCGACCTCAATCGCATCTTCCCAGTTCACCTCGCCGAGGTGCTGGTACTCGGGCCGCTCCCACGCGAAAATCACGCTGCGCGAGACCGTGACGAGGCCGCCCCACCCGTCCTCGTGGAACGCCAGGGCCGCGTCGGCCAGCGTCCCGCCCTGGGCCCCGACGCCGGGCACCAGGAGCAGGCTGTTCGGCATCAGGTCCCTGAGGAGTTTCGTGTCTTCGGGATAAGTGGCGGCCACGACGGCGGCCACGAGGCTGTAGCCGGAGTCGCCCACGCAGCCGGCCTGGTTCGCCCAGTCATTGACCTTCTCGGCGACGCGCTCGAAGACCCGCCGTCCCTCGGCGTCCTTGAAATCCTGGAAGTCCTTGGCCGAGGGGTTGGAGGTCCGCACGACCACGAAGACGCCCTGTCCGCCCTTCTTCGCCACCTCGATGAACGGTTGGACGCCGTCGATGCCGAAGTAGGGGCTGACCGTAACGGCATCGACCGCGACGGGGAGTGCCTCATCGTCCTCGCCGAGGAATGCCTCCTCGAGATGCGCGGCCGCATAGGCCTCGGCGGTCGAGCCGATGTCGGCCCGCTTGACGTCTCCGATGACCACGAGGCCCTTCCGGTGGGCCGCCTCGACCACCTCCAGGTAGGCCCGCGGCCCGCTGGGCCCGCACCGCTCGAAGTACGCGCTCTGGAGCTTCACGCAGGGGACCTGGTCGGCCGCGATCTCGATGACGCTCTCGCAGAACTCCTTGGCGGCGGCCGCCTGCTCGCTCAGCGGACCGTGCGACTTGGCCGCGATCTCCCGGATCTGCTTGGGGAGGCGCTCGTACATCGGGTCCAGGCCGATGCAAAGAGGGGCCTGCTTGGCCTCGATGGCGTCAAGCAACCGGTCTGCAAAGTGCTTAGGCACGCGTCGCTCCCTTTTTCAGAAACAAACTCTCCACCCGCGGAATGATGGAGCGGCCACCCTTCCGGCCAAAAAACAGAGTCTAGTTCCACCGCGGCCGGAATGCAAGAACTTAATCCGCAACGCGCCCATCAAGGTATCGCGCTGGATGAAAAAGATACGGCCGGTCAGGACCGGCCGTGACGAACAACGCAGCGGAAACAACGCGGCGGCAAGCCCGCCGCCCAACCCAACATCAGCCCCCGAGGGCGGCCAGCAACTTCGCCAACTGGTCCTTCACCGAGTTCTCCTCGGCGTTGAACGTGCCGGCCACGAACGTCCCGACCGGCGGCGCGACGGCCACGTTGTGCTCCGCCGCCACCGTGCTGTTCGCCAGGTAGCCTTCATAAGCGGTATAGGCCGCCCGCGCCTCTTCCGCCGTGGGGTACTTGATCAGGAACAGGTAGTTCAACTCGCCGGTCTTGTCGGTCGGATAGCCCATGAGGGCCACGTTCGTCTCCGGGCCGAGGGCCAGCATGCGGGCCATCGTCGCCGGGTCGCCCTTCGGCACGAACGGCAGCGACGCCAGCGTCTCGAACCTGTGCAGGTAGTACCGTTCGCCCTGGACCGACTGGGCCGGGAAGCTCTCCAGCATCGACGGCCGCAATCCCGGCGAGGTGATATGGTCGGCGATCCACCGGCCGAACTCCATCACGACCGGCGTGGCGTCCATCGCGCCCGAGTACTCAACGGAAACAAAGTACGCCCCCTTGACGAACCCCAGCGCCGTGTTGCTCATCCGGGCCGCCAGGCCCACCAGCGGGAACTGGTTTCCGGAAGAGCGGACGCTGAAGAGGCCGAACGCCTCCGACGGGCTCTTCATCTCGTAGAGGCGGACGGTCACCTTCTCGCCCGCCGTGCCGCGAACGTAGCTGCGCGTCGCGGACTTCGCGTAATCGTAGGACCGGATGACGCTCGCCGCCGAGCCGGCGTCCAATTCGATCGGCTCGACCGACTCGGCCGGGTTGGCGGCCGGACCGTAGACCTTGGCGTCGCCCTGGACCTTCCAGTCGGTGACATCGCCGGCGGCCGGAAAGAGTTTCAGAAGGGCCGCATGCGGACCCGTCGGCTCGGGCTTGGCGCCGCCCTTCTCCTCAGGCGACGACTTGCACCCCGCCACCCCGAGCGCCGCCGCGACCAGAACGAGCGCGAGCGCCCGCCAGAACCGCCTTCCACGAATGGCCATATCCCACCCTCCCTGTGCCTCTCGATCGCGCGGAGCGCGCACGTGGCGCGCGCCACAACGCGGACTATAGCGCGTCGGGGGACGGTATTCAAGTTATTTTGCCCAGCCGGGCCACTCACGAAGAGGCTTGAGGGGCCCGGCATCGGCGGCCGGGCCCGCGCCCTCAGGCGTCGCGCTTAGGACGAGACGAACGCTCCTGGTCTTCTCCGGCAGGCGGACGACCAGCTTCGTCGCGCCCGGCTGCCGGCGCTCGGGCGGGGGCGGGTTGGCCGGGACCGTGTCGAACTCCGCACCGTTCGGCGAAAGGATGGCCAGGTGCAGGCGCTTGCCTTTCTGCTCCAGAACGGCCTCGGCGCCCTTCGCTTCCACCTTCGCGGCAGTGACCATGCCCCAGACGACCTCGACAGGCGCCTCCGCCTCCACCTCGTCCTGAATCAGGACCCGCTTGCCGCCGATCATCGCCATGCCGCGCAGGACCGAGCGGCACATCGGGTAGGCCTGCGAGAGATCGGCGACCGCCCTGCCGTCGCCGCCGGAGGAGAACGCGACGATCGGCGCTTGGGCCTTGGGCGGCTGGTTCTGGCCATTGATAAGGAGCGTATTGTGCGACTCGGTCTTCAAACGGTAGTAGGTCCATCGCTTGTTGCCGAAGTAGCCGGGCAGGTTGTAGTCGTCGGACCCGAGGTCCACCGCCCACCGCTCGCCCAGGGCGTCGAGGACGAACGCCCCCAGGTCGAGGTGGCTGTGGTTGGCCGCATTGTCCCCGCCCTTGAAGCCGACCCACAGGGCGCTCGGGTCCTCCCAGGCGCTGCGCAGGAAGACGATGTTGTCGCGGCGGAAGCACTGGTGGAGCGCCAGGCCCGTGGCGGCGGGCCCCTGCCCGTCGGGGCTGAACCAGACGAGGTCGAACGCGCTGCCGCGCAAGAGCTGCCGCTGGTGCCAGGCGCAGACGGGCTTCGAGAACGTGCGGGCGAGCCAGAACATCGACGGGGCCGAGCCCGCCCCGTCGCCGGCGTCGGCGAAGTTGAAGGTCCTGCCCGTCGGCCCGATGAACGCGATGCGAAAGAGGCCCGCCTCCGACAGGCCCGGCGGCTTCTCGAGGTCGCTCATCGAGCCGAGGGCCGACTGGAGGGCGGCCAGGTAGTACGAGGTATATTGAAGCGTGTATCCCCAGTATCCCGGCCCCTCGTTCCAGCTTCCGTCGGGGCCGAAGTTGGCCATCGCCGCCTGCACGGCCTTGAGGCCGGAGGCGAGGATTTCCCCCGCCAAGGCAGGCTCCTCGTCGGCGATCGCCAGGGCCCCGACGGCCAGGCCGCCGTTGCACACCTGGCTCCAGTTGTGGTGCGCCTTCGTCCACCAGCCGTACCGGGCCGTGCCGCGATAGCATTCGACGCCCGGGGTCAGGCCCTTTTCGACGACGGCCCGGCGGACCGTGGACCGCTGCGCGTCATTCATGTACGTATAGAGCCAGTCATATCCGATGCCGAACGCGCAGGACATCTCGGCCGTGTCGAGGAAATGCGAGGGGTTCCAGTCGGGGAACGCGGCCGCCGCCTCCAGCTCCTTCACGGCCCGTGCGGCATACTTCTCCTCGCCGCTCAGCCGGTACGCGAGGGCCAGCGCGGCCACGCGGTCGAGGCACCGGCGGCTCTTGTCGAGAAGGCGCGGGCCGATGAGCTTGTGCTCGACCGGCGGCTCGCCGAGTACGCGATCCGCCTGGGCGCGGAGTTTGCCGAAGAGCTCCTTCATCGCCGGGTCGGTCTGGACGGCCTGGCGAAGGCGCTGGAGCGACTCGCCCGTCACGAAGAGCCGCGGATGCCCCGGCCGGAGGGTCTTGAGGACCGTCCCTGCCGCCGCGTCCTCGGCAGCGCCCACCGCCGAAGCGCACATGGCCAGGACGATGCCCGCCAGGGCCAGCCACACGAGGTGTTCCATGGGAGCCTCCTGCTGCTCGCGAAGGGTGTTGTTCCCGTTAAACCTCTTGGCGACGCGCCGGGTGTCGGCGATACACGCGCCGCGCAAGGGCGGCGGCTAAATCGGTTGACTCCGAAGGCCGCGTTCGTATACTCGCGGCGCACCGCCGGGCTCGCCACGGCGGCGCCGGTTTCCTGTGAAGCCGAGCGCGCGAACGTCCGATAAACACGAGGAGGCTTTGCCCGGGCGAGGGGCTCGAAGCCGATTCTCCAAGGAGTCAGTCTATCCATGTCGAACGCCATCTGCCACGTCCACGCCCGTGAGATCCTGGATTCCCGCGGCACCCCGACCCTGGAAGCCGACGTCGAACTCATCGGCGGCGCGCGGGGGCGCGCGGCCGTCCCGAGCGGGGCCTCGACCGGCGAGCATGAGGCCGTCGAGCTTCGCGACGGCGACAAGAAGCGGTACCTCGGCAAGGGCGTCCTGAAGGCCGTCAAGAACGTCAACGACATCATCGGGCCGAAGATCGTCGGCCTGGACGCCCGCGACCAGGTGGCCGTCGACGAAACGATGATCGACCTGGACGGGACGCCCAACAAGGGCAAGCTCGGCGCCAACGCCATCCTGGCCGTGAGCCTGGCGGTGGCCAAGGCGGCGGCGCAGCAGGCGAACCTGCCGCTCTACAAGTACCTGGGCGGCCCGTCGGCCCGGATCCTGCCGGTGCCGATGTGCAACATCCTCAACGGCGGCGCGCACGCCGGCTGGCAGATCGACCTCCAGGAATTCATGGTCATGCCGTTCGGCGCGACGTCCTTCCGCGAGGGCCTGCGGATGGCGGCCGAGATCTTCCAGGCCCTCAAGAAGGTGCTGAAGGAGAAGGGCTACTCGACGAACGTCGGCGACGAGGGCGGGTTCGCGCCGTCGCTGCGCGAGGGCAACGAGGAGGCCTGCCGGCTCATCCTCCAGGCCATCAAGCACGCCGGATACAAGGCGGGCAAGGACGTGTGGCTGGCCCTCGACCCGGCCTCCAGCGGGTTCTTCGAGAACGGCAAGTACCTCCTCCGGAGCGAGAAGCGCACGCTTTCGATCGACCAGATGGTCGGCTTCTACGCCGACTGGGTCGCCAAGTACCCCATCCGCAGCATCGAGGACGGGATGGCCGAGGACGACTGGGCCGGCTGGAAGAAGATGACCGACCGGCTGGGCTCGCAGATCCAGATCGTCGGCGACGACATCTTCGTGACGAACACGAAGCGCCTGGCGACGGGCATCGAGAGGGGCTGCGCCAACAGCATATTGATAAAAGTGAATCAGATCGGGAGCCTCACGGAGACGCTGGCGGCGATCGACATGGCCCACCGGGCGGGGTGGACGACCGTCGTCAGCCATCGCTCGGGCGAGACCGAGGACACCACCATCGCCGACCTCGTGGTGGCCACCGGCGCCGGGCAGATCAAGACGGGCAGCCTGTGCCGGACCGACCGCGTGGCCAAGTACAACCAGCTCCTCAGGATCGAGGAAGAGCTCGGCGCCAGCGCCCGTTACGGCAGCTTCCTGTGGAAGAAGGCATGAACGCATCGGATGTGTGGACCCGCCGACTGGCCTGCGGCTGGATCTTCTGGCCGGCGTGCCTGGCGGGGGTGCTCCTGCTGGGGCTGGCGGTGCTCGGCCCCGAAGCGGACCGGCGGCTGGGCGTCGAGGCCCAGTGCGCCGCCATGCAGTCCGAGGTGGACTCGCTGCGCGAGATGCGGGACCGGCTTGCCGCCAGGGAGAACGCCCTCCAGAACGATCCGGAGTACATCGAGCGCGTGGTCCGCGGGAACCTGCGCCTGACGAAACCGGGCGAGATCGCCCTGCCCCAGCCGGTCAAGATCCCGGCAGCGAAGAAGGAGGAGCCCAAGGTCCCGGACCCCCTCCTGCCGTCGGCGATGGAGTCGCTCGCGAAGTACGGGAACCCGTGGCTTCGGATGGCGGCCCTGGTGGGCGGCGTGACGCTGCTGGGCGTGGCGATCCTGCTGAGCCTTCCGGGTAAAGAGCCGGTGCCGCAGGCGTAGGGTGATCGCCCCCACGCCACACCTGTGATTCGCGGCGTTTAGCGGGGAGCCGAAGGCGACCGCGTGTCGGACTCGATTGCGCGAGATCCCGAACACGCGGTCGCCTTCGGCTCCCCGCTGGACATGGCGCGCCGGGCCCCCGCCAAGGTTTGGCGGGCGGCCACAGGCGACCGCGATGGGGGCATGCAGGCCGGGGCAGAGGCCCAGCCTTTCGCTGGGTCGCGTGAACCGAAGTGCCGGGGCTTCGCATCGGCCCATATCTATCACCCGCTACTGCCAAGGTTCAGTTGCAGGCGGGGGCGAAGCTGTTAAGATGTTGGCGCTTGACCCCGCTGTGGGGCACGGCCTGCCGTGCCCCTGCCAATGCCGCCGGACCGTAGAAGGAGGTTGCGATGTCAAGCATCTTTGGCGTCTTTGGGAAGTCGCCTTTCGAGCCCCTGGTGAACCATGCGCGCAAAGTCCACGAGTGCGTCAAGATGGTGCGTCCGATCGCCGACGCCCTGCTCGCCTGCGACATGGACCGTCTGAACGAGCTCCAGCACGACATGTCGAAGACGGAGCACGAGGCGGACCTCCTGAAAGACCAGGTGCGGCACAGCCTTCCGCACCGGTACTTCCTGCCGGTGGACCGGGAGGACGTGGCCCGGTTCCTGGCCCAGATGGACCGGATCGCCGACGATGCGCAGGACTTCGCCATCGTGGCGACGTTCCGGTGCGTCTCGCTGCCGAAGGACCTTCACGACGACTTCCTGGCCCTCGTGGACAAGGTGGTGCAGGTGAGCGAGTCGCTCCTGAGCCTGGCGGAGAAACTGGCCCAGCTCCAGAGGGAATCGTTCGTCGGGCCGGACGCCGAGGACGTGCTGCGCCGCATCCAGGAGGTCGCCCACATGGAGTGGGAATCGGACAGGCTGAGCCGGAAGTTCGCGCGGCGCTTGTTCACCACGCCCGACATCGCCCCGGTCATCATTATCCTTCTGGACAAGCTGTGTTCGGCGCTCGGGGGGATCGCGAACCACGCCGAGAACGTCGGCAAGAACCTGCGCCTGATGATCCTGAGGAAATAGTACCCCGGGGGCGATTCTTGATAGCCGCGGCGCTACTGGCCACCAACACGCTCCTCGTGATCGCCGTCGTCATTGGCTTCTACAAGGCCTGGAACATCGGGGCCAACGATGTGGCCAACAGTATGGGCACGGTCGTCGGGTCGGGGGTCCTGACGCTCCGGCAGGCGATTTGTCTGGCGTCGGTCTTCGAGTTCCTGGGGGCGATCCTGGTCGGATCCCACGTCACCGAGACGATCAAGGGGGGCATCGTCTCGCTAGACCTCTTCGCAGACCAGCCCATGGTGTTCGGCCTGGGCATGCTTTCGGTGGCGCTGGCCACGGCCATCTGGCTCAACATCGCGACGGCGATGTCGCACCCCGTGTCCGTCACCCAGTCAACGGTCGGGGGGATCATCGGCTTCGCGATGGTCTGTGCCATCGGGGGAACGGCGTGCGTTCAGTGGCGCCAACTCGGCCTCGTGGTCCTGACCTGGATGATCTCCCCTGCGCTCGGCGGCCTCGGCGCCTACCTCATGTACAGGGCCATCGTCCGATGGGTCCTCAAGAGCGCGGATCCGCTCCAGAAAGCAAAGCATGCGGTTCCGCTCGGGGTCGCGGTCACGGTTTCGATCCTTTTCCTTTCGGCCACCTACAAGGGCCTGCCGAGAATCACGATCGACCTGCCGCTGCACCAGTTGCTTGGGATGACCTTGGTCCTGGCCCTTGTGCTGTACGTGGCGGCCCGCTGGGTCATCGCCGTTCGCACCCGCAAGGCGCCCACCGTCGGCGGCGACGCCTACGCCGCGGTCGAGAAGTGGTTCGGGAGCCTCCAGGTGTTGACGGCCTGCTACATGGCGTTCGCCCACGGGGCGAACGACGTGTCGAGCGCCATCGGCCCCCTCGCGGGGAGCATGCAAGCCTTCCGCGGGCAAGACCTGAGCCTTGAGGTGCCGGCCTCCCCGTGGCTCCTGGCCTTCGGCGGCATCGGCATCGTCCTCGGCCTGTCCACGTATGGCTACAAAGTCATTGCGACCGTTGGAAAGAAGATCACCGAGATCACCCCAACGCGCGGGTTCTCGGCGGCGTTCGCTACGGCCACGACGGTGCTCGTGTGCTCGAAACTGGGCCTGCCGATCTCTACGACGTTGACTTCGGTGGGAGCCATCCTGGGGGTCGGCCTGGCGCGCGGGTTCGCCTCGCTCGACCTGCGGATTGTGCGCGAAATCTTCACGTCGTGGATCATCACGGTCCCCATCTCGGGATTCTTCACGGCGGTCATCTACTGGATCTTCCTGGCTCTCTGTGGAGTCTGAGCGATGAGCCGCGGCCGCTCCCGGTCAACCGAAGGTTGTGGTTGCAGTGCGGCCGAAAGGCATGTTATGATTCCGCCGTGCCGGTTTCCTGTGGAGGGCAAGGCCATGGGAAGTATCCTTGGCGTCTTTGGGAAGTCGCCTTTCGAGCCCCTGGTGGACCATGCGCGCAAAGTCCACGAGTGCGTGAAGATGGTGCGTCCGATCGCCGACGCCCTGCTCGCCTGCGACATGGACCGTCTGAACGAGCTCCAGCACGACATGTCGAAGACGGAGTACGAGGCGGACCTCCTGAAAGACCAGGTGCGGCACAGCCT
>Ga0315285_10009124_pt1 | contig 10150 bp, 9 predicted proteins | sample YL17G09_36_MG_FD_203698 | JGI IMG/M metagenome (GOLD analysis project Ga0315285, IMG submission 203698) | Sediment microbial communities from Yellowstone Lake, YNP, Wyoming, USA - YL17G09_36 | ecosystem: Environmental > Aquatic > Freshwater > Lake > Sediment | place: USA: Wyoming | collected... | reverse complement strand
GGAGATCCTGGCGGCCACCGGTCAGCTACTCTCCCAAATGGTCAAGGCGAACCAGGTGGCTATCGATAACCTCGCCTCGATCATCTTTTCGGTGACGGCCGATCTCAACGCCGAGTTCCCGGCCCGGGCGGCGCGGGCTCTGGGGTGGGGGAGCGTCCCCCTGCTGTGCACTTATGAGATCGCGGTCCCCGGTAGCCTTAAAAAGTGCATCCGGATCTTGATGCATGTCAATTCCCCCAAGCGGCAAAAACAAATGAAGCATATTTATCTTAAGGGCGCGGCTCGCCTGAGGAAGGAATTCAGCTCATGATCATAATAATGAAGCCCAATGCCACGGAAGAGCAGATCAACGCGGTTTCAGATAAGCTGAAGAAACACGGCTTTGGGATCCACTTGAGCAAGGGGGTCGAGCGCACGGTCATCGGCGCCATCGGCGATAAAAGCGCCATCGAGCTTGAAACCCTGGCCATGCTGCCGGGGGTGTCGGAGATCGTTCCCATCCGCAAGCCCTACAAGCTGGTCAGCCGGGAGTTCAAGTCCGAAGATACGGTGGTCAAGATCAATGGGAACGTAAAGATCGGGGCGGGAGCGCCGCTCTGTGTCATCGCCGGCCCCTGCTCGGTAGAAAGCCATGAGCAAATACTGGAGATCGCGGAAGCAGTGAAGAAAGCCGGGGCCCGCGCCCTGCGCGGCGGGGCTTTTAAACCCCGCACCTCGCCTTACAGCTTCCAGGGGTTGGGGGAGGAGGGGCTGAAGTTCTTGGCCGAAGCCAGAAAGAAAACCGGTCTGCCGATAGTTACCGAGGCCATGGACACCCGCGAGGTGGAACTGGTAGCTAAATATTCCGATGTCATCCAGGTCGGCGCGCGCAACATGCAGAACTTCAATCTTCTCAAAGAAGTGGGCAAGGCCGGCAAGCCGGTGCTGCTCAAGCGCGGAGCGGGCTCGACCATTGAGGAGCTTTTGATGTCCGCGGAATATATCCTCTCCGAAGGCAACCGCCAGGTGATATTGTGCGAGAGGGGCATCCGGACGCTTGAAACCTATACTCGCAACACCCTGGATCTTTCTGCTGTGCCGGTGATCAAGAAATTGAGCCATCTGCCGGTGGTGGTGGATCCCAGCCACGGCACGGGCCGCTGGGACCTGGTGGCTCCCCTGTCGCTGGCGGCGGTGGCGGCGGGCTGTGACGGATTGATCATTGAAGTGCATCCCCGACCCGAGGAGGCCTTATCCGACGGGCCGCAATCCCTAAAGCCCGATACCTTTGCGGACTTGATGCAGAAATTGAATGCTGTGGCTAAAGCAGTCGGGAGAGTTCTTTAAGCAGGGTTTCCCCGCCGGTCTTTTCAACCGCCGAGACCATGACCGCTGGATGATATTTTTCTATCAAAGAATTGAGAGGTTTTTTTTCTTCCACTTTGTCGATCTTATTAAATACCGTTAAAATGGATTTGGTCACGACCTTTAGTTCCTCGAGCACCGCATAAACCGCACTTATCTGTTCTTCCATATAAGGTGAAGAAGCATCCACCACGTGCACCAAGGCATCAGCGTCGATGGCTTCCTCCAGCGTGGCGTGAAAGGCCTCGATCAGCTGGTGCGGCAGCTTTTGGATAAAACCCACGGTATCGGTTAAGAGCATTACCTTTCCTTCCGGCCCGCCTGCCGGACGGGCAGGCAGGCCCGCCGTGGCGGGCAGGTACAGGCGGCGGGTGGTGGGGTCCAGGGTGGCAAAGAGCCGGTCGGCGGTAAAGATCTGAGACCGGGTCAGCCAATTCATTAAGGTGGATTTGCCGGCATTGGTATAACCGATCAAGGCGGCAATCTTGAGGTTCCCGGACTTGCGGTTCTGTCTTAAGCGCTGGCGGTGTTTTTCAAGGTGCCGGAGCTCTTCTTTTAACTCGGCGATCTGTTTGCGGACCCTCCGGCGGTCCATCTCCAGCTTGGTCTCCCCCGGTCCCCGCGTGCCGATCCCCCCGCCCAGGCGCGAAAGCGAGAGGCGGGACCCGGTCAGGCGGGTCAATTGGAACTCGTTCTGGGCCAGGGCCACCTGCAGGCGGCCCTCGCGGGTCTTGGCGTGCTGGGCGAAGATATCGAGTATCAGCTCGGTGCGGTCCACCACTTTTATTACCAAAGCTTCTTCGAGGTTCCTGGTCTGGGAGGCCGAGATCTCGTGATCGAAAATCAAAAGATCGGCGTCTAAGGCTCCGGAAAGCTGTTTTAACTCCTCCAGTTTTCCGGTGCCGATGAAATAGGTTTGGTCGGGGGTATCACGGTTCTGGGTCAATTCCCCCACCACCTCCGCTCCGGCGGATTCAGCCAGCCGCCGCAGTTCAGGCAGGGAATGGGTGAGGGGGATCTTTTCGGATTTTAGCTTGATTCCGACCAGTATTGCTTTTTCCATCTTGACCTAATTTTCATTATAACATATAATCCAAACTAGCTATGGCGCAGAAAGTTCTGATAGTGGATGATGAAGAGGATATCGTTACCGCCTTGAGCATCCGCCTCAAGGCCCTGGGGTACGAGGTGATCACCGCCGGCGACGGCATGGCCGCGCTCGAGGCCGCGCGCAGCCAAAATCCCGATATCATACTGCTCGATATCATGCTGCCCAAGCTGGACGGCTACAAGGTCTGCCGCATGCTCAAGTTCGACGAAAAATTCCGCCATATCCCCATCATCATGATCACCGCCAAGGTGGCCGACGCCAACAAGAAGATGGGGACTGAGATGGGGGCGGACGCCTACTTTACCAAGCCCTTCAATCCGGAGGAGCTGATGAGCCGCATCAAGGACCTGTTAAGTGGCAGAAAAAAAGCGTGACCTGCGCGAGGCGCTGGTCTCCTCGGGACTTTTAACCGCGGAGCAGGTGCACGAGGCCGTGGAAGAGGGCCGCCGCGCGGGTGAAAGCATGCTCAAGACCATCATCAGAAAAAAACTCCTGGACGAAGGGACCGTCATCAAGTTCCTGGAAGAAGTGATGGGCTTTCCCCGGGTGTCCCTGGCCAGCTACCTGGTGGACCAGAAGACCCTGGATGCCATTCCCCCGGCGGTGGTCAAGAAATACGGCGTGGTACCCCTCTTTTTGATGGAGAACACCCTTTCGGTCGCGATGATGGACCCCTTCGATGTTAAGGCCCTGGATGAAATAAGGAAACGCACCGGCTTTGATATAGAGGCCATGGTGGCCGCGCCCAGCGATATCAACCAGGCCATTATCCAATATTACGGAGTGGCGGGGACACTGGAGGAAGTGCTGGCCGCCGTGTCCACCCCCGAGGCCGCGGCCGCGCCCCTTACCGCCACCGAAGAAGCCCCCATCACCAAGCTGGTCAATCTGGTCATCGCCCAGGCGGTGGACGAGAAGGCCTCCGATATCCACATTGAGCCGGAAGCCAAACGCACCCGCATCCGCTACCGCATCGACGGCATCATGCACGAGGTCTCCTCGCCCCCTTCGCACCTGCACAATTCCATTGTTTCCCGCATCAAGGTCATGTCGCGCATGGACATCGCGGAGACCCGCGTTCCGCAAGACGGCCGCTTTGAATTTAAGTTCGAGAACCGGGCCATAGACGTCCGGGTCTCCACTTTTCCCATAATCTACGGGGAAACCGTGGTAATGCGGCTTTTAGACAAACAGGCCATGATCTTTTCCCTGGCGGATCTGGGCTTTACGGAGGGGAACCTGGCCAAGTTCAAGGAGATGTACAGCCGGCCCTACGGCATAATCTTGGTGACCGGGCCCACGGGCAGCGGCAAGACCACCACTCTTTACGCCACGCTCCAAAGCATCAACTCCCCGGAGCGCAATATCGTGACCGTCGAAGACCCGGTGGAGTACGAGCTGGCGGGCATCCGCCAGAGCCAGATCAATCCCAAGGCCGGGCTGGTCTTTGCCAACGCCCTGCGCTCGCTGCTGCGCCAGGACCCGGACATCATTTTGGTAGGGGAGATAAGGGATCTAGAGACCAGCAGCGTGGCCATCGAAGCCGCGCTCACCGGCCATCTGGTTTTTTCCACATTGCATACCAATGACGCGCCCGGAGCGCTTAACCGTCTGGTGGATATGGGGGTAGAGCCGTTCTTGATATCCAGCAGCGTGGCCGGGATCATTGCCCAGCGCCTGGTGCGCAGGATCTGCAGCAACTGCAAGGTGCCCCAGGAGGTCACCAAAGAGGTCCTGGACCATTTCGCGGACCTGAAGGATAAAAAACTTACCTTCTACCACGGCAAGGGCTGCAAATCCTGCCGCAATACCGGTTACCGGGGCCGCACCGGCATCTTTGAGATGCTGACCCTGAATCCCGAGATCCAGGACCTGATCATGAAAAAAGCGAGCAGCAATCAGATCAAGGAAGTTGCGGTCAAGGTCGGGATGAAGACCCTGCGCGAGGACGGCATCAGCAAGGTTATCGCCGGGATGACCACCCTGGACGAGGTCTTAAGGGTGACCCAGCTTGATTAAACTGGAAGACACCCAGAAGGCGCTGGTCCACCTTCTGCAAGATATCGAGAAAGGCCGCAAGGAAACCGAGGAAGAACGCCAAAAGCTCGATCAGGTCTTAAAAGCCCTGGCGGACGGCGTGGTGCTGGTCAACAGCAATAACCAATTGGTCTACCTGAATCCCAAAGCCCAGGAGATACTGCCGGACCTTAAGATCGGGGATGATATCGGGGTCTATTGTGAAAAACGGGGCTTTGGGTTTTCCGGCAAGATAAACTTATGGACAATGAAGAACCTTGCCCAGATAGAGGAGGTTTTGGAAGGGCGGATCAATGTTAATCCCGGAGATGAAGAAACCAATTACCACACGATATTCGCCCCGCTTAAGGTTAAGGGGGCGGAGAGGGGGGCGGTGGGCAGCCTGCATGATATAACCGAATTGTGCAGGATGGACAAGCTCAAGTCCGACTTTGTGGCTACCGTGTCCCATGAGCTGCGTACTCCCTTGACCGTGATCTCCGAGGCCATGAACCTGTTACGAGGCGAGGTGGTGGGAGCGCTCAATCCCGAACAGCAGGAATGCTTGATGATGGCCAAGCGCAATATCGAGCGCCTGGCCAAGCTGGTGGACGATGTCCTGGACCTCTCCAAACTGGAAGCGGGCCGCCTGGAGATCGATCCGGAAAAAGCCTCCCTCAACCAACTGCTTAAAAATATGGTAGAATTCTTCAGGCCGGTATGTGCCAAGAAGAACCTGTCGCTCGAGCTTAAGCTGGAGCAGGATGTTCGAGTGATAGCCGACCTTGACAAGACGGAACAGATCCTGACCAATTTGCTGAACAATTCTTACAAGTTCACCGAGGCGGGCGGGCAGATTACGGTCACGGCCGGTTTGAACGGAGGATTTGCGGAGATCAGCGTGGAGGATACCGGCATGGGCATCTCCCAGCCGGACCTGGCGCGGCTGTTCAAAAAGTTCACGCAGGTGGGGGACCGCTATACCCGCCAGTCCGGCGGCACCGGCCTGGGCCTCTATATAACCAAAAAACTGGTGGAGGCGCAGGGCGGCGATATCACGGTGGAATCGGATCCCGGAAAGGGGACCAAGATCACCTTCACCCTTCCGGTCTATAAGGAGGCAGGCTAATGGCGCAAACAATACTGGTGGTGGATGACGAGCCGGAGATAGTGGGCATACTCAAGTTCCGTATAAAGAGCTGGGGCTATGAGGCGCTCTCCGCGGCTTCGGGGCGGGAAGCCCTGAAACTGGCGGACGAAGAGAAGCCCAACCTGATCTTGCTGGACGTGATGATGCCGGGCATGAGCGGATTTGATGTCCTAAAAGAGCTTAAGAATAAAGAGAGCACCAAGAGCATCCCGGTCATCATGATCACCGTGGCGGCCGCCAAGCACGAAATAGATGAGGGGATCAAATTGGGGGCGGCGTATTACTTGAGCAAGCCCTATGACGCGCAGGAGCTGATCACCCGCATCAAAGAGGTAATAGGAACGCCCGCCTGATGCCGATCTTCAATTACAAGTCCAAGGACAAGTACGGGGTGGGGATGGAGGGGACCATGGATGCGCCCTCCCCGGCCGCGGTCAGCAGCCGGCTTACCGCCAGCGGTTTCATAGCGGTGAACATCTCGGAGTCGGAGCCCGGGATTTCCGCCAATCTGGAAGACTTCTTTGCCCGCTTCACCAAGATCAAGGCCGAAGAGATGATCGTCTTTACCCGCCAGCTGGCCTCGATACTGGGAGCCGGGGTGCCGCTTTTGGAATCGCTCGAGGCGCTTTACGAACAGATGACCAGCCGCAAGTTCAGGCAGATCATACTTGGGATGCGGCACAATATCGAGAGCGGCTCCAGCTTTTCCGAGGCCATGGAAAAAGAGAAAAAGACCTTTTCCTCGGTATTCGTCGCCATGGTGAAGGCGGGAGAGCGGGCCGGTATCCTGGGGGAGGTTTTGGACCGCCTGGCGGTGCTCCTGGAGCGGGATTTTGAGAACGTGCAAAAGATCAAATCCGCCACCCGTTATCCCATGATGGTGGTCATAGCGTTAGTGATCGCCTTTATTATAGTGGTGACCTTTGTCATTCCGCGCTTCTCCCAACTCTACGCCAATTTCAAGACCGACTTGCCCCTGCCCACCCGGATCTTACTAGGCATCAACTGGGTGATCCGCAATTATTTCATATATATAGTCCTGGTGGTCGCTTTGGCCGTTTATCTGATAAAAAAATTCATGGACACCGAGGTCGGAAAGACCTGGTGGGACCGTTTTTCGCTTTCGGTCCCGGTGTTCGGGGTCTTGGTCAACAAGCTGCTTTTGGCGCGCTTTGCCCGCATGCTCTCCGCCATGCTGAAGTCCGGCATCCCGATCCTCGAAGCGCTCACGATCACCCGTGACACCATGGACAACCGGGTGCTGGCCAAAGTGATAAACACCATGAAGGATGACGTGACCCGGGGCATCAACTTATCCGCGCCCATGCGCGGCTCCAAGGTCTTTCCCCCGCTGGCCATACAGATGGTGGCCATAGGAGAAAAAGCCGGAGCCCTCGAGAGCATGCTCAACAAGGTGGCGGATTATTTTGACCGGGACGCCGACTACATGATACGCAATTTAACGCCCCTGCTCGAGCCGCTGCTCCTCTTGCTGCTGGCCTTTTTGGTCACGATCCTGGCGCTGGGGGTGTTCCTGCCCATGTGGGATATGGTCAAATTGGTAAAAATGTCTTGACAAAAAAGCGGGCGGGGTTATAATTCCAACAAAAGGAAGGGAGGATAAATGGAATATATGATATTCGCAGCGATCGTGTCCTTATTGTTCGGCATCCTGTTCCTCATGTCTCCGGAAACTTTGGGCAAATGGGGTGGGGTCAGCAACCAGACCGTCATGGTGCTGGACGAGAAGCTCTCCGCCGCCCGGACCATTGTAGGGGTGGTGCTTTTGCTTCTGGGGCTCTTTATATCGTGGAGCGCTTTCGGCTACGGCTCGCTCTGGTACCTGCACATCATCGGCATCATCGCCATTTTCTTCGGGCTGCTCTATCTTATCTCGCCGCAAGGGATTAAGACCCTGTCCAGCATTTGCAATGTGGTCTTGCTCTCCACCGACGAAGTAGCCATGGCGGCCCGCCAGATCATGGGCATCATCATGCTGGTGTTCGGCGCTTACATGCTCTACGCCGTCTACTACCTGAGCGGCAAATAATACTTGACAATCCTTTAGGTTTTGCTAATCTTTCTAAAAGGAGGTGAGATAAGAGAATGAAGAGACGAGGTTTTACTCTAATCGAACTCGTAATGGTAATAGTGATCCTGGGGATCTTGGCGGCCATGGTGCTGCCGAGGTTCATAGACCTGCAGGGCGCGGCCCGGAACGCGGCATCGCGGGGCTCATTGGGCGCCATCCGCGCGGCAGTGGCAGTGACCTATGCCAGCAACGCGGCCAGTGGTGATGACACACCGGTGCCGACATCCATCACGGCTGACATGTTCCAGGATTCACAGATCCCGACCGAGCCGATCCACAACAGCACGGTGATAACCTATCTGACCAGCGCTCCGGGCGAAGTAGGATCGGGCTGGAGATATGACACGCAGAATGGAAGGGTATGGGTGAATGACAGCCAATACTCGGCCTGGTAAGAAGAGCTAAAGAAGCTTCTTTATAGAGCGAGGGCAACTCATTGTGGTTGCCCTCGTTTTTTTCTGATAAAATAGGTTTGTGAACCGAACAGCCGTATTATTCCTGTTGCTCCTCACGCTTATCTTTTTTCTGCCCTTTTTAAGCGGTGAGCGGGTCTTCGGGCTCCGGGACCACGCGCTGTACTTTTATCCCCTAAGACACCTCATGGTGGAACAGGTAAGAGCCGGCCAGCTGCCCCTGTGGAATCCCTATATTTTCAGCGGCTTGCCGCTTTTGGCCTCTTTACAGACAGGTTTTTTCTATCCGCTCTCGTTCATACATTATATATTGCCTTTCAACCTGGCTTTCAACTGGTTCACTATCCTGCATTATTTTCTGGCGGGGCTTTTCACTTATCTGCTAATGCGGCATTATAAGGCCAGCGGGGAGGCCTCCCTGCTCTCGGGGATGGTTTTTGCCTTCTCGGGTTATCGTCTTTCTATCTCAACCATGAACACCACGCTCACTTCTGTGGTCTGGCTGCCACTGGCGATCCTTTTTTGGGATAAAATGATGGATTCAGGAAGTCGCAATTGGCTGTGTCTGGTCTTGATCCTGGCTTTGATGTTTTTGGGGGGCGAGCCGACCATCTTTTACTCCACGATCCTGATACTGATCATCTACGCTTTTTTCATGGGGAAGATCGGGAAACTATGGTATTTGGCGCCGGTCCTGCTTTTGACTTTGGGCTTAGTGGCCGTACAGCTCTTGCCGCTTATGGAATTCATACTCAATTCGGTGAGGGTCTGGAGAACAGAATATTCTTTCATCAGCCATTCATCCTTCCCTTTCCGTGAGACCATCGATTTTATCCTGCCCAATTTCTGGGGCAGTTTTCTGCAGGGCACTTATTCTAAAGCGTGGTTAGGGGAAAGTATCCAGACCTGGATACTTTCCCCTTATCTGGGCCTACTGTCCTTGTTTTTGGCGGGGGTGGCCTGGGGGGAGAGATCCAGACGCGTATTTTTCTATGCCGGCACGGCGGCCCTTTTTCTCTTTTTGGCCTGGGGGTGCTACACCCCGGTCTACAAATTATTTTTCTATATCCTCCCCGGGATCTCGGCCATCCGCTATCCCGTCAAGTTCCTCTTTTTTCCCACCTTCGCGGCGGCGGTCCTGGCCGGGCTGGGGCTCGATCGCCTGGTTAAGACCATAAATCAGCGGACGCTTTTAACCTTAAGCGGCTTGCTGGGAATGCTCTTGGTGCTGGATGCCGGCCTGGGGATATTTAAGAAGGGCCTGCATACTGCGCTCTCCGCGCGATTTGGGCTTACTGAGGAATTAAAGTTCACCTTGGCCGCGTTATTAAATGCCGATCTCAGGAGCTTCCTGATCATTTTCTTGCTTTTGCTTTCGGCCTTGGTCCTTTTGACCCTTTATTACAGGAAACAGATCAAAACCGGGATATTAACCTGGGGTTTGGTGATCCTGGTGGCGGCCGATCTTTTGATCTTCAATATCGATCTCAATCCGCCGGTCTATAAGGAGATCTTCACTTATGTGCCGCACAATGCCGAGATCATGCTCAGGGATAAAGGGTTGTTCAGGTTCTATGTGGATCATCAGATTTATGACAGGTCCGGGGGGTTCTACCGTGATCAGAGCGAAGTATTGGTAGGCCTCAAGACCAAGTTGATGCCCAATTTCATGGTCTTGCATCACCTAAGCGATCTAAACGGCCGGGAATCCATCGAGCCTCTGCGCCAGGTGCGCTTTTACTACGATAACCGCGATCAGTTCCTGACGGAACGGCTGGACCTGCTCTCCAAAGCTAACGTAAAATACATCCTGTCTTACGAAAAACTGGCCGATCCGCAGCTTAAACTTATAAGCGATGAACAGTTCTATCTTTACCGGAATTTGTTGTATTATCCCAGGGCTTATATCAGAGGCGGCGAGTGCCGGATAATAAAATATGAGCCGAACCGGGTGGAGATAATGGCCAGATCGGTAAACGGCGGCAACCTGGTGCTGGCCGACAGTTTTGATCCCGGGTGGAAAG
>Ga0315285_10009122_pt1 | contig 10154 bp, 6 predicted proteins | sample YL17G09_36_MG_FD_203698 | JGI IMG/M metagenome (GOLD analysis project Ga0315285, IMG submission 203698) | Sediment microbial communities from Yellowstone Lake, YNP, Wyoming, USA - YL17G09_36 | ecosystem: Environmental > Aquatic > Freshwater > Lake > Sediment | place: USA: Wyoming | collected... | reverse complement strand
CCGAGGCGCCCCGCCCCTCTTTTTTTTCTGCCCGACATCCCAGGCTGTCGCCTCCCCTTGGGGGGACGGGAGGGGGGATGACATTTTCCTTCTGGAATTACCATGACATTTTCGCTTTGGCGCGACATGTTAAGGCCTTCTCGCTTGACTCGCGAAAAAGAAATGCGATAATATGTCCGATTGATTGTGGACATTTTTAATCGGATAATACAGCTTTGGCATGCGGAACTGGATTGGTCTAAGAATTAGCAATTATCATGATAAAAATCACCCCAAAAAAGATAGGAAGGGGATGGCGAGTAGAAGGATATAGCCTTGATAAGCATATTGTTTCGAGTGTTTTTATTGGCGAAGATGAATTCGGTCATCCCCAATTTGAAACCAAACGGACAGAACTCGGCGAACTGCTTTTCCGCTATAAGTACCGATCTGACGAAGCCGCACTTCCCGTGCTCGTAAAGGTGGTTTCGGATTTCTTGTTAAGGTGGAACCCGCAATTTGACATGATAATCCCTGTTCCACCTACCAAACCCAGAAAAGTCCAACCGGTTCTGGAACTTTGTTTAGCCATTGCCAGAAAAGTCGGTAAACCATGTCAACTTGGCTGCATAACCAAAGTTCAGGGTGCATCTGAGATGAAGAATATTAAATCTCGAGTGGATAAGAATTGCCTTCTCAAAGGAAAAATTAAAGTAGATCGAAGGAAGGTTGATGGCAAGAAAATTTTGCTGTTTGACGACCTATATGATATGGGAGCGACCTTGAGCGCAATTGCTGAAGCGCTTTTTAATGCTGGAGCAAAAAAGGTTTTGGCATTGACAATCACGCGCACGGGGAGTGAAGCATGACCGAGGTTTTCATAGGGGGCTCTCGCAAAATCAGCCGGCTTGATAGTCAGCTAAAAAGGCGGATTGACCGTATAATAGATAAGAGGATCCCAGTAATTGTCGGGGACGCAAATGGGGTTGATAAAGCGGTTCAAGATTATCTTTATGATAAAAAATATGATTTTGTTCAAGTATTCTGTTCCGGCCATTCATGCCGCAATAATTCCGGCGGATGGCCTTTGCGTTTAATTGCCGTTAGCCACAAAAAGAAAGATTTCTCGTTCTTCGCTGCCAAGGATCGGGCAATGGCGGACGAGGCTTCAATAGGGCTTATGATCTGGGATAAAAAAAGCATTGGCACTATCATCAATGTCCTGCGTATGATCGCCAACCGCAAGAAAGTAGTGCTTTATCTGGCGCCTGACCATGTGTTCCTTGATCTCAAGAGTTACGAGGATTTGCAAGCTCTAATTGCGCGTTGTCCTTCTCGGTTGAGAGAAAAAATCAAGATAAAGATTGAATTGGATAGCGCTACAAAAGAAGCCGAGAAAAGCTCTGTGGAAGGCAGCTTATTTTGATTTGTTTACAGAATTTAAGGCGAATCTGAGCTTAACTATACGAGACGACATAAGTCGCTTGAGCGCGGGGATGAGGTTGAGAAATCTCATCCATTTCCAGCGCCGCGGATGGAAGTCCATGGTCAGCCATTCCTCCACGAACCTGATCGCAGGGTTCCAGGTCTCGAGCTCGCGGGAATCCTTCAGGCCCCATTTGAACCGAGGGTGAGACCTGCTCTGCCTGAGCGAGGGATGGGCTCCGGCCGACCCGCCGACCGCGATGGGCGGGAACATGTCAATCAGCATTTGCGCCCCGGGGAAACTTTGCGCCAGCTGGTCCAGCAGCCGGCGGTTCTCTTCCTCGGCGAGGTAGTAGAGGAGTCCTTCGGCGATTAAGAGCGTGGGCTCTCCTGCGGGCACGTCATTGGTCCAGGAGAAATCGAGCACGGACTTGGCGATGAGCCGGTCGCGGTCGCTGGCCTTGAAAAGCCGGCGGCGCAATTCAATAACTTCCGGTTGGTCAAGCTCGTAGAACCTGACTCTCCCGTTGTCCACCCTGCCAAAGCGGCTGTCAAGGCCGCAGCCCAAGTTGATCACCACTCCCGCGGGGTGTTCTTGCAGGAAAGTTTTGCAGGCGTCGTCCAAAAGCTTGGTGCGGATCACTATCGCAAGGTGCATGAACCAGAGCCGGTTGAATTTCCCGTCAAACTCAATGCCCAGCCGGTCCAGGATCTCCTGCGCATTCTCGTCCCGGACAATCGCGTCCTTCCGCCTCGCCTCCATGGCCCGGGCCTGCAGCGGAACAATCAGCGTCCGGGCAACGCCTTGCAGGTCTTGGATCTGCTTGTCCATTACCGGCAGCTATTCTTGAATCGATTTCCGGATTATGCAATAAGCTTCGCAGCGGGCAAGGGCGAGCTCCGGCTCGCCCGTACACTGCACAAGGATGCTATTTATGGAATTTGTCTTCGCGCCACATGGAGGGGTTATTGCGGATATATTTCCTGGTCCTTCCAAGGTCTACCTCGTCTCTTATGATGCGTTCGTAATAATTGCGGTGCCGGATGGCGGCGCCCGGAGTGCCGCGCAGTTCATTTATTCTCTTGCTGACCGCGGCCTTGAATTGGCCCACAATCAGGCCCAGAGATCCGGACCTCCGCCGGCCAAGTCCTCTCTCCTTTGCCTGACGGTCGGCCCGGAGCACCGCCCCTTCGGTCTTGTAGTTGTTGATTGCGATGATGGCGTGGATGTGATTGGGCATAATTATAAAAGCATCGAGGGATATCTCCGGCCTTATCTCTCCGGTCTTGTCCCATTCCTCGGCGACTATTTCGCCATAACCATTCAGCCGGATTTCTCCGTTTTCGCACGAACCGAAAAGGCATTCCATGTTGCGAGTGGCAAAGGTCACGAAGTAATATCCTTCTTTGCGATAATCACATCCCGGCAGCCGGATTGATTTTCTTTGCATTTTGATCCAAATCCCATCCCTATACCGTGTACAGGCGAGCAGAAGCTCGCCTCGAATTCACATTCCAATTTGCATGGCCAGGCCTTCGGCAAGCGGCCGCAGGGTCTTTTCCGAAAAGTCGAATTTGAGACCGGCCGCGGCGAATAGCTCCGGCAGCGGACGCGAGCCGCCCAGCGCAAAAGCTTTCCTGAGAACCGCGAGCGCTCCTTGCTTGTCCTTCTTGGCGGCCTGATAGACCTGCAGCGCGCCCAGGAGCGCGATCCCGTATTCAATGTAATAGAACGGCCAGAGGAAAATATGAATCTGCCGTTGCCACGAACTCTTGTACGCGTCCTCGTATCCCGAAATGTCCACCCTGGGACCGAAGCGCTGGTTAAGCTCCATCCAGAATTTTTCGCGCTCAGCGGCCTTGTGCCCCGGATGGGTGTAAAGCCAATGCTGGAAAGCGTCCACCTGAGCGCACCAACTCAGGAATAGAAGATGCCCCTCAAGGTCGCGTTCGTATGCGCGCCGGGCGTCTTCCGGGGTGTAGAAGGCTTCAAAGTGATCGCTGCCCAAAAGCTCCAGGGACTGGGAAGCCAGTTCGGCGAATTCCGACGGCGCGCCCCGGTAAGGCATGAGCGGCTCTTCCCTGCAGTCCATGGAATGGACCGCGTGCCCGCATTCGTGCAAAAGCGTGACCACGTCGCCGTGCGTGCCCACCGTGTTGGCGAAGATGAACGGCAGCCGGTGCTCCGCCAGAACGGATTGGTAACCTCCGGGACGCTTGCCCTTGCGGCTATCGAGGTCGAGCAGCTCGTGCTGGTCCAGGAACGCCAGCACCTTGGCGAAATCAGGATGGACGCGGTCAAGAATCTTGACGCAGCCCTTGACCAGCTGGTCCACGGAGGTGAACGGCCGGAGCCGAGGCTTGCCCTCCGCGTCAACGCCCAGGTCCCAGGGACGCAGCGAACTCAAACCCATCTTTTGACGCCGGCGTTCATAGATCCGCTCCTGCAATGGCATGATAACTTTTTCCACCGCCTCGTGGAATTGCAGGCATTGCTCAGGGCCGTAGTCATATCGGCCGCTGCTCTTGAAGGCATAGTCGCGATAATTTTTGAACCCGGCGTTGCGGGCGATCCGGTGCCGGAGGCCGAGCAGCTTGTCGAATATTGTTTCCATCTTGACCCGGTCCTGCAGCCGCCGCTTGGTCATGGTCTCCCAGGCGTCCTGGCGCAAGCCGCGGTCCGGCTCTTCAAGGTACCGCCCCATCTCCGGCATGGTGTGGTCCTTGCCGCGGAAATTCACAAGCATCGCGCCCAGAATTTTCTGATAGGCAACCGTCTGCCTTTCCTGGAGGATGAAAAGAGGGATGTTCAGCGACCGGAACAAATCAACCTGGTTCCGGACCTCGCGGTCAAGCACAAAGTAACGGTCTTTGGGCAGGAGCGCCCGGCCGGGGGACGACAGATATTTACGGGCCAAAATGAACGTCCCCAGTTGCGACATGCTGTCGATTTTTTTGACAAAGTTGAGGTATTGTTTTTCGCAGGCCGGGTTGTCGGTGTGGCAGGTCATGTTGATGTAGAGCTTGGAACTGGTCTCGGCCAGCGCGCTCGAGAGGTCGTTGGAATCAAGCATCCATTCCTGCAGGCGCTCGGCAGTGGAGATCTCAGCCCTTTGCAGCAGGATAAATGGCGATATGAGGTGGGACAATTTGGTCAGGTCCGCATTGGCCGGGACTATCCTCCGAGGATAAGGCGGCGGGAGGTCCTTGCCGATCGCCAATTCGAAGCCCGCCTCAGCACCTTTGCTAAGACGAGGCAATAACGGCATCTGCGCCATGACCAGAGCCAGAATACGCATAAACTCCCTGCGGGTAAAGTTATTCATGTATTCGATTGTCTCCCTCCCGCAAATCTTGTCAAACCGCAAAGCCACAACGAAGCATTACCCGCGCGACCCATTGCGCCCTTTTCTCGTTTATCTCTTCTCTCTCGACTTTTCTCTTTTATCCTTTCTCTTTTCTCATCTTTTCTGAAGGCTTGCTCGCCGCAGGCGAGAAACGAGAAATGAGGAAAGAGGAATGTGTAACGATAAACGATGAACGTGTGTACGGGCGAACTGCCTGCCCGACATAGCCTCGGCGAAGTTGGGCGCTCGCCCAAATTGTGCGAGCGAGCTTGCTCGCGATTCAATTATAACCGCAAAGCCGCATACGCCAATCGCCAAATTAGTGACTTTTCACTTTTTTGCTTGACAACTGATGCCGGTTTCTATAGATTGTTTAATAAGGAAAACAATTCGGTTTTCCTCGCAAAAAAGGGGGCGAAAATGCTGAAGCTTGTGACTGCAAAAAAGCTTCGGGCAATATTGGTTTCTTTTCTCTTCCTGATTCCCGTCCTCGCCCATGCTCAGAAGCCTGGGTCGTTCTACTGGGGCGATTCCGACATGGACGGCATCATCTCCGGCAACGACTATGCGACCCTGGTCTCCGTTTACATGGACAACACGCAAGACGACGCCGGTCTCTACTTCGGATACCCGCAGTCCAGGTACCGTCAAGACCTTGACGGCGACGGCTTGATCAGCGGCGCGGACATCAGCTTTCTGGAAAGCTGGTTTGTGGGAGACTGGAACACTTACGGCGCGCCCGCGACTTTGGAGTGGGCCGGCCCCGTTTCCGGCCTTACGGTCGGGAACCTTCCCGGCGATTCGGTGGCGATCAGCGCGATAAGCTATTCCTCCGCAGGCGCGGGCCACTGGCCCAGGACCGGGTTCGGCATCATCTTTGCCATTGACCCCACCAGCCAGTGCGCATCCACTGCTCAAATCTACGGCTTTGACCCTGCTGGCGGCGCCACGACTTGGGCCTGGCGCAACCCGCTCGGCTATGACTATCAGCCGATTTTGCAGGCCCCGGAAAACGGCATTGCATCCGTCAAGGTCAGAGCCGTGGGCTGCGCTCTCGGCAGCATCATCCGCCTGACCGCCTACATCCCTGCGGACGGCGAGCACTTGATCGCGGGCCAAAGGTTCCCGGTTCGATTGTACGTATCGCCAACTCCTATTGACATCACCGTGGGCGGCTTCCCGCCGCCTACCTGCGAAACGGTCGCCATTGATCCAGCCAGCGCCACCATCCCCGAACTGTGGAGCGCGCAATTCCGGGCAATCTGCACCTTGACCGATTCCTCAACCACCGATTGCACCGCGGCCACGACCTTCGGCGTCACCGGCAATTTATCTCTGGGACCCAAAACCGCGACCCAGCAGGTTAACGCTCTGCATGTTCCGGGCGAGGCCGGCGGTTCCGGAACAGTCATCGGCAACAACACCGACTGCGCAACCCCAACCGCCACTCCCGCGACTGTAACCGTGACCAATGACGAGTCCCTGGTTGCTCTCTATGTAACTCCCGCCGCCGCAACGATACTCGAGCTGGGCTCGTTCCAACTCACCGCCACCGGAACCCTGAGTGACGCCACCACGATTAATTGCAATGATTCGTGCATGGGAATGCCGACCACATGGTCGGCCGCGGGCAATGTTTTTGTAGCCAGAGGCCTGGTCACCGGCAATCACGTTGCCGGATGCGCTGGCGGCGCGGGCACGGTAAAGGCGGTTCACGATATCTTTACCAGCAACACTTCCATCATAACCGTTACCAACGACGAGTCGCTGACCGGGATCGACCTCCGGCCGGACGCGGTCAATATCATGGTTGGCGACACCTTTACCATGAACGTGCTCGGATACGTGAGCGATGGCTCCACCACCAATTGCAACTCGTCCTGCTGCGGATCTGTCACTACCTGGGTTGATGACGGCAGCACGGTCTATAACTCGTCCATTCCACCGAACCTTTTCGTAGGCGTGGGCGTCGGAATTGACGATCTCTGCGTCAATAACAGTACTTTCTGGGACTGTTCAACCATAAATATCGGTTATGTAAGCACTTGCGAGGCTGTTAGCGCTACTATTACGACCGGTAACTATAATTCCATCCCGGCTTCCAAGGATCCTTTAGATACTGTCGCCATGCCGATTGAGTATCTGCAAACTGACGATGATGTCTATTATGGCGCACGATCTATGAATATTAGATTTTATATGGATTCTTGGGATGTTAGCGGCATTCCAGCCAATGCAATCATTGATGAGGTGATAATCGAGGCCAATTGGTATAGTTCATGGATTGGAACCGGAAGATTTTATCTTAAACATAGTATTGACGAAGGTGTTAATTGGACCAATGATATTTTAATTACAAGTACACAAGGCGTTGAAGTGACTGATACTGCTGCGATTACCAACGTGACCACGTTGTCCCAACTTCAGAATCTTGATGTTTTATGCTCTGTTACCTATATGGCATCTGTTTCCCTATATTTTGACTACTGGGTTCTCAAGGTCAGCTATCATACCGTTGAAACCTTCGGACCTCTCGCTGACATCAAAGAGCTTGAAAGCAAAACTTATCTCGCAACCGGGACCTGGAGCGACGGGAGCACAATTGATTACACCTCGGCGTCCACCATTTCCGGCGATTGCTCCGGCGGAGCAGGGACCATTACCGGCAACCACGTCCCGGGCATAAATGAGCCCGCCGGCGCCTGCCAAGTGATGTGCGGCGCAGTCGCCTCAGATGATATCGCCCTTCATAACGATGAGCCGCCGGACACAACCATAACAGCCGCGCCTCATAATCCTTCCAACAGCACAACGGCAAGTTTTGAATTCACATGCAACGCGACCTCATGCACATTTGAATGCCAGATGGATGGCGGAGGGTTTGCAAGTTGTTCTTCTCCGAAGAGCTACTCGGGACTGTCTGAAGGCAGCCATAATTTCCAAGTCCGGGCCACAGATGCCGTCGGCAATGTTGAACTCGTGCCGGCAACATACGAATGGGAAATAATCCTGCATGACTACTGGAAAGCGGACACCATACTTGGAAAGAGCCCTGACTACAGGTGTTGGCATGTTGCGGTATGGACAGGAACCGAAATGATCGTCTGGGGCGGTTACCCGCTGAATAACCACGGCTCAAGATATGATCCTCTCACGGATTCATGGACCCCAACCTCAACCGGCGCAAATGTGCCGAGCGAAAGGTATTGGTTCGCCGGAGTTTGGACCGGCCAGGAAATGATTGTATGGGGCGGGAACAACGGAAGCGGTTATCTCAACAGCGGGGGCAGATATAATCCCTCCACAGATTCCTGGACCGCCACTTCAACGGCTAATGCCCCTACGGCTAGATGCTATCACAGCGCAGTCTGGACAGGTGAGGAAATGATTGTTTGGGGCGGAGGGTATGGAACACCTTTGAACACTGGCGGTAGATATAATCCTTTAACAGATTTATGGGCCCCAACTTCACTCGGCGTTAACCTTCCCACCGGAAGGCGACAGCATACTGCAATATGGTCTGGAAGCGAAATGATCGTTTGGGGCGGATACGATAGCACGTATTCTGACACTAATACCGGCGGAAAGTACGATCCCGGCGCGGATTCCTGGAAACAAACTGCAATTGCCAATGCGCCTTCGGGAAGAGACTATCACACTGCGGTATGGTCGGGAAGCGAAATGATAATCTGGGGAGGCGATAATGTAAGCGGACGTTTAAACACCGGCGGCAGGTATAATCCCGCCACGGATTCCTGGGCTTCAACCTCCACCGACAATGTCCCGGCGGCAAGGTATTTTCACACCGCAGTCTGGGCCGGGACGGAAATGATTATATGGGGCGGATGTAATAGTAGTTGTTATAATAGCGGCGGCAGATATAATCCGGTAACGGATTCCTGGGTTCCAACATCAATAGGCGCTAATGTTCCCTCGGCCCGTTATTACCACACTGCGGTTTGGACCGAAACGGAGATGATCGTTTGGGGGGAAAGATCTAATAGCGGTGGCCGGTATGATCCATCCCTTGATTCATGGACGCCTACTTCAACCTGCGCCGGGGGCGCTGTTGGCCGGCTAGAGCATACCGCAGTCTGGACCGGAACCGAAATGATTGTCTGGGGTGGCGGAAATAGCCAAAGCGGCAATGTGAACACCGGCAACAGATATGATCCGGCAACGGATTCGTGGACTGCCACCTCCACGGGCATCGATGTGCCTTCGGCCAGGTCATATCATACCGCCATTTGGACCGGCCAGGAGATGATTATTTGGGGAGGATCTCACTATAGTGGCGGATGGATTTTTGAAAATAGCGGAGGCATCTACGATCCGGTTATTGATTCCTGGACGCCAACTTCAACCGCTGAAAATGTCCCTTCCCCGAGGGCCTCTCATACCGCGATCTGGGCCGACGGTTTTATGATCGTCTGGGGCGGAAGGTATTATGATGGTTCAATCTACTATCATTACAATAACGGCGGCAAATATTCACCGTCCACGGACAGCTGGATACCAACCTCAACCACCAACGCGCCAGAACCCAGAAATTACCACACCGCGGTATGGACTGGAACCGAGATGATTGTCTGGGGCGGATCTTTTTATGACGGGACGCGTCATTATTTCAACACCGGCGGCAGATACGATCCTTCCTTGGATTCCTGGACGCCAACCTCCATTGGCGCCAATGTGCCTTCGGTCAGGGATGATCACACCGCAGTCTGGACCGGAACCGAGATGGTCGTCTGGGGCGGGGATTTTTATGACGGCACCACCCATATCTATAATGACGGCGGAAGATACGATCCTGGCTTGGATTCCTGGACGCCAACCTCCACCGGCGCCAATGTGCCTGCGGCAAAGTGTCTCCATACTTCATTTTGGACCGGAGAATTGATGTTTATATGGGGCGGCGTTGGCGGCGGAGATTTGAATACTGGCGGCAGATATGATCCTGAAACCGATTCTTGGACGCCAACCTCTACCGCCGACAATGTGCCAATAGCAAGGCATTCATACTCTTCAATTTGGACTGGTAATGAGATGATCATCTGGGGCGGGAGCAACGGAGATAGTTTATGCAGCGGCGGGATCTATGTTCCATAAAGTGAGATTTTGCAAGATTTTGAAATGGGGGGTATTTATTAAAGCCCAAGTCAAGAGACAATCCTCACCTTAGAAAGCCGCCCCTCGGTTCTATCAGACCCCTGTTTTTTCGCGTTTTTGAGCCTTCGGAACCTGCCCGCAAGTTGATGATTCCAAAGGCAGAAAAGATTCGTTTAGCCGGATTGAAATTCGGCCAATTTGCCCGAAAACGGAGATTCTCTTTCAACTTCAATTCTGTGCGAGCGATTTCAATCGCGATTCTCGTGAACATTTTTTGCTATTAATAGAGGGAGG
>Ga0315285_10009120_pt1 | contig 10155 bp, 8 predicted proteins | sample YL17G09_36_MG_FD_203698 | JGI IMG/M metagenome (GOLD analysis project Ga0315285, IMG submission 203698) | Sediment microbial communities from Yellowstone Lake, YNP, Wyoming, USA - YL17G09_36 | ecosystem: Environmental > Aquatic > Freshwater > Lake > Sediment | place: USA: Wyoming | collected... | reverse complement strand
CAGGGCACCGATTTCAAGGGTCTTGGAATCGGAGAAAGTATGTGTGGGCATTAGAACTCCGCTTTCAAATGAGGCTTGATAATAAGTGCGTGCACCGATGGCACAGCAGGGCAACTCTTCCTGTGGTACATTGAATCCGAATTGGCGCACTCCGCGTGTGGTTTCTGCCTTTATGAACAATCCATATTGCTTGAAGAAGTGCTCGATGAAGGCATCCGTCGCCCATATTTGCGTGTTCTTTTCCGCCCAGACCGAGGCACCGCCTACGTGGTCAATATGGCTGTGCGTGTAGATAATCGCCTTAATCGGGCCAGAGGGAGCTTTTTCTAGTAGCGCTTGCTTAACCGCCCTGGCTGCTACCGGGCTCATAGAAACATCCACTATTACATTGCCGTCTTCAGTGTGTATCAAGGCGGTATTCGCCTGGTCGTAACCCAGGGCGACCCAGACATGCTCGGAAATCTGCTCAACCCGCAGCTCGCCGATAGCTTCCTCACAGTGTTTACTGAGAACTTCGGGGGTCGTGACCGCCTTTTCTTGTCTTGGAGCACCACAACTAATATTCGCTCCCAACAAAAGGAAAGCTGCCAGAATCAGAAGCGCTGCTCTAAAACCGATTACTAGACTTCTCATTCGGTTCACCTCCGTGTTTATGAAAAAACCGTCATTATGAATAAATCTGGAATGTCTCACTGCGTTTTTGGGTAGCGCAGGCTAATTATCCTGAGTTTTAATGGTAAAGGCAAGATTGCAGAGTGCTGGCAAGCATCATAGCTGTGGCGCTGCCCAGTGGGATGGTCAAGTTGTCGTTTAGCCGCAGTGGTAATGCTTGAAACAGGGTGGCGAAGATCGCCCCAACGATGGCGACTATTAGTGTTGGGTTCTTCAGAATTATAGCGACCAGAGTTCCGACGAGGATACAGACGATAAGACAGGCTATGTCTCCCTCTACGCTTCTGCCCCAGAGCTTTTTATGCCCCTTCCATATACCGACTACTGTGGCAGTGGGGTCACCGAAGGATAAAAACAGGATGGCTAAACATGCGATATCTTTTGGAAATGTCACGGCGGTGAGTAAACAGCCGATCAGGAAATAGCTGCTTCCGGTGAGTTTATCCTCCTCTTCTTTACGCAAAAGCGGAGCAAACCAGGCGGAGAACCAACGTCTTAAAGAGGGTACACGTAACCTTGCGGCTTCGAAGATTAAGAGACCGACAGTGGCTGTAGCTAAAGCTGCCAGTACCAAAAGTCGTGGCAAGAGGAGCAAGGCAGCGGCAAAGGCTAAACCGAGAAAGGCATGGAAGGCGCCTCTACTCAGGGCATGGCGGATGGATGCAGATTCCATGGGGGCTGATGTAACTTTGACTTAGTATGATTCGAACCCTACTTCGCTTCACTCAGCCGCTTTTTCAAGTAGTCGATGGCATTTACCGGCGTGGGGTCTGTTTCGTTTAGTATTGCCAGGTAATAGCTTATCCAGTCGCCGGGGTAAATCAGGCCCATCATATGGCTGAGTTCACCTTTATTTTGGAAGCCATTTCTGGGTCAGTTTTTCAATCAACCCTTCGCGCTTGACGGCTTTTAAGCCGGCGTTGATTCTCGCTAGCAATTCAGCCTTGTTCTTAGCCACCGCTATGCCATAGTACTCTTGCGTGAAGGGCTCTCCGGCTATTCTCAGTTTGTCGGGATTCTCGGTCACATAATTGACTGCAATGGTGTTATCGCTGACAACTGCATCAACCACACCGTTCATCAAATCATTGAAGGCAGAGCCATAGTCAACATAATCCTTGATAGTAACACCTGCCATTTCACTCACGCTGTCAGCGCTGGTACTTCCGATTTCAACGCCAATGACTTTGCCTACGAGATTGTCTTTACCGGTGATGGAGGTATTGTCTTTGCGCACCGTAACAACGTGTCCAGCCACGAAATAAGGGTCTGAGAAGAGCATGTCCTTCTTGCGTCCTTCGGTGATTGAGATGGCTGAGATAGCTGTGTCATACTTGCCTTGAGCCATGTCTTCTAGAAGCGGCTTAAATGCTACATCTACAAATTCGATTTCAAGATTCCCTTTTTGGGCTATGGCCTTTATTAAATCAATATCGAATCCCACAATCTGACCGGTTTGTTCATCGATATACGTGAATGGTGGGTAGGTTGCGTTCGTGGCAACCCGGACCTTTGTTGCTTGCTGACTACAGGAAGTTGCCATGATGCTCACCAGCAGCAACCAAATAAGAACAAGCAACAGAGAACGTTTCATATTTTCCTCCTCTTCTGCTATCTAGCGACCTGCTGCCAGAATTGTATCAGATGGGAAAGCTGTCTATTAGTTCTGGTGATGGCTACTCTGCGACCTCATGCACGGATACCAATCGCCAGGCTGTGTCGTGCAACTTGACGCTGGTCCAAAAGGCCTGCTTTTTCACCGTCTTTCCCGTTGTATGACTGATGAATGTATAGCTACCGGTTCCGGATTCCTGGGCAACCATCTTGGCACCGAGTTCTACCAACTCTTTATAAGGTTGAAACGATGGGTCTGTGAGGAGATTTTTTCCTGTATCTGCACCCTCAAAATCGTAGATACTTAGACCATCCAGTTGTATAACGTTGAGCGCGATGCCGGTCCCCTTTAGCGTTGGTTCAACTGTCGTAGCAAATAACGTTTCAGGTTTGAAAAGTGCGCTTACTGAGCCGATGAAGTCACCTTTATCTGAAAGAATAGGCCACATAATGACAACAGCATCCATACCCTCTACTGCCCGGAAGACCTGGCTAAGCAAGGGCTCTTTCGTCTCTTCGAATTTGACCGTGGGGTCTTGCGTGCTGATATCTGAACCTTCATAACTGCTATATGCTTCAGGAGCTACCGTGACCATCTTACCGGCGGCGTCCGCAGTGCAACAATCAATTATGAAAGGATATTTGCTATATAATCCGTTCAATATCTGTCTGGCTTCGGGTCCGCTTAATCCGGTAAGGGATAGCTGGGATGCCGCAGTCGATAGGTCGCGGTCCAGGTTATCCAGTTCCAATTGTACTGCTTTCTGGATTTGCAGCGTGGTGGTCTTTAGTTGCTCTTCCTGGTTGACTGAGCCCGCACAACCATATACCAGTATAAGCATCAGTGACAGAGCAAAAACCACAATCAATGAAAGTCGTTGCCTTACCATAGCTAGTTATCCTCCTGAACTTAATTATTTGCCAGGGCACCTTTGTTTATTGTAGCAAATAGAGATGTATTTAGACACTTATTGTGTGGTGCATGTCTGATTCCTGAAGGCATACTTAAAGCCTACTTCGACTGGCTCAGCCGCTTCTTGAGATAGTCAATCGCCTTTACCGGCGTGGGGTCCGTTTCGTTGAGTATTGCCAGGTAGTAGCTAACCCAATCGCCGAGGTAGATCAGGCTCATCATCTGGCTCAGTTCGCTTTTGCCCTGGCTGTCTATGAGCTGGTGGCTGATGCTGTTCTGCTTCAGAAGCTCACAGGTTACCTCGTAGCGAATCAAGGTTCGGGGGTGGAGAGAAGGGCAGCGGAGCAAGACTACATATAACTTGGAGGCTAATTCTGCGGGGAACTGGTAGCCGACGACGGCGTTGTGGTTGAGCTCGGGGAAAGTCTCGTGGAAAGCCCAGGACTTGCTGTTCTCGTTAATCTGGGTCTTCCAGCGGCGGGCGACCGCAGAGAGAATGCCAGCACCGTAAATCATGGCTATTTTGCCCTGCAGCTTGGCGGCCAGTTGCTTGGCTGGATTTGAGCTTATGGGCACGGTCTCCTTCAGCTCTCTCAGAAGGTTCTCGAGGTCTCTAGTCATCGCCTCGACCTCAGCCATTTCGTCTTTGAGAAAACCCAGTTTTTGAAGGAAGGCTATCAGAGGTATGAAACTGTATCCTATGGCAGCTCGGGGCTGGGAAGCATGGTCTATAACGAACACTGGCACTTTGGCATTTTGAGCCAGGGTCTTCAGCTTGCCGCCGGTGGTCATAGCCAGCTTTTTGCACTTTCTTTCCAGAGCCTGAGAGAAGGCGGAAAGCGTTTCCTCGGTATTTCCCGAATAGCTCGAGGCGATAACCAGTGTCCTTTCATCAACGAAGGCTGGCAGGTCATAGTCCCGAGTGACGAAGACAATGGGCTTGGTTAGTCGTGAAATAAAATTGCGGAGCAAACTGCCGCCTATGGCTGAGCCGCCCATGCCCAGAATAACCACCTTGTCAATGCTGGCGTAATCTCCGGGTAGCTCAAAGTCTTTAGCCTTGTGCCAGGCAGTGTGGCATTGCTGAGGCAAGCCGTGAAGATGCTCCAGCATATTTGCTGGGTCAAGACGCCTGTATACACCTAAGTCATCTAGATTGACCATACTTTAAAGACCTAGCAACTTTCTGCCGCTTTCCAGCAGTTTCTGGACTTGCTCCGGGCTGTGACCTTCGGCATAGATGCGGACGAGCGGCTCGGTGCCGGAGAAACGGATTAGCAGCCAGGAATCATCAGTTAAAAGGTAGCGGTAGCCGTCGGTGGTGTCCACCTTGGCTACCTTTGACCCGGCAATCGTTAACCCGAAATCGCCACTGGCCAGCGTATTGGTCAATTTTTGACGGTCGCCCGGGGAAACGTGAAAATCCAGGCGGTCATAATAGTGCGGCCCCACCTTGCGGAACAAATAGTCTAATAGCTGTGATGGGGTCTTGCCCGTTTTTATCATGAAGTCGAGGAAGTACAGGCCGGCGAGGATGCCATCGCGCTCAGGGACATGACCACGGAAGCCATAGCCGCCGCTCTCCTCACCGCCGATAAGGGCATCCTTCTCTATCATCAGCGGGGCTACATATTTGAAGCCTACCAGTGTCTCATAGACGGGTACATTGAAAAGCTTTCCCAGTTGGTCAATCATCACAGTATCGCTCAAGGTCTTGATTATGGCACCTCGCTCGCCACGGACCTCCAGAAAGTATAGGACGAGCAAGGCGAATACCTGATGCTGGTTGAGGAAGTTCCCTTTTTCATCGACGATACCGATTCGGTCGGCATCGCCATCGTTTGCCAGCCCAACATCTGCCTTCTGTTCCTTAATAAGGCTGGAAAGCTTGGTCAGGTTCTTGGCGATTGGCTCGGGGTTGATTTCAGGGAATGATGGGTTGTGCTCATCGTTAATCTCGGTGATTTCTATTTTTCCGCCTTGAAGAAGCGCCTTAAAATAGCCACCGCCGGCTCCGTACATGGAGTCTACGAGAACTTTCAAGCGACTTTGGCGAATTACTTCAAGGTCAACGAGTCGTTCTAGCTGCTTGAAGTAAACCGGAGCCGGGTCTAAGTAGGCTATCAGTCCGCTGTTCAGGCCGTTAGCCAGGGGAAGCCGCTTCACACCGCCTGTGGATAGCACCTCATTGGCATTCTTTTCTATTTGTGCGGCTAGCTCCGTGGAGGAGCTGGCGCCGGTGCTATCTTTGTATTTGAAGCCGTTCCAGCGGGCCGGGTTATGGCTGGCGGTGATGATTATGGCCCCGGCTGACTTAGTGGCGGTGACGGCGTAGCTTATTACCGGCGTCGGCGCGGCATTGGAACAGAGGTTTACCTTAATTTTATTGCCTGCAATTACCTCGGCAGCGGTAGCGGCAAAATCTTCGGAAGCAAAACGGGTGTCGTAGCCAATAACCAAGCCGCGCTCAGCGAGCTTGGCCTGGTTCAGATAGTTGGCTACACCTTGGGCGCAAGCCCGGACATTGTCGAAAGTAAAATCCTCGGCGATAACGGCTCGCCAGCCATCAGTGCCAAATTTGATAGTTTTATCCATGTGCTCACTTTCTAACTTATATTCCCGCCTCGGCCCTTATGATATCGGCCTTGTCCGTCTTCTCCCAGGGCAGGTCGAGGTCATCTCTGCCGAAGTGCCCGTAGGTAGCCGTCTGCCTATAAATGGGACGGCGCAGGTCGAGATATCTAATGATGGCTTCGGGGCGGAAATCAAAGTGCTTCTTGATGAGTTCGAGTATAATTTTGTCAGGCACCTTGCCGGTGCCGAAGGTCTCGACAGATAGCGACAGAGGATGGGCAACGCCGATGGCATAGGCGACCTGAACCTCAAGACGGTCGGCAATGCCGGCAGCTACCAGATTCTTGGCAGCGTATCGAGCCATGTAGCTGGCGGAGCGGTCAACTTTGGTTGGGTCTTTGCCAGAAAAACAGCCCCCCCCATGGCGGCAGGCACCACCATAAGTGTCAACCAGGATCTTACGGCCGGTGAAACCGGTGTCGGATACCGGCCCACCGATAACAAAGCGCCCGGCACTGTTAACGTAATATCTAGTTTTATCATCCAGCAGGTTAGCTGGAATAACAGCTTTTATTACCTTTTCTATTATGTCTCGCCTGATAGTATTGTTATCTACATCGGGGTCGTGGTGAGCACCGATAACTACCGAATCTATTCTTTTAGGGCGGCCATGGTCGTACTCTACAGTTATCTGAGACTTGCCATCAGGCCGAAGATAAGGCAGAATTCCCTCCTTCCTTACCTGTGCCAGACATCGGCACAGCTTATTGGCCAGCGCGATGGGCAGCGGCATAAGTTCAGGCGTCTCGGTGCAGGCAAAACCGAACATCATCCCCTGGTCACCGGCACCGGTTTTGTCCAGGTCGTCAGTGTCTTTGGCATTCTCTCTCACTTCTATTGCCTGGCTGACTCCAGCGGAGATATCGGCTGATTGTTGTTTTATGGATACCAGGGTGCCCAAGCTCTGGTAGTCAAAACTGTACTCTGGCTTGATGTAGCCAGCGTCTTTGATCACTTGGCGTACAATTTCGGGTACTTCTACGTAGCACTTGGTGGTAACCTCACCTAAAACTATTACCAGTCCAATGGTCACGGCAACCTCGCAGGCAACTCTGGCAAAAGGGTCTTGTTCTAATATGGCATCAAGGACTGTATCGGAGACCTGGTCACAGAGCTTGTCAGGATGCCCCTCAGTGACCGACTCCGAGGCAAAAAAGTATGAGGAAGTGTCTTTAAAGCTGCTTGGCATTTTTATCTCCTTTTAAAAGGTTCTCTATTATATTGCCTGGTTGTTTCAGAATCAATTGAGATTGTTTAACAACCTTAATTCGTCATTGTGAGAAGCGAGATTCCTCGCTTATGCTCGAAACAAGCTCCACAATCCCTGCTTCTTTTCTGTCATCGCGAGGGGCGTCAGCCCCGTGGCGATCTCGGTGGTGGGGGGACAGTGAGATTGAGATTGCCACGCCTTCGGCTCGCAATGACAAGGGGCGAAGGGTTCGCAATGACAGTCGGAGTTAATAAACACCCTCCTTGTTTATTGATGTAGTTGCGGGGTTTTAGCCTCGCTACGGGAAAGCGACCCTAAAGGGTCGCGGCTACATTGAGAAGTAGCGTTGATAAATATCATTATCACCTCTTTATCTTTCCGGGCAAAATATAGATATATGGCTTGCGTAGAATCCATTTGTGCATAAAGCGGTCAAGCCTTCTCATCGCCAGGAAGATAGTCCATATCAAAGCATCTTCTTTGTAATACGAGTGTACCTCCTTAATGCTAACAGGAGCTATGTTTAGGTGGGTTGCCTCAGTGGCGAAGAAGTCATTGGCAACCTCAACGAGTCTGGGGATGAGCTCGGGTCGCTGTTCTTTGTAAAAATTGGCGATAAGGTCTACCACGACCAGGTGAAAATCATAGTAGCGGGTCATTACGTCTTCGAGGAACAGCCAGCGGATGAGCCAGAGGAGGAAGGAGGGTGCGCTGCGCAGGAATAATTCCGGGTCAAGCTGCTCCTCCCCATGTTTCCGAATGAAAGGGGTGCTGGTGTCAACATAGTAAAGCTGTGTCTCTGGGCCTATATGTGGGTTGTTGGTGTCGAAATCCTTTATTACCCAGTTGGATATCTGCCCATCGATGCCGATTTCAAGCGAGGTTTTTTCTTTGTTGAAATCCCAGACCTTTCTTAGCTGTCTCAGGATTAAGCGGAACAGAGTCACTATATCGTCGTCGTTGAGGGTATGTATAGCCTTGTTGCCAAATGATTCCGGAGGTAGTTTTTCTTGAACATCATAGCCAACGATGTATCCTTGCTCGCAGGGAAAAGAGGTAAAACCCCAGGGTGGCACATTGATTCCTATCACGTCTTTCAGGGTGCGGTTGTATTTGTAATACATATCTTCATAGTGGCCGAGTTCTTTCTGGTATTTAAAGATGGGTATGCGTTTATAGGCCAGGTTCTTCCGTGATTCATCTTTTATCTCGAAGACAGTGCTCATCTCCCCATATCCTAGAACTTTTGCCGGGATTTTGCTTGCCTCAGGATGACTTGGGTCAAGTCTCCTCTCAAATTCCTTTAACAAATCTATGTTTATCTTTATGTCAGTCATTTTTCTCCTGCCCAAAAGATTTAAAGCCTCAAGAATTCCTTGGTATCCTTTAGGACGCCGTCTAGACGCTCCACTATCTCATAAGCCAGCTTCTTGTCTATAGTTAACGGAGGCAAGAGCTGGCTGACCCGCCTGTCGTTATTGGCATAGATGGAAAGAATCCCGTGGTCATAGCAGGTCTTGGTCATTATCGGACCGCATTGTTCATTTACCATCTCAATGCCCATCATCAGCCCAAGCTGCCTCAGTCCAACCAGGATGGTGGGATGCTTTGCCTTAAGTTCCTTGAAACCTTGAGCAAAGACCTCGGATAACTCATTCACATGTTGAAGGAATCCAGGCCGGGATGATTCCTCCAGTACCGCCAGGGCAACGGGGCAACCTACTTCGGCACCTCCGAAGGTGGACACGTGGATGAAAGGATTTTCGTGAAAGAAGGACTCAAGTTCCTTCCTGAAGCACGTGGCGCTCATGGGGTAGATTCCCCCTGATAACCCCTTGCCGATGACCATGATATCTGGCACAGTATCGAAATGCTCGATTCCCCAGAGCTTGCCGGTGCGTCCCAGCCCGGTCTGGACCTCGTCAATAATTAATAAGGCGCTGTTTTCATTGCACAGCTTTCTCACCTGTGGGAAGAAGTCTGCTGGTGGTATGGGCATTCCAGATGTGGCGGGTATGGTTTCATATATCACTGCTGCTGTGTCGTTGTCTATAACTTGCCTCAGGGCTGCGATGTCGCCAAAAGGCACCTGTACAAATCCCGGTGGTTGTGGGCCAAATGGCTTGCGATATTGTTCATCACCGGCTGCCAGTGCCAGGCCGGTATGGCCATGGTAGCCACCAACAGCCGAGATTACCTTTAGCTTTCCAGTGTAACCTCTAGCCAGTTTGATGGCCAGGTCTATAGCTTCCCCTCCGCTAACACCAAAAACAGTATAGGTGAGGTCGCCGGGGGTTAACTCCGCCAGTTTTTCCGCCAGTATCGCCCGCTGCTCGCTGATAAAATGGTGGTTTCCGATGTCCAGCTCTTTGAGGCTTTTGGTTAAGGCAGCAATGATTTTGGGATTGCGATGTCCCAGGTTGAACACTCCTCCGTTGCAGTGGCAGTTAATCAGCTTTTTGCCGCTCGTCGCATCCCGGACGTAAGCCCCTTCTCTATGCCCGAAGACGAAGTCCAGGCCAAACATTTTGAACGTCTCAGCCTTGCCCGAAGATACGTACTGGGCAAAACGGTTTACAATCCCCTCTTTATTGTCTAAACCAATGTATTTCATATTAAGCCCCTTTCCAGGCTATGTTCCTTCCTCCCAGCTTTCCAGGTATTTCTTTTGTTCTTCAGTTAGGGAATCGATGGCCATGTTCATGGCTCTAAGTTTCAGCCGTCCCACCTCGTTATCGATTTCTTCAGGTACGGGGTAGACCTTTGGCTGAAGATTCCCTTTATTCTTAATCAGATGTTCCAGGCATAGCGCCTGGTTGGCAAAGCTCATGTCCATGACGCTGGCGGGATGCCCTTCAGCCGCCGTCAGATTTATTAACCTGCCTTCACCCAGTAGATAAAGCCGTCGCCCATCAGCCAGAGCATACTCATCAACGAAGGGGCGTATCTGCCTTTTTGCTTTGGCTAGTTTTTCCAGGGCAGGTATGTTTATCTCGACATTGAAGTGTCCGCTGTTAGCCAGGATAGCCCCGTCCTTCATTTGGGATAAGTGGCCTTTGTCAATGGTATTGATATCGCCGGTGGCGGTGATAAATATATCTCCTATCTTAGC
>Ga0315285_10009119_pt1 | contig 10156 bp, 14 predicted proteins | sample YL17G09_36_MG_FD_203698 | JGI IMG/M metagenome (GOLD analysis project Ga0315285, IMG submission 203698) | Sediment microbial communities from Yellowstone Lake, YNP, Wyoming, USA - YL17G09_36 | ecosystem: Environmental > Aquatic > Freshwater > Lake > Sediment | place: USA: Wyoming | collected... | reverse complement strand
GACAGTTGGAATGGGGGACAGTTGAACAAGCGAATTATTTACAATATAGAAAATAATAAATACGGAACTATATCCGCAATACAACCTGTTTCACATAGTTTTAAATAGAAAAGGGAGTCAGGCAGCTATAAGCAACAGGAATGAGGTGATTATCTAACCTTTTTGCCCTTCTGCCTGACATTTGAATCAAACAGCCTTAATATATAAAAGTTTCTAGAATAAAGTTAAATACATGTCAGAAAACTATGCTTTCTGAGCATGCTGAAATTCTTTTGAATTTCATCAAGCTAGGAGTCTCTATGCGTCGGGGGTGCAAGAAGTCTTCTCTCCTAGCCAGTTTCCGAGAGGAATCAGGGAATAGCTTACTTCTTCAAGACAACATCAGTGCAATAAAAGTCTAAAGTGTCAAGTAATGCTTTACTGATACCACCAACCAACACCTGCACAGCAGGATTAGCAGGAGTCAAAAGACCTAAAAGGAAAGCAGCAACTATCTTGACAGCTTCCTTGTTACCCTTGATTAACTCACCAATCTTCCAACCAGTCAAAGACCATGCCTTGCTAATTCTAGGATCTAATTTTTTTTCACTCATTGTAGAACACACTCCTTACCATATTTACAAAGATAAGTAGGAACTGAAATTGTTGATTGTCTATCTTCAAGCTGCTTCAAAGTAGCTTCCTTGCAATAATAATTTATTCTGCCAGCAGCAGTATTTGAAACACTAGAACAATAAGAATACCTCAAAGTTGTAGCAGTCTTGCACAAATATTTACCGTCAGACTGCAAAGTCCAACCACCAACACCAGGACAAGACAAAGTCTTGCCAGTATCTACGACCATGTAAGAAGCAAAAGCTGTGATAAGCATAAGACCAACAAGACCAATAGTGTATCTAGCGGCGTCTACCATGTTAAGTATTCCATAATGCTAAACAATAACTTCTAAGAGAAGGATAACCAACTGTAATGTTTGAAGCGTTGCCAACAAGATTTATAGACATTCTAGTAGGAAGTTCAGAAGTATTAGAATTGGTATTTCTGAAAAAACTTTTAAAAGAACTACTAGACAAATTTGTTTCAGTATGAGTAGGATAAAATAAATCATAAGTGATATTATCACCAACTTGTCTATTAGAAGAAATTGTAAAAAGCGAAGTTCCTGTCAAAGTTCCTGAAGTTGAAAGATTTACAGAAATATTGGAATATCCTGTTGAAATTTCTCTAATACCAATAGAAGTAAAATCACTTAAGACATCATAATTACAACCATAATCTATAGGAGTGACATTACACAAATCAAAAGCGTCAAGAACTACAACCGTTCCATGAGTACCTATAGAAGCAGTGCAAATAGGTACTACAGTTCCAGTATGACCGATACCAATTACATAATTAACTCCTTTTTCCATAAAGAAAGGAGTTGTAAAAACCCAATCATTACCCACAAAACTACCACTACTTGTCACGATAATATCTTTTGAAGCATTTTTTATCCTAACATCATTAACTAAAGCAGTGTTTCCTACAGTAATATTTGTTAGATAAAAACTTCTTTTAGCTAAAATAGTGTGGTCTAAGAAAAGATTAGCATTACTTCCTAAGTTAGCTGATAAAGACCTACCTGTAGTCATATTAGTATACACTCCTGCAGATGTTCTTTCATATTTATTTGAATTAAACCTAGAAGAAGTTGTTGCAATATTTACTGTATTCAACAAACCATTAGAAGAATTAATAACGGTATCACAAAGAGGATTATCTGAATAGATAGGAGTAACTATACCACTAGCTTTAGCTTGAACTTCAATAGTCTGAAGATTAGCATTAACTGACAAAGCAATATATTTATCAGGAAGACCAGAACCAGAAACACCAGTAAGCTGGGAACCGTCCACAGCAGGAAGTTTAGAAGAACCGTCCAAAGCAACAATATTATTAGCACCAGTTCCAACAATTTTACCACCAAGACTAGCAGCACTTACACCAGTAACATTACTACCGTCACCATACAAAAAGTTTGCAGTAACTATTCTTGAAAAAATATTTGCTAATCTATCAGTAGCATTTGCAATACTCCAAGAATTATCTGTATCAGCAGTAATATTTTGAGTGATTGATGAACCAACACTAGCAGGAACAGCAGCACAAGTAATAGATTCCTTAGAACCGTTGAACTGAGTCATGTAAGTAGAAGCAGGACAAGCAAAATCTGAATTAGTAATATTAGCAAGAGGTAAAGTTGAAACAGAACCACCAACACCAGTAAGTTTGCTTCCGTCACCTAAGAAATAACTTGCTGTAATGTTAAAAGCTCCTGCGTTCCAATCAGCAGTCAAAGGAATAGTTCCGTCTTTGTGTATTGAATAAGGGTCTGTCTCTGCACCGCTAGGAGTAGCAACACCCTTAGATAAAGTTGCCCAATCAATATAGTGAGTATGGTCGCCACCGACATTAGTGCTAGAAATTCTCATCTGAGCAACACCACCTGAAACATGATCGCTAGGGTCAAATATTCCTATGTTAGTAACTATAAAGTTTGTGCTTTCAGAAACATCTGTGTAAGATTCCCATGATCCTGTAGGATAATCCCATAAAGCAATATTTATAATGTGAGTTCCAGAAGTAGAACTTTTCATTCTAACAATCAACTGATTAGGAGCAGTCACACCAGAAAAATTTATCCTGAAATCAAGGTCAGCACCAGCTTCAGTAACATTATAAGTTATTCCGTCATAAACCTGCAAATCACTCAAAGTTCCGGCAGGAGTCCCAGTTGCAGCAGCAATAGTTGTAGCATTATAGTAAATTGTCTGAAGACCAGCAATAGCGTCAGCAGTCTGATTTCTGCATAAAGCTCCTGATGAACCGGTGATATTTGAACAGGTCAAAGTAAGCATATTTGTCAAAGTAGGAAGTCTAGCAAAAGCTATAGTTCCTGAAGTAATATTTTCTCCAGCAATATTTACAGGATTTGAAGGAATATCTGTAATATTCGCCCATGCTAAAGTGAGCATGTTTGTCAGAGTAGGAAGTCTAGCAAAAGCTATAGTTCCTGAAGTTATGTTTTCTCCTGCAATAGTAATCTTTGAATTAAGACCTGTAACTATTCCTGTGACTGTAAGATTCTGGGTTGTTATAGAAGTTGCGTTCTTTATCTTCCAAATATTTCTTAACTCAATATCCCCATTAGGATTGAAATCAATAGCATAAACAAACATAGCAAGAAGTAAAGTAATGAATACACAAAACCCGACTTTATATTTGACATTCATGCAAACACCATTATTGTATCATCATTAAAGATAGGATTTAAAAAGGTTATGGTAGCTGCTGAAACTGTGTAATCATTCCCTGCTCCATGAATCAAGACAGACCTTCCCACAATCACTAAGCTGTCAGCTAATAATGCCTTGCTATGGACTAAAGTCCTGTTAGCAGTGCCGCTTGTTCCTGTGCAGCTTGTTCCTGCATACACAGTCTTTTGTTGTGAAGCTCTTTGTAGATACATGATTATTAACTTGCTAGATAATTAGCTGTGACATTTACTGAATTCTTTTTGACAAAGACTTTAGCTATATCATCTATTTCAATAAATACTGAGTCTCCTGCATACAAAGTTGTGTTCTGAGAAGTTGCGTTTCCAACAATCAAGGTATCTGTATTTGTAATCGGAGACATGACTAAAACACCTTTGTAAAGAGTTGCTGTTGAAGCAAGAGCTGAAGCAGTGCCACTTGTAACACTTTTGCTTCCGTCAAGTAAAGTGCTAGGAAGATTTGGCAAGACAGCAAGACCTTTTGCTGTTACACTTGCTGCTGTTGTGAAAGTAGAATCCCAAACTGCAACTGCTCCTGAAACACCACCGCCACCACCTGTTGTCAATACTAATTCACCACCTACAGAATTTGTAGGAATGACTCTGTCAGTGATGACATAGAAAACTACATCATAAGTGTGAGATAAAGCTGAACCATTAACTATCTGCAATTCAAACTTTTCTCCTGACACTGCAGGGAAAGGATTTCCATATATGACAGGAATACTTGTGCTTCCTTCTTGGTCTGTCCTTGAAGGCAATACAAAAGTTCCTGCTCTAAGCTGATAAGTTTGAGTTGCAAACCATGTGTAACCATAACCTTTAAGGAAAGCTTTTCCATTTGTAGGAACTGTAACACTAGCTGTTCCAGTAGCACCTGCTGAAATAGTGACTTGCTGAGTAATCTTCTGCTCAATCATTTGTGTAGTGCCACTCATTTTCTTGACCTCGTTCCGCCATCTAATAAAGTGTTTTCCATAGTAGGGTTTATGTGATTATTTAATTGTGATGATAAAGCAACATTTTCTTCTGAAACAGTTACTTGAACTACAACTCTTGAAAACTGTATGTCTTCAGGACTTATAAATCTTTCATAAATTCCTGTATTTTCAATAACAGCTTTAGGAGTTGCTGAAATTTCATCAGGAGTCTTTATATTATGTGAAAATAAATCTCTAGGTTTCAAAGTTGTTCCTTCACCTTGACCTTCTAGTGCTGCTCTTTGAGTGTCCATTTCTGCATTTAGTCTTGTAAAGTTTTGTTTCATTTTTAATACTTCCCTGATTTGCCAGTGCTTTTTACTGACCATTTATTCTTGCCTGAACCACCTGAAGCACCGACTTGTAATCCTGTAACTTTAGGAGCTATTGAAACAACAGGAGATTTTACTGCTGCTGCGTTTGTAACAGAAACAATCTTAGGAGCAGTATTTGTTGAACTTGAAACTGTTGTAGGTGTAACTTTCTGCCCTGTAACAATTCCCTGACTAGCATTAAAAACATTCATATTAACAGGTGAAGAAGCTGCTTGATTGACAGGTTTTGTTGATTGAGATTGAAGATAAGGAGTTGTCAATCCTGAAATCTGAAGTGCTTTAGTTCCTGCACCACTATCTGATTTTAAAGTGTTAAAAATATCTTTTTCTGAAGCAAACCAACCTGTAGAAATACTTTTATCAGCACCTTGAGGTCTATAAACAAGTCCTGTTCCAAAAGCGAAAACATCACTTAGATAAGTTGTTGCTGAATGATAAGCTGTTCCTGCATATTCTCCTGCTGTCTCAGGTTTGTATTGTTTGACATCTGAATAACCTTGAACACCTAATTGACCTATAGCTAAGACTGTTCCTGCTTTAGTTGCAATTCTTCCTGCTTTACCTGCAACTTTTCCTTCAACTTTTGTTTCAACTCTTGGAGCTGAAACTTCTTTTCCTTTTATAATATCTTTAGGTTCTGCTTTAACCAAATCTTTAGGTTTAGCAGCGTCTTTGATTTCTTCCTTGACAAAAGGTTTCTTTGTAACAGGGTCTAGTATTTTAGCAGCAGGAACTTTTGGTTTGAAACTTCCTGCAATCATTGGAATACCAACTGTTGCAGACGCCCAACCTGCTCCCCATAATGCACCCTCAACTAAAGGATTCATTCCTGCGTCAGCAGGATAAATTGTAGGGTCTGAGATAGGTGTTCCTGCGTCAGGAACATTTGGAATAGAAGTTTCAGGTGGATAATAAAAATTGTAATTGCTTGAACTTCCTCTTGGCTGTTCAGGTGTTGAATTAGGGTCTATATCAAATCCTTGCTGTTCAAGTAAATCATCAGTTCCGCCTAGACTTCCACTAGCTTCTTTAGGTTCAGTTGCAGTTTTGTAAAGAAGATAGCTTCCCAATAAAGCTGCACCTACTAGAAGTCCTGTTCCGCCTAGCAAACCTTTTTTATTTTGTGACATTACATTCTCCCAAAGGTAAAAATATATCTTACCCAGTCTTTTGCCTTAAAAATTTTAGTATTAGGTCTTATATCAAATGGTTTTCCTTTATTTGGATAGTCACTATTAGGTTTACTCCAATCTTTAGGTAAAGGCTGTATTATTTCTTTTTTAGAACTTCCAGTATAATTTAAAGGTTGTAATCTCATTCTACTTTCAGTTCTTGTATTATTTATCATTTTTCTTTTTCACAATCTGCACTTCTTCATGTTGAGGAGTTTTTAATAATTCTATAATATGAGCTTTTGCTTCTTCAAGAGTTGCGAAGTTTCTTGAATAATAATTCTTGCCGCTGACTTGATAACCGCTTGAAAGTCCGATAGTGTATTCTTCATTCATTTTCATAAACCTCAAAGGTTTTGAAAACCCTGAAAATTAGTAATTTTCATGGTTTCTTATTCAAAAAGTATTCTGCTGATTTTTTCGTAATTCAAGATTGCTGTGCATGCAGCAGTGTCTAAAGCTCCAACACCGACATAAGGTATGAAATCCTTGTCATTTGTCAAAGCTGCTGTCGTATAGACTAAGACATCATTGATATAACATCTTGCTATTCTTGCATAATCAATCTTTATCTGCAGCTTGTATTGAGTGTCTGCTGCAATCGCAACAGTCGTGATTGTTTTTGTGTCTGTGTTTGCTATAGAACTGATCACTGTCCAGAAAGCAGTATCATCAGTTGTATTGTATCTGAAAAATACTTGGTCTGCGTCTGTAGCTATTACAGGAGTGTTTGTAAGTTTTAATCCTGCCCAAATCTGCATGGTTGTTATTGCTGCTCCTGTCTTTAATTGAGCAGTCCATTCAGTCTGATTCTCTGAACCCCATTTAACATTTGCCCATGCTGTTTGATTTGTATCTAAGTGAGGAGTTACGATTGTTTGGTCTGCATTTGCACCATGAGTAGATAATAATATTCCTGCATTTGTAGTGTTAAAAGTTACATCTGCTGTTACAGCACTTGTCCCTAGGACTTCAAACTGTTTGTTTGCTACAGTATAAGCGTCAAAATTTGCAGTTGAGGGAGTTCCTGTTCCACCAGCAGGTAAATCTATATCACCATTTAATGCAGGTAGTTTTTCAAAATATTCTTCAAGATAATATCTGTCATCTTTAGTCTCGTCTTGCTGAGAAACTATTTCTTCCATTACAAGAACTTCTTTTGTGCTTAATAATTGCGGTTGACTCATTTTGAAACCTCCGTTTCAAAATCCTGAAAATCGTGAAAGATTTTCATGATTTTATTTTTTACCTCGTCTAGAATTTTTATATAATAAGACAGCTACACCTGCTAGTGCTACACCACCTATGATTAGAGGTATTGTTGAAGAATTTACATCTGAAGAAGCAGGAGCAGTTGAACCGCCTTTCAGATAATAATTAGAACTGTTGCCGTCATTTGCTGAATCAGAACCTTGCATAGAATCAAGTGCAGCAATCCTGTCTTTAAGATTCTGTGTCTCCTGAGAATAATTTGCGTTTGTATCTCTCGTCTGATAGAAGTCATCATTTCTTGCAAGAGTATTCTTGAACAAGTCAAGACCATAGATTCCTGCTGCTGCCGGAACAGCTAAAATTGTTGTTCCTGCAATAACTTTACCGCCCACATTTGCTGTAGAACCTGCTCCTTTAAGAAAATTAGTTTTAGCAGAAGGAATAACCTTGCCGCCTGAAACAGCTTTTGCTGCTGAACCTGTAATCTTAGGGGTTGTTTTTATTGAATGAGAAGAAAGACTCTTGATACCGCTTACTACACCTTTAGTTAATCGTTGAAGTATTGGCATATAGTCACTAATAGGTGTATAACTATTTAAAACTTGTGTTTTTTATGGAATGATTGGTTTAGAAGCATGATATACATCTTCAGAAATATTTTCTTTTGAATGAAGAAAAGAATGATATTTTTTACATACAGTTATTCCATTATCAATATTAAATCTTAATTCAGGAAAATATAAAAAAGATTTTATATGGTGTGCTTCAAGATTCAGACTTTTTATATTTTTACAATGAGGACAGTTAGTATTTTGACAGATAAAATTATCCCTAAATAATATTTTTTGTTTCCATCTAAAAGTTTTATGCTGAAATATCATTCTTATCCTTAAGCATTCTTTTGTTTTTCCGCCTTCCCATTTACCATTATTTTTACCTGAAACTGCTTCAGCAATCTTATCTTTATGTTCCTGTGTAAATTGTTTTCCTAGATTAGCGTTTATTCTTCCTTCTGCATAAGATTTTTTCTTAGATTCAGAGTTAATCCTATTACATTCAGCAGTTCTGACAAATACTCCTTTGGGTGCCATAAATAGAGCAGAATGTGACCTTATTTATAAATGTTTGCGTTGTATTGTTTACATGATATTGATTAAAAATTAAAAATAAAAAATAAGCGTCTTGTAGACGCTGTTTATATCTCCTCGTAGTACTGTATCGATTCAATGTAGTAGTTGCTTGACGCACTGTCAAAGGTTGTTCCCATAGAATATACTTGAACAACTATTTTCTGTGACGCATTTACAACTACTGGAACTCTGATTTTTGGTCTTTGGAACTCATCTCCTATATCCTTGAAGATTCCATTTGCTCCACTCCAAATTTCTCTGCTCTCAGTTCCGTTTGCGTTCTGCTTCAATATTCTTGTCTGTCCTGCTGTTATTGCTGTTGAAGCGTCTGTTGCGTTATAGTCTCCAAAATGATAATTTACTGGTGTTATCTCTATTGCCATCCCTAGTGGAACTGCATAGTTCATAATCTCAGTCCAACTTGCTGCTGTAGCAAAGTCTGCTGTGACCCATGTTGAACCAGTTGAATTTTTATCAATGGTAAATGGGCTTTTTACTAATCCTTGTCCTGCCATGTTTCTCATTCTCCGTTTTTGTTTCAACGAAAACTTTAGGTTTTCGGTGTGCTGAAAATCTTTTCGATTTTCATCATTTTATTATCAAACTGCAATTTGCAATTTTTACAAATCCAAAATGATTTACAAACTTTGTTTATTTTACTAAGCAAAATTTGTATTCAAATCTACGCCGCCTTCTGCTGCCGCTGTCTTCTCTGCAACTGGAGCTGCTCCTGTTGCAACGCCTAATATTGTATTCACAAAGTTAGGCATCTGGATTTTTGACACCACAATCAAATCTCCAATCAAAGACCCTAGTGTGAAAACAGAACTTCCTGCTGTTGCATATTTTGCAACATCTTTTATAGCTCCTTCAGGCAACATCTTGTAACCTGTATAAAGAACTATCGTTGAAGCTCCTGCTCCCAAAGTTCGGCTAGAAATAACAGGTATAGGTGAGGTGAATTTAGAACCGATTAAGATTCCTGCTGCACCACCTGCTGCTACTCCTAGAGACATTTTAGCACCTAAAGCCGCTAGACTCATAAATCCGTCTTTGCTAGGAAGAATATTTCCTATTGCTCCCTTTGCCGAATCTATTATTCCATCTGTCATGTGTTTCTTGTCTCCTTTGTAGAATGTTCCGACATTCTTTTCAAATAGCTGAGTGTTTTCGTTTAATAAGTCTTTTGGTGAAGAACCTGAGTGTTCTGTCTCCGACTTTCTTACTTGCTCAACTATAGGAACATCATTTCCGAATCCGTAAAAATAGAATTCTCCTTTTTTTAGAGATTTAATCTTTTCCAAATCTTCAGGACTATCTATATAGTTCTTGATTGCTTCTTTATCTCTGAAAGAAGTTACTCTGCCGATACAAAGATTGTCTGCTTGAGATAGTGAAGTCTTATCAATCCTCTGAGGTCTTTGACTTATTCCAATTATTCCTAATCCATCACTCCTGTTTTCCTGAAACATTCCTCTGACTACTTCTTTGCAGTCTGTTGATTCATTTTCAGGAGCAAACTTGTGCATTTCATCAATAACAATAGTCTGAATTCCTCTCTGTAATCTTAATCTAAATTCACTTAGGAAATGTTTTAAAAAAAGGTTCTGTTCATGTATCGGAAGTTTCTTTACCTGTATAACAATATTCTTATGTGTAGCTGCACATACTTGACCCATGACTCTAGCTGATTTTACTTTTCTGACATCAACATAGGAAAATCCTTTTAGATTCAAGTATGCGTCTTGTGGGTCTATGATTATAAATGATACTCCTAGTTTTTGTCCTTCTTCTATTATTACTCTAGCAGTGTAAGATTTTCCAAATCCGCTTTTAGCCATCACTATAGTTTTCTCTCCGAAGAAAGTATTTCCTAGCTTAATAGAATTAGATACACCACTTCCATTTGGTTTTTGTGTTTTTATTTCTGTTGGAACTTCTTTCTTTTCTTCCAAAAGAGTTTTTTGTTCTTTCATTATATTAAGTTTAAAAATTTACCGAAGCCAAA
>Ga0315285_10009118_pt1 | contig 10156 bp, 12 predicted proteins | sample YL17G09_36_MG_FD_203698 | JGI IMG/M metagenome (GOLD analysis project Ga0315285, IMG submission 203698) | Sediment microbial communities from Yellowstone Lake, YNP, Wyoming, USA - YL17G09_36 | ecosystem: Environmental > Aquatic > Freshwater > Lake > Sediment | place: USA: Wyoming | collected... | reverse complement strand
AAGATGCTCAGTCTCATTATGACTTGTCAAAAACTCCTTGTTAATCGCACCTTTATACGAATGTAGACCATCGGTCACAATGAACTTAGGTTTCCTTCCTCCTGCATTATGTTTTGCTTTCTGAAACACCATACGAGCATCACGAACCCGTCTTTCAGTAGACACTACACTTGCTAACTGGAAACGGGTGCGTTCATCCATTACATTCCATAGATATTCCCAAGAACCGCCTATATCTATCATCATCTCGTCAGTATGCCATACCTCTCCGATGTCTGGTTGAATGTTGTTAACGTATTGGTTCATTATCCCCACGTATTTCTCAATCCAATTGTACACCGATTTATAGGAGATATTGAGGTCGTAGAATTCTTTAAGATGATGTGAGATTTTCCGAAGTGATACCCCTTTGAAATATAAATCCAACGTAAGAGCAATTATCTTTGGGCTATACTTCATATTCTCGAAATCAACATTATACACGAACTTGCGGTTACAATCCTTACACATGTAGTTTTGTTTCCCGTTTTTCTTCCCGTATCTCATAATATTCGATGAACGACAAAACTTACACTCTGAAACATCAACATTTTTAATGCTGATTCTTTGTTTTACTTTCAGATGTAATTGCTCAAATTTATCCTTAAAATTTTTCCAGATTTTAACCGCATTGATATGTTTACAAGGAATACCACGTAACTCGAAGTCTGGACAGGTACACGTCCAACGGATATGTGGAACATATGAATAATGAACCGTATACGTACCGTTCCCTGTCTGAGAAGGGACAATCCATGTTTTAGGGTTTATTTCCTTTGGCTCAAAACCATCTTCAAGGTATATCATTCCTCGTGCTTTTCGAGCATTTACCATGTTTTTAATATCTATCTTTTCTGCCATGTGTTGTTCACCAATATTATATCTGTTGTTCATAGGATATAAAGGTCTTACGGGGGTCATTGAAAGTATTAAAGAAAACCTTATAAATGCCTTAATATTATCTTATTATGGCTTATGAGAACGCTTGAGATTGACGATATCCAGGAAGTCCTCGAAAAAACAGTAACCAAAGATGGGAAGGTCGGAGGGCTTCTAAAATATGCTGGAAAGGATATTTTGATAGTGATTACGAAAGAAGAAAAGAAACGATGAAAAAGTCAATAAATAATTATAGACATTATACGTTTTAAAAAAAATGAAATTATGGAGAACGTCCAGTTTAATGAATCGACATTGTCTTACACCAAAAGATTTTGTCGAACTGGACATTTTCTCATTAACTTCTCCCAATAGTATGAAAAGTAATTATAAGATACTTCTGAACAAAAAAGACCCTTTTGACAGAGAGACACTAAAACCACTAAGACTGGCAAAAGAGAGGAAACTAAAAGTTGGTATTGCAGAACTAGGTAAATTTATAAAGTAAGTAACTAGACGAAAAAAAGAAAGTTATGTTCAAGAGTTTCTTTTGAAGGGGGGCTACCCCCCTTTAGTTAAATATTTAGGGACCAATGAGTTACTCTTTTACAATGAAAACAATCGATGAAACTATGGAGAATTATCTTATTGGAACAATACCTGGAGCATATAAAACCAAAAGACACTGGATAAAAAAAGGATTTGATAAGAGTTCTGCCATTGAGAAGGCAACGAGCTATGCATTTGGTCAAATTGAAGCTGGTATCGGAAGAATTTTTGATTGGAACGATGTAGAAGAAATGTTTCGAGAAATCGGTGTAATTGCCAATGCTTTTGCTGATTCGTCTAAGCAGGCACATGAGAATTTAATGCAGAATCATCTTAATAACACAAAGTAGTTTTTCGTCTATAGATTTCAAAAAGTATCAATTCTCAAAACTTCTTTTGCTATCTCACTATATTTTTTCTCCCTTGCTTTAATTTCTTTTTCCCCCCAATCGGTAATCGATTTTAAATCTTCATTGATAGGCATTTTAGAATCTTTATAATGTTCATCTCTTTTTTTTGTGAAAAATTTGTTTCTTGCTTCATTGTTCATTTTTACATCCATTGCTGTTAAGTTGCCCATCCTATATGTTAATTCTTCGATATCTTCATCTGTAATCCCTTTTTTTCTAAGATACGTGAGCCATTCTTTATTTGGATGTTGTGGTAGTATATGCTCTACACTTAAATCAGAGCGTTGTGGTTTCTCATACTTTGTTAAATGTTCATTAATTTTTATCCAAAGAGTGAGAGCGATTTTATTTTTCCATATTGTCTTGCCGATAAAATTTTTAACAAATTCCTTATCATCAGGATAATATTTTTGTAATATTGTAAATGCACTTTTTACATCTTTTATCTCTTCATTCCTTATTTTTCTTGCAATGTGACTATATTCTTTTTCTAATATATTCGGAGGTAAATTACAAATTATGTTATATCTAATACTAAAAGTAATAACATCTCTCAACAATTCTCTAAAATTCTCCTCATTAAATTTTTTCCATCCCATGACCAATACTGGTAACGGCTGCTCCACATCTAAAGAATTAAATTCCTGAATTAATTCTTTTGTTTTAATTTTATCATCCCAAAATCCGTCATTTGGATTTTTCAAAGCAGAATAGATTTTTGATTCTTCTCCCAATTCCTTAACCAATGTCAGAGGTTCTTTCTTTTCGTCTTCTATATATTTTTTAAGTTCCCTAAATAATCTTCTCTCTGTAATAACTCCTTTCTTTGAATGCCAATAATGTTTCAAGAATGTTCTTACTTCATTATCCAATGAATCCGCAATTTCTTTCCAAAGAATTATTATTTTTTCCTTATCATCTTTATTTGTAGTTTTCCGCATCAAATAATTTTTAAATAAATCAGCTACAGACAATTCGAGTCTTTTTTGGTTTATTGCTTCATAAACCATATACGCTTCTTCTTCATCTCTGACCTCGACTATTACAATAAGAAAATGGTCTCTTAAATGCACTGAAATATCAGTAAGAAAATTCTTTTTTTCATCATCTAAAGTAATTTTCCTATTTTCAAATTCTTTTTTAATTTCTTCTTGTAAAAACATATAACATTTTTTAATATTGTCATTGGTTTTACTTAATCTCCTTCCTGTCAAACTCTCATATGTTGCGAAGTCTCTTCTATTTTTGTCATTTGGAAGTAACTGAATACAATCATGGAAAAAATCTTTATTCCTTAAGTTTAATGTTAAATTTAATACATATCTTTCTTTTTCAGTTATATGACTAATATAACTATTTTGAATTGTTCTTGCTATCTCTTCTTCTTTCAATTCCCATAACATATCTCTTATGACTGCCCATAGGATAGTCACAGTTGCTAATCTTTGTTGCCCATCATAAACGGTAACATCATTATTATCCTCATTATATTCAAAAATTGTAGAACCAAAAAAATATGCTTTGTCTTTACTGAAATAGGAGTTTAATAAATCTTCCCAAAAATATTCAAATAAAGATTTATCCCATTCAAAATCTCTCTGGTTGGGGGGAACTTTGTAAGTATTTCCTCCCTTGAATACTTTTCCTAAATTCTCCTTATGACTGTCAAAACTCTCTCTCCCCATGATAGAATAGTAACCAATATTCATTTAAAAAACCTCTCACTAAAATTATTTTTTAGTCTCCCCTTGTTTGGCAGAAACTTTGACATTGTCAAAAGTCTCCTACTGCGTAGTTTGGTGAACAACGCCAAGGGGAGACCGTTTATATCAATACAATATGTTTTTTTAACTGTTTGCCAACCTAAATTTCCCAACCTAATTTTCCCAACCCCCTTTTACACAGAACCTTGCGCAGGCAGACAGGAGTTCCAAGAGTGACTACCAGGGAACGAAAAAACGAATAATATGAGATCGTGTTCTCTTTTTTTCTTTTAGTAAACTCTAATATTAAATGTAATAAGACTCATAACGTATATAATTAGCTATGCTATATTCTTTTTTTGAAGGTGGTGTGGTATGATAACCATTATAGAGGAATTCGGTCAAAACGCAGGAAAGGTATGGCAAGCATTAAATGAAAATGGACCACTATCGGAGATAAAATTAATCAATAATACGTTTTTGAATGAACATCAATTAAATGCTGCGGTTGGTTGGCTTGCTCGGGAGAATAAGATATGTCGTAATGGTACTGTCTATAAGATCGGTGGTACGAATCTTGAGGGGAAAATTGGTTTTGATGCAGGAAAGATATGGACCGTTTTATCACAACAACAAACTGATGTCGATATTTCGTCTCTTGCACGATTAACAAGAATTGACGTGAAAGATGTCTATGCTGCGATTGGATGGCTTGCGAGAGAAAATAAAATTGATGCAAAGAATGTGATGAAACAGAAAAACCCGCAGTTGAAAGTTAGTTTGAAACAGTAAATCCTTTCTTCACTTCACCAAAAAAGTATTCTATTTTCTCATGATACTGCTAGAGACTAAAAAGTCGCAGTCACAGATTTTACATTTGCATTCATGGACAGTATGTTTTCCAGCTGTGATTTCTCCGCGGAGTGTCATGATATTCTGGCTTCCGCATTTCGGGCAAGTGAGTTCTTTGAGTCCAAGTATTTCTCGGTGTCCTTGTTCGATCATATTTTAGTTGATAACAAGCTCTACTTTATTAAATTATATTTTCTTGATAAAACTTGTTTTACTTTGTTTATGTTTGATTGTTTGTATTTTTGGCTAACATTGGAGTAATGTTGGTATATTACCAATAATTATAAATAGGGGGTCATATATAATATTATTGCTGATACGTCGCTCGTTATCATAGTTCACAGCAACGATTCAGGAAAATAAACATGAAATGGAGACGATGAAAGATGAAAGAACATACACAAAAGAAAATGAAGGCACTTATCGCAGTTCTTATTCTCATTATGGTCGGAATTGTCAGCCTGTCTGGTTGTACAAATCAACAAAAAAATGTAATAAAAATATCTGGTGCAAACGCGCTTCAACCTATGATGGAGGTGTGGGCTAAAGAATATCAAAAACTTCACCCAGATATACGAATTGATGTCTCTGGCGGAGGGGCAGGAAAGGGGATGACAGAGGCTCTCGCCGGTGTTGTCGATATCGGAATGTACTCAAAGGATGTCTCAAATAATGATATCACAAATGGTGTATTCTGGGTTTCAGTTGCCTCAGATGCAGTCATTGCGACGATGAACGCTCAGAACCCTGTGAAAGACATGATTCTTGCTCAAGGAGTTACCAAAGCCCAACTGAAAGACATTTTTGTTAATGTATACGAAAATAGAGCCATAAAAACCTGGGGAGAGCTTGTTGGAGATCCAAATGCAAGTACGCAACGTATCTGGGTCTTTACCCGTCAAGATGCTTGTGGTGCTGCAGAAATGTGGGCGAAATATTTAGGGAAATATTTACAAGATAATATAACTGCTACGGCAGATGCTGCTCAAATAGAAGATGCGGGTGTTCGTACTGCTGTCCAAGGAAATGTCAACTCTATTGGATATAACAATATCAACACCGTCTATGACATGAACACAAAATTACCATATGCAGGGATACTTCCGGTTCCTCTGGATCTTAACGAGAATGGAGTGCTTGATGCAAATGAAAGTTTTTATGGGAACAGCACAGAAATTGTAAATGCAATTAGAAATCATATCTATCCCTGGCCACCAGCACGAAACCTCCATTTGGTAACAAAACATAATTTCACGGGAGCAACAAAAGATTTTGTCGATTGGATTTTGACCGATGGACAACAATATGTGGAGACCAGCGGATATCTCAAGTTACCCCAAGAGACTCTTGAACTGCAAATACAATATTTAAATTCAGGAACTCGACCAGAAATTCAATAGGTATGTATGGATAGAAGAAAGCTACGAGATTTCCTCGGCACAAAACTTATGCTCGTGGTTACCGTAGCGGTCTCTCTCCTTTTTTTCTCCATTTTTTTCCTTCTTTTATTTAAATCTCTCTTTATTTTTGAACAACACTCTCTTGCTGAAATATTATTTTCATCGTCATGGAACCCGGGTTTTAATCAATTTGGTTTATACCCTATCATCGTAGGAACTGTTCTCGTTACTGGGATCGCATTGATCATTGCAGTTCCAATTTCTATTCTCAGTGCGGTGTACATTGCAGAATATGCTCCTAAAAAAATACGAAAAATAGTAAGACCGTTTATTGATGTTCTTGCTGGCGTTCCTTCTGTGGTATACGGATTATGTGCTTTGCTTTTTTTAGTACCTCTCGTCAAAGATGTCATCGCACCGTGGTTTGGAATAGAAACAACGGGTTATTGTATCTTGACTGCGTCTATCACCTTAGCAATTATGGTATTTCCAATAATTATTTCCTTATGTGTCGAATCATTTCACGCGATACCACTTTCTCTCCGGGAAGCCTCTCTCTCCGTTGGAGCAACAAAATGGGAGACGGTAAAAAAAGTGATTTTTCGTGCCTCTGCTCCAAGTATTATCTCAGCAGTTTTCCTCGGGTTTGGCAGGGCATTTGGCGAAACCATAGCTGTCAATATGGTCGTTGGAGGAATCACTCGTACACCCTCAACACTTTTTTCCCCAGGACAAACACTTGCGTCGTTGATTGTATCTGCGTACAGTGATATGATGTCCTCCCCCTTGTATGAATCAGCGTTGATGATGGTAGCATTAATTCTCTTTATCGTTGTGTTACTCTTCAATATCTTCGGTATCTTTATATTGAGACGAGCGAAAAAGAGGTGGAACTTTTGAATAAACGAACGCTTGAAGAAAACATCTTTAAGATATTAATGATGATTTCTATTTCTATTGTTGTGGGGAGTTTAATTATCATTGTTGCTTTGGTCATTATAAACGGTGGTCCTGCTTTAACACTTGAATTACTTACACAGACATCCAGCGGTGAGTTTTATTTAGGAGCTGGTGGAGGCGGCATACTGAATGCTATTCTTGGGTCACTTCTTCTCGCATTACCTGCCACGGGTCTTGCCTGTATTATAGGGATTGCAATTGCCTTGTATCTTCAAAAAGATTTTACTCACCCGTGGGTTGCTGGGTTCGTACGGTTCTCCTTGGACATCCTTTGGGGTATCCCTTCGATTATCTATGGTGTGTTTTGTTTTCTAATAATGATTTATCTTGGTATGAGCGCTTCTGTATTGGTTGGAATTATCGCGTTAACCCTTCTTGAGATCCCCATTATTACTCGATATATGGACGAATCGATCAAGCTTGTACCAATTGGGTTAAAAGAAGGAGCCTATTCGCTTGGTTCAACAAAATTTGAAACCGCAGTAAAAGTCGTTCCACGACAAGCACTTCCCGGGATTCTTGCTGGAATCCTCTTAGGGTTAGGGCGAGGAATTGGTGATGCTGCCTCCATTCTCTTTACCGCTGGTTTTACAAATCGCATACCAAGCTCCTTGTTCGACTCGACTGCTGCACTTCCTACGATGATATTTCAACTTTCTACCTCGTCGCTCCCTATCGTTCGGCAAAAAGCAAGTGCGACCGCCTTAGTCTTGCTTCTTATTGTTTTTACAATTAGCATTCTTTCAAGGACCCTTTCAAAACGTTATATGAAATATGTGATAAAATAAGAAAAGAGGAACAGAGGTTATGTCAACAGAATGTCGCATACAAATAGAAACGAAGAACCTCAATGTGAGTTTTCATGGTCATCACGTTCTTCGAAACATTGACATTAAAATTCCAGCAAAAAAATTAACAGCGATCATTGGTCCATCAGGGTGCGGAAAGACAACATTATTAAAATCTTTTAATCGATTGCTCGAAATACAAGATGATGTGAAAATTTCTGGTCAAATTTTAGTCGATGGTAAAAACATTCTTGCACCAAGACTTGACGTTCCGGATATTCGGAAAAAAATGGGTTTGCTCTCCCAAAAACCATACCCCTTACCAATGTCAATTCACGATAACGTTGCATATGGATTACGGATTCATAGCAACAAAAACAAAGGTGAGATTGAAAGTACTGTTGAACATTGTTTACAGGAAGTTGGTCTGTGGAACGAAGTCAAAGGTCGACTCCACGATCCTGCGTCACGACTATCCGTAGGACAGCAACAACGTCTCTGTTTAGCTCGAGCCATTGCTGTAGAACCCGAGGTCGTGCTCTGCGATGAGCCAACATCTGCCTTAGACCCCCTCGCTGCCCAACAAATCGAAAAACTTCTGTTAAAATTAAAAAAAGACTATACTGTCGTATTGGTAACTCATACTCTCCGTCAAGCGAAAAGAGTAGCTGATCATGTCATCTTCCTGTATTTTGGAATGGTCATTGAACAAGGACCAGCTGATGAATTTTTCAATAATCCAAAGAACCCTGAGACCAAAGCATATCTCAGCGGAGAGATCAGCTAAGAGCTGATAGTATAAATAAAAAAAAGGAGTGATATCAATGAAAATCGAACTCGATCAGGTGAAATGCATTAAAGAGACCGCAATCACAATCCGTGGCTCACGCAGACGAATTACAGTACCTTCTGAAGTTGTGGAACTTCTGAAGTTAAAAGATGGCGATAAGATTAAATGGATTGTCTTGAATGATCGGACGATTTCCCTTTCGAAAGTAAAATAAAAAAAAAGAATGTCGCTTCTCTGTTTTTAGACCGCGTCGACTTCTTTTCCGTATGCTTGTTTTGGGGTGATGCTTCCAGAAATTCCTGATGCAATACCTATTTTGATAATTTCACCAGGAATGCACACGATTAGACCAGAATAAAGCCAAAATCCGATATCAACAGGGCCAGCGACAGAAAGACACATGTAGTAATACAGCAACCCTAGACCAAAAACGATCACAAAGTTAGCAAATAACATCAGCGCAAACATTGTGAGATATTTTCGTGATTTGACATAGGTATCAATGAAGTAGCCAAGGAAAAACGCAGCGATGATAAAACCAATGAGATATCCACCCGTCGAACCCATAAAGTAAGCAAACCCTCCATGCAATCCCGCAAACCAGGGAATCCCAACAAGACCAACACCGACATAGATCGTCTGGCTGATACCACCCCACCATTTCCCAAGAATGACCGCACTTAGTAGGACTGCAAACGTCTGGCCTGTAAGTGGAATCTGAGATCCTGGAAGATAGAATCGTACCTGTGCTAAAATACCGGTGATACAAGCAAAACTAATTGCTAGAATCACTTTATGATAGAATTCTAACTGATATCGCCATTTGAAAAAGTTGTATCGTGCGTGTTTGTATCTGTTGACATACATGGTTATTTCCATGGGGTTTTAACCTCCTTGAACAACAAAATTCATGACGTGTAACAGATACTGCTAAAAGAAGTTTTTGCCTCCTTTTCTATTTCATCTGACAGATATCTCGTCATAAACGTTATAAATAGTAACTATATTATAATTTCAACTAGTAAATGAAAAACAAGGAGGCAATAGATGAAGAAAATAGTTCTTTTCGCTCTCATTATATGTATTGTGTTAGGCAGTATCTCATCAACAACAGCAGCTCCACTCCAAAAGAATAGAAAAATCCAGGAGCTTATCCCACAAGCAACCGCAACAATGGATAATGAAACCCCACCAGACTGGGCAACCGGGAATTTTTCAGGGGTCTGGGGAGTCACCGCCCTTGGTGTTCCGCTTGCACCCTCAGGATGGATAACCGGATATTACCAAAAAATAGGTTTCGGGCATCTTGAAGCCGTCTATGCTGTGTTTAATCAAACCAACGCGACGTCATTTCTTAGAGGAATTATGCTATGGATATTCTTTTTCGGAGGCGCAGGAAGCCTAGCGACAGGGAATGCAACCTGGGTATCTGGTATCGGTGTCGCGAACCAAACCCATTTCTACTGGAGAATCAACGCAATTATTGGCCCAAGTTTTTACATCCATTGTCAATACACCAAATTCGAGAACATAACAAAGGCACACTAAACCCCTTTTCTCTTTTATTTTTTTTAAAGACAGAAACAATAATTAAGTGCTCCTGATATTCAACTCCTTATGTTTCAGGTACCACGAGGAACCAGAGATTTTACTCCAGAGGAAATGGAGAAACGTCGCTATATCGAACAGAACATGGCTGCGACGTTTACCTCATTTGGGTACGGGGAAATCCAGACACCGACCTTTGAGAACTTAGAACTTTTCACCGCGAAATCTGGTGAATCTA
>Ga0315285_10009115_pt1 | contig 10158 bp, 8 predicted proteins | sample YL17G09_36_MG_FD_203698 | JGI IMG/M metagenome (GOLD analysis project Ga0315285, IMG submission 203698) | Sediment microbial communities from Yellowstone Lake, YNP, Wyoming, USA - YL17G09_36 | ecosystem: Environmental > Aquatic > Freshwater > Lake > Sediment | place: USA: Wyoming | collected... | reverse complement strand
AGGCGGGCGGCCAGGCGCTCTTCGTCAAGACCGACGTGGCCAGCGAGGCCGACGTGGCCGGACTGGCACACCGGACACGAGGTGCGTTCGGCCCGGCCGACGTCCTGATCAACAACGCCATCCTGTCTCCGGTCGCGCCTGTGCTGGAGATGGACGTGGCGCTGTGGGACCGCGTCATGGCTGTCAACCTGCGCGGCACGTTCCTGACCTGCAAGGCGTTCCTGCCGGGGATGTTGGCCCGCAAGCGCGGCACGATCGTGAACATGGTCTCGACCGACGCCATGCCCTTCATTTCCGCCTACATCGCCTCCAAGCAGGGCATCGCCGGGTTCAGCCAGTCGCTGGCCGCGGAGGTGGGGCCGGAGGGGGTGCGCGTGATCGCCTTTGTGCCAGGCATGGTGGACACGCCGGGTCTGAGGGGTGCGGCCCAGGACCTGGCGCCGCGCCTGGGAATGAGCCGCGATGAGTTTCTAGGGATGGCCATGCCTGCCGGGCGCGCCGCCCTGGCCACGGCCTGTCTGGTCGTCGCGCTGGCCGACGAGTACCACGGCGAACAGGTGGACGGTTACACCGTGCTGGAACGCGCAGGATTCGCCGCCGCGCCAGGCGCTGAAGCCAAGGTCATTGCCCCGCTGGTCGAATCTGCCCCCTCGCCGGGGCCGCTCTCTGCCCCCTCGCTGGGGCCGGTCTCCGACCGTGCCCCCTGGCGTGACCGTGCCGCAGTACTCCAGCAGGCGGTGACGTTGAGCCAGCAGTTGCAGGAAGTCATCGCCGAGACCGCCGCCGAGTTCAACCGGCTGCCGGTCTTTGTGCGCCCGCTGGCACAGCGCGGCTTCAGGAGCAAGTCCGGACAGCGTACCCAGGACTGGACAGGTACGGTGGTGGAACTGGCCGGGCAGTTGGAGAAGATGCAGGCGGCAGACGCACCGGCCGGAGCGGCGTTCCGCGCCGCCTGTCCCCGTCTCAAGGCCCTGCTGGACGGGCTGCTGCGTTACTATCACGAGGCTCCGGCGGAGACGGCCCGCTTCACCCGGGACGCAGAGTTCATCGCCCACACGACGCAGGTCTTGGGCCGGCGTGAGGCGGTGGTGCGCTCTTTGATCGTGGCATTGGACACGCTCCAAACGTCATCCAACTCGCACGGCAGTGGATTTTAGTCCATCTCCCATATTCCTGTCACTCGATGTGAACAGAAACGTGCTACGATGGGGTCACGTTGGGGTGGGCGGGGGTAGTTGAGCACTCTTGTGTGCTGAGGAGGATCGTGATGCGTAAACCATTGTCTGTCGTTACGTGGATGTTGGTTTTGTCGGTGTTGGCGTGTAATGCCCCGCGCCCCCGCAGCATAGCGCCCTCTCCCACGGCTGTCCCTGCCGCGGGCGAGCCCGTGACGACCGAGACGCTGCCCGCAGAGCCGCCCACGGCGACGCCTGTCGCAGAAGTGTCACCCACGACGGCTCCCACAACTGAGCCGATCATCATGTGTACGCCTCCCCCCTGCCGCCAGGGCGAGATGTACTATTGCCCGGGGGACTGCCCCGGCGGGTGCGGTACCCAGTGCGCTACCCCCACGGCTGCACCTCTGGCTCTGCCGACTATCCTCTCCTTCACTGCCGACCGCACGACGATCACCGAGGGAGAAGGCGTTAACCTGACCTGGCAGGCCAGCGGTGGTATGGAAGTCTCCATCTGTTGGGTGACGCGCCAAGCGATTCTGACCTGTGTCCAGGACCCGCTCGACCCCGACGGAGGTACGGTGACAATCACGCCCAACGGGCCGGGCCGGCCAGGAAAGCCCGGCATTACCCTGACGGTCAGGAACAGCGCAGGGTCAGCAGAGGCCCACGTGGAGGTCTCCATCGCGTGCGCCGAAGATCCGCTGCCGGAGTTGGCCAACCAGCAAATGTATGGCAACTGCCCGTACGGAACGGTGGCTGGCAATGCCGCCTACCAGGCCTTCCAGGGCGGAACCATGATCTGGTTGGAAGGGAACCGCACGATCTATGTTCTCTACACCAACGGCCGGTACGAATCCTACCCCGACCACTTCCAGGAGGGGGACCCGGAAAGCGATCCTGCTATCGTCTCACCGTCCGGCCTCTACCAGCCCATGCGTGGCTTTGGACTCGTCTGGCGCACCAACCAGCAGGTGCGCGACGGCCTGGGCTGGGCGCTGGCCCCCGAAGCGGGGTTCCATGGCTGGGGCCAGAGCTACTCCGCGGTAGGCATGCACAACAGCGGCACGTTCATCCGCTCCATTGACGGCTCGATCTATCACCTGTCACACATGGGCACTGCTTGGAACCTCTTCACCCCATGATCGGAATCCCCAACTTGCTAGGGGCTTTTTGTCAGTAAGCAGGACAATCCATATCTTTTCTCAGGCCAACCGGGCCAGGCGACAGCGCCCTCGCTGACAGTGTGTGAGGGGCTTCGCTGATGGGCGAAGGTTGGCTTTTTTGCATCTATGGCCTGGGGATCCTGGGAGGAGAACATGATCGGTACACAACCTGCTACACGTGTCCGTCCTGCAGAATCGGACAGGACGTGGACAGGCATCTATCAGCGTGGACGCCAGGAGAGAACCGGTGTTTACGCACCCCCGTCAGCCCCACTAGCATCCCCTGCGCTTTATCATGCCATTGGGACGTCTCCAGTCGTATCTCTGATTGGTCAGACTCCGCTGGTTCGGTTGACTCGCGTGGCGGAAGGGCTGCCACCCACGACCGCCGTTGCTGTCAAGTTAGAGGGATTCAACCCCGGCGGATCGGTCAAGGACCGTGCTGCGCTCTCTATTGTCCGGGAAGCGCTGCGAACGGGTGCGCTGGCCCCCGGCCAAGTTCTACTCGACGCCACTTCCGGCAACACGGGCATCGCCTACGCAATGCTCGGCGCAGCGCTGGGCTTTCCCGTCCAACTGGTGCTGCCTGCGGACGCAAGCCCCGAACGGGTGCAGATCCTGCGCGCCTACGGGGCACACCTGATCCTCTCCGATCCCGCCGCTGGTACCGAGGGGGCACGCCAGGTGGCCCGTGAACTGGCGGCTGCCGAACCTGACCGGGTTTTCTACGCCGACCAGTACAACAACCCGGCCAACCCGCTGGCCCACTATACGACGACCGGTCCCGAAATCTGGCAGCAGACGGAGGGACAGGTCACCCACTTTATCGCTGGCCTGGGTACAGGTGGGACCATGATGGGGGTGGGGCGCTACCTGAGAGAGCGGAACCCGGCGGTGCGGCTGGTCGGCGTGCAGCCTGATGGCCCGCGGCATGGCATCGAGGGGCTGAAGCACCTGGCGACGGCCGACGTTCCGGGCATCTACGACGCCGGACTTGTGGACCAGGTGACCGTGGTGCACACGGAGGAAGCGCGGGCGATGGCTCGCCGGCTGGCCCGCCAGGAGGGGCTGTTCGTGGGCATCTCGGCGGGGGCGGCGGTCGTTGCCGCACTGCAGGTGGCCCGGGAACCGGACACTGGCCTCGTCGTCGCGCTATCGCCTGATGGCGGGTTCAAGTACGTAAGTGCTCCATTCTGGAGGGAGTAGCTCCCGCTGTTGTGTCTTGATCCGCCAGAATGTCACTTTGTCTTTACAGCATTTCGATGGCGGCCGAATAACTCCAAGGCTATTCTATCGTTGCGACAAGATTTCCGGCCACATGACTTGACATTTGGCCCTGTTCATCATACACTACCCTATCTGCTAGTTTTAGCATGGTCGGTACACAATGGCGTCGGGCGTGAGAATCTCAGCCAGGAAGAAACTCAAAGTGTAGGCTAGTACCCGCGTGGCTGCTCGCACGATCATACCGGAGAAACTGCGTGATCCTAGCTTGTCGAGGTGGAACGTAGTCGTCAATACGCTGAAAGCCGTTTCAATGCGATGTCGGATGTTGCCCAAGATCAGCTGTACTCCTGTGGGCCATTGCTCCTTCTGATTGACTTTGCGCAAGGCCAGGATGAGATGTTCACCATCCTCCCAAACTTGGCTGTCCATATCGGGTGAGATGTAAGCTTTATCGCCAATGGCGGCCAGGTTTCGTTGACCCTCCAGCAAGGCAGGCACAGGGCGTAGATCGTGATAAGAACCGGGAGCTAGGCACCAACTGTCTATCATTTGATCCAGGTAAACCGTGGCGTGGCAACGAGGGCCAAAGAACTTGGTTTTCTTGCTGGTGCACACACCAAAGTATTCGTCACGTTGTTCTAGCGGGATGCTTTGGCACCGGGAACCACGGGAGTACGTGCAAATCGGGATAGGTGCACTATCGATGATGCGCAGGAAAGCTACATCTGAATCCTGAGGGTGTGCCTCCCGCCAGGCATCACGGAAGTGACAACGGAGCGCTTCCATAGCTGCCCACAGGTCACGGCGACGACGATTGAAGCGGGAACCATCCAACAAGGTAGGAAAGAGCGTCGGGTGGTATTGTCGGAGAAAGGCCAGGCCCTTCTCTTCATCGCCATCAAATACCGAATCGATGAACATGGCAATTGTGACCACTTCGCTGTCGCTCATCTCTGGAGCAGGTCCTCGTTGGCGGCTAGGCAACACGTCCTTGGGCAACGTCGGCCAGGCATCATCAACCAGAACATAGGTAACGGTGAAAATGTCTTCCCAAGCACTTTCCGTGATATAATCGGTTAGCCCTTCCATCGTATCCCTCCTGGTGAATTGGTTTTGGAGGAGTATACCAGAAGGGCCGATTTTTCAAATCATTGCTGTGTCGAAACTAGCAGATAGGGTACACTATGTTTTGGACAAGCTCTATGGAGAAACAGAACAGGCAGCCGGAATAGACGCACAATTTGACCAGGGGGAGCATCTATGACAGACTTCTGGTTCGACGTGATCTGGACCATCGTGGTAACAACTGCAACGATACTGGCAGATTGGATCGCATACCGACTAATTACTGCTACGAGGGCGGTAGCAGCCATAGAGCGTGCTGTAGATCAGACAGCAACTGACCAAGACAAGGTACTAGAGATCACAGAACACGTCCACAAACTCCGGGCTAAGCAGTCTAGTGCCTTAACTTGGGGGGCCGACTTGGCTGCTGTTGCGATTTCCCTGGATCTCACGGCTTTGGGTATCTGGATCGGGGATCCTGGACTCTTCCCTTTCTTCTCGCGATGGAATAGGCCGAATGTATCAAGAGAAATCCAGATTTGGCTGGTATTGCTCTTTGTCCACTTAGTGTTATTGATGGTCTCGATCCTTTTCAAGCACCTGCACGGGGAGAAAATTGAGTCCATACAGCCGAGTAAGTTGGTGGGAATACTCCACAGGGAATGGTTTGGACAGAGTGGTTGGATGATCACATGTAATTCGTTAGGGTTTGTTGTACTACTTTCAAGCTTGTTGGTTCTGACAAATGCTATCTACTAGGAGCGGAACATGCCAGATGTAAGCAATCCTTGGCTTGTAGAGATCATCGCTGGTGCAGTGGCTGGGGTCCTGGTCAGCTTGATAGTATCGGTAATCCAGAGATGGCGGGCTCTTCGAGTATCAAAGAGCAAGATTCGGGTGGGTGCTGATGCAGTAGAGATAGACATGGGGAATGTAGAGGGAAGCTTGCAGAAATTAGAGAGTAAGATAGGAATCCTGCAGGAGCGACCTCGTGTTTTCATATCACATGCTTCTTCTGATGCAGAATTCGCTCAGCGCTTGGCGAAAGACCTTGAGTTGCAAGCGATCGAGGTATGGTGTCCCAAAAAGCAGATAAATGCTGGCGATTTGATTGGCGAAAAGATTCGCCAGGGGATTGAGGAAAGCCAGTGGTTTCTGGTCATAATCTCTCCAAGGACACTTGAGTCTGACTGGGTCAGCAAAGAGCTTGTACTTGCCTTACGGTCTGAAAAGTCTCGCGGCCGAACTTTTGTCGTTCCCATTCTCTACAAGGGAGATGAAGTACCTCCTGAACTGGTTGACAGAGAGTACATAGATTTTAGAGCCAATTATCAAGCATCTCTGCGAAGCTTGGCAGAAGTATTGATAGCAAGTATGAAACGCGCTGCACAAGAGGTGGTGTCATCGCCATTAGACGACGTTCTAGTAGCACTGGACCGTGGCGAAATTGATCAGAGTATGGTCGAGGAGATGCAACAAGCTTGTTCACTTGCCAAATGGTTGCAGGGCGACACTACTGGCTGGTACGAATTGTGGGAGGAAGTTCGTTTTGGCGATGGTTTGCGTCCGGCTGTACACTCTGCTTTAGAGGCAGAGTTGGGACGGATACAGCAAGGGATACTTAGACCTGAAATGCCACCAGGGTATGAGGAGCGGTTAAGGTCTCTACTCTCTCCTTAATCGGTGGAATGATAGCCATGCCTTTCAAGTACTACGTTCTTCCTGAAGAACGCAAGCAAATACAAGTGGAAGCGGTCAAACAGGCCGTCATCAGCATCCAGGGGCCAGTTGGCTTCTACGAATGTTGGCCTGGCGAGGAGCCACTCCTGACATTTACTAAGGAGTCGTTGGCGGTCTGGCGGCCTTTCTGTAAACTGGTTTGGGAAGATGAGACGCGAAAGGAACAGTGTCGCCAGGATAATGAAAGAAGAGCTGCTGCTTGCACTGAGCAGCAGATCAGCATCTGCTGGCTCGGTGTTCACAATGCGGTCTGTCCCGTAAAGGATGAGCAAAGAGGTGGCGTGACACTGATAGGCGGCGAGTTCCAGGTACGTGAGAGAAAGACCGAGGCAGGAGAACGCTTGGAGCGATTTCTAAACGACATTCCACCTGAGCAACGGGAGACGTTCCGCGAGGCGTGGCGGCAGATACCTGAGATCAGCGAAGCAGAAGTTCTTGGCTACATCATGCGCGAGCTCGAACTGGCCGGGCATGCCTACCTTCATGCGCTCAAGCAGCGTAGCGATTTCCGTTACGCGGCGGATCTGGCAACTCACGATGTGGCCATCGCCTTGCAGGCTTTGATAGGCGAGATTGAGATGCTCAAGATCGAATTAAAAGACGCTTTTGACATTGGGTGGAGATGGGAGGGACGGTTTGAGGCACTCATCCAGATGTGTCAGGGGCACTATACGTATCTTGAGACAAAACTCGACCTGGGTAAGTCTAAATACACCTACGAGTCAATGGGTAGGTTGGTGTACGAGTGTGTTGACTCGTATCGGCCCAAAGCGGGGGCCCGGGGAATTGAATTTCGGGTTGATTTGGAGCAAGAAGTGGATGAGGAAGGAAAACGCAAAGTACTGGCTGTCCGCGTGGACCGGGTTGCGCTCAGACAGGCGCTACTGACTGTCCTCGATAACGCCGTAAAATATTCCTTTAACGGCACGGCCGACCATCCTCGCTGGATAGAGGTTATCGGACGACTCGAGACAGTACAGGGAGTACTGGGGTATAGCATTACTGTCAGCAACCTGGGTGTTGGAATTGAGGAAGATGAAAGGGATTTGATCTTTGAGCCCGGTTATCAAGGAAGACGCAGGCTAGACGAGGAGCGCTCCGGTTACGGCATTGGCCTGACGTTTGTCAAGGAGTGCATAGAAAGACATGGAGGCAATGTCGCAATCCGAAGCCAGCCACAGCAACGAACAGGTTGGCTGACCACCCTTTACATTTGGTTGCCCCTTCAGGGTCCCATAGTCCAGCACTCAAGGGAGGTATAGTATGGCTCGCATCGCCTGGATCGAGGATGATTACAAGAGTATTAGTTCCCTGGTGAGACTGTTGGAAAAGGATGGGCACACGATCCTGCCTTACAGTTCATGGCAGGAGGTGAAAGAACATATCGAAACAATTTGTGCGTGCGATGCCATCATCTTGGACATTATCCTGCCTCCCATTGAAGATGACCCTTATTTAGGCTTGTCTATCCTCGCCTTACTGCGCCATGAACATGGATATGAAGCACCAGTTGTGATTTGCTCTCGCGTCCAAAATCCGGTCGTGCTTCATGAGCTGCAAGAGTTAGGTGTCACGGAGATCCTCCGCAAGCCTACCCGGCCATCGGTGCTATACGAAGTTGTGACGAAGGCACTCGCGGAAAGCACACGAGAAACCCCGCAGTGACACTTTGCGCGAGCGCGCTACTAAAGGGGTAGCAGGCTCTCTACCATGTGGTGCAGCCGTTCTTCGTCAGTGACTGTCGCCTCCCACTCCCAGTAGTCGCGCTCCACCTCGTAGGAATGACTGTTCTCAATACGCCCTTCCGTCCAGGCCTGCTTGAAAGCTTGAAATTCCATTCCATAGCGATGTTCGAATGCTTCCCGGCGTTCACCGGCTTCCTTGAGCTTCAAGCGGATCCAGTCCTTGACAGCAAGCGGCAGGGCCACTTCCAACCTGGACTCTTGGGTCAGGTCACTCAGTATCTGGTAGACTGGCTTGGAAATCACGTCTGTATACATCTCGCCCTTCCCATTCCCTGTGTTCGAGGAGATTATAGCATATAACGCCAGATTAAACCAAAAACCGAAGGGGACTCTTCGTTGCCCTCCTGGAGGTTTTGACTTCTGTGTAAAGTTGTCTATACTATAGCCGTGCCGCTGTGCTATCACGATAGCGGCAAAGCAGGCTGCAAGTTGCTGTACCATCCAGCCTGCCAGGCCAGGAAGCGACGGAGGAGGAGCGATATACAGCGATGGTCATCCAGGATGCCGTCACCATCTCCGAGGAAGTCCAGAGCGGCGCTGTTTTCGGCAGCGTCAGGCTCTACCACGTAGACGATCCCACCAAGCCCGAAAGTTCCGCACGCCGCATGTTGGCGCTCACCTATCCCACCCAGGCGCTGAGACAGGCGTTCAGCGCCGTCGCCCAGCGTCTGTCTGGCGAACGCGCGCAAGGGACGTTCATCTTCGCCGGCGACTATGGCACCGGCAAGTCCCACACGTTGCTGGCGTTGTACCACGTCCTCCACTCGCCCACGGAGGGCCAGGAGTGGCTCGACCGCTGGGACATTCGCCTGTCCCTCCCCCAGCACGTGGACGTGGTCACCAGCCACCTGCTCGACGAGGACCCGGAGAACGTCTGGGAACCGCTGTTCATCAAGTGCGGCCGGGCGGACGTGCTGAGCCAGGTCCTCGATCACCCGAGCGGCGCGCAGGTACGGGCGCTCCTGAGCGAGTCACCGCTCGTCTTCGTGCTCGACGAACTGGAGGCCTGGTACGGCTCCATCGAGGACAAGGCGCGCCGCGAGCGGAACCTGAATTTCTTGCAGGTGCTCACGGAGGCGACCGAAGACACCGGGGTGAAGGTGCTCCTCCTGGCGTCGCTGTATGGCCGGGATGCCGAGTTGCTGGGGCGGTTGGGACGCGGGAACATCTTCCTCAAAGACCTGGGCACGGGCGAGGACAAGGCCCAGGTGGTGCGCTTTCGCCTGTTCGAGGAGATTGACGAGGAAGCGGCCCGGAGCACGGTGGACGATTACGCCGGCCTGTACGACCAACACCGGCCACAGGTGGGCCTGGCCGAAGCCTCGCTGGACACCTACCGGGAACGCATGTTGGCCTACTACCCGCTCCATCCCGAACTGGTGGACGTGCTCTTCCAGACCTATGGCGCGTCGAAAGAGTACCAGAACACGCGCGGCATCCTATTCCTGCTGTCCGGCGTGTTGCGCCGCTTCGCCGCCGAGCGCGACCTGTTGCTGCCCGCCGACGTGGACCCGGACGTCGGCGAGGTCAGCGACGACCTGTTCCAGCTCAACCCCCGGCTCCTGGCGCGGGCGCAGGAAGACATCGCCCGCACACGCGACGAGCCGCTGGGCCGGGACATCCTGGCCACGATCCTGCTGCGCTCCTTCGTGCCGGAGATGGCCGGTGCAGAGGCGACGCAGGTCGCGCTGGGCTGCCTGCGCCCCGGCATCAACCCCAACGAGGTCGCGCGCGTGCTGGACGAACTCGAGGATACGGCCTGGTACCTGTGGCGCAGCGACGGGCGGTACGTCATCCGCAGCGAGGAAAACCTGCCGGTCAGCATCAACGCCCGCGCCGCCCGCAAGTTGCGGCAGGACGGCCCGCAGGCAGCGCGCTTCCGGCTGGCCGAACTGCTTGGCCGGATCGCGGGTGGCCCCAACACGTTCGTCTACCCCGTCGAGGCGGTGCCCAACCAGCAGGCCATGCGGCTGGTCGTCTCGACCTGCTACCTGGACGACGACGCGCTGCGCGAGTTCTACCACGGGCGCGAGTGGCGCA
>Ga0315285_10009114_pt1 | contig 10159 bp, 6 predicted proteins | sample YL17G09_36_MG_FD_203698 | JGI IMG/M metagenome (GOLD analysis project Ga0315285, IMG submission 203698) | Sediment microbial communities from Yellowstone Lake, YNP, Wyoming, USA - YL17G09_36 | ecosystem: Environmental > Aquatic > Freshwater > Lake > Sediment | place: USA: Wyoming | collected... | reverse complement strand
CCGAAGAGGAGCGCGATGACGAAGCCGCCGACCGTCGCGTAGGCGAGCCGGCGGGCATTGAGCTGGGCGGCATCGGCGACCTTGAACCCTTCGAGGGCGTTGCCGGTGACGACCTCGAACGATTGCCCAAAGCCGGGGAAGAAGGCCCAGCGGGTCGAGATCAACGCGACTAGCTCCCGGGGACGGAAGATGCTGGCGCCGAAGGGGACGACGATGGCGTCCTGGATCTCCTGGGGGAAGGGGAGGAAGCCGAGCCCGGTCTCGGCGCGCAGGCGCGCCCAGAGCAAGTAGTAGCCAACGATGAGGGAGACGAGGACGAAACCGAACCAGAGGCGGCAGCCGGCGAAGAGGAAAAAGCAGACCATCCAGGTGAAGGTGAGCACGAATCCGATCAGGGCAAGGCGGTAGGGCAGCGGCTCGGCCGCGTCCGCGTGGCGGGCACCGAAGCCGAGCGCGATGCGAGCGGCGCGGAAGAGATGCCGGCGGGCAGTCCATAGCACCCAGACACCGAGCGCAAGGGCGGCGCCACCACCCTGGGCATAGGGCGCGGGGAAGCTCGTGCTGTACCATTCCTCGGGCCGCTGGGGCTCGGCGCCGGCGGCGATGGCGGTGACAGTGAGCGCCAGCCGGACCAGCCAGAAGAACCATGCGGAGAACGACAGCTCCTTCGGGATGAGGTAGGCGACGGCAATCATCCACGGCCAGAACACCAAGTCTATCTCGCCCAGCCCGGCGAGGGGGCCAACCTTCTGCCATTGGATGATGGGTGTCGGTCCCAGCGGAACGGCGGGGATGGATGGCACCTTGCTGGAGAGCGTGCTCATGAAGTTGACGAGGAACGAGATCGCCACTCCGATCCAGAACACGGTGACGAAAGGAAGATGGGCGCTGGCTCTGCCGGCCCTGCGCCGGTCACTCCGGACCATCTCGAGGGGAATCTGCGCCATCGGGAAGCTGAGGCGCTCGTGCGTGATCCACTGACGTTGAAGCACGGCGACCAGGCAGAAGGTGCAGCCGAAGAGGGCGAGCATGAAGGATAGCCAGGCCCCGAGGGGGGCCTGCCACTCTGACCATGGGACGGTGGAGCGGCCCTCGAAGAAGCCGTCAACCGCGGCCGGCGTGGATGGCGCGAACCAGGTGGGGATGTGGGGAAGGAAGGCCGCCTCCCAGGCGGTGTTTACGCGGGCCTGGTAGTAGTAGGCGATGGTCTTCGGGATCATCCAGAAGAGCACGCCATGGCTGACGAGGGGCGCGCTGACCAGCACGATGCAGTAGATGGCGAGGAGCTCGCGACGGCTGAGGCCGCGGCGCCGGAGGAATCCCGCGAGCGCGGTGAGCAGGAAGAGCGCGACGACGGGCGCCATCGCCGGGACGCCCGAGCCGAACTCATAGACGCGCCGCCAGGCGATCTCCACGTAGAAAGCGCAGTAGGCGATGGCGATGATCAGCGCGAGCGCAAACAGCACAGCTCGCGCCGATACCCCGCCGCCCGGCGCGTTCGGGCGATCCGCTTGATGGCCGATGTGGGGCTGTTCCACGTGCCCGGGCTCCTCGGCGCTCAAGTCAGCCTGCCGGCCGGCTGGCGGATCTCAGGCAGACGGCCTGGGGTGTCGGGCCCAGGCAAGGGACTCGCTGCGCTCCCAGGCGAGGCTTGCGGCACTTCCGTAGACCTCCTCCGGCCGTCTCGGTTCTGTGGGCCGCACACATGAGCCTTCTAGCCAGGGCGCAGAGGATTGCCTGCCATCCGCGCAGAAGCGAAACGCCGGCGCGAGGACAAGGGAGCGGTTCGTCAGGCCGCGCGCGAGGTTCGAGATATCGTGACGCAAGTACCCCAGGGACAACCTGATCGCACGGCGAGCGGCTCTCTTGTGAGGGTCGCGGCGGTGGTTCCCGCGTACAACGAGAAACAGCGCATCGGGGCGGTGCTTGAGGTACTTCGCGGTACGCCTGTCGTGCAGGAGATCGTGGTCGTGGACGACGGCTCAACTGATGGCACGGGCGAAGCTGCGCGGGGCGCAGACGACGGCGTAGACACGGTCACCCTGGGCCGCAATGTTGGCAAGGGCGGCGCGATGAGAGCGGGGGTCCTTCGCACCAACGCCGACGTTATCTTGTTCCTCGACGCCGACCTGGTCGGACTGACCTCCGCTCACGTCAGCGCGCTCGTTGAGCCGGTTCTTCTCGGGCAAGCAGACATGGCCGTGGGTATGTTCCGCGGTGGGAGGTACATCACCGACCTCTCGCAACTGCTGGTCCCGTACATCTCGGGTCAGCGCGCCGTTCGCCGGGAGGTGTTTCTGGCCGTGCCCGCATTGGAGACGGCGCGGTTCGCGGTGGAGACGAAGCTGACCAAGTACGCGAAGGCGCACGATCTCACGGTGCGGACCGTTCCGCTGTTGGGGGTGACGCACGTGATGAAGGAAGAGAAGCGAGGTGTGCTTAGGGGGGCGATCGGGCGGGCCCGCATGTATGGCGAGATCGCCTGGTCGTTAATGAGAGACGGGCGGCCGTGAAACCAGACGGGCCACCACAGCGGGGTCGGTCACCTTATCTCGCGCGCTTCCCCAGCAGGTCAGAACTGAGGCGGAGCGCTCTCGGGCGCCGCCCGGCACGCTCAGGCCGCTGATTATCACACGCCCGGGCCCGAGCGCGCGGACGCTGACTGGCAGACTCCGCGCTGTGCCGTCCTCCACGGATACTCCTTTGGGGTCCGCGCCCCGAGCGATGGTGACACTCATGATGGCGGGCTTGCCGGACGCATCCCAGGATCGGAAATCCAGCGATACGTATGCGCCCTTGCCGAGCCTGTTGGGGCTGCGAGTCAACTCCGCCCTCACTGTGCGATCGCTCCGCAACTCGACCAGCAGCTCGCCGATGTCGGCCGAGCGGAGGCTGCGCCGGTGGCTGTCCTCATCCACCCAGACGATGGTGTCGTTGCCATCGGTCTGTCTCACAGGCAGTGATGCGAAGAGCTCGTTCGCGCGCACGAAATCAAGCAGCAGCCGATCGAGGCTGGGAAGCTGTGACCGGTAGCTCTTGACGGCGGAAAGCTTGCGCTTGGTTTCATCTGGCGAGAGAGGCAACTGGAGCCAGGTTGAGCGGGCGGTGATGATGTCAGTAGGCGGACCCAATGGAAGCCGTGGCCGGAGTCGACGCGGCGACGGGAAGTGGGGCCAGTGGATGAGGTAACCGTAGAGCCGTGTCTGCGTGGCCCAGGGGTCCGAGTTGCGGGCAGCGAGCATCGCCAGTCCATAGCTGACGAAGGCGCATGTCGCCCAGTGATCGGGGTGGATATCTTGCGGATGTGTGACATAGACCTCGGTGGGCTTCACCTGTTCGAGCAAAGCGATCACGTCTGAGAGCACTTGCTCGCCGCAGTAGGGCGCGCCGGGGGTGAAGGTTCGTTCGTAAGGCGAAGAAGTTGCGCGGGTGTACGGGGAGCGATAGGGGGAAGAGCGCAGCCAATGGTCTACCCGCCAGAGTGCGACGAGACCGTTGTTGGGATAGCTGAGGAAGTGAATGCGGTTGGCCGGGAGGCCGAGACTGGCAAGGGCCGCGATGCTCTCCTGCTGGCGGGCGCGGCCCAGGTCTATGAACGCGTGTGGCTTCCGAGACAGCTCGCGCTCGCCGAAGATGAGGGAGAGCTCAGAGCCGTCGCCGTTGGTCATGAGGGCGACGTGGACCTCGGCGCCGCGTGTGAGGGCCTGCTGGATGAGGCCACCGCAGCCGATGACCTCGTCGTCCGGGTGTGGCGCGAAGATAACGATGCGCTCCCCCTTGGCCGGCAATGCCATTCCCTGGCCGGTGGGAGCAGCAAGCGCCTCGTCGGTGAATGGCCAATACCCTCCCAGCCAACTGCTCGCGGTGAGGGCCGCCACTCCAACAATAAACAGGAGCAAGAAGCGATTGCGATTAGCTCGGGGCGGTGCGCCCCTATCGGGTCGGGGGGAACGCGCAACGCCATGCCCCCGCGGCGGTGTCATGGCAGACCTCATTCACCGCCCTGCCACACTCTCCTTCATTCCCAGTGTGGGAGGAGGGAAACTGCAGCAGCGGCGCGGGTCTGCGGCGGGTCGGCACTTATTGCTTTTGCCAGCGGAAAGCGGTAAACTCGGGGCGGGTTGGGGAGGGTTCAATGGCTGGGGTTGTGGGGAGCGCCGACCGGGTCGGCGCCGATGCGGCAATCGCATTCCACCGGTGGCGCACGGTCTGCACGCGGGCGGCGGCGCAGCTTCCCGATGCGTTGCTGGACAAAGCGTGGTGTGTCTTCGAGCCGTTTGTGCCAAGTGGGTTCCTCGCTCGGGTGCGCCAGGCGCTTACGTGGGTGGCTTTCGGCCTACCGCTTGGCATACTGGTCTGCGGCTTTGTCTACCGCCATGGCGCCTCCATCGAGGCGGTGTTCCAGCGAACAGGGATATGGGCGCTTGTCGCGCTGTACGGCTTCCTGGGTCTCGACGCGCTGATCCGCGGGGTCGCCTGGCTGTTCTCGGTCGGGATGCCGCGGCGCGCGGTTCTGCGGGAGGCGGCTCAACTGGGGCAAGACGTACACGCTATCGGCCTTGCCCTAAGCCCGGCGCTGCTGTCCGAGCTAGATGATTCGGAAGTGCGAGAGCGAGCGTCGTGCTGGATGATGCTTGACGCGGAGGCCGCGGCGGCGGAAAGGCTGGGCGAAGCCGCGGCGAAGGTGCTGCGGCGCGGGGTGGCGCCTCAGCCAGAGGAGTTGGACCTGCTGCTGCTGTGTCGGCGCGGGGTGACGGTGGTGCTGTACTGCCTTGGCATGGTCTACCTGTGGTGGCCGCTGTTCCGCATCGGCGTACCGGGATGGATGCGTCTGCCGATCCCGAAGTTCCCATCGTGGCCTGCCACCGCCATCGTCCTGTTCAGTGCCGCTTGGCTGCTGCATTCCCTGTCGGGAGCGGCGATTCGGTTCTGGCTCGGCTGTGAGCCGAGCCATGCCTGTAGTTTGGGGCACCAGCTGGCGAACCTGGCGCGGGCGCGGCATCTGAGGAGAGCGGAACTAGAGCTGCTAACCGATTCCTCGCCGAGCGCGCTCTCGCGGGCGCGCCGCTGCCTGTACCCGGTCCCAGAGCCGCCGCCCAGGGGCGTGCTGGACAAGCTCAAGTACTGGTTGTTCGCCGAGGAGTGAGGCAGCGTGGCCCGCGGGGTCAGTCGCGGGCGAGCTGCGCTCCGAGGCGCACCCCAGCTACCACCGCTGCCAGGCGCTCGTTTTCCGCCGGGATGGGACCGCCGGCGAGGCCGGCAACGATGTCGGTCGTATTGCCCCACGTTGTGGCCAGGTAGCCGAGCATCTTCGGGGTGGCGTCACGCCGGGCGACCTCGATGAAGCGCGTGATGCTCTGCTCCTTGTTCCAGCCAGCGGGCCAGACGGGAAAGCCCTTCTCGAGGAGGAAGCGCACTGACGGGAACTCATCCCAGGGCTCGTAGTGCCAGTCGCAGATGACGATGTCCTTGGGGACCATGTCCACCGCCTGCCAGGTCTGGTTGGCGCTGCCCTCCCACTCGTGCTTGCAGCCGACGGTGGCGGAGTCGAGGAAGCGGTCGCCCCACATCTGCATCTCCATGCCGCGCTTCCCCACGAGGTGGGCGTGGAGGTCGTTGACCGACTTGGCGAAGAGCTGCGCGTTCGGGGTGCCCTTGCACCTCGGGCAATGGCCGAGGATGAACACCTCGTCCATGCCGACGTGGAAGGCTTTCGCGCCGAATGCATCTATCAGCTCGTCGAAGAGGTCGAAGACGAACGGGTTGACGTCCGGGTGGTTCGGGCACCAGCTCATGCAGTAGAAGTCCTTGGCGGCGGCGTCGAGATCGGGCGCCTCGTTGAACTCCGGGTGGCTGAGCAAGAGCGCGCCCGGCTTGTCCCGCCATGATTGATGACCGAGGCAGTTGTACATGGGGACGAGCGCGATGCCGCGGTCGTTCGCCATCTTGGTCAGCTTGCGGGCGTCGTCGGGAGTTATGGCATCCGCCTCAGCCGCCTCCGGGTGGCTGGCGTACTTGAAGTGCCCGTTGACCTCAGCGATCACCCAGTTGAGCCCTAGGGATGGCGCTACCTCCCCGATCAGCCGCTCCATCGCCGGCAGGTGCGCGCGGCCGGTGAACATCACGTGGATACCTCTGCGCTCCATGGTGTCTCCTCCATTGCTGGGGCGCACAGCCCTTCAGCTCCGCTCAGGGCGAACGGTGCGCCCCTACACGCTAGACCTTTGACTTCACCTTCTCGATGTAGGCCTCCCACACCTTGGCCATCTGCTTCTGGGCTTCGTCGGGCGGGAGAAGGTTGTGGGAGATGTTGACAAGCAGAGGATGCCCGCGCTCGGTGAGCAGGCGGGCGACTTCGCAGTTGATGGCGTTGACCGCGGTGACGAACCCGAAGGTCGAGCCAGGCCCGACCTTCTCTCGCAGGCCGGGTATCTCGATCATGGCATCGCCGGCGGGAACACAGGTATCAACGACGATGTCGGCGATCTCGCAGAGGCGCTTGCCGCTGGAGTGGCGGGGTGAGACGGAGAGAGTATGCTCCATCGAGGTCAGCCCGATGACGGTCAACCCCTGGCGCTTGGTCTCGAGTGCCATGTCTATCACCACCCCGTTGATGCCGGACTGCGAGAATATCATCATGCAGTCACGCGGATCGAGGCGGTAGTTCTGAAGGATGACCTGGGCGAAGCCCTCGAGCCGCTCGAGGAATAGGAACTGGGGGACGCCGCTGTCTCCGACGACGTTGGTGAAGTAGGAGAGGCAGTGCTCGGTCATGGGGTGATAGCCGACGAAACCGCCGATGCGGGGATAGCACTCCATCACCGGCAGCGAACCATGTCCGGCGCCGAACAAGTGAACGACCCGTTCCGCCGCGATGGAGGCAGCAATCGCCTCGGCCGCGGCACTGATGTTGTCCATCTGGGTCTCGCGGATGCGCCGATGTATCTCCTCCGTCTTGGCAAACCACTGCTCCGCAGACATCAACAGCCTCCCTTCTCTCCTTCGCTCTCGCACATGCCCAGGCGAGCCGCTCCGAGCCATGGCGCGTCTTCGCCCAGCGCGGCCGCGACGATGCGGATGCCGGCCGCGACTTGTGGCTGCGACTCATTGCTCACGATCTCCTGCACGCGGGGCAGGATCAGGTCGCTGCCTCCCGCGATGACGCCGCCGGCGAGCACCACGACCTCCGGGTCGAGAAGGCTCACCAGGTTCGCCACCGCGGCGCCGAGCGCAGCGGCCGCCTCCCCAACCGCCCGGAGGGCCGCGGGGTCGCCTTGCCTGGCGGCCTGGAACGCCTCCTCTGCGGTGGGCGTGCCCGCGGCGCGGGCGATGGCGGGGCCGGCTGCAATGGATTCGAGCAGTCCCTGGATCTGCCTTCGCCCTGCCCCCACCTCTTCGTAGTCCGGCACCCACCAGCCGACGGCCCCGGCGACGCCGACGCGGCCACGGTGCAGGCGGCCGCCAAGGATAAGGCCGCCGCCGATACCGGTGCCGACGGCAACCAGCGCGACATCGCGCGCGCCTTTCGCAGCGCCCAGCCACCATTCACCTGTGACCCAGGCGTGTCCGTCGTAGTGGAGCGAGGTCGTGATGCCGAGCGCGTGGGAGATGGGGGCGGCAAGCGGGGTTTCACTGTCCCAGCCGGGTATGTTCGGCGCCCAGAGGATGCTCCCGCGGGCCTTGTCAATGACCGCGGGCACGGCGATGCCGAGCGATGCGACGTCGCTCCCCGACACTCCCGCACCGGATAGGAGCTGCCGAAGGAGGTCGGCGATCGCCTCGATGGCCGCGTCGCCGCCCGATGCGGGCGTCGCCGCGCGAGCGGAGGCAATGAAGCGGCCCTCAGACGTTGCGAGGCCGGCAACGATCTTGGTCCCACCGACATCCACGCCGGCAACGAGTGCGCGCGGCTCGCTCATCCTCTCCCTCGCGACCTTCCGCGACAGTTGCGCATTCTCCAATCGCGCGCGGCTTACCTGTAGAGGAGTTGGTCATGCCAGGGAGAAGGCGTCAGCGCTGTGAGGAGCCAGCTCCATGCCCTCGTTCCGCAGTCGGACGGTGAACCTGTGCCCCGATGATCCCGCGCTTTGGCAGGCCGACCCCGCGGGCGCGCGAGGGCGGTATATCGCGCCCGGGCTGGGAGAGGGGTCTCCGTTCGCGCTGACGCTGGATGGGCCGGGGCAGTGGAAGAGCGTGCCGCGCCACGTGGAGCCCGATCATCCGTACCTGCTGGAATGCGAGGTGCGGGGCCGCGGGCGGATCGGGTTGATATGGGTCCGGGAGGGGAGGGCGCTGGAGCAGGCGGAGTCGGCGGAACCGGGCGGGCCGCAGCTATGGACATCGCCCGATGACGGGCCCAAGTTCGCTCGCCTGGCCGAGATGGGCGCGGCCTGGTCAGAGGAGATCAACGCTGAAGATTGGCGACGAGTGACAGTTCGGGGTGTGAGCCCTGTGGCGGCGAACCGGGTGCAGGTCGTGCTGGAGTCGAGAGGAGACGGGAGCACGTCCTTTGACGCTCCGTATCTCGACGGGCTCGGCGCGATTCCGGTTGAGATCCATCTGCCACCGGGCTACCATCCCAAGGGGAGCAAGGTGGCGGTTGTCGCGGTGAGGGAGCCAGCCGACGGGGGGAGGTTCGAGGTGCTGGCAGGAGAGAACTCAGTCTTCGCTGGTGCGCTCGAGCGCCGGGGCGAGTACATCTGGGGGCGCGAGTACTGGTACGCGGACTTCTCGTCTCTGGGGACGCCGGGCGTGTACCGGCTGCGCGTGACCTTCGCTGAAGGCCGGACATCGCTATCGCCCGAGTTCGAGGTTGACGCGGATGTCTACCGATCTCTCCCTAACCTGACGCTTGGGTGGTACTACACGCAGCGGTGCGGGATGGAGGTGCCAGGTTGGCATCCCGCCTGCCATCTGGATGACGCGCTGATTGGCCGGAGCCGCAACCGTCCGCTTGGCCCTGGGGGCGAGTGGACGATCACCGGGCCGGCCGACCTGACCGGCGGCTGGCATGACGCGGGGGACAACCACAAATACATCTGCTGGTCGTATCTCGCGCTGTGGGGGCTGGCGCGGCTGCAAGGGATCCAGACAGGCGAGCTTCGGCGGCTGGGAGAAGAGCTGCCCGACCCGCTGGCGGAGGCGGCGTGGGAGGCGCGGTTCCTGCTGAAGACGGTGAGCGATGAGGGGCTGTTTCCGCTCGGGGTGATCTCCCGCTTTGGCTGGCTCAACACTCCGATCCACCAGGAGACCGACAACATTCCGGGCACCGGGGACGAGCGCGCGCTGCCTGCGCCGGAGGAGAGAATCTGCGACATTCCGACCTATGGACCAGAGTTCACCTCGGCGCTTGTCGCCAGCTCGCTTGCGGACCTTGGCGCGGCGCTGCGAGGATATGACGCCGAGCTATCGCAGCGTTGTCTGGCGACCGCGCAGGGAACCTGGAGGCATCACTGCAAGGGCGAACCGCCCGACGCCGAGTATCTGCGATGGCACGCGGCATTCGCGCTGCTGGACGCGTCCCTCTACAGGGCGGAGCCAGGGGATGAGGTGCGGCTCGATCTGGAGGGTCGGATCGCGCGGATCGTGGCGCAGCAGAAGCCTGAGGGGATCTTCCCGTTCCACCGCGAGTGTTCAGGCTACCGGGAACAAGTGCTTGGGGCGCCGCGGGAAGAGCGGGCGAAGCTGCCCTATCTCTCGCCGGTGGGGGCGCGATACGCAATCTCACACGAGGCCTGCGGGATTGACTACATTCCCGCGCCGTTCACGTATCTCCATGCCCTTCTGGACTACCTCGACCTGTTCCGGGAAGGGCCGCAGGCGGGGGGAGCGGCACGGGCACTGGGGATTGCGATGGACTTCGCGCAGTCTCTCTGCGCGAGAACGCCATACGGGCAGATGATGGAGTGGACGTTCGCTCCCGATCCGGCCAACTTCGTGCACATGTTTCACGGGTACGACTGCGCGCTGCTGTCGCTTGCGGTAGTGGCGTGCCGCGCGGCGCGGGCGCTGGCTCGGCCGGAGCTGCTGAGGCTGGCGGAGCAACAGGTGCAGTGGGTGCTCGGCCGCAACCCGCGAGGGACCAGCCTGGTCAGCGGGATCGGACACAAGCAGCTCGGCATCTACCACACCGGGCTGTCGCGCTATCCGGAGCACCGCA
>Ga0315285_10009113_pt1 | contig 10159 bp, 7 predicted proteins | sample YL17G09_36_MG_FD_203698 | JGI IMG/M metagenome (GOLD analysis project Ga0315285, IMG submission 203698) | Sediment microbial communities from Yellowstone Lake, YNP, Wyoming, USA - YL17G09_36 | ecosystem: Environmental > Aquatic > Freshwater > Lake > Sediment | place: USA: Wyoming | collected... | reverse complement strand
ATTGATGGGGCTGCCTTTCCCCCGGGGGTGCTCCGCTGTAGGCGGAGCGCTGTTTGTACCGGGGCCATCTCGTCAGCCCGCGGAAAAAGGGAGTTGGACAATGACAACGCGCAGTTGTGTCGGGCTTTTCGCGGCGGTCGTGTTCGGTCTGTTCAGCACCGCGACCACGTGGGCAAGCTCCCCGCCGGCGCCCAAGGTCCTGGGCAATCATGGGTATAGGACTTCGCCCGAAATGGTCGGCGTGGCCGGCGGGGATTTCCAGATGGGCGACCCGTGGAACGAGGGCGGTACGGACGAACGGCCCGTCCACACCGTCTACATCAGTTCCTTCTACATCGACGCCCGCGAGGTCACCAACCAGCAGTATGCCGACGGCCTGAACTGGGCCTGGGCCCAGGGTGGACTGATCACGGTCACGAACGGCGTGGTGTACAAGTACGGCAGCGGGACCAGCTATGCATACTGCGACACGACGACCAGCTCGGCGTTCGGCCGGATCACCTGGGACGGCAGCACTTTCGGCGTGCTGCCGGGCAAGGAGACGCACCCGATGACGAAGGTGAGCTGGTACGGTGCGGTGGCGTACTGCAACTGGCGCAGCGCGAGGGAAGACAAGCCGCTCTGCTACGACCTGTCGAACTGGACCTGCAACTTCGCTGTCGGCGGCTACCGGCTGCCGACGGAGGCGGAGTGGGAGAAGGCCGCGGGCTGGGACCCCGCTGAGCAGAAGCACTTCCGCTTCGGCGGGCACACCGATGGGTGCGGGTATAACTGCCTGGACGGAGATTGGGCGAACTACTGGAACAGCGGTGATCCGTTCGAGTCCGGCCAACAGCCCTTGACGACGCCGGCGGGTTATTACGATGGCACGACGCACCAGGGCTACCCGACCGAAGACGCGAAGAGCTATTACGGTTGCCGCGACATGAGCGGCGACGTTTGCGAATGGTGCTACGACTGGTATTCGAGCGGGTACTATTCCAACTCCCCGAGCACGGACCCGACCGGGCCGCCATCGGGGATCTGGCGCGTGGTACGCGGCGGGGGCTGGGGCAACGAGCCGGCGAGCTCGCGCTCCGCCAAGCGGGGCCCCGACATGGCGTTGGACCGCGACATCAACATCGGGTTTCGTTGTGCGGTGGAGGTGATGACCGGCGACCTGAACTTCGACGCCAGGGTCGATTTCGGCGACATAAACCCGTTTGTGCTCTACCTAACGGATTTCGCGTCGTGGCAGGCCGTGTATCCCGATTGCCCGCCGACCAACGGTGACATCAACGCCGACGGGCTGTTCCCCGACTTTGCCGACATTAACCCGTTTGTGGCGTTATTAACCGGTCGGTGAGGCTCGGCGCGGATCGACGTTTGGCCCATGGCGGCTGACCGGGCGCTGGTCAGGCCACGGACCTGCCCCCCCCGGCTGACTATTCGTGCCGCAACGCGTCCACCGGATCGAGCCGGCTGGCCTTGAAGGCCGGGTACAGGCCGCTGACCACCCCCACCACGGTCGCCGTTGCGATCGACGCAATGATGATCGTCGCGTTGATCTCGGTCTTGAAGCGCATGTGCTTGAGGACGTTCTCCATGACGTCGGCAAACATCGCGCCCAGCACGAGGCCCAGGGCGCCGCCCAGCATGCTGATGACCAGCGACTCGACCAGGAATTGGAGGAGGATGTCGCTACGGCGGGCGCCGACGGCCATGCGCACGCCAATTTCGCGCGTACGCTCGGTCACGGAAACGAGCATGATGTTCATGATGCCGATGCCGCCCACGACGAGACTGATCCCCGCGATGCTGTAGAAGACGACTTTGAAGACCAGCACGATCTGCGTGAACTGCTGCAGGGCCTCCTGCTGGTTGAAGATGCCGAAGTCGTCGGCCTGACCCGGGCGGATCTTGTGCGCCCGCCGCAGGGAGCGCTGAATCTGCTTCTGCACATCCTCGAGCTTCTCGGTGCTCTTGGCGGCAATGGTCAGGCGGTTCAGCCATTTGCGGTTGAAGTAGCGCTTGAGCCCGGCCTGGATGGGGAGATACACGGCCTCGTCGGCGTTCATGAAGCCGAGGCTGCCGCGCTTCTGGAGCACGCCGATGACGCGATACGTCGCCCCGCCGATCTTCACCGTCTGCCCGACAGCCTCCGCGCCGCCGAACAGCTTCTCAGCGACCTTGGCGCCCAGGAGGGCCACGGCGGCGTCGGGGCTCTCCGCATCGGCCTTGCTGAAGACCCGCCCGTACTGGGTCTTGAACTCGTTGATGTCGAAGTAGGCCGGCGAGGTGGCGACGATCATGGCGTTGTCGTAAGACTTCTGGAAGCGCTTGATCGTGGAAGCGCCGAGCGCCTCGGGGGCGATGCGGTCGATATCGCCCGGCAGCTCGCGCAGCAGGAAGTCGATGTCCTCCAGCACCAGCGTCTGGGCGGCGCCGACCGGGCGGCCCTCGACGTGCGCGGACTCGGGGAACACGAACAACACGTTCGCCCCGAACGACTTGAACCCCTTGGTAATGTTGTTCGAGAAGCCTTCCAGGATCGACATGCACGCCACGACCGACGACACGCCGATCAGCACCCCCAGCGTGGCCAGCAGCGACCGCAGGAAATGCGTGTCCAGGCTGCGGAGCGAGGCGATGATGAGGCGAAGGTAAAACATCTAGGGATCGGGGATCGGGGCTCGGGGCTCGGGGTTCGGGGTTCGGGGTTCGGGGCTCGGGGTTCGGGGTTCGGGGCTCGGGGCTCGGGGTCCGGGGCTCGGGGCTCGGGGCTCGGGGTTCGGGGTCCGGGGAGCATCGGCGTCCCGCCGGTCATACGGTTTGTGGTTCGCGCGGCGCATGCCGAGCAGGCCCAGAAGGCCGAGCAGACCTTCCAACCCAAACAGCCCGCAGGTCGGGAAGGGCGGCGGCGTGGGGGTGGGGAACGTCGGCGCGCCGGTCGGTGCCGCTCGTTCGTCCTGCAAGGCCGTCATCATCGTCTTGGCGGCGGCGGCCCCGCGTGTCGCGTCAATCACTTCCTGGAGCGTCGCGACCGGCGTGCCGAGGATGGCCGCCACGCCGACGCCGTCCGGCCGATTCGCCGCCTCGATCTCGACCGTGGCCCGCAACGAGAAGGGCTCGCCGACGGCCGCGTCATAGGGGTAGTCGAGAATCAGGTTCGGCAGCACGAATACGCGGAAGACGCCTAACTCGGGGTCCAGCGAGGTCAGGTCCGAATCCACAATCCCGCTCGTAGGAAAGCCGCCCTCCACGGTCGCCGTCACTGCTCGATTCTTGCCACCGGCGATGCTGAGCGTACCCGCGAATACCTGCTGCGGTTCCGCGCCGCCGACCTCCTTGACGATGGTGACGCGCATGTCGATCGTGACGCCGGTCAGGTCGGTGACATCTTCTACCGCGAAGACCGCCAGCACGCCGTCGATGAACAAGCGGCCACTCAGCTCCACGGTCTGTCCCACGGCGGCCAGGCCGACGTCCGCCGGCCGCAGCAGCACGCCGCGGAGCTCCTCGGTGCTGGCCTGCGCCGTATAGAAGATGTCCGGGGCGAGGCTGTTCAGCGCGAGGTTGATGGCGAATTCTTCCGGGTTCGGCCCCTGGGCCGTCTGCGGGTCGGCGAACTGTGCTGCCGCGGAGCCGGCGGCCCCGTTTTCGGTGTCCGCGAGCCGGGCGATGACCTGCAGCGGCAGCGTCGCGTCGCCGCTGGGGAAAGTCTGGGTGGACTGGTCGCTGCCGGTCTGCCCGGTCGCGTCGTGTGACTGGATCGCGGCGGACGCCGAGCCGCTGATGGAGACGATCTCCGAACGTGCCGGGACGGCCAGCCACGTTGCAGCGAGTAGGGGGATAACGCCGAGTATCCACCGGCTGGGAGTCATGGCGCGTCTCCTAGTGGACGGGGTTGTGCGACCCTGCGCAACCCCCGGACTGTGCGAAGAATAGACGTTGCCAGGTGGAGGGGCAAGCGCCGACGGAAACGTAGGGCAGGTCGCGTCCGCCACGGCGGACTTGACCTGCCCTACACGACGGCCGGTACGGAGCCCGGCCGCTACATTGCCAGCTTCTCTTTCAGCCACGCCACGACCTGGTCTTTGTGCACGCGGATTTGGGCCAGCGTGTCCCGGTCGCGGATCGTCACCGTGCCGTCCTTGAGCGTGTCGCCATCGACCGTGATGCAGAACGGCGTGCCGGCCTCGTCCTGCCGCCGATAGCGCCGGCCGACCGCGCCCTTGTCGTCATAGAACGCCGTCACGTGTTTCTTGGCGTCCTTATAGATCGCCTGGGCGATGTCGGGCATGCCCTCTTTCTTCACCAGTGGGAAGATGGCGACCTTGATCGGGGCGAGCTTGGGGTGGAACTTCATGACGACGCGGGTCTGCATGGCGCCCTTGTCGTCCGGGGCCTGGTCCTCGCAATAGGCCTCGCACAGAAACGCCAGCGCCGCCCGGTCCGCACCCGCCGACGGCTCGATCACGGTCGGCAGAAAGCGATAGGGGGGGGCATTCTTGGCGGCCTTCTCCTCGTCCGGCGTCCGGCGCCTCGAAGGTGCCGCGGCCCCGCCGGGGAGCGTCGGCGTCCCGCCGGCTTCCTTACCGGCCGGAGGCCGATGCTCCGCATCTATACCGGCCGGAGGCCGATGCTCCCCACCTATACCGGCCGGAGGCCGATGCTCCCCGTCCTTGTCGTCGGCAAATTGGTCCTTGTCGCGTTGCCAGGCTTCGTCGTCGAAGTACGTGAGGTCCTTGCCGCTGAACTTCTGGTGCTGGGTCAGGTCGAAGTTGCCGCGGTGTGCGACGCCCTCCAGCTCCTGGAACTCGTCGGAGAATGGGAAGAGGTACTCGATGTCGGCGCAGGCCTTGGAGTAGTGGGCCAGCTCCTCGGGCCCCTGGTCCCGCAGCCGGAGCTTCTCGCTCTTGAGGCCGAGGTTGACGTACCAGTTGTAGCGGACCTTCCGCCAGAACTCGTACCACTCCATCGAGTCCGCCTCGTGGCAGAAGAACTCGATCTCCATCTGCTCGAACTCGCGCGAGCGGAACGTGTAATTCCGCGGGTTGATCTCGTTGCGAAACGACTTGCCGACCTGCGCAATCCCGAACGGCACCTTCACCCGCGTCGTGTCGAGGACGTTCTTGTAGTTGACGAAAATGCCCTGGGCGGTTTCGGGGCGGAGGTAAGCCTGAGCTGACGCGTCCTCAACGGCCCCCACATAGGTCTTGAACATGAGGTTGAAACTTCGGGCTTCTGTGAGCTCTCCAAAGCACTCTGGGCACGGGCGCGGACGAGACTTGTCCTCGTGCAAGAACTGTCTTCCCTGGCCGACAACACCCAGCAAGCTGGCGCCTCCACGCAGAGCGAGTCGAAACAGGCCGCGCCCGCTGTCGGCGCGCGTTTCGGTGACCTTGCCGCTTCTGAGATCCGCCCGATCCAGTTTCTTCGCAGCGGAACGCAACAGAGCTGGCAGCGCTTCGATCACCTGCTGAACGGAATCGGCCACAGACGACGCTACCCAGCCGGGCGAGTCAATCGGATGGCCAACACCGATACGGAACGCGAGGGTGCGTGCCCCCTCCAGAGCTTTCTTGAACACGTCTTCGTCCAACTCGCCGGGAATGTACAGATTGACTGACCAAATCTGGTCTTCGCGAAAGCGTTTTTTGCATTCCCGGCAGTCCACCATCGGGTCCGCAAACCCCGTCGCGTGCCCGCTGGCCTCCCACACCTTCGGGTTCATGATGATCGAGCAGTCCACGCCGACCATCTCGACCTCGTGGCCGTCGGGGCCGGTCGGCGGGTTGGTGACCATGTCGTGCCACCACAGGTCCTTGATGTTCCGCTTCAGCTCCACCCCCAGCGGCCCGTAATCCCAGAACCCGCCGATCCCGCCGTAAATCTCGCTCGATTGGTAAATGAACCCCCGGCGTTTGCACAAGGCGGTGAGCTTGTCCATGAAGGCGGTGTCGGCGGGCATCGGGAACCTCGGAAAAGCTATCAACTATCAGCCGTCAGCTTTCAGCTATCGGCCGGCGACCGGTCCGCGGCGCCGCGCCTTTGCGGCGTGCGGGCAGCCGTTGGCGACGCATGATAGATGGGCGCCCGGTTTGTCGCCAAGCGTGCGCCGCGGGTCCGGCGGCTGAACTCCGCGACCGACGGCCGCCGCCGCGGGCGAAACGGATCGTGGTAGCTGCTGCCCTGGCAGGCCCAGCGCTGCGGGCGATCGTGGCAGACGGCCCAAAACGAAAGGTTCTTCACGGAATTCCGGGAGGCGCGGATCCGACGCGGGAGGGCGATCCCGGTGCGCCGCCCCCGTCGAGCTCGATCTGGCCCGCGTCGGGCCGGAGTTGGCCGACGGCCGTGCGGGTGGTGGTTGTCTTGCCGGCCCCATTGGGCCCGAGCAGGCCGAACACCTCGCCGCGCCGGATACCGAGGGTCAGCTCGTCGACGGCGATTACGGGGCCGAAACTCTTGCGCACTCCGCTCAGCCGCAGCATGGTCGGTACGCTAGTCCGGCCGCGGCGGGTACGTCAACCGGCCGCATTCAGCGTCGTCGCCGGCCGCGAGCAAGGGCCAGGCCGAGCGCACTGAGCGCCAACGACAGGGTTGCAGCCGTGGGGCACAGTCCGGCGCCGCCGCCTCCGGGCTCCGCACCCCCGGACCCCTCCTCCTGACCGTTCGTGCCGTCGTTGCCGCCATCGGCACCGCCGTTTGCCGTGCCGTCGCCGGTGCCGTCCCCACCGTTATCCACACTGCCGTCGCCGTTGCCGTCAGTGCTGGTGCCGTCGTTACCTTGGTCGCCATTGCCGGTTCCATTGCCGTCATCGTCGCCCGGCGGCACGACCAGGTCGTTCGGGTCGTTCGTGACGCGCAGGAGCGTATCGGCCAGAGCGTAGTTGCCGTCCTTATCCTTGACGAGAATCCGAATCGGGGCATCGATGGGCATGTCGGTGTAATGCTCATAAAACTGCGAGGCGGACCGCGCGCGCATGAAATCCAGCGTGTATGTGCCGTCTCCCGCCGTGACGTCGCCGTTGGTGCCGTCATCGGTCGCGTCGCCCGACGAGGAATCGCCGCCGAAGCCGAGCGGCGTGCGGAAGAAGGTGTACCACTCGGCCCCCTCGCGCCCATACTCGCCGAGGCTGATGACGCGCACATACTCGATGTTGTCCAGCCCTTGCGGATCGCTGACCGTCACGTACACGGTCATGGGTGTGGTGTCGTCGTTGAGGATCGCGGGCGCGCCGAAGACCACGCCGAGGACGCGCGGAACGGCGCCGTAATCGCCCGCGTCAGGCTCGATGTCCACGCGGTAGATCAGGTCCTGCTGATCCCACAAGTCGACGAACCAGCGCTGGTCGTCGTCGGTGATGTCGGTGATGAGCACCCCGTCCGCGGCCGGCACGGGAGTGAAATAGGACAGCGTGTCGGCCATGTCGCCGGTCGCGATCTCGTAGAGCGTGCTGCGGTTGCCGACGGCTTCGAAGCGGACATATTCGCCGTTGCGCGACAGCGTGGGCATGCTGATGGCGCGCTCGGCGATGGTCGTCTGCGCGCCCGTGTCGAGGTCCACGAGGCTGAAGTTGTACTCTGTGCCGCCGCCTGCGGGGTAGGTAATCGTGTAATACAGCGCGCTGGCGCCGTTGGCCGTGATCAGGCGGTTGGGCAGGTTCTGGAGGTCCCAGACGTAGTCGGTCGCCTCATTCGGACGCTTGGCCGGTCCGGAGGCCACGTACATGCTCGTGCATTTTGAGCAGGAATCTCCGAACCAGGTAAAGATCAGCACCCCGTTGTCGCCGCCTCCGAGAAAACGCATCTTGTTGGGGTTACAACTGTCCGGGAGCTGGTCGAGTCCCAGGATCTTGGTGGGCGTGCCGCCAATGCTGGCGGTGTACAGGCCCAACGTCGAGCACTCCCCGTTGACCAGGTCATCGTGTGCGAAATACAGCCGTGTCCCGTCGCGGTCCAAGGAGAAAGCCCGGCTGCGGCCGCCCACCCCGTTCACGTCGGCCACCGCCACCTGCCACGCGCCGGTCGCGGTGTTGCACACGTAGTAGCTGTGCACCGAGCCGAACAGCGGCGACACCAGGAACAGCCGCGAGCCGTCGTAGTTCAACTGGACGAAGCTCAACCCACCCAGGCCGTCGGGCAGCCCGGAGGTCAGCTCGACCCGTCCGCTGCCGTCGCCGTTCATAAAATACACGTGCCAGCAGTCGAAGTCCTCCGAGAGCGCCCCGCAGGTGCTGACCAGCAGGGCCACCTTGGAGCCGTCGGCGCTACAGGCGATGGACGTGACGGCCACCTGGGAGCCGGTCAAGTTGAGATCGCTGCGGCTCAGGATGTGCGTGAGCGTCTGGGTGTAGCCGATCTCGGCCGGATAACTCTGCGCGAGCCCGGGCGCACTCGCGACCCGCAGGATCGCGCCCAGACAGCACAGCAAGGGATATCTCAAGTTGTAGTTTCTTCGTGGGAACATGGTACTCCTTTCGCTCGCACGAACATTGGAGGCTGGCCGCGACACCGCCAACGCTAGCAATGCTGCTGCTTAGTATCCCGCGTGCGAGCCCGCCGGTCAAGAGAGAATGTCTCGTCGAGCGCCGGCGGACGGCCCTGGATCGCCTTCCAGAGCACATCGCGCTGTGCCGGACGGCCCCGCCGCCCGCGCGACTCCCCAGCGTCGTTTAGCGTGTCATCATCGCCTGCTGTCGCAGCGCCGCGATGCGGTCTTCGATCGGCGGGTGAGTGCTGAAGAGCGATACCACGCCACCGCCGGACCGGGGTTCGACGATATACAGGTTATGAAAGGCCGGGCTCGTCTCCGTAGGGATGTGCTCGTTCGCGCTGCCCAGGCGAGCTAAAGCGCCGGCCAGCTTGAGCGGGTCACCGCACAGCTCCCCGCCGTAGGAGTCGGCCGCGAACTCCCGTTGCCGCGAAATCGCCGCTTGGATCAGCGCGGCGGCCAGGGGGGCCAGGATGATCATCGCGATGGTCCCGATGGCCCCGAGCGGGTTGTCGCGGTCCCGCCCGCCGCCCCACATCAACAACCAGCCGATTATGCTAATCATACCGGCCATGACCGCGGCAATGGTGCTGATGAGCACGTCGCGGTGTTTCACGTGCGACAGCTCGTGGGCAATGATGCCCTCGATCTCGTGGGGCGGGAAGTTGCGGAGCAAACCCTGCGTGACCGCGACCGCGGCGTGTTGTGGGCCGCGTCCGGTGGCAAACGCGTTCGGGGCGGGCTGGGGGCACACGTACACGCGCGGCATGGGCAGACCGGCGCGGCCGGCCAGGTGCTCGACGATGTCGTACAACTGCGGGGCCTGGTCGCGGGTGACTTCCTGGGCGCCCATGGCGGCCAGGGCGATCTTGTCCGAGAAGAAGAAGGCGATCCCGTTGCCGAACAGTCCGATGAGGAATCCGACGACTACGCCTTCGGGCCTTCCGCCCGTCGCGAAGTAGCCAATCGCGATGCACAGCCCCATGAGCGCGCCAAGCAGGATGGCCGTCTTCACATTGTTCAGCCAGCGCATGATCTTTACCTCCGCTGTGCGGCCGTCTGACTGCGACGACGCCGTACATTATGCCCTGGACGCCGGCTTTGTGCAGCAGACGTGGTGCCCGTCCGCGTGCGGCGACGGCACCGAGTGCCATTCGACACCGCCCATTCGTTGTATTATAGTTCTCACAGCGAGCCTGCGGGCTGGCCAGTCCGGGTGGGGGCCTGGCCGGGGCCCGCGGCTGCCAGGATGGCCCGCTGATCAGGATGTCGCTCAAGCCGCAGAGTCGCGTGCAGCTCCGGTTCCCGCACGATTGGCGCCGGGTCGTCGGGCTCGGGGCCCTGTGGGTGCTGGCGGGGTGCGAGCGGCAACTGCCGACGAACCGGTACGACGTGCTGAGCGGCACGGTACAGGCGCTGCAGGCGGAGATGGGGCAGCTTACCGTACGGACCGGCGCTCCCCGACCCGAGTTCGGCAGTAGCCCCAACGTGCAGTGCCTCCTGAGCGGCGACGCCGAGGTGTACATCAACGACAAGTTCAGCGCGATCGACGCGATTGCGGTCGGCGATACGGCGGAGCTGATCGGGTATCACGACCCCGGCCGGGCGGAGCGCTTCCTGGTCTGCCTGGTCCACATTGCGCGCAGCGAGCCGCTGCCGCCGGCGCCGGGCTTGTCCCTGCCG
>Ga0315285_10009112_pt1 | contig 10161 bp, 12 predicted proteins | sample YL17G09_36_MG_FD_203698 | JGI IMG/M metagenome (GOLD analysis project Ga0315285, IMG submission 203698) | Sediment microbial communities from Yellowstone Lake, YNP, Wyoming, USA - YL17G09_36 | ecosystem: Environmental > Aquatic > Freshwater > Lake > Sediment | place: USA: Wyoming | collected... | reverse complement strand
ATGAGTCCTAATTCCTACCCATTGTAGGTCTGCGTGCGCCCGACGCTGAAGCCGCCCTGCCGCAGTGCCTCCCGCACGATTTCGATATCCTCTGGGGCGAATCGGATCGTCACCGACTTCCGGAGGACCGTCACTTCGACATTACTGAGAATCGCACGCTTCGTCTCGGCGCTCAGGGCGCCCGGATCTTTCTCGACCATGCAAAACCCCTCAAGTGGTCAGTCATTGATATATTAGTAGATCTAAACCATCCCTGCTTTAACTTATATTTGGCCGTCTCGAATCTAGGCTCTGCAAGGAGGCAGAAGTCGTAACAAGGTAGCCGGAGGGGAACCTGCGGCGGGATCACCTCCTAAGGAAGCATTCGGGGGTCAATCTGGGCGATTGTCATGGTCGTTAAGCGGAGTAGTTTAGCGCTTCTTTTTTTTGGGAGTGGGTACCCACTCAAACATACTCAGCTTCTGAAAAGAGTGAAAGATCTTTTCAGAAGATGTTAGTTCTTTTCCAACGGGGTAAGTTTTCTGAATCACCAAAACGAGATAAAGAGGGACGCCATCCGATATTCTCTGTGATTTGCTTTAGGGTTAAGTCCCCACGTCCTATGACTAACAGGGGCTTCTTAGCTTCAATATATACTACACCCAGATTCTCGTCAAAGGAAATCGTAGTAATCCCCGCTTCTTCAGGATATAATTCTAAAATTATTTTTTTCGACTCTGCTTGTGACAGATGATCGCTTCTTAGTGGAAATATTTTGCCATCTCCTTAATAATGTAAAAAACTAGAGTAGATATAGTAAATATCTTCATATCTGAAGTAGGATCTTGAGAGAGGGCACAATTGCGCCATGATTATAAAACCTCTTTGCCATATTAATCTAAAAAATAGAACTAGGGGCGAATCTTTTATTCTTCTTGTCCGTTGTCCCAGGATCCCGTGAGTTCCAAAATTTGCCGGACCGTCTTCTTGAGGACAGTATCATTGTGCGGAATTTCAACTCCCCCATAGAAGCAACCGCCGTGGAGTTGGTCTGCGACAATGGAAACTAAATCCATTAGTTTGTCCACATTCGGGTCGACTTCAGCAAGTTCGGCAAGGAATTTCCGCCGGTCGCTGTGTGCATCTGCCGTATCCTTCCGAACGAACTTATTATGAGTCGCAAGAAAGGCATCTACGGCTTCTGTGGTTGCGAGCCATCCCTTTTCACAGGCTTGCCGTTTCTTGAGGGGATCGGGCTTTGCCCGTTCCTTCAGGGCTCCTTCATAGATTTCTTGGGGCGTGTGTTTTTTCATTAATACCATAATAATCGTTCCAAAATAAAGAGATTTCGTTTTGTAAAAACAGCAGGCGGTGCTCGATGAGGACCAGGGATAACCCCGTTAATTTAATCATTCTCCTGTAGTTAGTATATTCGTCCGTTACAATGAGCTTCGGCTTCCCGCCGAAATGAAGGGCTTCCAAAATGACCTCTGGAATAGTTGTCGCATTGCGATCTTGCATTAACGCAAATTATTCAGGCTAGACTCCAATGTCCAAGGTGTTGGAAACTATAAATCAATGTTATTATCCTGAGGGGACAACTCCTTGCACACACCGCCAGTCACTGCATCTGAGTGGGGTCTGGGTGAGGCAGGGTCTTGTAGGCCGATTAGAACCTTGACTTTGCGGGGGGGTATTTTCCATCGGCTTTCCAATCTACCGATTTCTTCGTAAAAAGATACTCCTTGGCAAAAAAAACATTTCAGATCCTGCTCTCTACCATCAAAGGGGATGCAAGTTTTAATCTTAGCAATGTTACACCTAAATCCCGAAGATTAGCAGAACAGCCCGGAGATCAGTCATTCCCTCAGAATGGAAAACAATCGTTCCTTTGATATTTTAAAATTAATTAGAAATTAATGAAATAAGTTATATCTGTGCGGTGAAGGTGTTCCAATCAATGACCTTAATTGGAATTGATTTTTGCATAGATTTTTCATGAATAACCTCATCTTCGGTTATGAGAGTTGCTTCTTGGGTCTGGGCAGTGGCACAAATCGTGGCATCGAAATAATCAAGGAGACCAGCATCGCGATTCTCATCAGAGAACGCATCGATTTCGAGGTCTAAGAACGAAATAAGTTTAAACTGAGGCGTTTTAGAAAAATAGAGGAGTGCATCTTGATATCTATTTAAGAATTCGGTTTTCTTTTCAGGGGTTTTCTTAATGAAATGGAATATGACCCATTTTATTTCGATAAAGGAACAAATGTTAATGAGAAGATTGCATTTCTGCAGAACATGTTCGAAAACGGCTTTAAAATCTTTGAGTTTAATGTCAATGCCACAAAAAGGAAGTAAATAGCTTGAATCCAAGACGAAATTTGAAATATAATCACCTTTAAGTATTATTATTTCGACCTATCCTTTAGTATTTTTAATGCAGCTTCCTCTTGCAACTCTTCAGAGAGGGTTTCAAATTCTTTGGGGGTTAGGGAAGCTAACGGTTTGCGTGATAGAAGTTCTTCTAAAGTAGGAATTTTTTTGATGAGCAAGGATCCTGGTTTTGCAATGATATAAATTTCATCTTGGGGTTTTAACCCAACGACCTTTCGAATCTCTTTATCCGTAAAGATTTCGCCCTTTTTTCCCAATTTGGATTTTTTCTCTTGATGAACCGACATAGGTATAATTATCGGAATTCTCCGATATTAATGCTTTTATCGGATAAAAATTTAATATATCTATTAATTCTTTTTTTGAAAAGTAATTGTATAAGTTTATATAATAGGATAAATATTAGGAGCTTGAGAGATGAAAAAAATGGTGACCCAAGAAGGAAGCAAGGTCTTGCACGAGCCGAAATTGGACACAATCCTTATGGTAGAGAAGGCGATCAAAGAGGCAATGGAGTATCCGACAAGAATGGGATTATGGAAGGCATTGCCAAGGAAGATTCAGTATCAAACATTTAAACGGATTCTGGAGTATTTAGAAGCTTCCAATAAAATAATTTTCAATGGAAAAAACATTGTATGGTGTGCAGTAGATAATCAGAAGCTAAAGAATCTGCTAGAAACAGCAGTCAAAGTGCGCTAACTTGTTTGATAACCGAAGCGTCTGTCGTATGATTTATGGTCAAGAAAGATCTCTATGATGACTATTTTGGAGCCTGCTTCATCAGCAATGAGGGTATAACATAATCTTCTTATTTTATCTAATCGCAGGCGATAAAGATTATTGATACCATATTTTTCGATATAGTACTTTGGGATTTGTTCCTTTTTTATCCTATCTCCAGCAACCATATTATTTTGTAATATATCAAAGCCCTTATCAATTAGTCTTTTAAGTTCGGTTCCTTCCCTTAAGCTTCTGTATACTTCATTTATTTCTCTTGCAAGGAGGATAGCAATTGGGATATGACGGCGCGCCACCTTATGACTCACTCATTTAGCATTTACCGATTTATATCTATATTCAATATTTAAGATTCACAATTGCTTTTTTTGGATTTAGACATTATAGGATTATCAGTCTCCTTCGCTTATCGAAGAATCGTTACATCAAGATCGGAGGGATATGAAAATTTATATTAAAACGATGGTCATAAAACGCAAGGTTTCGACAGATCATTCCACGCGTCGGAGTTCTATTTGGGGACAAGTTGATTTCAACAGCATAACTTAACTCTCTGGAATTTTCAGGATGAATATTTCTTTGGTCGGATAATTCTGTTTTTCTTCCGCATAGACCTCTAGAGTTTTACACCACAGTAACCCGAATTATATGGCGCTTAAGAAATACTATGCCGTACTAATACACTTTTATTAAGGGTAGGTAGATATTAATTATTGGTTAGGAATATGCTAATTAAAAATTTTAAGAGACTTTTTGGGCAGGAAAGAAATGTTATTCAAAATGTTTATGGATTTAAAAAGGATCTAGTTAACCTCTTAATTATCGGAGGTATCATCAAAAGGAATCCGAAAGAATTACTGCAAAATCCGGGATTGAAACTGCAAAGGTTGCCTAAATTTCTTTCGAAATTTAAAACCAATAAATTGGTTTATTTTAATGGGTCAATTTTTTTAGACTGTTTTGCGCCTCCATGGCCAAGCGTTGCGTTTAATAGGATTGTGGATGGGTTAGTGAGAAGGTTTACAAGCGTTGATTTCAACTGGATGGATTTTACAGCAGCGCTAATTATTTCAATAACCAAGAAATGCGTTTACAGGTGTGAGCATTGCTATGCAATTCAAACGCTTGGAACTGAAGATATCCTCTCAGTTCAGCAACTTCTGAAGATAGCCAAAGGCTTCCAGAAACTTGGAATCGGAGTAATTGCGTGGGAAGGCGGAGAACCGCTTCTTAGGTTCGACGAGTTGTTAACGCTCATTAAAAGTACCACCCCTTATAGCGATGCGTGGATTGCTACCACTGCTTATGGATTAACACATGAAAAAGCTAGAAATCTTAGAGAGGCAGGCGTTTCTGCTGCAATAATCAGCATTGATCATTATGATCGCAAAAAGCATAATGAATTCAGAAGGAATAAAAGTGCCTTTGATATGGCGGTAAAGGGCGTTCGTATCTTTAGAGAAAGTGGAATACTTCCAAATATTTGTGTATGCGCGACCAGGAACCTTATGGAAGAAGACGGATTATGGAAATATTTAGAACTAGCAAAAAAGATAGGAGTGGGGTTTATTCAAATTTTAGATGCGACGCCAAGTGGGAACTACATCGAAAAAGACGTATTATTAACCAATAAACAGATCAACGCAATAAAAAAATTCCATATTGCAGTGAATACCGATCCCCGTTATCGAGATTATCCGAGTATTTCGGCTAGAGCATTACTTGAGAGCGATGATTTCTACGGGTGTACGGCCGGCAATGCTCTAATTTACGTTGATTCTTCTGGGAATTTACAAGCCTGTGATCTCCTGCAGATCTCATTTGGGAATGTGCTCGAGGAAGGTGTTGATACGGTTTATAAACGAATGAAAAATTACATTCCCCATTACATTAGCGGTCGCTGTCCCGCGCAAACGCTTCACCACTACATCGCAGAGGTTTATCAAAACCAAAAGTCATTACCGCTCTCTTTCAAAGACTGTGAACACCTATTAGAAAAATTACGCAAGAGAGGATTACCAAGAAGTATGAGATTTTAAATTGCCTTATTACGAACTCCAATGAAAAGATAAATATTAGGAGTATGGGGATATAGAAGTTTGGGAATGTATGATGTGATAGTGATTGGAGCAGGATTTGGAGGGCTAGCGTGTGCGGCGAACTTAGCGAAGCATGGGAAAAAGGTGCTAATGCTCGAGAAAGTTTCCCATATTGGAGGAACCAGTTACATCTTCAAGCGGGATGGGTACTATTTCCCGATGGGACCCTTATCATTTAGCTCCCCGAAAGTGGTCCTGAAAATCCTTCGAACGATTGGCGTAGATAAGCTTCCAAGGTTCATCCGAAACCAGTTTCGGCTTGTTGCCCCGGGGCTGGATATCATTTACTCGCAGCCGCTTCAAGAACTAAGAACTCAATTGAAAGCCTTGTTCAAAGAGGAGACGAGGGGAATTGATGCATTTTTCGACGAGTTAGAACTATTGAACCTGGCAGTTAGTGATTTGGATATATGGAATCCCGAATACACGATAAAAAAAACGAGCGATGAGCGCGAATTGGACCCAGGATCTGGTAAAAAATTCCAGTTGTTAAAGAAATATTCGCGCGTCCTGGCGAAAGAGGTGCTGGAGAAATATATTCAAGAGCGATCATTACAGAACTTCTTGGGAACGCAGGGCACTTATCCGCCAAGAATGTCGATGGTTTTATTGGCAATAATGTGGCGTTTGGTCTCAGAAGTGGGGATTTGGTTTCCTTCAGGTGGGATCCATGGGATACCCGAGACGCTCTATGACGTTTTTTTAAAGTGGGGCGGTGAAGCGCACTTATCCACTCCTATCAAAGAAATCATGATCGATAATGGGCGGGTGAGGGGTGTAATGACCGCCAAGGGGGACGTTTTTGAAGCTGCATGGGTTGTTTCAAATGCCGATTATAAGAAAACCTTCTTAGAATTAATTCAAGTACAAAATGTTCCTAAGGATTTCTTAGAGGTAGTCAAAACGCGTCCATACTTCGGCTCTGAGCTCTGTGTTTATCTGGGAGTTGATCCCCAGAAAGTCAAATTAGACATGCTGGGGGCGCAACACCTCTTTTATCGAAAGATGGTGAAATCGGAAGCGGAGTTCGATTTAACGGATTTTGATAATCGGGAGATTGAGATTTATTTACTATCTCAAAATGCGCCCGATACGACGCCGCCTGAAAAAGCCTCTCTCATATTACGGGTAGGATTCCCTTACGAATTTTTCGAGGACTGGCGACTGGGGGAAAAAAAGAGAAAGAAAGGTTATCTGGATTTCAAGAGGAGGTTAGCCGAGAAGTTAATGAAAACAGCAGAAACACTCTTGCCAGGACTAGCTTCTGCCATTGAAATTATGGAAATTGCGACGCCACTCACTTATCAAGATTGGGGACAGCGCTTTCTTGGGTCGATCGCGGGATGGTCCTGGGCGGCTGAGGATAGCCAAGAATTTCCGAAAAAAATGCTGATTGAGACCCCTATCCAGAATCTATTAATGGTAGGAATATATAGTGCCGCGGAGCTCTTCTTAGGCGGAGTGCCCACCGCAATGTATACGGGATATTTGGCATCTCAGACAATCCTAACTAATTAGTTGAAGCGCGAATCGTTCTTAGGGGGTGACAATCAAATTAGTGAGATCAACCAGTCAACTTGATGGTGCAGGATCTGTCACCACTAGGGAGGAAAACGCCTTTAATTGCTCGAGGTTTATCTGGCCTTTCTCGAGCATAACTTTCAGGATTTTGTAGGCGCCGCATTGATATTCCTTCTCCTTGATTTCTTGCCCCGCTTTATAAAACTTACATTTTTGACGGCAAAGGAGTTCTAAAAGTTGATTATCTAATGCATCTAATGTCACCATTTACTCATCACTCCTTCTTGTATTTTTATAATCAAATGCAGCGCATTTCACAGGGTCAATAGCATACAAGTTGTCTGTCTCCACGGAGGCACGAAATCGGCATCCGCCCCGGCAATCCACCAGATGAGGGCACTTTAACTTTGCACACTCCAAGTCTTTTTGTTCCCAGATATAATTCTTTTGGATCAGTTGCCAGCAATCTGACAGGCTCGCTCGATTTAAATTGCCTACAGGTTGATCCGTAAAAAAACCGCACTTGCTGACATCGCCATTTGGCATAACAGCACAGAGATGCGCGCCACATGCAAATGTACCGTGCGTATCCTCCAGAGGGGCACCCCATCCGTAACGCCTTAGCGCGACTCCTGCTTCTTGGAGCGAGGGATTTAGATCAGGATTGCTTAGAAATGCACCTGCTTTGGATGGCACATCTAAAGCCCAGCTCTTGACTTCCAAGTCTTTTAAAATAGATTCTAATTCCTCAAGTTCCTCTATATTCTGAGAATGAATCATGGTTGCAACGCTTACTTCCAATCCTGCGTGTTTTAGATGTTTAATCGATTGAATTGACTTGTCAAAAGCGGTAGGATTGTTACGAAAAATATTATGAGATTTAATTCCATCAATAGAAATTTGAACCTCATGGATCAGGGCCTTCAACCATACGGCTTTTTTGGCATCAATCAAAAGCCCGTTACTTAATAGGATCTTTCTCAATTTTTTGGGTTGAATTGAACGTAGCATCTCAAAAACCTTGGGATGCAATAACGGTTCCCCGCCTGAGATTAAAACCTTCAATCCTTGAAGATCAGCAAACTGTTGTATTGTAGATTGGAACAGGGCTGGTTCTAAATGAAGCAGCTCACCTTTTGGGAGGTAGCAGTGGCGACATGAAAGATTGCATACGCTAGTAATATGAATTAGTACTGTGCGAAGAGAGGGGATCAATGCTTGTGGAATCTGATATTTAATGGGCGCCTCAACCTCCTGCTTGTTCAATATCAACTCAGGCCCGAATTCCTCAATGATTTCTTTAATCTTTTCTTCCTGCACACCCATTTCATTTGCAATTTGTTCTATCGAATTATGCCCAGTAAAATATTGGAATAGCGTGAATGCCTCTTCATCCAATTCCCATATATCCTCGTTTATGATATCATATAGAAGTGGAGTCTCGAAGTATCGTAATAATAACCGATCTGCAAGGAGGGGGTACATAAAGGTATGCTCATTCTTTCCGTGGATAGAACTTATAATTCCTTCAGTTTAAATTGTCAGTAAAAATTGGATTTAAAATTAATTAATTGAATAAAAAAAATAAGATTTATGAATTAATCACTTTAACATGATTGCCCGCATTTACATGCGGCTGTTTTACGCTTTGTTAGTTTCGTTACCTTCATATCAAAACCCCAATATAAATCATTGGAGATTTAATTGAAAGGATCATATAAAAATCTTCTGTATTTGCGTATTACTCGTGGTGCTTCTCGATATTATTGCATAGTAGGCAAAATTTGCCGTAGAATTTTATAGCCCAAAAAAAGGTTATTAAAAGCTATTAGTTTAATTTAAGAAATCTGCTGGTTTTCGGGGGGTAAAAAAGAAGGGAAAATGAAAAATTTACAATTCGACTTGAGATTTTAGATTTGCCAGGAATTTCTTGAGGTCGTCATCGGTTTTCACCATAGACCCTTGACTGCGTGCAAGGAGCGTGGGCCAATCCTCTTTTCCCAAGTTAACAATAGTAATTTTCGGTTTTCCTCTATTCACATTTCGAATTTTTGCTTCCTTTATTTCTTCATTAGTCCATTTGGAAGCCGCCGCGTTGTCGCTCCAGAAGAGAATGTACCAGGTACAGGTTTCAATCACATCATAAATTGCTTCCAGCCAGTCATGACCTTGGGGGATATTCCGTTCGCAAGTCCAGCACTTACAGCCAGGCCAGCTCTCGATTTCGCTGATGGCTTTTTGGACCCACAAGAAATCCGGGAGGGCATGGGACATGAAAAACACATTTTTGAAGGCGCCCTCGCTAGCTGGACTACCCTCTTCTTCTTCCTTATATTCTTTTAACTCAGGAATCCCGAACTTTTTCTTGACTTTGACAATTTCTTTGAAGTAATTCTCAATTTCTTCGATCTCTTTTTTCTGGTCTTTAGTTAATTTTTTCATTTTGTCCAAGGCTTTCAACGCATATCGAGACGCCGCCGAGGATTCGTCATTTAAAATTGCATTCAGCGCGGTTTCAGCCGGTGCTGCAGCTTTCTCCATTTTCATTAAAGCCCAAGCAGCTTTAGCTCTCACTTCAGGATTTGCGTCTTTTAAGGCAGTGATCAATGCGGATACGCTTCCTTTCGCATCTTTCTCAAGTGATCCGAGCCCGGTAGCTGCCGCTACTTTTTCATCCACGGTTCCATGCTCGAGTTGGGAGATAAGAGAGCCGACCACATTTATGCCGCTCTTACTGAGTTTTTGGACCGCATTTCGGGTGGCTCTTCGCATGAGCCATCCGGGACTAGCCAATTCTTTAGTGATGATGCTTATGGCTGGTTCCGCTTTTTTCCCCATCGCCGCAAGCGCGCCCATAATTTGGCGTCTCGCCCAAGACTTGGTTTTAGGATCTTGGGCCATTTTCACTAGTTTTGGCATAGCAATGGCGGATTGCTCCTTAAAGCCTTTAAGGCCATCAAACGCGGCCCACTGAATAGTCATATCAGAATTTTCAATCTCTTTAACAAATAAATCGAGGGCTTTCTGATCTCGGCCTCCATGATATGTGGCGATTATTCGTAACAGACCTCTTTTAACTTCCAAGTCGGTTTCTTTTTCATAGATCTGCAGTGCAGGACCATATGCCATGTTTCGTGCGAAAAGTGCTTCATGGCTATTAATCGTTTTAATTGCCTGCTGGCGTTCATAGGGATTGTTAGAATACAGTTTTTGAATTGCTTCGCCCACAATTCGTTTAGCTTGTTCGTTCATATTTGACATATTTTTCTACCTCTTCATCTAGCTTAAATTTATTTTGAAAATACCTTTCTGTTTAATTTATTATCCCTTTATTAAAATTCCTTTTATCAAGATTGTGAATTTTTTCTCAAATAACTGGACCCATCGAATTATAATTTTAATAAGGCTCTAATGGGATTCG
>Ga0315285_10009108_pt1 | contig 10163 bp, 5 predicted proteins | sample YL17G09_36_MG_FD_203698 | JGI IMG/M metagenome (GOLD analysis project Ga0315285, IMG submission 203698) | Sediment microbial communities from Yellowstone Lake, YNP, Wyoming, USA - YL17G09_36 | ecosystem: Environmental > Aquatic > Freshwater > Lake > Sediment | place: USA: Wyoming | collected... | reverse complement strand
AGGTATGCCTTCCCTGTCCGCATACTCCTTGACCGCGAGCAGGGTCTGGCTGTAGTTTTTTCCCGGCTCGGTGCGGTAATAATAATAGCTGCCGTTGTCGGTCCAATACCCGAGCCGGCTCATGGCCACGTCCGCGTATGGGTCCGCGGGCTTGTGCCCGTGCCAATTCTGGATCAGCGAACCCCATTTCATAAAGGTGTCGTTAACGCCCTTGCCCGAGACCAGAAGATACTGGCTTATTGTCCCGGCCGGAATATCCTTGATCAAGCCGCCGAACCCGCAGCGCCATTCGCCCCGGACCGGCGACTGCATCGCGGCCATGAAATTATCGAGCGGCGAGAGCACCAGCGCGTCCAGGTTGGAGGAATACATGACGACCGGCCCGGTGGTGGCCACCGCCCGGTGCACGGGCGTGACAAATTCCTCAACCTTGAAATCGAGCAGGTGCTGGAATTGCCGGTCGGGCCTGATCGCCGGGAACGCGAACGCGGGCAGCTCGTAAACGCCGGTCGGCGCGGTCACCGGCTTTAACAGTTCGGTCATAAAGATCACCAGGTCGTCCCGGCCGGAAATTTTCATGACCCTGGCCTCGGCAACCTTCTCGCCCGAGGGAGTGAACAGGCCGTAACTTTCGACTTCCGCCATGCCCAGCGGGGTTTCGGCCTGGCTGGAACCTTCTTCGGCAATCTTAAGCTCGACCAGCTTTTTGCCCGGAGCTCCCGCATCTTCGGGCCAGAGAAAACGGTAACTGAAAAGACCGCCGATCTCCTGCGCTGAAATTCCCGGCGAGAAAAAAATGGCAGCCATAGCCGCCAGACAAACCACCCAACGCTTCATTTTTACGCCCCCCAATCGGCAGAGTGATGAAATTATACCACGGACTTTTTCGCAAACGAACGGCGCTCAACCCCCGGTCAGCGATCATTCGTAAGTATTGACTCGGCCGTATTTCGATTGAAGCCGCAGCAGCATCATCTCCTTCACCAACCGGTCCTCCGGCTTCCACTCCAGGGCTTTCCGGCTCAATTGGACCGCCTTTCGCACCCTGCCAAAATATTCTTCCTCGGTGGCCAGGTAAAAATAATTCTCATACATGAATTCCGGATCAATGGTCCCGGCATAAGCCTTGACCGCGGCCCGGGCAGACCCGGCCGAGAGCTCGTCCACCCGGACCAGGCCGTGCTCGGCCATGGCGTCCAGGATGGCGCCCGCGATCAACTGGTGGCCGGCCAGGTCCGGGTGCATGCGGTCGATGAACCACTCATCTCCGGGCGGCAAACCGTGATTGGCGGCCTGGAACTCCTGCTCGACGTCCACCACATAGACGCTCCCGGGTTTGCCTTTTTCGCGGATTGTCTGATTGATGAAACTCTGGCTGCGGCGGGGAAGGTCTTCGAGATCAATGGCGGCCCGGAGCTCGGACTCGCCTTCTCCAAGCTCGCCCAGCGCCAGCAATGACCGCCCGGTCCGATAACGCAGCAGGGCGAATTGATCGTCAATCTTTTTGGCGTCTTCAAAATATTTCAACGCCTGCTCATGCCCTCCCGCGGCATACGCGGCTTCTCCCATCGAGTAGAGTCTCTCCCATTCCCTCAATTCCTCCGGGCTCAGCTTCCGGCCATGAACCGAACCTTCGGGAGCCGTATCGCGGACATCTGACTCCACGGTGCAGATCAGCACCGGCACGCCCGAGGCGCCGAGCTGCGAGAGTATCCGGTCAAGCGCGGAACTGAAACTCTCCCGGACCTTGCGCCTGGACTCAAGCGGATAAAAAAATCGCCCGCGCTCCGGAACCATCCCCTTCTTGCGCAAGCCCGCGTAGAAGAGTTGCTCCTGCTTCAAACGCCTGGAAGACAACCCGCGGTAGCAATTGGAAACCAGCCGGTAGAGCCGCAGCGAAGACAATGCCCGGTCCAGCCGCCTGAAAAATACCGGCGCATAAGCCGCGGACCGAGCCTTTTCCTTCATGCAGTCATTGTGCCCCATGTAAATAATTACCAGGTCCGGACCCGCTTTGATCAACTCCGGGATGAACTGCTCCATTTCGTAACTGGCGATCCCGTTGATGCCGAGGTTGAGCACCTCGTAATTTCTGCTCTTGTCCGCGGCGTTCAGCATCAGCTCCAGCCATTTGGAGAACGCGACCCGCGGCCCGAACGGATAACCCGCGGCCGACGATCCGCCCAAAACTAAAATTCTGAAATTCGACTCCGGCTTGGGCACGGCAAACGGCCTTTTGATGTCGGTGTCGTAATAGCGCATGGTCCCGAACCATTGGGGAGAAGGATACCGGTATGAGATTCCTTCCCGCTCGAAACTCTCAAACAGCGGCGCCTTTTGGGACAAGGCCAGGCGATAGTCCTTGGTCTCCGGCCGGGGATCGATCCTGAGGGCATAAAGCCCGAGCTCCGCCACCGGGAAAACCAGCACCCCCAAAAGGAGCGCGAGGATTCTCTTGAGCCAGATACTTCGCCGGCCGTTCGCCGGCTCTATTTGAACTTTTCCCGCCATGTCCGGGCAGCGGTTTTTATCTTAGCCCGGCCCGTTCTGAATTCAAAATCATTGGCGGATGGAGCCGCGATAAGTTTTCAGCGGCGGCCGGCTCAGCGGGGCGCGATTTCGTAGATTTCGAGGTCGCCGATTTTGGCGGCGAGCCGGTAATTATCGGCGAGGAACTGGTGGAGCGCCGGGAGGTATTGCGGGATGAACTGCTTCAAATGGGGCGAATCGAAATTCATTCCAAGATGTCCGGGGATGAAATCGTGGATCACAAAAAACCGCGGACGGGAATTGATCGCTGCAGCCTGATACTGCTCCAGCCATTTCCTCTGCTGATCGCTCAACTCTCGGCCGGGCGGGGTTATGAAAAGGAGCGGCATGGAGCAGAACCGCGAGGATAATTTCTGCTTGAGCAAAAACGGCAGCAGCGGGTAGGAGCCGAAAAATTCGATCCGGTCTCCGGGCCGGAGCATGGGCTTGAGCCGCATTGCGCCGCGGTACTGGTCCCGGGTCTGGTGCGGGTCCGAACTGTAACCATTTTCGTCAAGATAGGCCGCGTTCAGGTTCCGGAGCGCGTGCTGGCCCGCGAAAATGGTCTGCTCCGGGTTCACCGACGCCAGCATGATTGCGACCAGACCCGCGTAAAGCGCCGCGCGGAAAACTTTTGCCCGGGCCTGTCCGATCACCGGCTCGGCCATGGCTCCGACCGCGGCCCACCCGCAGCCTCCGAGGATGCTCATCAGCCCCCAGAACGGAGTGAGCTGATAGGGGAAATATTTGCCGAAGAAGAGATAAGAGACCAGGCTGACCGCGGCCAACGAGACAACCAGCGCAAAGGCTTTGGTCCCGGTTTCCGGTTTTCGTCCGGCCAGAAAAACCAGCAGGCCCAAAAGCCCGGAAATGAAAATCAGCGGCGACTGCAAAAAAATCTGGCTGGTCACCGCGATTGACCTCACCCAGAAAGGCATCGTCGCAAACACAATGTTGGGCGTCTCCCGATAAATTTCAAAATTGTACCAGAGCACCGCCCGGAAGAATTCAGGCAGCAGTCCCAGCCGCCAGTAATACCAGAATACAATCACCGATGGAAGCGCGCAGAGCGCCCCGAAAAGCGCTATTGCCATTGCGGTCTTGCGCGGCCGTCTTAAGCCCTCAAACAGGATCAAGCCGCCGAACACCAGCCAGGCCAGGCCGTAGGTGGGCTTGATGATAAAGGCCAAGCCGAGCGCGATTCCCGCGATTGCGGCTCTGAGCCGGACCTTGCTCTCCAGCCCAACGCCCGCGACAATCGAGACCAGCAGCAGGCAGAGCACAAACCCTTCGCGCTGGCCGCTGTCCGCAGGGCCGCTCCCGAAATAATAAATCGCGAACATCATCCCGGCCAAAAAACCGGCCGCACCCGACCTGGCAATCCGCGCGGCCAGATAATAGACCATGGCCAGGCCGGCCATCTGCACAAGCAAATCGAAAAACCTGAAGCCCAGAATGCTCTCACCGAAAAGGCGCATGGCAATCAGGTGGATGATGAAAATCCCGGGAAAGTCATGGTCCCAGACCCCGATATAAGGCGGCTGGCCGAAATTTTTCCAGACCCAGGCCGCATAAGCATAAAGCGATTGGTCCATGCCCAGCCCTTGCCAGAGGTTGAGCGAAAGCGCCAATCCGCCCAGCACGAGCGTGAGCCAGAAATATTTTCGCCTTGCAATCAAATTCCGCACCGCGTCTTTCAAAACCCGGCTGACAAGAAAATTATACCAGAGACGGACGGATAGAGGAATTGTTTCTGGTTTCTGGTTGGTCATCAGGGTCAGAGCATCAGGGGCTGTTGCCCAAATGCTTTGCATCTCTTTGCGGCTGTTGAAATGCGCCTCCCTCTCCCTGGGTAGGGGAGGCCCCATTTCCATTTTACTTTTTGGGAGTCATTTTGATTCCGGTGAGGTCGTAGTTGATCAGCACTTTGTAGCGTTCGATTTCTTTGGCGCTCACGGTGTCCTCGCTGACCGGCGCGTCCAGAATCAATCTTTGTTTGGCGGCGGTATTATAAAGCGGCCAGGGTTTCAGGCCGGGGCCGTTGGGGTCTCCGGTTTTGGCGAAATTGGTCCAGTAAGCCATCATGTCCGCGATCAGGGGCTGGGCCGCGTCAATGGTTTTGCGGGTGGCCACGATCTTGTGGATGGTGGAGCTCAGGGCCATGTTGCCGAAGGCAAAGGATATTTCCAGGCCGTGGAACGCTCCCATTTTTTCGGGGAAGCGCATCTGGTCGAAATCGAAGCGGTAGACATAGACCGGGCCGTTTTTGGACAGGGCCTCGGCCGCGTCGTAAACCCTGGAGCTGAATGCTAGGTCCGTGGCCACGGCGTGGAACAGGTGGATCGGCCGGCTGTAATCGTCAAAGCTGTAGAGGCGCATGATTTGGTCATATGCCTCGCCGGTGAGTTTTTTCATCAGTTGATTCATGGTCGACCTGGTAATCAGGCTCAAGCCGGAGAGCGTCAGGGTGTACATCTTGATCTCGTCGCGGTTGCTGCCCATGATCACGGGCCGGCGGTTGTAGTGACCATCCTTGAAATAATCCGCGGGCTGCTTGTCCGCCACGTAGCCGTCGATGTGCGGCAGGAACGGGACTCCGCCTTCGAGCAGCAGGTTCCCGCCGGTGGGCATGAGCTTTTTTTCGGGCAGGGCGCGCAGGCATTTGAGCACTTCCGGCCCGCCGCATCCCAGCTTCTGCGCCAGCTCTTGGCTGCGCTCGTAGCCACGGTCCATGCTCTCCATGAAATCGCACATGCCGCTCTCGATGATCGCCTTGTGATAAAGTCCCGCGGAAAGCGGGGACGTCATCATGATGCAATTGCTGATCGCTCCCGCGGACTGGCCGAATACGGTGACGTTTCGGGGATCGCCCCGGAAACCCGCGATGTTGCGCTGCACCCATTTCAGAGCCTGCAACTGGTCGAGGATGCCGTAATTGCCGGTGCTCCCGTGCGGGTCCTCGGCCTTCAGCTCCGGCAGCGCCAAATAACCCAGAGCCCCGATCCGGTAATTGATGGTCACCACCACCACGTCCTTTTCCGCGGCCAGGCGCGCGCCGTTGTACATCTCGAAATTGCCGGTGCCCTGGCGGAAACCTCCGCCGTGGATCCAGAGCATCACCGGGAACGAGCCGGGCTTTTGCGGACTCCTGATGTTCAGGGTCAGGCAGTCCTCGCCGGTCTCGCCCACGTCCCCGCCGCTCGTGAGCATGGCTTTTTGCAGACACGACTTCCGGTAATGGTCCGCCTGGTAAACGCCTTCGTGCTTGAGCGGAGGCGCCGGCGCGCGGAAGCGCAACTCGCCCACCGGAGGCGCGGCATAGGGAACGCCCTTCCACACGCAGGCCTTGTGCTCCGGGTCCGCAAAACCCTGGATCAATCCCTGCTCCGCGCTGACCGGCTTGGAACAAAAATTTTCCTCCCCGCCAAGCGCGGAAAAGCTCATACCCCAAACCGCCATCCCCGCGCCAGCCAACCATACAAAGATCCGCTTCTTCATCTACCAACACCTCCGAAAGTCAATTTCCATTTCGCGTAAAAAATGCTAGCACACTTTCTGCAACAAGAAAATGCATCACTAGGCGAGCCCCGCCTCAGCGTGGCTCGCCTGAATGCGAATTTTTCTCTCCCCGCCCAATTCCCCGAATTCCCGCTTGACAAGCTTGAATATTTTATGCTAATTTATCTCCAATGATGCTCCGCGAAATAATGCGCCAACTGGCACAAGGAAACCATGGCGATGAACACTTTCAAAAAGCATCAAGCTACAAGGAAAGCTCTTACCCCTTCGGATCCCGATAAAAGAAAAAGGAGGACTAAATGTTATCAAAATTAAAAGGGGATTGGACTCAAAAAAGCGTTTTGGGAAGTAAAGATTATAAATGTGGCTATTGCGACAAGCTAGTTGCATCGAAGGAAGGTTATTTTATCATTAGTGGCACGGATCAACATGGTCATTCTATACCTTCTTATATCTATATTTGTCCCGGCTGTAATATGCCTTCCTTTTTTCATTATAATGGTCATCAAATGCCTTCAGTTAAGGAAGGTGTCACAGTGTCAAATATTCCTAGTCCAGATATTAATTCGATCTATGAAGAGGCAAGGAATTGTATGTCTGTGGAAGCTTACACGGCAGCTGTTTTATGCTGCAGAAAGCTTCTTATGCACATTGCTGTTGAAAAAGGAGCGTCCCCCGGTAAATCTTTTTTAGACTATATAGAATATTTATCAGCCAAGGGATATATTCCTCCTGACGGAAAAAGTTGGGTTGACCATATAAGGACGAAGGGCAATGATGCTAATCATGAAATTATCATTATGAATAGAGACGATGCGACGAATTTAATTATTTTCTCAGAAATGTTGCTCAAATTTATTTATGAATTTCCCGGCAAAATTACAAAAAGTAGTTAATGATTTTGGTGATTTTTGATTTTGGGGTCAGAGCGTCACATTACACTTAATTGCGGTGCAAGCCGCGCTCCTGCATTTGCAGATTTCGGAGTTCAGAGAATTCTTTGCGTTCTTGCCTACTCCGCCGAAGTAGCTTCCGTTCGCAATAGCAGTAATACTGCGTCCGTTCTCCGTAGCAGGACTACTGCGAAGGATGAAAAGGATGAATCGGCTACGAAGTATGGATGCTGCTTTGCGGTGAGAATTGATTCGCGACTTCCGCCTTCGTCCCGCAAGGCGGGACTACGGTGGACAAGAAAGTCGCTCGCACAGAAGATTCGGAATTATTTTCTTTGCGTTCTTTGCGCCTTTGCGGTTTGAACTGAGATGTCCACGGTATCCTGGGTCACGCCTTGTTTTTCGAGGCTGGATTTAATCACACGCTGGGTTTCGGTTTTGGGGAGTTCGGGGACGAGTCGCCAATAGCGGGGTATTGCGAATTTGGCGAGCTTGTCCTCGAGGAATTTCTCGATCTCTTTGGGTTCGGGTTTTTTGCCTTCCGCGGCCACGATCACGGCCATGACCTCGTCCTCGGCCAGGTCCGAGGGCACGGCGAACACCGCGGCCTCCACTATCTCCGGGTGCTGGAGTATGGCCTGCTCCACGTCGTAGGCCGAGATGTTCTCTCCTTTGTGGCGCATGAACTCGGTCTTTCTTCCGGCGAAATAGAGGTTGCCTTTGGGGTCGCGGTAGGCGAGGTCTCCGGTATGGAGCCAGCCGTTTCTCAGTTTGTTTTCGCTGGCCTTGTCGTCCTTGTAATATTCGACCGCGCGGTCTTTCTGGTTCCCGGCCCAGAAGATCAATTCTCCGGGAGTTCCGTTTGGCGCGTCGCGGTCCTCATTATCGACCAGGCGGTATTTACCGAACAGGGGCTTGCCCATGCTGCCCGGCGGCGCAGTCCCGAAATTGATCACAATGAACCCTCCTCCGTCCACCGCGCCGTAGCCTTCGTAAATCTTGACCCCGAAGCGCTTCTCAAACGGCTCCCACATGGCAGTGGGGCAGGCCGCGCTCATCACGTGCTTGACCTTGTTGTCGAGGTCGCTGGGCTTTTCCGGCTGCTTCATCAAAATCGGGATCATGGCGCCGATGGAGTTGAACACCGTGGAGTTGGTCTCGCGCACCTCGTCCCAGAACTTGCCGGCGCTGAATTTCTCGGAAAGCGCGACCGCGGCCTTGGCGGCCATGGCCATGGTCACGGTCAGGATCAGGGCATTGGCGTGGAAGAGCGGCAGGCAGGTGTAATAAATGTCGTGCTTGCTGAGGGTCGCCCTTGCCAGCATGAGCAGGGACTTGATCTGGGTCTTGTTGAATTTGGTGGGCACGCCCTTGGCTCGTCCGGTGGTGCCGGAGGTATAGAGCATCAGGCAAATGCTCTCCGGGTCGATTGAGATTTGCGGCTTCTGGCTGCCGAGCTCCGGGGCATAGGCCTTTGCCAAAAGGATCGCGCCCGCGGGCGGCGCAAAGGACGAGCCGGCTCCCGCGGTGTTGACGATGAGCTTGTGGGGATGAACAAGCTTGTCCGCGACTGCCTGGTAATAGGGGAGCAGGTCGTGGTCAATGGCGATGAATTCAGCCTCGGAATGGTTGAAGATGTAAGCCAGTCCCTCGCCCCGGAGCTGGACGTTGGTTGGCACTCCGGCCATGCCCAGTTTCTGCGCGCCGAAAAAAACGTCCAGCCATTGCGGCGAATTCTTCATCACAACCGCGACCACATTGCCCGGTCTTGCGCCCGCGCTTTGAAAAAAATTGGCCAGCCGGTTGGCGTTTTGGTCCATCTCCGCGTAACCGAACGCCCGGCCCTTGAAATAGAGCATGGGCTTCTGACCCAGCTCCGCGGCGCGTTCCTCGAGCAGGCCCGCGTGGGAAAGCTCATTCACAAAAGCCGGCCTTCGCGCGGCCTTGCTGGCTTTCAAGCTTGCCAGCAGAGTGCCTCTTTTATGCTCCTCGGCCAGGGCGAGAACAACGCCTTTGAGCAGCCTGGCCGCAAATTCCAACTGCGTCATAATCATGCCTCCGCGAGATTTTTTTCCAGATAGCCCAGCCGCTTCAGGGTTGACGGCCCGAACATGGCCTGGATTTGCTTGGCGTCGCGCATGCGCTTTTCCTGGCCGTAGTCGTGCATGTACCCGTACCCGCCCAGGCACTGGACGCCGTCGGTGGCGGCGCGGGTAACGGCGTCGGTCACGAACGCGCTCGCGGCCATGGCCGCGGAGAAATTCCCGGCGTCCGCTGCCCGGCCGGCGCTGAGGCAGGAAGCGGCTGAGACTTCCAATAGCACGGCCATGTTGGCGAGCATGAGGCGGACCTGGTCGTGGTCAATGATTTGTTTTCCGCCCTGGTAGCGGTCCCTGGCGAACGAGACCGCGGCCTTGTAAGAGCCGGCCAGCACTCCCAGCGAAAGCGCTGCGTGCGGCCCGCCGAACCCGGCGCAAAGCCCGGGATATTCGGCGCTGGCCCGGCCTTCCCCGGCCAGAAGATTTTCCGGGCCGGCTTCCACCCGGTTGAGTTCGACATCCGCGACCGGGCAGCTATGAAGCCCGAGGCTCAAGACCGGCGCGCTCAGTTTCAGGCCCTCGGTGTCTTTGCCCAGCAAAAACAGGCCGGGCTTGCCGGTGCTGATTTCCGCGGGCACGATCAGATTTTGGGCGATTGCCGCGAGCGGGAGGAAATTGAACTTGCCGTTGAGCAGGAACCCTCCGTGGTTTTTTTCGGCTTTGACCCCGAGCGGCAGTTCCGCGGGCAAGGCATAGGCCGGAAACGCGAGGAGCGCCGGAGGTCCGCCCGCTTGCTTCAGGCATTTCTCCGCGGTCTGCTTGTCCGCCCATTTGGCGATTGCGGCCTGGGCCAGGGCATGGACGAAAATGACGGACGCGAACCCGGCGTCGGCCTCGGCGAGCGCGGCCAAAACCACGGCAAGCGCGGCCATGCCCTGGCCTGCCCCGCCCAGGGCTTCGGGCAGGATCAGGTTTAGCAGCCCGGTCTCTTGCGCGGTCTTCAGGGCCGCGGAGTTGAACTCGCCATAAGGATAGTGGTCGTGGTCGAGTGCCTTGGGTTCAAGCTCCTTTTTCGCGAACCGCTCGGCCAGGTCGTGAAAGGATTTCAGATCATCTCCGATTTGCCCCGATAAAAAATGAGACATTTCAGTACACCTCCACGCCCGGAAAATGGCGGCCCAGG
>Ga0315285_10009107_pt1 | contig 10163 bp, 8 predicted proteins | sample YL17G09_36_MG_FD_203698 | JGI IMG/M metagenome (GOLD analysis project Ga0315285, IMG submission 203698) | Sediment microbial communities from Yellowstone Lake, YNP, Wyoming, USA - YL17G09_36 | ecosystem: Environmental > Aquatic > Freshwater > Lake > Sediment | place: USA: Wyoming | collected... | reverse complement strand
AGATTATAGCTTAGGAGGGGTTCCCCATTCTTGGGAACATAGGGCATTTTGGTGAACAGGCCAATTAGCCTTATCAGATATGTCTGCGCTTTCAGCTTCCAATTGAGTTGTCGTACGATGTATCTTCTCACTTTGTTGTAGTTCCAGTATCCTAGGCAGGCTTTGATGTCACCATTGTCTTCAAGAATGAGGATATTGTGAAAGTCAAAGTGTGGCATCCTTCTAAGAGATTCAAGAAAATCCTTGGGCTGATAAGAAGCGAAGAAGTTGTAGTTGCGGTACGTTTCGTTAATCAGGTTTGTCACACCATCAACGTCTGCCTCGCCCATACTCCTTATGTTTGCCCTTGGTGCTGTCTTCTGCTTCTTGTACGGCATCAAAGAGAATGTCGTACAGTCTTTCACTTTCTCGAATCCCAGTTTGGAAAATAGGCTAGTCGAGGGAGTGTTATCCTCGAGTATGTCTAGATGCAGTATATCGACATCCTTCTCCAGCACGACTTGCTCGATGTGCCTTTGCAGTTTCTCCCCAATTCCTTTTCGCCTGTGAAGAGGGTCAACGATGAAACCATATTCGTAAGCAGTTTTGAGCTGCTTTCCTTCAATACAGGTATCGCTAATTGCGTATGCAGCAGAACCAACTATTGCACCATTCTCAACTGCCACGAGAACGTGCCAATCTTTGAATGGTCTAGACCGAGCGAAATAGTCGGGCGAACTGTCGACTCCAAGAACTAGGTTGGTGCCCATCGGACATTTCTTCTGAAGTTCATTAAGAGCATCATTATCGTCCTCAGTGGCCTCTCTAATCAGTGTCATAGTGCTCCCCATGCCCCAGACTCTTTCTATATGAACCAGAGAATCTATTTAACATTGGTGTTTCCACCGTACGTGTGCGGAACAGAACTCTCCCCCAAACCACGCGTTCCAAAAGAGCAACTTGCACCAAACTTATAACAATGAACTCCCCTCGCCCCTGCCCGGGTGCAAAGGCAAATGTCAAACAAACGAAATGTCGTGTTGTATCTGGACAAGGACTTGATTGAGAATACTCGTGATCTTGGCTTCAATTTGATGAGATTGAAGGTGAAGCATGGGTGATAGAGAAGCTTGAAAACAGTTCTACGGAAGATTGACAGGTTATAATCTCTTTATATCGCTTGGCCGCGTATATTTCATTGCTTGGTCGTGGCAGGATGGACAAACGAGTAGCCGCTGTCATTGCGATAATTGTGGTTGCCGCAGTTGTCATTGGAACTATCTCTTACTATAGCCTTACACCGAAGAGTAAGGAATTGCCAACAAGCACTGAACACGTGGGTGGCAAATACAATGTTACACTCAGTTACTTCAGGGAATACGTGAATGTAGCCTATGCGGATGAGACTGGCAGCCACTCTGGGTTCTTCGAACCTGAGATGAGAGCTGGATTGGATTGGATAAAGAATAGCACTCCTACGAATTCGACGTTTCTGTGCTGGTGGGATTATGGCCACATGATCAAAGGTTACGCCGAAAGAAACGTTGTAGCTCGAAATCCGTCGCACGAGTGGATAAACATGATTGCGGAGCCAGCGCGCTCTCAAGTAACCGAGTTTGATCCAAACGAAAAGATCGTGGACATCGCCAAAGCCCTGACCACAAACAATTCTACTGAGACGTTGCTGATCATGGAAAAATACGGTGCAACTTATGTTGTCGTATACAAGGACCGCTATACGAACGGCACAAACTCGTGGATTTTTGAGGTAGCTGGATTCGAGCATGATACCTACTTTGAGTTCACTGAGGATTCTGGCTGGGTACTAAATGAGGCTGGACGGCAGACTATGATAGCCCGGTTTCTAGACAACAGAGACACAGGCCTCACTCTAGCCTACCAAGATGCCGTGATGAAAGTGTACAGGAAAGACTAGACACCAATATTCTCAATACCTCGGTGTTCATAACCACGTTTCCTTCTGCAGGGTGTATTTACACTTGAAAAATCCATGGAGATTTCTAATTTCTATTTCTAAATAAGAAAAAATCTTAGAAATTCTGTATTTTCTCCCCATTTAGAGAACTAGAATTCGGAAATCGTATTTGCTACCTTGATCAATGAGATGCAAGAATGAATATGTGAATGAGTATTATGGTTGAATGGTAACGTCGTAGGAGAGATTTGATGAAACTAAGATGCTTTAAAGAGATAGGCGTGCACGAAGCGCGCGTCAGTTTCTGTCGTTGTATATTCAGTCTTTTTTCCTGATTTTCTCTTCTTTCCTCGCTGTCTTGCGTTTCTTATTGAAGAACCAAGGATATCGTTCCATGTCTTCGTATATTGGTCTGGGCATTCGTCCTGAATAGACGTCTGGGTGACCTTCGGGGTTTGTGAGAGGATATTTTGGCTTGATGCTTCTTATGGTCATGCGGTAGACTTGGAAGACGCCTAAAGAATAGCAGATGAGAAAGATCGCAAGCCACTGAAGTGCAAGGACAGAAGCAGCTATGATCATAGGGAGAGCAAACAGTGAAGTCACAAGGACAAATCCAAACAAGAATCTGTGTCTTCTGTTCAATCCTTTCCCTTACAAGAAGATTGTATAGGCTAGCTATTACACTTTACGTTGTGGGGTTTTCTGATATTTTCTGCTAGCTATCTAGCGCGCACTTATGCTATTGCTAGAGTGCATTCGTTGAAGCTTACTGAGAGGTCCCAAAGAAGTTGCTTCATTGTTGGTGATATTTATCTTTCTGTTTTTGGTTTATGGGGATTTTCTAATTTCTAATTCTAAACAATGGACAATATTAGAAACTTCTATTCCTCTCCCCGTTTAGAAATTGGAAATTTAGAAACTTATTTGCGTTACCTGAGAAGATGAAATACAAACATGCGATAGTGCAAAAAGTGGTAGTGGTTGAATGGTGTTATCGTAACAGAGAGTCTTGAGAGAACTGAGGTTTCAACAAAGAAGCAGGCTTCGTTGTGCACGTTATTGATATTCTGGTGACAAAGACAGTTTGGCAGAATTGTTACACGCGCATAAGAATGGATATAAGACCAGGAGAATTTTCTATTGATGATAGTGTTGTTATCTCAAAAAAAGGAAGAACCATCGCTGGCATTTGGTGGGCAAGCTCTGATGGAAGGTGTGATGATGCGCTCACCAACGCATGTAGTGATGTGTGTTAGACAACCCAATAATGAAATATTGACACATGTGGAGGTGATAAACCTCATATCTCGAAGACATAGAATTCTTCGACTACCCTTTCTAAGAGGCATCATTGCATTGCTTGAGTCTCTCTATCTTGGTGTCAAAGGCATCTATTTTTCTGCAAACGTGGCTTTGGGAGAGGAGGAGAAGCTTACGTATAAGGAGTTTGTAGTAGTCGTTTCCTTTGCTATAGGGCTGGCCTCTCTTTTCTTCATAATACCTTTCCTTCTAACCACTTTGCTTAGTCTGACAGGAGTCCTTTTCAACATTGTTGAAGCCATGGTGCGTATCACCATTTTTCTCTTATATATAACACTGCTGACTGTGTGGGGGGAGTTCAAAAGAATACTCCAATATCATGGCGCAGAACATAAGGCGATCAACACATATGAAGCTGGAGTAACGTTGAACGTTGCGAATGTGAAAAGATACTCCAGGCTGCATCCTAGATGCGGAACCTCTTTCATCTTCATCGTTGTGATAGTGAGCATCTTCATATTCTCGATTATGCCAAATCTAGGGTTTGCTGCTAGGCTTGCATACCGCCTGCTATTGATCCCAGTGATTGGAGCAATATCCTACGAACTCCTGAAGCTCAGCGGCAAATACAAGAATTCTATAGTCATGAGAGCCCTGACATATCCCGGTTTGATATTTCAACGCCTAACGACGAAAGAACCAGACAATGACATGATGGAGGTTGCAGTAAAAGCAGTCGAAAAGGTGCTCGCACTTCGAAATGCAACGTAGACAGTGATGTATTTTACAAAGGGAATTTTCTAATTTCTAATTCTAAACAAGGGATAATACTAGACATTCTACTTCTTCTCTCCTACTTAGAAATTAGAATTCTAGAAGATCAATTCCGCTACTTTGACTGATGAAATGCAGTAGATGATAGTATGAATGAGCGTTTTGGTTGAATAGTGGTATCGTAACAGACGGACTTGAGGGAACCAAGAGACCTCACAGAGAGATAAACTGTTTGCGCACGAAGTTCGCGCTAGGTATGACAAGAATTTTATCTTACTTGAAATTATCTGAATTGACGATGTTGAAATGGATGTTCTATTTTTCGTCTGCATACTAGGCGTTATTGCTGTAGTACCTATCCATTTCTCATCGGTTGAGCATCTGAGACTCGAAGAAAAATATGGAAGAGACAGGGGGAGAAGAATCGGGGAGATTTACAGTATCATCTCAGGATGGGGGTTCTTCCTCTTTTGGACCGGGCTTTGGTTTTCACCTCAACCCAGATTTGTTGTTCCGGTTTTTCCGAATCTAGTTATTACAGTTCCTGTTGCCAGCTTCACGATCCAGATTGTGCACCTAATGATCTTCATTCCCTTCTTCTTCATTGGTGCCTGGCTTGGAATTGAGGGTGTGAAAGAAACTACTATGAGAGTTGCTGAAACGCACAGGACAGAGAAAATCATTACTTCAGGAGTCTATTCCATTACTAGACATCCACAATATCTGGGTGGATTGTTGGCGCATGTAGGCATTTCCTTTCTATTATCAGCCTCGTATTCTCTGCTCTCCACTCCACTAATGGCTTTACTCGTATACCTTATCTCAAGAAAAGAAGAGAAAGAGTTGATCAAGGAATTTGGGAAAGAATATGAGGACTATAGGAAAAAAGTTTCAATGTTCTTACCGTACTCGCGCTAAGACAGACTAAGAGGCTTGAAAGAGGTTGGCTCGTCGTGTGCACTAGGTGCACGTTACTTGAACGTCAATCATGTGAATAGACAAATCAAACACATTGCTCTATCTCTTGATGGGATGGTTACCTGCTATGAAAGTGAACCGCAAATACTCTACCTTGTTGACGGCGCTATTCATGACGTTGGCTATGGATTCCACAATGACATTCGCCATGAACACGATAATGACGGGCTGGACTCCTGGATTCCTCCAGAGATTTTTGGGCGGCTGGGTAATAGGATTTGCAGTGGGTTTGCCGACAAGCCTGCTGGTCATACCCTTTGTGAGAAAACTGGTGAACAAACTTACGTCTGGATAGCTAGACTGAGTCTACTGTGCCAGCAAGGCTTCAAGCACGAGACCTATGACAAATAACTTGCCCTCGCACCATCTGATTTTCTAATCTCTAATTCTAAACAAGAAAAAATCTTAGAATTTCTATTTCTTTTCTCAGCCTAGAGATTAGAATCTTAGAAAAATCAGATTGTGTTACGCGCTCGCCACGCTTTGTAGGCAAAATCCTGTATTTGAAAATGAGCTAAAAATCTGGTTTGATGGTGCCCTATTTTTGCATGTTCCGTGCTTGTTTGCAGTGAACATTAACAATAGATGTGAGCTGCTTCAACTCCTCTTCACTCATCCACTCGGTCCTAAGATACTCGCATATTCTTGCGTCACTAAGACCCAATCTTTTAGCTTCCTCAACAGCATAACGGTAGGCTTCTATCTCGGTTGGTCTTTCAGTGTAGCTGTGATGAGCGTCAAACAGATCCTTTCCCTCCATGAACTGCTTCACGTGGACGAGTTCGTGGATTACGTCTAGGTAGATGTCTGTTTTGTCCCCTTTGTTCAAGTAATTGGGATTTGCCATGAGATGCCCGTTTGCGTTGTTAACTCCCATGTAGCCTCCTGCCCAAAGGAACTCGACTTTCAAATCGCGAAGCACCTGCTCAGTCTTGTCGCCGAAAATTCTGCGAACAGCCTCAACTTTGTCAAAACCCCTGAAATAGTCACTGAATGGACGCGTAGTACTAATGACGCTTTGAAACCTGTAAAGCCTCAGTATCTTGACTACCTGAAGTGCTGTCGTCATTAGAAATTCGCGCCCGTTGATTGCTACCGCCTCTGCAAACGCTCTTTGAATCAGGGACAAGCTTGTAAAGCTTATCGCTTGAAAAAAGGGGGATAAAACTTTGCCCCAACCAACGCAATCTTATATTTGTTGAATCGTAACTATAGTGATGAGGTCTGCTGAATGGGAATCATTCAAAAGAAATGTTCAATTTGCGGAAAAGTCTTTACGACATTAGATAACAAAAACAAATATTGCAGTGCCCAATGCGCTAAAAAAGCAAATAAGAAAAAGTAGAGGCGTCTCAAAAAAGATACAGCCATCCTATGATAGATTCTTGAAAAGGAATTGATAAAACTTTACCCCATATCGCACATTTTGAAAGAACAACTTGCACCAAACATATAACAAAGAACTTCCATCGCACCAGCCCGGGTGCAAACGCAATTGCCAAACAAGCACAATCTTGTATTGTATGTAGATCAGGAACTAGTCAAGAAGTCGCGTAGTCTTGGCTTCAATCTGAGTAAAACCTTTGAGAACCACTTAAAACACCTAATCACGCAGTTCTCACAGTGCAATCAGTTGAACAACACTGAATCAGTTAAGGATGAGTGTTTTTGGTGGGCCGGACCGGACTCGAACCGGCGACCTTCTGCACGTCAAGCAGATGTCCTAACCTAGCTAGACTACCAGCCCACTATCTAAACCGTGTTCTAACTTGATGGTTCTCCTTTAAAATAGGTTTTCGGTTCTCTACGTGAACAACGTCGTTGAGTCTACTATTCTTTCTCTTCTCTGTTTACGTAGTCTTTGATATGCTTGAATGTCAAGCTTCGATACTGATTTGGATCTGTCAGACTTGCCAGAAAACTGCCGACAACCTCCATTCCAGTGGCTTCCATCTTCAACTCTCTCATGAAGCGCGTGAACTCGGCGAAATTCTTGTGCAAGGTAACCAGTATTCCGTCGCAGCCCATTCCTTCGCCTCGTAAGCTCATAACAGCATTCGGGCTCTTCTGCAGGAAAGCTATCGATCTTTTCTTTGTCTCTTCGTATTTCTCGGCAGAGTTTCCAGTACGTAACTTGATCAACGTGAAAGCAACGAGTTCAAGCCCTATCTTCGCAAAGTCCGGTATCAACGTGTACTCGCTTACGTAACCATTCTGCTCAAGCCAGCGACGCGCACGAGTAACAGTGGGCTGCGAGACATGCAAAGCCTTTGCAAGCTCTCTGTCACTTCGTTTACATTGTCCCATCATTTCAAGCAGCAACTTCAAATAGACGTCTTTCATAAAACAGTCCTTCCTTCAACGGTGATGTACTCTGGCGTTGGCAATTTAAGATTTACCCAATACCGGAAAACCGAACAGAGTGTTCCAGAGGTTATGCAGAGCGTGAGAAACCCTCTCAGCCTATCAAACACGTTCACCTAGCCCTGTTTTCCTTATTGCCCGAGCAACCATCTTCTGCCCTCATCATCAATTGTCTGCGTCAACTCCTGTTTGAATCCATGGAAATTAGGAGCTGACTGTTTCATTTTCTTTGAAAAAAGTGCTACCTCAAATACTGCACGGCAAGAAACCAATTAAAACTTGTGCGAATCAGTTGGGAGTGACCGTGCCCGTCTTTCAATGATCGCGCAGTCTTCAGGAGCTTTCCCCCCAAGAATGCGAGCATTTCGTGCACCTGAAATGATCCACTGTTCTTTCCTGTCTCACACCTGCATGTTCACCAGAGATACTGGATATCAAGCGAAGCGCTTCACCGTTTCCACAATTGGGGCATACTCGGGAAACCTTAATACGGTTGTCTTGGGGGTCGTCGATCACGTAGACAGCATCAGAAAACGCTTTCTGCACACTTTGGCCTCTCACTTTTGGTCCGAAGCGAACCAACCTACCGCATTTTGGGCATAGAAATCCCTCTGCAGTCTCCTTCAAATGAGAGCCGCAAACATCGCAAAAACCCATTTCACCCACGGGCCCACGTAATATATAGCTTGGCCCGGAAATTAAAGTATCGGATTCCTACGTCAGCGCGGGCATGTCGAGCGTTAGGGAGGTAATTAGAGCCTTCACCATAATGGAGACATGTCCGGCGACTCCCTCACTCTTCTCTGATCCGTGGAGTCCTGATCAGTGGAAAGTCTTTTAAAACTTGCGCGCTGTAATTGATTGTAGGTATTGCTTCGTGGAGATTAGTGCATGCCTTCATTGAAAAAGAAGAATGTTACAAAGAAGAAAAAACATACGGACAAAGTTGGGAAATAGCGCATACTTCATTTTGTGTCCATGCTGATCCTCGTCGTTCATCTGCTACACCATTAACGAGGTTGACCTATCCAGAAAATGGAAGATACCAACTGCAAGCTTGAAAACGATGCCGATGATGCGGCTGGCAGGACTTGAATTCCCGCCGCAGTGGCGGCGTCCCCCCAACTCCTTTCTTTTTCTCCTGTTTCCCCAGTCGTGGTTTACCTCACTCCCGATTTGTGTCCTGACATCTTGGGTTGACCCTTGAGACATTAGTGATTGAGGATCATTTCCCAAGAATGTCAATTCACGGGCACTCTCAAAAGCAAGAAACATCTTTTCTTATTCCAACAATCAAGGAAGCGAACGATTTGTCACCAACAGTTCTACCCTTATAATCACTCCAAAACTCCTTAGCAGAACCCGTAAACGATTCAAGAATTGTTGGTGCTCCGGCCGGGATTTGGACCCGGGTCCGCGACTTTCTTTCACTTTTGAGTGTCGAGAGGCCGCTATACATGGTCCTTTACAAGGTTTGACCGGACTATACTACCGGAGCCCTGAAGATTGGGTTTCTCTCAAGGATAAATATCTTTTCACATGTTTGGCATTGTGAGGGCATATCTCGTGGAAACAACTGTCCGCTCCTTCTAGTCCCGCTAAGGCTACTCGGTGGGTTTGTCGTAGATGCATGGACGAAAATTGGCGCTTTCAACCTTTTGTGGGCACATTTTCGTGTTCTGCTTGACAACGGTAATTCTCTTTTCCTGACTAAATCATGCGAGATATTGTCATTGTGAATTGTGCTCCTTGGCCGGTGTGCCTCGTCAGATAGAGCCAGTAGCCTGATCCTTTGCCTGTGGTTTAACCTTCGTTGAAGATCTTTGGCGCTCAGTCAGTATCAAGAATCACGCGAGGCATTCGCGTGCATGAGTGAATCCCGGTTGGTTTTAAATAGTTGTCGTCAGAATTGTTGAGCTAAGGGATGTTGATGAAGAATAACAGAGAGAAGAAGGTAAGCCTTGTCCTAATGCTATTCTTGGCCTTTGCCTCCATTGCCGCCTTCCAGATCAGTCATGTATTGGCTGATATCCCACACAACATAAGCATTCAACCTTGGACAAGCGGAACTAGCACAATTCTGAACATCACGATCACCATGGACGCTGGTGCGCCAACAAGCATACACTATGTAGACGTAGTCCAAGTTAACGTGAGTGGAGTCGTCCACGACCGTACGTTCACATCTCAGCCAGCCGCGACTTTCGTCGTACAGTACGACATGGGAGAGATCACGGACACGCCAACAGTTCAGACCCGAGCACATTGTATCATTGATGGCTGGAGCGGCTGGACTAACCCTCAATCAGTTCCCGAGTTTCCGCTAATCGCACTGTTTCCTGTGTTCGCAGTTCTGACGGTTGCAGTCTTGCTTCTGCACTCCAGATTGCTGAAGCCCTCAGAGTAGCCTATTATATGGGAGTCACCCGAGCCCTCTTCACCTCTGCGATACTCTTACAAAACCTCCTCAAGTGAGCTGAGATTACTCCCAATTTACGTGTGTTTTTCATGATGGGCGAGCTGGCTATAGTGCGTATTGGGGGCTTCGCCTTGTGTTTTTTGAGTATTATCTTTTCTTCTTCAATATTGTCACAACATGATAACTGCCGCAGCAGCTAAACTTGCCAGAACATTCTCCATTGGTGATAGTGCAGTCTCTTCTCCACCATTTGGCATGGGGGCATCGAAATTAACAGAAAGCCATTTCTCATTTTTCGCTATGAAACGATAGTTTCCTTGCCAATCTAGAACCATTTTCTTAACCGGAGGCATGAGTCTTCTTCTAGTATTGGATCACAAAAATCTTTCTGATGTATTCTCAACTCTTGGTTTGGGAGCAAAACCTATACCTAATAGCGCGCAGAAATGT
>Ga0315285_10009106_pt1 | contig 10163 bp, 7 predicted proteins | sample YL17G09_36_MG_FD_203698 | JGI IMG/M metagenome (GOLD analysis project Ga0315285, IMG submission 203698) | Sediment microbial communities from Yellowstone Lake, YNP, Wyoming, USA - YL17G09_36 | ecosystem: Environmental > Aquatic > Freshwater > Lake > Sediment | place: USA: Wyoming | collected... | reverse complement strand
CGGTTATGCTTGAGATTCTGCAAGATTTTGAACGGGCGGCACCAAAACTTGCGCCCGTTGTTGTAATCCTGCCGGGACTGGCGGCGGTGGTAGCAGGACTTTTTGTCTGGCTCGGCGGCCTGCGCTTCAAAAGACTTTTAGCCGGCCTCATCGGCGCGATAGCCGGCGGTATTGCCGGATTTTTCCTGGCCAGCCGCAACATCGCTTCAATCACGGTCACAGCGGGCATTGGTGCACTGATCGCGATAATACTTCAGAGACTATTTATGGTGATACTGGCGGCAGCCTTGGCGGCAGGTTTTGGCTTTATGGTGCTGGCTGTACCTTACCTTCAACCGGCGGATACGGAGCCAGCAAAAAGCCAGGCAGAAATCGCCGCGGGGGATCAGCCCGCCACTGTCCGCCAGAGCGTAGAAACGGTAAAGGAGTACGCGGTCAATTTCGGCTATACGGTAAAATGGGTCGGTTCGCGGATGCCGATTTATAGCTGGGCGATATTAGCAGCGGTGGCGGCAGTTTCCGCCGTGGTCGGCCTCTACCTTTGGCGTTTGGTGTCCGCTCTGTGCTGTGCGGCCCTGGGAACAACACTTATTTTTGCCGGCATGTTTTTGTTGCTTTCATACAAAGGCTCTGCGCCCATAACCAAAATGTCCGGCGGAAGTCCGGTTTATGCCGCTGTTTTTCTTGCTATGGTAGCCTTTGGCACCATCGAGCAGTGGCTGCTTTTTCGGCTAAAAAAAACACGGCCGGCAAAGGCAAAAAAGGATAAGGCGGAGCCCGAGCAAGAAAAGCGAAGTTGGCGCGCTATCTAAGGAGATGGATATGGATTGTCTGACTATCCTTGCACAGGCAGCTAAAACTGCCGGTGAAAAAACGCCGTCGGAGGGAATCCTCCCCATAGACTTAATCTGGCAGCATGTCACGTCTCTTGATTTAGTCGAAGCGCTGACTTTTATTTCTTTCGGGGCGGTTTGTCTTTTCTACGGCTGGCGAGTGTTCAAGATCTTGGTGACGATATGCTTTGGCCTGCTGGGTCTGTTTGCCGGGGTCTGGGCAAACAAACTGCTGATCGGGGGCAACGTAATCTGGCTGGCCGTCTTGTGCGTGGTGCTGTTTGCACTTTTATCCATACCTTTGATGCGCTGGGGGGTTAGCATTTTAGGTGCGGCGGCAGGCGGAGTGCTGACCGGAGGCGGCTGGCTGGCGCTGGGCCTGCCGGAACAGTACATCTGGGCGGGCGGCCTGGTCGGCCTGGTCGCAGGCGGCATGATTTCATTTATCATCTTCAAGGCCGCTGTGATGCTCTTTACCAGCCTGGGCGGCAGCGCTCTTATGCTTGTCGGCGCCCTGGCGGTCATCTACCGGTATATGGGAGTACCTACCAGACTGGAAGACCTGGTGTTTAACCAGAAATGGTTCCTGCCTTTGGTTCTGCTGGGGCCAATGGCGGTAGGGATGATCCTGCAATACAGATTCATCGAGCACGCCAAAGACTGGAACATCTAATACCCTATAGTTTACTATTGACTTGACCACCGGGACAGACAGCAGTATAATACCCGTGGATTAGAAGATTAGGAAAGCCGCCCGATCTGCTCCTCATCGCGGATTTGCTGCCGATCAAATAACGGTAGGGAGGTAGGACACAGTGAAGCGAAAAGCCTTTACTTTGATTGAGCTGCTGGTAGTTATTGCCATTTTGGCGATATTGATGGCCATATTGATGCCGGCACTGCAAAGGGTGAGGGAACAGGGCAAAAGAGTTGTCTGCGCCAACAACCTCAGACAGATCGGCATCAGTTTGCACATGTACGGCTCGGAGAACGACAACCGGCTGCCGCTCAACCAAGGAGGATACTGGCTGTGGGACATCGCTTATAGTACCAGCGACTATATTATGGCAACCGGCGGCGACAGAGAAACCTTCTATTGCCCCTCGGACCCTCTGAAAAAACCCGATATGGCTTGTTTGTGGCAGTTCTCGCAAAACCTGCCGTTCGACACCCGCATCGGAGGGGTGGCCGAACCCACACAGAACCGTGGCAGCTACTACCGGGTGACCAGCTATTTCTGGATGATGGATACCGTCAAGGCAAGGGCGGAGCCACCGCGAGGGCAGCCGAAAAAGCAGTGGGTCAAGACGCTGACCTGCAAACAGCCGGCAGGGACCGATCTGGTTACCGATGCCACGCTTAGTACCAGCGCCGACCCGGCGACGGCCAGTTTTACGCAGGTCCCGGGAGGCTCGTGGTCCCGCTGGCAGCTTTACGACCGCACCAATCACCTGAGCCACGGAGATAAACCAGCCGGCGCCAACATTCTGTTTGTCGATGGGCACAACAACTGGCGGCGATTTACTGAGATGGATGTGCGCATGTCGCCGCCCTATCATTGGTGGTAGTAAGTGACGCCATCCCGGTTCAGGCATTTCTTTATTTGCCGCCATATTATGTATTCGCCTCGATGGTCAGCCCGCAACCTGTGCGCGGGATTTTGCCCTTGCAAAATTGCCCTGTCGGCTTTAGAATCTTTGCTTCGTTGAGAAGTTTCTCAATTGCACGAAATTCCGGGTGACGCTGTGTTTGAGTCATTAACGGGAAAATTGAACTCGGTCTTCAGGTCTTTGGCCGGCCGGGGCAGAATCACCGAAGCAAATATTTCGGACGCCATGCACGACGTCCGCAAGGCCCTTTTGGAGGCGGACGTCAACTACGAGGTGGTGAAAAAGTTCTGCAAAGACGTCAAAGAGGCTGCCATTGGCGCCCAGGTTATAAAGAGCCTTCATCCCAGCCAGGTTCTGATAAAGATCGTCAACGACGAGCTGACCAAGCTGATGGGGCCGGTTGATACGCGGATTTATTTTGTTTCGCCCGGCCCGACCGTAATTATGTTGGCAGGCCTGCAGGGCGGCGGCAAAACCACCACCGCCGCCAAGCTCGGCAAATACCTGGTCTCAAAGGGCAAAAGGCCGCTCCTGGTCGCCGATGACTTGCAGAGGCCCGCCGCCATTGAGCAGTTGATCGTCCTGGGCCGGCAGCTAAATATCGATGTTTACAGCGAAGAAAGCAAAGATTCGGTCAATGTCGCCCAGAACGCGGTAAAGCACGCCAAAGGAAACGGCTATGAGGTGGTCGTGCTCGATACGGCTGGACGATTGCACGTCGATGAAGATATGATGGCCGAGCTTGCCGATGTCGCCAAAGCGGTAAATCCGCATCAGATTTATCTGGTTTGCGATGCGATGACCGGCCAGGACGCCGTCAATTCCGCCAGAGAATTCAACCAAAGACTGGAGCTCGATGGCGTCATCCTCACCAAGCTGGACGGCGACGCCCGCGGCGGAGCGGCATTGAGCGTCAAGGCCGTAACCGGCAAGCCCATCAAGTTCATAGGCGTCGGCGAAAAGCTCGACAAGCTGGAAGAATTCCACCCCGAGCGCATGGCTACCCGAATCCTGGGTATGGGCGACGTCGTGACGCTGGTTGAAAAAGCCCAGGAGCATTTTCAAGCCGAAGAGGCGGCCAAAATGCAGCAGAAAATCGCCAAGGGCACGTTCGGCTTTGACGACTTCCTCAAGCAGATGCAGGCCGTCAAAAAAATGGGCGGCTTCGGAGATTTGCTCAAAATGATGCCCGGAATGGCAGGCCAGCTTGAAGGTCTGGACCTGGATGGGTCGGAGCTGTCGCACATGGAGGCCATCGTGCAGTCTATGACGACTGCCGAGCGTCGCGAGCCGGACATTATCGACGCCTCCAGACGCCGGCGAATCGCCGCAGGCACCGGGGTGCAGCCGCAGGATGTGTCAGGTCTTGTCAAGACCTTCATGCGCAGCCGGGATATGCTCAAATCGCTCAGCGGCGGAACCTTCGGCGGGCTTCGATCTCTATTCTCGGGCGGGTTAAATGTGGGTGCGCTCAGTCAGATGATGTCGGGCGGCAGAAAAATAAAGCAGCGCTCAAGGCGAAAAAGAGTCATAAAGCGAAAAGGCAAAATCAAACGCCGATAAAATATTTAGCCCCCCAATTCATTGGGGGGTTTTTGACTACACATTTGTGGAGATGACACCGATTATGAAAAACGACCTCAACCGTCGTGACTTTTTGAAAACTGTCGGTTTGGCGGCCGCGTCACTGGCAATGCCGGGACAGTCGGTATTATCTCAGCAGGGCTTCGCCGGAACGAAGCCGCCGAATTTCATCATCATCTTTTGTGACGACTTGGGCTACGGCGACATCGGCTGCTTCGGCTCGCGAAAGAATCGCACGCCGAATCTCGATCGCATGGCCGCCGAAGGGATGCGCTTTACCAGCTTCTATGTCACCAGCGGCGTCTGCACACCATCGCGGTCGAGTCTGATGACCGGCTGCTATCCCCGCCGCGTCAATATGCACCAGAACGACACCGGCTTGTGCGTGCTGTTCCCGGTAAATAAGAAAGGCCTGAACCCGGAGGAAATCACGATTGCCGAAGTCCTGAAAACTCAGGGCTATGCCACCGCCTGCATAGGCAAATGGCATCTGGGCGATCAGCCGGCGTTTCTTCCCACGCGGCAGGGATTCAATTACTACTACGGTATTCCCTACAGCAACGATATGGGCAGCCGAGAGGGCACGGACCGTCCGCCGCTGCCGCTATTGCGGAATGAAAAAGTCATCGAGGCGCCGGCCAACCAGGACACACTGACGAAGCGCTACACCGAAGAAGCCGTCAAATTCATAAAGGAAAACAAGGCTCGCCCGTTCTTTATCTACCTGCCGCATACAATGCCGCACGAGCCGCTCCACGTTGGCGAGGCATTCCGGGGTCACTCGGCCAACGGAGACTACGGCGATGTAATCGAGGAGCTCGATTGGTCTGTGGGTCAAATCCTGCAGAGCCTGCGAGAGCTGAATCTTGCCGACAAAACGATGGTCGTCTTTACTTCCGACAACGGCGCAACCGGCGGCAAAGGTAGAAGCAACAGCCCCCTTCGCGGCAGCAAAGGGACGACCTGGGAGGGCGGCCAGCGCGAACCTTGTATCCTCTGGTGGCCGGACCACGTCCCGACCGGCAAAACCTGCGATGAGCTAACTACGACCATGGATCTGCTGCCGACCTTCGCCCGACTGGCCGGAACAGACGCCCCACGCGACCGCATCATCGACGGCAAAGATATTTGGCCGCTTATGTCCGGCAAAAGCGGGGCGAAATCGCCGCACGAAGCGTTTTACTATTACCAGATGGACCAGCTGCAGGCGGTCCGCTGCGGCAAGTGGAAGCTGCACCTGCCGCTGGAGCAGAAAAAGAAAAACTGGGGTGAGCCTACGCCCAATGTCCCTCTGCAGTTGTACGACCTCCAGGCCGACATCGGCGAGGCAAACAATGTGGCCGATAAGCATCCCGACATCGTCAAGCAGCTTCTTGCGCTGGCTCAGAAAGCAAGGGAAGACCTCGGTGACGTCAATCGCCCAGGCAAAGGGCAGAGGCCGGCCGGCTGGGTCGAAAACCCCAAGCCGTTACTGTTAAAGTCGAAATAAACACCCAGGCGGGGTCGGAGAGCTCAATGACACAAGGCAGTGACATAACCGGCGCAGGCAAGATTACGATTGAACAATATCTGGAAAAAGTCGCTCGCTTTTGCGACAGCGAATACGGCCGGCAGGTAAGAGACCAGTTCAAGGATATTGAAGGCAGCAGCGAGCTGGCGATGCTGGCCGCGCCGACCGCCGAGGAGCTGGAGCAATTGAAAAAAGCGGTGGCGATAATGACGCCGAGCGAGAAACAAGCCGCCGACCGCCTGACCGACGAGCAGATAGAAAGAATCGCAGCCGACGCCCGGATTGACCCGGCAAATTTAGCAATTTTCATAAACGGCTATACTTTGCACTGCAAGCTGCTTGCTCAGAAGTGAGGGCTTTGTCTTTCTGTAGGTCGAAGATGCTGAAAGCATACTTGGGGGAAATTTTTAATGTAGGCCGGAAAGGCGATGCGACAGAGCAAAGCTATTATAAGGTTCTGGCATCGCTGCTTGAAGCCTTTGCGCGTTCGATTAATAGACCCAGAACCGAGGTGACGATTTCGCCCAAGAAAACCGATGCCGGCAATCCTGATTTTAGAGTATGGGATGGCAGGCAACATATCGTTGGGTATATCGAGGCAAAACCACCGGAACAAGAAAACCTTGAAAAGATAGAGGAATCCGAACAGTTAAGACGGTATCGCAGCGCGTTTGCAAACGTGATCCTCACAAACTTCTTCGAGTTTAGATTGTACCGTGACGGGCTGCTCGTGGACAAGGTGGCAATAGGCCGGCCCTTCATTGCCCGGCAGCTCAAAGTTGTTCCGCCCGTCGAAAACCAGGATAAATTCTTCGATTTATTGAATAAGTTTTTCACCTTTTCTCTGCCGCGCCAGTACACACCTGAGGCGCTGGCTAAGGGACTCGCGTTGAGGACTCACTACCTTTGTGAGCAGGTGCTCCTGGAGCTTGGCAGAAGCAATGGCAATCTTACGGGCTTTTACAAAGCGTTTCAGCAACATTTGATCGCGGGCCTTACTGAAGAAGATTTTGCCGATATGTACGCTCAGACGATAACTTATGGTCTGTTCGCAGCAAGCACTCGTTGTAAAGGAGAATTTAATAAGAGACTTGCCTTCGACAATATCCCCAGGACAATCGGCATTCTGCGAGACGTGTTCAGGTTTGTTTCTCTTGGAGAACCGGGGACCGAGCTTGATTGGATTGTTGAGGATATTGCCGATGTTTTGGCCGTTGCGGATGTCAAGAGTGTGTTGCATAAGTACTTTGTCGAGCGCAGAGGCAGCGACCCTATTATGCACTTCTATGAGACATTCCTTGCCCAGTACAACCCTAAAGAAAGAGAGCAACGTGGTGTTTACTACACTCCGCAGGAGGTTGTTTCTTACATTGTTCGTTCCTTAAATATAATTCTCAGAGAGTATTTCGGAAAACCTGACGGCTTTGCGACAGGTTCGGTGACGGTGCTCGACCCTGCGGCAGGGACGCTGACATTTTTGGCGCAGGCCGCAAGTGTCGCCGCGAATGACTTTTCGGCTCGCTATGGCACGGGCGGCGTAAGTGAGCTTATAAGTAAGCACATTCTCAAGAACTTCTACGCCTTTGAATTGATGATGGCGCCCTACGCGATTGCTCATTTGAAAATAGGTTTCTTGCTCGAAGAGTTAGGTTATAGACTTGGTGAGCATGAGCGATTCAAACTCTATTTGACGAATACACTTGAACTTGAGGACCTCGCACAGAGTGATTTGCCTGGTATGAGCTCACTTTCCGAGGAGTCCCACGCAGCCGGGGCGATTAAAAAAGAAACGCCAATTCTGGTGATTCTTGGCAACCCTCCTTATTCAGGACACTCTGCCAACCGCAGTTGGAAATTGGATGAAAAGGGCAAAAAGATCCCCAACTTCATCGGAAAACTTATTAGGGACTACTATCAGGTCGACGGAAAGCCTTTGGCAGAAAAAAATCCTAAGTGGCTCCAGGATGATTATGTGAAGTTTATTCGCTTTGCCCAGTGGAAGATCGACCAGGCCGGCGAAGGTGTCTTAGGCTTTATCACCAATCACAGCTACCTGGATAATCCCACATTCAGAGGGATGCGTCAATCCCTGATGAATACCTTCAACCAAATCTACATACTTGACCTGCACGGCAACAAAAAAAAGAAAGAAAAATGCCCCGACGGTTCTGAAGATAAAAACGTCTTCGAAATTCAGCAGGGCGTGGCAATTCTCCTCGCTATCAAAAAGCCCGGTCTGAAACGCAAGGTATCCCACGCCGACTGCTGGGGCCTGCGCGAGGTCAAGTACGAATGGCTTAGCAGTAATCATGTCAAGAGCACCCGCTGGAAATTGCTGACACCCAAGTCTGAATTCTACTTTTTTGTGCCGCGGGACGAAGAACTTTTTGGTGCGTATCAAGGGTACACTAAACTGACGGATATTTTTCCTGTAAACAGTGTGGGGGTTGTGACGAGCCGGGATGACTTTGCCATTGCCAATACTGCGCAGGAGCTGAAAAGACGTATTCGGATGTTCCAGGATGAAAGTATCTCCGACAATATGATAAAGCAGGCCTTCGGACTGAAAGACAAGGCTGGTTGGAAGACAAAGGACACCCGTGAAAAAGTGCTCGCCGAGAAGAGCTGGGAACAGCAGATATTGCCCATACTGTATAGACCGTTTGACCGGCGCTGGATTTTCTACAATGAAACGGTGATAGAAAGGACTCGAAAGGAAGTCATGCGCCATTTTGTGCACGACAATCTCGGACTTTGTGTTGGAAGAGCCGGTCAGGTCGTGGGCTCGGAGAAGCCTTGGAATGTGGTATTCTGTGCAGAATGTATGCAAGATCTCAACCTTTTTTATAGAGGCGGCAACGTAAATTTCCCTCTTTATCTTTATCCCGAAGAGGACTTGTACAACAACGGTCCAGAGTATAACCGGCAGGTAAACATTGCACGAGAAGTATGGTCGGCCTTGGAAAACGCGTATGGGCTGCGCCCAAAACCAGAAGCCATTTTACATTACATATATGCAGTCCTTTATTCGAATGTGTACCGCCAACGTTACGCTGAATTTTTAAAGAGCGATTTTCCGCGGATTCCCTTCTGCGCGGATTATAAGGTTTTTGGCAAGGTGGCGGGGCTCGGGGAAAAGTTGGTCGCCCTTCATCTTATGAATTGGGATAGGTTGGCTAAGCCGGTCGCAAAGTTTGAGGGCAAAGGCGATAATCTTGTCGCAGAGGTTGCGTACGACCAGAGCAAAAAAGCAGCGTATGTGAATCCGGCCCAATATTTTGGCCCGATTGGCAAAGATATATGGGACTACCAGATAGGCGGGTATCAGGTTATGGCTAAGTGGCTCAAGGATAGAAAAGGCAGACGCCTATCCTTGGATGATATTAAGCATTATTGCCGGATTACTGCCGCGATAAAAGAAACGATAACTACTCAAAAAAGGATAGACGCAATTTATGAAGATATTGAGAAGAATTCTGTTAGAATTGGGTGAACTTTGCAAACGTGTTTCGCTGTCCCGATAATGTGGGGATGGCGGAAATTGATCATAAAGCGCTAAAGAAAGGAAAGACTATGGCAGTAAAGTTGCGACTAATGAGAATGGGCAGGCGGCATCGGCCGTTTTTCAGAATCAACGCGGTCGACGCCCGCACGCCACGTGACGGCAGAATTCTGGAAAAGCTGGGCCACTACGACCCGATTGAAAAGGACCCTGCTAAGCAGGTGGTGCTCAAGCGCGAGCGCGTAGAGTACTGGCTGAATGAAGGGGCCGTACCGAGCGACACCGTCTCGCAAATCCTGCTGCGGCAGGGCATAAAGCACAAATACGCCGAACAGAGGTCTGCCCGCCGGGCGAAGGCCAGGGCTTTGGCGCGCGCCAAGGGCAGGCCCTTCAACAAGGCAGAAAGAATCGCCGCGGAAAAAGCCGCCAAGCAAGCAGAAGAAAAAGCCAAGGCTGAAGCTGAGGCCGCCAAAGCAGCCGAGGAAAAAGTCAAGGCCGAAGCTGAGGCCGCCAAAGCAGCCGAGGAAAAAGTCAAGGCCGAAGCCAAGACAAAGTCCGAGCCAAAGGAGGAGCCTCAAAACGCACCATCCTCTGGCCAGCAAGCAGACAAAGGCGATGAGACTTGACATTCTCACACTTTTTCCGGAGATGTTTCAGTCGCCGCTGAGCTGCTCGACGATAAAAAGGGCACAAGAGGCGCACATAGTCGAAATCGTTCTTACCAACATAAGGGATTTTGCCCAGGATAAATACAGGAAGGTCGACGACAAACCTTACGGCGGCGGGCCTGGTATGGTGATGATGCCAGGCCCGGTTTTCGACTGCTTCGAGCACGTCCAGAGACTCTGGCCCGAAAAAGGTAGAGTCATCCTGCTCACGCCTCAGGGGCAAAAGTTCGACCAGAAAAAAGCTGCCGAGCTGAGCAAAGAAAACAGGCTCATTTTGATTTCCGGCAAATACGAAGGGTTCGATGAGCGGATTCGCATTGGTCTGAATGCCGAGCAAATCTCAATCGGCGATTATGTTTTGAGCGGCGGCGAATTAGCCGCTATGGTGATTATCGATGCGGTGGTTAGATTGCTGCCCGGCGTGCTCGGCGATGAGAATTCGGCAAAAGACGATTC
>Ga0315285_10009101_pt1 | contig 10165 bp, 11 predicted proteins | sample YL17G09_36_MG_FD_203698 | JGI IMG/M metagenome (GOLD analysis project Ga0315285, IMG submission 203698) | Sediment microbial communities from Yellowstone Lake, YNP, Wyoming, USA - YL17G09_36 | ecosystem: Environmental > Aquatic > Freshwater > Lake > Sediment | place: USA: Wyoming | collected... | reverse complement strand
GCTCAGGCCGAGTATCTTCATCTCCGCTTCGGGAAAGCCGGCGCCGGTCTGCTCCACGTACAGCAGGAGCCGCTGAAATTCCTCGCCGACGTAGGTGTTGAGGATGATCTTGCCGATGCAGTGCAGGAGCCCGCAAGTGAAGGCCGAACCCGCGAGGGCGGAATCCACCCCTTCGGCCACCCGCTGGGCGCAGATCGCGCTTCCGACCGCGTGCCGCCAGAGCTGGCCCGGCTCCAGGCCGTAGCCCGCGACCCGCTTGCGGTACATCGGGGAAAGATGCCCGGCCAGAACGAAATTGACCAGGGCGTCGGTGCCGATGTAGATCATGGCTTCCTGAAGGGAGGTGACCTTGCGGGGCAAGCCGTAGAAGGTCGAGTTGCACAGGCGCAGGACCTGCATGGTCATGGCTGGTTCATGGCGGATCACCTCGACGATGTCGCGCGGGGCCACGTCCGGGTCGCGGCACATTTCGAGCAGCCGCAGCGCCAGATCGGGCATCGGCGGAAGATCGTTCACTCGCGCCTTGAGTTCCTCGATGGAGATCATAGGATTCGGACCTCCCCGCCGGGCAGCTGGACCTCGACGCTCCCGTCTTTGAGGCGAAGGCGCATCGTTTTGCCGGACACGCCTCCCACCAGCTCGGCGGCGACAAGCAGGCCGTTCTTGTGGAAGATCCTCCGCGCGGCCTGGCAGTTGCGCCTGCCCATGTTGAGGGCGCCGGACTGGTCCATCACGTTGGCTCCGCCGGCCATCTTGACAATGATGCGCTCGCGCTCCGCCCCGAGCTGATATACCGCGCGGAACAGAAGGGGAATGCCGATGTCGGCGAACATGTAGGGGTTCTGGCGGGCTTTGTCCGGATCGAGTGAGGCCTCGGGCAGCATGTAGTGCAGCAGCCCGCCCACCTTCCTCACAGGGTCGTAGACGGCCACGGCGACACAGGAACCGAGCGTGTGGGTGGCGAGTTCGTTGGCGGCCCCAGAGGCGGTTTTCATGCCGGCAATGTCAACAAGGATGCTTGCCATGTTGGCAATATCGCCCGAAACCGTGCTATAATCAAGGGAAGTTTTTGGCGGGTCGGACAAGTCAGGCCCGTCGGATCAGTCGGATCAGTCGGATCAGTCCGATCAGTCCGATCAGTCCGATCAGTCGGACAAGGCGAACCATTCCCCGTGAGTCTCACACCCAGACCGCCTTTCCCCGTTCTTCTCCTGGCCGGGCCCACTGCCACCGGCAAAACCGCCCTCGCCATCGCGCTGGCCCGCCGCCTCAAGGCAGAGATCATCTCTGCCGATTCCATGCAGATCTACCGGGGATGCGCCATCGGAACCGCCCAGCCCACGCCGGAGGAACTGGGCGGGATTCCCTGCCACTTGGTGAACCTCCTGGAGCCGGACCAGCCCTGGTGCGTCGCGGATTGGCTGAGGGCCGCGCGGCGGACGGCGCAGGAAATCCAGGGGCGCGGGCGGGCGGTGATCATCGCCGGAGGCACCGGGCTCTATTTCAAAGCCTGGACGGATGGGATCTTTGAGGCGCCGGGCGCGGGACGCAAGACGGATCTGCGCGCGCGCCTCGAGGCCGAATGGGACGCCGACGGTGGAAAGACCCTGGGGGACAGACTGCGGCGGGTGGATCCTGCGGCCGCCGCGCGGGTGCACCCCAACGACCGCCTTCGCGTGGTGCGGGCCCTGGAGGTGTATGAATCCACCGGCCAGGCCCTGACCGAGCTGCAGGCCGAAGGACGCCGGCGTCACAACCCGCCCGCGGCGCTGCGATTCGTGCTGTGCGCGGGCCGAGAGGAACTGTATCGCCGCATCAACGAACGCGTGTTGGAGATGATGCGGCGGGGATTCGAGGAAGAAGGGCGGAGACTGCTCGCTTCGGGAGCCACGGAATCCTGGCCGGCCATGCGCGCCCTGGGATACCCGCAGATGCTGCGCCTGGCGCGCGGGGAGACCGGGTGGGAGGCGGCGGCGGCGGAGACGCAACAGCTGAGCCGGCGCTATGCCAAGCAGCAGATGGTGCTATTCCGTCAATGGCCCGGCGCGGTCTGGCTCGACTCCGGACGCGGGTGTGAGAAAAACGCCGGAACCGTGGAGAAAATGCTTGAGTTTTACCCCTCTGATGGCTTTTAATTCTTTCTCACGGTTACCAGAGGGGACTTGAACGAGATCATCCTCTGGCCGTTTGCACCCGGGCGAAGGGAAATGGCAGGCATGTCGAATCACACAGTAAACCTACAGGACAGTTTTCTGAACCATGTTCGCAAGGATGGTTCGGAAGTGGAAATGATGCTGGTGAACGGCACCTGTTTCAAGGGCGCCGTGCGCGGATTCGACAATTTCACCGTGATCCTGCACGTGGGAAACCAACAGCATCTGATCTACAAGCACGCCATTGCCCAAATCGTTGCGGCCAAGACCGCCCGGCCGGCCCAGACCGAGGGCGCGGAGGGGGAGCCCCACACACACCCCCGGCTCCCGCGCGCCAGGAAAAAAGCGGACGTGGCCCCTGCCAGGGAAAAGGACAAGGAGAAGGACAAGGAGAAGGCGGCTGCCAAGTTCAACTCCCTGGACCTGTCCCATATCAAGTTGCCCGCCCCGCCTGAAGAGGGCGGCGCCGTCCCGCAGCCTGAAGTCCAGAAACCGGCTTAAGGGCTTGTCCGCAGATAGGGAGAACTCCCTGGGTTCTCTCGGAATTGTCCGCGTAAGACACTGTTTGCGGACAAGCCGTAAGCACAGGCGGGATCATCGGCATGCGGAAGTTTCTTCTTAAAGCCTTTCTGTTTCTCGCGATCTTCAAGATCCTCGATATCGGCGTTCTCCACCTGCTCACTTATCTGGACCAGATAGGCCCGACGGAAGATCCGGGATTGAGGATGATGTACGCCGGGAAGCTGCACCCGGACATTCTCATCATCGGAAGCTCGCGGCTGAAGATGCAGATAAACCCGGAGATTCTCGAACGCGAGACCGGGATGAGCGCGTATAACCTGGCAGTTTTGGGCAGTAATTTCGAGAACCATTTTTTCGTGCTCAAGGAGTTCCTGAAGCCCGGCCCCAAACCCCGCATGGTACTGTTTGAGGCCGACGTGGAGACGCTGGATATCACCCAAAAGTTCGCTTTCCGCGCCGACGCTCTGCAGCCCTACATGCTGGTTTCCAAGCGGGTCTTCATGATCTTTGCCGACACGAGGCTGCGGCGCCTGGCGTACGGGGCCCTCCCCTCGCTCGTTTTCCGCAACCGCGTTTTCAGGGTCGTCGGCAAACTCCTCCACTTCGAGGGGCCGGGAGACGACATCACCGAGGTCAAAGGCGCGTACTTGCGCGAAGGCCGGCAGCCCGATTGGATTACCGAAAGAACGTGGAAGTGGACCATAGGCGGCATCTCGCCGGAACGGCGCAGCCAATTCGAGGAACTCGCCCTCTGGGCCGACAGCCAGGATTGTCTCGTCGTGCTCATGGCCACGCCCCGATACAAGTCCGACAACCAATTGACTCCCGGTTTGCGCGAGGCCGCCGTCGAGTTCTACAGCGATCTCGCCCTGCGACACCCACGCATCGCCTTCCTGGACTACACCAAGGACGAGCGCATGGACCCCAGATTGGACTACTTCTACGACCGGATCCACATGAACGCCCAAGGCGCCCGGTTCTTCTCCAATCTCCTGGCTCCCCGGCTGGCCCGGATCGCCGGCGAGAGGCGAAACACCCGGCCACCGGATCCGCAAACCGCAAAGAATCCCCACTCCGCCAGGGTCATATCCTGGGGTGGCTAACATGCGGCAATGTCCTGCCTGTGACTTCCACAACGTTGATTCCAGGAAGGCCTGCCTTAAGTGCGGGACGGCCCTGGTGCATCGCGCCGACCTCGCCCTGGAGCCGCGCAGACCGCTGTTCGGCGGAGCCCCGCCGGCCCTGCGGCGCGCCCTGGGCCGCCTCCAGCGCCGCGCCGCCCGAGCCCTCGAGGTCCCTCTGCCCGAGAACGTTCCGCACCGTTTTCCCCTTGTGGCCGCGTTTCTTGGTCTTGTTCCCGGCCTGGGACAGCTCTACAACCACCAACCCAGGAAGCTCCTCTATCTCCTCCCCGCCACTGCTGCGGGCCTGATCCTGAGCATACATTTCATCACCACGCCCTGCGTGGGCAATGTCTTCATCGCAGCCACACTCCTCGTTCTGATGCTCTCCTACGCGGACGCGCTGGTGACCGCCGCCCGGATCAACGGCCAGTACTTCACCTTCCGCAACCTCCTCGCCGCGCTCACCTATCCGATCTTTCTCCTGGGGTTCTTCGGGACTATCTGCGCGGTGATGGCCTGGCTCCAATGGCCGCTCTTCACCCTCTTCTACATGGGCCACGACTACATGCGGCCCGCGATCCGCAGGGGTGACCGCATCTGCGGCGAGGCTGTCACGTACTTCTTCCGCGACCCGAAACCGGGCGAAGTGGTGCACTACGATCCCCCGGGGTTTTCCGCCGAGAAAACCGGCTCGGACTCCATATTCGGGAACGATCGCTATCTGATCAATCCCCAGAACGGCTGGGAACGCGTGATGGCCGTGGGCGGTGAAACACTCGAGAGCCGCAACGGGGTCTTCTACGTGAACGGCAAGCGTCTCTCCCGCGAGTATTACCCCCTGATCACGGACCAGATACCGGAGACCTTCAAGATGGAGTGCCCGCCGGGCAAGTTCATCGTGCTCATCACTGCCGCCCCGGAGCAAGAGGATATCATCAACTCTCTGAAGAACGGGCCGGGAAACAGCCAGGTGCCTCTTCTCAAGACCTTGCATCTCATCGGCTGGGAAGAAGCGTGCTGCGTCGGCAAAACCTACAAAGAAGCCGGGATGACAAAGCGAACGTTCTACGACCGGGCTTGGTTCCGCTACCATCCTTCCGCCCGGCGGTGCTTCTTCCAGGCCCGCGGGCCAAGGTTTGTCGCGAATGGTGAATGATGAAAGATGAAGAGGAAAAGAGGAGGTTTGTGATGGCGAAGTGTCCCGTCTGCGGTTTCAACAACTTGCAGGATCGGACCACTTGCCTCAAGTGCAGCGCCGCCCTGGGCAACCGCATCCGGATCGAGATCGGGGACAAGCCGGGGCGGCAGCCCTTTCGTCCCGCGTGGCCGGCCAAGCTCCTGCGCTTTGGCCGAAGGTCCTTCGCCAAGCTGGCCGCGGCCCTGGCTGTCCCTCTTCCGGAGAACGTCCCGCACCGCTTTCCCTTTGTGGCCGCATTTCTGGGGCTGGCGCCCGGCTTGGGGCAGCTCTATAACCACCAGCCCAGGAAGCTCCTCTATCTCCTCCCCGCCACCGCCGCCGGCCTGATCCTGAGCGTACATTTCATCACCACGCCCTACGTGGGAAATGTCTTCATCGCATGCACACTTCTCATCCTTATGCTCTCCTATGCGGACGCCCTGGTGGCCGCCGCTCGGATCAACGGCCAGTACTTCACCTTCCGCAACATTCTGGCCGCAATCTCCTATCCGATCTTTCTCCTGGGATTCTTCGGGACTATCTGCGCGGTGATGGCTTTCCTCCAATGGCCCTTGTTCACGATTTTCTACGCGGCGCACAACTACATGGACCCCGTCATCCGAAAAGGCGACCGGATCTGCGGCGAGGGCATCTCGTATTGGCTCCGCGATCCCAAGCCCGGCGACGTGGTGCGCTATGACCCCCGCCGATTCTCCGTGGAACTGCCCAACCCCGACCCGCTCGACGGGGATCCCCGCGGCATCACCTGGCGGATCGATCCCCAGAACGGATGGGAGCGCGTGATGGCCGTCGGCGGCGAAACCTTTGAGAGCCGCGACGGCGCGTACTATGTGAACGGGCGGCGGCTTTCGCGGCAGTACTACCCTCTCCTCGAGAACTGCTATTCGTCGAACTTCAAGATGGACTGTCCGCCGGGCAAATACATCATCGTGATGACCTCGCGTCCGGAAGGCGGCGATTTCATAAACATGCTCCGGGCGCAGACGGGCGAGCGGGGCGAGCGCTACAAGGGCGAGGACAAGTTCCGCCCCGGCGGCATGGGATACCCCGGAATCGTGACGCAGGGCTGGGAGGACTCCTGCATCGTGGACCGCAAGGACATCCTGGACCGGACGTGGTTTCGCAGCCACCCCTCCGCCCGGCGGTGCTTTTTCCAGGCCAAGGGACCGCGGTTTAGTGAATGATCGCCCCCGATCGGAACGGCGCGCGAATCCGGTTGCATCGTGGGGCCGTTGGGGGTAGGCTGAGTTGGCCAGGAGGAAAAACAGAGGGGAACGGTTTCCCTTAGATTCCGGGATTTTTTCTTTCTGTCAGTATGCGACCATCCGGTGCTGATTGAACCCGCCTAAGGAAAGCCAAAACCCTGTCCGGCTGGCAGGGGGAGGCTCAGCCCGATACTTGAGGGAATTGGGACCATGAAAAACCCCGAAAATCTCCCAGACAAACGGTCAGACATCTTGATCTACCAGACCGAAGATGGCCGAAGCCGGATTGTCGTAAGGCTCGAAGGCGAAACGGTATGGCTTCCCCAAATCGCTTTGGCCGATCTTTTCGAGACTACGAAGCAGAACATCAGCCTGCATATTCGGAATATCTTTGAGGAAGGCGAATTGGGGGAGGGATCAGTCGTCAAGGAATACTTGACAACTGCCACCGACGGGAAACGGTATCGGGTGAGACACTACAACCTCGACATGGTGCTCGCCGTTGGTTACCGGGTTCGCTCCTCGCGCGGCGTGCAGTTCCGGCAGTGGGCAACCGAACGGTTGCGCGAATACATCGTCAAGGGCTTTACCCTCGACGACGAACGGCTGAAGGGGACGGATCGGCGCGCCGACTACTTCGATGAACTTCTTGCCCGCATCCGCGAAATCCGCGCCAGTGAGGCACGGGTCTATCAACGCATCCGCGAAATCTTCGCCCTCGCGTCCGATTACGTCGAAGACGAACGGGAAACCAAAACGTTCTTTGCCACCATGCAGAACAAGATGCATTACGCGGCCACCGGCCTGACCGCGGCCCAGATTATCCGATACCGCGCCGATGCCGCCCAACCCAACATGGGTCTGACCACCTGGAGCGGAGGACGCGTTCTCAAGCGCGATGTCGGCACTGCAAAGAACTACCTGGACGAAAAGGAGATAGATACCCTCAATCGCATCACGGTCATGTTTCTCGATCAGGCCGAATTCCGCGCACAGCGTCGCCAGAATATCCGCATGTGCGACTGGGAGATGCTCCTCGACAAGTTCCTGCTCGACACTGAACTCCCGGTGCTGGGTGGCGCTGGCTCAATCAGCCACCAGGAGGCCCTGTCTTGGGCCAATGAGCAGTATGACGGGTTCTCCGAACGCCGGCAGCTGGAATCCGAGTCAGACGCCGAGCACCGTTACTTGGATGATTTGCGCAACACGGCCAAGGCGCTCGAGGGCAGACACAAGACCAGAAAGCCGAAGGATCGGAACCGCAGGCATTGATGGCAAGACGGACGGCGATGTTGTTAGGATTGTTCAGGAAGAAGGAAGCACGAGAGTATTGGAGTACCTTTCGAAACACGGAGAGGATCTACGGTGCCTTCGAAAGTGAAAAACTGACAGGGGAGAATGAGGCGGGAGACAGCCTTTCACCTTCATCCTTCCACATTCGTCATTCATCATTCATCATTTCTCCTTCATCCTTCCTCTGTTCCTCCCCCAAATGCTGCTGCATGAGGGCGCGGACCCGGCGGCGCATCTGCAGGGCCCGCCTGGCGCCGCTGAATTCCCGGGGCCACACCGGCGGCAGAAACTCGACCACCACCCTGGTGGGCCGCAGCAGAATCGAGCCGGGGCCGCCCAGCTTCTCCGTGCCGGTGATGCAGACCGGCAGGATGGGCAGGTCGTTCTCGATCGCGGTCAGGAACGCGCCGGAGCGGAAGGGGTGGAGAAGTCCGTCTCGGCTGCGGTGTCCCTCGGGGAAAAAGACGAAGGAGACTCCGCGGCCGGCCAGCTCGCGCGAGAAGGCCAAAGCGCGGTCCATGGGCGTGGACTCAATGTCCAGGTAGCGGGCCATGCGCATGAAGGGTCCCAGCACGGGGATTCGGAAGGGCCATGCGCGGACCACCACGTCAATGTTGGGCCGCGGAATGAGGGTGCAGAAAAAAACGTCGGAGAAGGAGCGATGGTTCGCGACGGCCACGCAGGGCACGCCGGCGGGAACGTTTTCGACGCCGCGCCGCTCGATCCGGATGAAGGGCCAGGCCAGGGTGATCATATAGCGCCCGAAGCACCAATTCAGGACGCGCCCCGCGTCATCGAGGCGCATGCGGGTGAAAAGCCGCGCGAATAGGAAAAAGAAAGGGACGCCGCAGCCGAAAAGCAAGGCGAGAACCCCCGCATAGGCCAGAAACAAGACGTTCAGGCAGTACAGGGGCAGTTTCTTCATACTCGTGAACGCTGGATTATATATGTTCTCTCAATGCTGTTCCGGGAAGGCAAAGGAGACCAGGGACTTGGCCCCCCGGAGAAGCCACAGGCCAACAACCAATCCTGGGATGCCGAAGAAATAACCAGAGGCATATCCCGGCCCTCCCCCAACCGTATTCAACAGCGCAAAGCAGATTTGGGAGAATGCGATCAAAGTGAGTATCAAGCCCACTGTTCGAACGACGATGCCGAAGATCTCAGAAGGTTTCATGGTGTCGTCTCCTTCCCGATAAGTTTGTACTCCACAAAACCGCACAGGGCCGCCACGTCGCGGATGGCGCGGATTTTCTCCTCATCCACCGCCCGGACCACTTTGAAGCCGAACTCCTTCTCCAGCGCCACCACCATGTCCACGCTGTCCAGGCTGTCCAGTCCCAGCTCTTCATAGAGCGTGGCCGCCGGTGTCAGGTCCTCCGCCTTCAGCTCGAACTCCTCGATCAGCACTTTCCGGACCCGCTCCATGGTCGCGTCCCGCGATATGGCTGTTTCTTTCATGCCGCTATCTCTCATTTTCTTGCTTTCCGATTTGTGTCATTGTCCCTCTTGGCACGGTTTTGTGGGAGACCTGGGAATCCGGATGTGAACAATAAGAGAACGCCGAAGGCGTTTCAGAACAAAGCCCAGGGTCAGCGAAGCGCCACCCTGGGGAAAAGACGCCTCCCTGCAAATCCCAACCCTGAAAGGGTTGCATAAGACATGGAACCCCTTCAGGGTTCGCATGAGGAAAAACGCCTTTTCCCAGGGTGGCGCTTCGCTGACCCTGGGCTGTGATAGGGAACCGCGTTGCGGTTCGAGTGGCACGGGCGGGGCGCCCGTGGATTGCCGGGAATTCATGGGCGGGGCGCCCGTGGATCGCCGGGAATTCATGGGCGGGATGCCCGTGGATCGCCGGGAATTCATGGGCGGGGCGCCCGTGGATCGCCGGGAATTCATGGGCGGGGCGCCCGTGGATCGCCGGGAATTCATGGGCGGGATGCCCGTGGATTGCCGGAAATCCATGAGCGGGACGCTCAGCCGGAAACTCATGAGCGGGACGCTCAGCCGGAAATCCATGAGCGGGACGCTCAGCCGGAAGTCCATGAGCGGGACGCTCAGCCGGAAGTCCATGAGCGGGACGCTCAACCGGAAACTCATGGGCGGGATGCCCATGCCACTTCATGCTCATTTTCAGTCCCTCCTCGAAGCTTTCTCACACACGCTCCAAAACTATCCCGATCCCTCTTATCCCGATCCCTCTTATCCCGATCCCTCTTATCCCGATACCTCTTTGACCACGAGCACGGTGTTCGTGCCGCCAAATGCGAAACTGTTCTTGACAAAAACCTGGATGCGCCGCCGCTCCACCTGCCGCACAAACCACACTCCCCCGCAGTCTTCCCCCGGGGTCTCCAGATTCCGCGTCGGGAGCAGATAGCCCTCCCGGAGCATCGTGATTGACGCAATCATTTCCAGCGCGCCACTTGCCCCTAGCGTGTGGCCGATATGCCCCTTGAGGCTGCTGACCGGGACCGGCCGCCCGCCGAACACCTCGCGGATAGCTTCCGCTTCCGCCGCATCCCCTAGCACGGTGCCCGTGCCGTGGGCATTCACGTAACCAATAGCATCCGGCATCATCCCGGCGTTGTCAAGCGCATTGTGCAGACACGGCACTATCGAAGCCCGGTGGGGCTGCGCCATGTGCTCCCCGTCGCATGAAGTCCCGAA
>Ga0315285_10009098_pt1 | contig 10168 bp, 22 predicted proteins | sample YL17G09_36_MG_FD_203698 | JGI IMG/M metagenome (GOLD analysis project Ga0315285, IMG submission 203698) | Sediment microbial communities from Yellowstone Lake, YNP, Wyoming, USA - YL17G09_36 | ecosystem: Environmental > Aquatic > Freshwater > Lake > Sediment | place: USA: Wyoming | collected... | reverse complement strand
AACGAACGTATCAAGCAACTCAATGCACAAAGGAATAGGCGATAATGGCTGACCAAGACTTCAAAGATTTTGCCGATCAATTCAAGCAGATGCACGACGACCTGGACAAACTTGCCAAGGCGACCGCGGTACAGACTGAGGAAACCAAGGAACAGTCCAAGGAAACCAAGGAGCAAACTGAGGTCTTCAAAAAGGAAACCAAGGAACGAGCCAAAGAAACCAAAACACAAAACAAAGAAACTAAAACGCAAACCGAGACTTTCAAAAAGGAAACCAAGGTACAGAACCAAACCACCAAGGATAATTCGAAAGATCGTAAGAGCATTCTCAAAGCGATGCAGTTGCAACTTCGCAAGACGCAGATGGAACAAGGTGCGTCAATGTCCGATGTGGCAGCCGAGCATCTCGCTGGCGGCGGTGGATTACTAGGGGCAGGCAAAGCTGCGGTCGGTCTCAAAGTAGCCAAGGTCAAACACAAGTTCGACCCGCTCAACATCGTCAAAAAGATCACTGGAGGTTCCAGGCTCGCGGTGGCACTCGCGGGTAAAGTCATGGGTCGTTCAGAAAAGTCTATTCGCTCGTTTGCTGACCTGGCACCCGGCATGGATTTACCCACACCATTCTTCGGGAAAGGAAAAGGTTCGGGTATGCCCACTTTGATGGGCGAAGGTAAGGGCGGTCGACACGGAGGGGATTCGCAAAGTGTCCTCACCAAAATGGCCGTCACATTATCCTTGATCCTTGCACGACTCACTTCTATCGAAACGATCCAACGTCTAACGGCCAAACTCACTCAACAGCAAGTTGATGGCGCGAAGGATGATGCAGCCGTCGCAGGAGCCAAAAAGACACCGAGCCGTATGGGTAAAGTGAAGGAGCAAATTAAAGAAAGCGGCGGCGCGGCCTGGGACTTCATCAAGGGTCTCATTGGCAATTTCAAACTGGGTCTCCTGGCCGCCTTTGCCTTGCTGACCGTCGCAGGGAAGATGCTCTACGACCAATGGAACAATCTTAAACTCTCATTCGGACTTCTCAAGGACTCTGCGGTCGATATGTGGGAAGGTGTGAAGAATGCGTTCACGGAAGCGGGTAGTTGGATTTCTCAAAAAGCCATTCAGTTTGTTGATATTGTCATGGATATGTTCGACAGCATCATACAGGGTGCCCAGGAACTTTTAGAAAAAGTTTCGTTTGGTGCCTATAAAGCTCCAACCAAAGAAGCACGACAGTTGGACCTTGAAGCCAAAGCCAAATCAGGCGATGCGCGTTCGATCAGAAAACTTGAAGCACAGAATACAGAAAAGGTCGCGGCGCCAGGCGAAAGCGCGGCCGCCGTGGCAAAGAATGCGGCGTCTTTTGGGGCAAAGGTTCCGGCTGAAGCCAAGCAAACAGCCGCCGAAGGATTGCAGCGAGGTGACTATGATGCGGCCGCCACGGATTCGCTATTAGGCAAAGCGGCTCCATCTGGCAGTCCGGAACAGAAAGCCACGACTAGCGCAGTGACTCAATTAGTCGCCAAGTCCTATGGAGAAGTCTACAAGGATAAACAGGGGAATCCTCTTACCCCAAGAACGGACACGAAGGCACCGGAACGTGTACCAGAAATGGTACGGGAAGCCACCAAAGCCCTCAGTAAAACCTTATCCGTGGCCGCACCTCCAACGGAACTAACACAAACGCAACCTGAGACAGGACTGAGATTGATCCAAGCGGCTGAGAATCAGAGGAATGCGGAAATGGTGGGAAGCACCGGGGGTAGCGGTTCTGCAACGGTTATCAATAACGTGAAAAACAATAATTCCAGTGTCACGAATCTACAGCAAACCATGCCTGATCCGCGAAGTGGGGAAACCAGCTATCTCCGCTCACTTGACAGGCATTTTGCCCCTTCCTAGCACTAGCCTCTATCCTACCAAGAATAACCCGTCCTGGGCCGTTTATGGCGGTTTTAAGGCATAAAAAAGGGCGCCGTAGAGGTGTAAAAACCCCCACGGCGCCCTAAGTGTTCAATTTTGAACGCTTTTAGTCGTTATCGACTAACTTTTCGAAAAACTTCATATCGTCCGGGTCACTATCGTCTGTAAAGATCGGCGACAACTCCCCAAGGGTCGGGGTTCCACCTGGGGTTTCGGTCGACACGATCCCTGCATCAGGGTCTTCAAACGACTGGGAACCTGCCTGGTCTGCACTGGCGGTCATCACCGCAGTACCCAATACCTTACCCAAACGGCTCTTGGTCTGTTCGTAAGTCTTGAAATTCTTCAAGGCAACGATCTCTGCCAACGAATGTTCAGACTTCCAAATTTCCTCCAACTTCGCCTCATCGGCACTCACGGCACTCTGAACGGCGAATTCACTGGAATCGTAGTTCCGATAATCTGCAACCTTGCGGGCCCTGAGCTTGAAGTTCGCACCTTCCCACAAATCGAATGGGTTGAGAGGAGCTTCCCCGAACGCTGGGTCTGGGTGCATCTTCTCAAACACCTTATCGAAAATCTTCTTGCCAAACTTGAACAGCTTGACTTTGCCTTCGTTCTCAGGCTTGGAAGGATCGGCGACAATCAAGATATTGGCAGTGTAGGACAACTTGCGCTTGCGGTCTCGTGCGACACCTTTGTTCGCCTCGATCCCTGAATTCCACAACAGCGTATTGGATTCACACACTGGGCATTTCTGGTCCAGGGTGGTTGAACACAAATCAATCAACCAGCCACCGGTTCCCTTGAATGCGTGTGAGAATGTTCTGACCCAGGGAAGTCCGTCCTCCCCATCTACGGAAGGCGCAGGAAGAAAACGAATCACGGCGTGACCGTTTCCGGCTTTGTCCACCGACAATTCCCAGAAGCGTTCATCTTCTTTCTTGGCTTGGGTGGATTGCTGAATGGCTTTGGTCAACTGCTCAACAGAGCCGCGTGACCGCTTGAGGGCAGAAAATGAAGTAGGTGTAACGGGCATATGAAACCTCCTATGGTTGGGATAATGTGTTATGATTGGGAACCAATATAACGGCTCCATTGTATCACTTATTTAGGCATTTGTCAATCTCTGTTTGAGCGTTGCACGAAGGTTCTTTTTGTTGATACCGAGAAAGGGTTCATACGCCAAACAGCGGTGTTTGAAGGAGGGGAAAAGAATCGTATCAGTGATTTTCTTCTCCCACATCGGTAGGAACCCAATGGCAGAATTCAGAGCCACAATGGTTTCTTTTTCTACCTCGCCTTGATATGCCATATTGAGTAGCATAGGATTTTCACCATTGCTCACGGTGAGATAGTCCTTGATATTAGGCAGCATAGCATCCACGTCCTGCATGACTAGATATTCCAGCGATTCTTTGATTCTCAGTTTTTCGAGATAGATCGTCTTAGCTTCCTCCCCTAGGAGGTCGCGCACCCAGGTAATTTGCCCGTCAAAGAAATTGGCAGCGAGGAAAAACAGGCAGGTCGTGTTGTCGGAGTAGAGCTTAGAGAGTTTATGGAAAAACCAACGGTCAGTTCGACGATCAAACTTCTCAGGGGTGAGCCACTTGATTCGTCCCTCGTAGTGAAAGAAATCGTATTTTGAGGCAGGGTCGAAATGAAGTTTGAGGGCCATGTACATCTTACATGCTTCATGGCCCGTCATGGTATCAAGGTAACGCATATTAGATTGGGAGTCGGCCTGCCTTTTTCCCGCGCACTTTCAAAAGGTTCATATCCTGCACTTCCAGGGTAATGTCAGCCAAGACCGCTCTCGTGAGAAGACTGGCTGCGACTTCTGACTCCATGTTGGTGGTGTCGCAGTACAAGCACAGAGCTTCCCATAATCCCATCTTCTTGTGCGCGGCATATTCACGAAGCATCAGGGAAAAATTCTGAATTTCCTCACGAGTGGGCATTATTTCTTCTCCTCAATTCTCTTGAGGTCTGCCTTGAGAAGGGTGAGCATGGCAATCAATTGGTCCATCGCTGCCACCACAGCTTTGATAGGCATGACATGAGGAGCCACTACTTCGTCACCGTCTTGTAGAGCTTTTCAAACTGCTCATGCTCGGCGACCACTTCATCGAAATTCTGCTTGTGGTAGACCTTCGCTAAGGCATTGACCAGCTTCTTAGGAATCTTCAAGTCTTCAGAAATCTTCTTGATCACCTCACGAAGATACTCAGACTCCGCTTCCTGGCGAATGTGGCTGTCCGAGGCATCTTTGAGTGCCTTGGTCAATCTTCCCCGTTGTTCCTCGGTCAAATTCTCTGCATGTGATACTTGTACTGCCATGTTATACTCCTCCTATAATAACGTCCTGATATAGTCCATCACGCGCCAACCCGCCACAAAGCCCAGCACACCCATCACGGCCGCGATGATATAGAATGCCCAGTTGGTTACTCTATCGTTCATGGTTTCTTATCCAACTCCGCACTAATCGTATCAAACATAGCATCTCTCTCCACCCGAGAGACATACTTGAACTGCTTGGTGTCACCTTTGTAGGAGCACTCAAGGAAGTAGTCGATTCGTTCCATCCACTTCGTATCACTCTTTGCGACATATCGCAAACCTTGTAAGGCAATGATACACACCCCATCACTTACATACGGTCTCTTCATGGCTTCTCTCCATAGAACAAATGATTGTCGATCTTACCGAGAAACACTTTCGACTTCCGCCACTTGGGGCGCACATAATCGGCGTGATAGTACATGGCCGTACTATATTGTATCAGTATAGCACCTTTCCAGTAGTTTGTCAAGACACGCCGAGCGATTTTTTTGGAGTCTTCCCAGGCGACCTTGTTCGGCTTGTACTTGTTCTCACACCAGAATGAGAATTGGCAAACCTTTCGATCCTGCACCACATGCGCTTGTGCCACAACCCCACAGACGGTATTAGGTCGATGTTTTTGGGCTACGCGATTCATGACGACGAGGGCCACGGCTTCCTTGCCGATCTCTGACTGGTTGCCGGCTTCATAGTAGATGGCTTCCGTCAAACACTTCTCTTCCTTGAGCGTCTTAGTCACATTGTAATTACGCTCCACCAATTCGGTACGGGACAAGTCTACAAGCATCGCGTGTTCCTCCGACAAGGAGGGTCCTAACAGGAATCCTATAAACAACACAACACAATAGAGTAACTTTTTCATTTTGCCTCTTGCTCCTTGTAATAATGAGCGATGCACTGGTCTAACACAGGGAGGTATTCATCCTTCTTCTTCATCGTGATCGTAGGAAACAACTCACCTTCAACGGCGGTGGCAAGCACCACATGATTGATCGGAAGTTTCGTGCGTTCTTCGAACATTTCCGCATAGGCAGAGGTCTGAACAAAATAGTTCAAAATCCATGCTTCGGGTTTGATATAGCCGGCCGTTTTGATATCGAGCACAACTAGGACTCCATCCCAAACCACAATCGCATCACAACGACCCGCGATCCTCAGACGATCTGAGTAGAGAGCTTGCTCAATGCAATAAATTTCCGAAATATGTTGATCGAATTGTTTCTTGAGTTGAAGAAAGAGTTCCTTCATGAAGGGCATCATACCCAGGCGGGTCTGCATCGTCATGGTATTGAGGAGATATTGTTCGCAAAGTAAGTGGATGTAGGTACCGCGGTCGGCCCCCTTTTTCGTTTTCCGGTCAGCTTCTTCGGCCCCCACGCGGGCCCGCCACTTCGCAATCGCTTCGCGGTTCAGGATGCCTGCCACGGACGAGGCGGAGGGATAGCGTTTGCCTTCGGGAGTTTCGTACCACCGACCCTTGTCTGTCGTCACGGCGGGAAGATGATACCCCAACCCCTCAACTTTTGTATGCTTGAATATCACTAGACGCTTGCCTTTGAGCGACCGAACCGAGTATCTCGCTGCTTCCCGTTATTGTAATGCCGTTCGATAGGCGCGAGTACATGGTTCGTGAAATCTGAAGGGGGACGATGGAAACCGAGGACCACAGGGTCACCCACTTGCATCTTGAGGAAGGTGACTTCAGACTCAGGATTCTCTCTGAGGAATGTCTCAAGTTCTAGCAAGGTCATGAACATTTCTTTGACCTCACCGGTTGGCTTGTGAAGGATGTCATAGTTTGGCATTAGTTCACCTTCACAAATGCGGGCGGAGTAATCACCTGCTGATAGGTTGGATTGTCACTGAGAAACTTCTGCAAATCAATAAAGGACATCTGAGGAAGGTCGCTCACGACTTTGGTTTCGGTGTTTTCAACAACATAGAAGGGCATGGTATCTCCTTATTATAAGTCAAATGTGAGGACAGGGTTCACGGGTTTGTACTGTCGGTTACACACACACGCATTATAGAATCGGGTGCTGAACAACGGGGACATATAGGCGCCATAGCCTTCATGAATGTGTCCGAAGATATGGACTCGCGGGAGTGCTCGCTTGATATGAAAGGTCAAATTCTCGTCCCCTACATTGTTCGATTCGCTAGGGTGGACATCAGGCACCCAATCACAGATGCCCTTTGGGGGTCCATGTGTAATCAGAATATCGGTGTACTCAGGAATCTGTGACCACAAGGCTTCTGATCGGGGGCCCTCTTTTGGATAATCAAACGACCACGGCGACGGTTCAAAGATAGAACTTGAATACGGCGACCCAAAGACTTTGTACCCGTGGACCGTGGCTTCTTCGTGACACAAATAGATTGCTGGATAAAATTCATCTCGTGTCCACTGCCGGTCACCCTCACAGTAGCAGTCATGATTGCCTGCTACGATGATCTTGTATTGGTGCGGCTGTGCCTTGAACCACTTGGCAAACTCCACTACATCTCGTAGACCGGCTCGCATACTGAAGTCCCCCGCATGAATCAGCATATCCCCATCGGGAATCGTCAACTTTTTGTGGAAACCGTGTGTGTCCGAAAGCGCAACAATCTTCATATGTCCTTGTAGGTTATCGATAACCTTTACGAGTTTTTTCCGTTACCACATTCCAAAAAATTACTTCGGCTTGATCCAATGTCACAGGGTAGTCAGTTTTCGTTCCCGTTATTAGGTTGCTCCCGCGGCGACCATACTGAAATTCAACATGGTACCACGCGGGAAAGGAAACAGGGGTCTCCCGAACGATCTGAACATGGTATTCTTTGTCAGACGAGTCGCGTCTATAGAACAAGTCCCTCGACATGATCGTGCTATTCGATATCACAGCATGAGCATTCGCCTCAGTAGTTTTAGCCACCACAGGTTTCGGGGTCTTCTTGGAAGACTGTACTTCCCGCAAGACTCGTTCGAGAATGTCGCTTAGTCCGCTCATGTTAGCCTGCGGCCACCATAAGGTCTTCAGAGGTCAGTACGATTGGAAGAGGTGCAATCAATCCACGCCCGCGAGCGTAGATAGTCATAGGTTCTGGGTTGAGTAATTGATAGGATACAATCTTGCGACCAACCCTGTTACGGCGAATCTCGGCACCAGCTTTTCTGAGTTGCCAGAAGTAGGTAGAGATTCTTGCAAAGACAAGTTGTGAACCAAGAAGAGTTTCGATTTCACCGACCGGAACCTCATGTCCATCAAGTAACACCAACAACAACTTCTCTGCCTGCCATGCCTTCTTATTTTTCCCACGCTTACCTGGTGTCATGCCATTCTCCATAATGAATATCATATCATATCACACTCACACGCACTTGTCAAGTATTACTTTTTCTTCTTTTTGTTCTTCTTTGGTTGTTTGGGTTTGGCGTCTTTTGCCTGTTTCACGAATTTCTTCACAGACATTGGCCGGGGCACTTTAGGGATTTCTGCGGTCCTGAAGTTCAATGCCACACCCTCGGCACACATGGTAATTTTATTCCCCACGGACAACCATTCGTCCACTAGGTCCTTCAATTCCTGCCGTGTGATTTCCTTCGGGGCCAATAACTCTTTATTCGATGCCATTATCTATCGCTCCTCGTTCATCGGCAGAGTGTGCTGCCTTCTTATCATGATATGTTCTATTGCCCACGCACCACGAACAACGCCCGTGATTGCGGCAACTTGGATCAAAGGACTTCGACTTCCTATACGGTTGTCGGTGTTCCTTCTTGTGTTCTATCGACTTGTCCAGGCTCACGGACTGATCCCCTTCCTCTGCCAGCATACTCCTTTTGGATTGCCAGCTTTTGATCGGTGGGTAAATGGAAATACTTCGTGTAGGTCATTCCCTTCTTCGTGGATAGCCACGACCCCATCACCGCTCGCGTCCCCTGTCCCTTTGACTTCTCTTCTCCTCGTGCCATTGCGCTTCTCCTATTTATTGTAAAATGACTACTGCGACACTTCCCAGTTTACCATTCGTCCGAGTCCACGCGACCACTCATCACCGCTTCAATATCCGTTTCCTCTGACACATTGAAAAGCGAATACAAATCATTCAAGAATTCTCCCTCTTCAACCGTGGTCACTTCAAGGGGAATCTCGTTATCTCTCTCGGTCGTTCGCGGCGCCTTCGGGACTGACTTTTTTCTTATTTTTTTCGCCGGTTTAACTGCTCGTGCCATCATTCAACTCCTTGTTGGTTATAACTCTAACCACGTCTGTTACTCTCGCCCCGATCAACTCATGATCTCGCGGCATCTCTCCATTCTCAACCAACCACCGTGCCTCTTGTTTGTCCTGGGCATCGAATTGAAACAACGTACTCACTCTAACTTCAAATCTTGGCATGTCGATTCAATCCCTTGATCCTCAACCGCTCTTTGAGCAACTGGCCAGCCAGACGATTCTTGGCTTGCGGTTCGGCTCGCGTGACCCACATTTTCAAATGACTCAACCCAAATCCTGTCGCTATACCCAAACTTGTTCCTATTAAAATCCCCAGGATCGTCATTTCAGCATTCCTTTCGCAAATCGACAAATTTCATAACCCCGGGCCCTCAATCCCGTATCAGCTTTCGTCAGGATATCGAGTAATGCCAACTTTTCCTCAATATAAGTTACTGCAAAATGAGGATCAAACTTCACAATGGTTTTGGAATTAGAAATCAAATCCGCCACCTTCACTGTCTGGGCCGCAGCAGGTGCCTTTGCCAGATGTTCACGGTCCAATACCTTTCGCACGGCCCGTGGGCCATCCTTCTTGGTGCTTACATCGGTGAGCCACAACACCAATTCTGTGATCTCGCCCCCAAATTCCTCTCTCAATGTGTTTTCTGTAACCTTGGTGTCCTCAAGTACATCATGCAGATAGGCAGCGCAAATCATCGCCTCCGTATGCTTCACAGAGCGAACAATTTGTGCGACTTCGATAGGATGCACGATATAGGGTTGATTGGTATACTTGCGAACCTGACCGACGGCTTCGTGTGCATCCGCAGCGAACAATCTTGCTTTGTAAGTGAGATTACTCATACAGGTTTTTCAATCTATCACATTCTGCATCGGCTTCTTCGGCCGAAAAAGACACAAACAGGCTATCCGCTTTGTTTGACTGCACCACATAACGATACGAGGGGCAGCATTCACAGCTTGACACGTTTTCCTGTTCAACCCAGTGTTTAACTCGTTCTTTCATACTATAAGTATAGCATATCCTCAGAAAGAGTCAAGGACTATTTTCGCTCTGCCAGAATCTTATCGATAATCTCACGGGACAGGTCGTTCTGTGCCTTGGTATACGTTACAGGGGGTTTCTGTGGCAACCCCTCTTGCAGACTGGACACCAAACAGCGGCGACAAGTGAAGTTGTACAGACATTCACAATCAGGCACTCTTTTCTTTCCAAATCGCTTCATACATCCTCCGGTCTATTCCCTACACTATAAGTATAGCATATCCTAAGAAAGAGTCAAGGACTATTTTCGTATGTAAGTGATTGATTTATTTGAGGACTTGGATTGTGTACTCTTGGAAGTCATTAAGATTGCGTTTTTTGATCAATTTGATGTCGGCAAGGTAGCAGAATCGGGCAAATTCACTCTCAAATGTAGCATCATCAGCATACACCACTAACAAATCGTCCTTCGTAGACTGATTCAAAGCCAAACGGACCTGGACAATAGGCATGGGGCACACCATCCCGCGGCAATCGACCAGAAGCGGGTACTCTTTCATATTATCCATTCAACAGGGTTCGGTCGTCCATAGGAGACTCGGAAATCTTCTTTCGGCGCAATACTGCCAATTGCAATTCCAAGCCTTCGCGCACCCGACGATTCTCGTCGAGTTTTTGAAGTAGGTATGCTTCTT
>Ga0315285_10009097_pt1 | contig 10169 bp, 9 predicted proteins | sample YL17G09_36_MG_FD_203698 | JGI IMG/M metagenome (GOLD analysis project Ga0315285, IMG submission 203698) | Sediment microbial communities from Yellowstone Lake, YNP, Wyoming, USA - YL17G09_36 | ecosystem: Environmental > Aquatic > Freshwater > Lake > Sediment | place: USA: Wyoming | collected... | reverse complement strand
ATTGAAATCAGAAAATGGAAAGGGGTTTAGATCCAGCCCCAATCCCTGCTGATTGACGAGCCGTCCATACTTGCTGGCTAGCGACTGACCGTCTCGGAGTGGATACGGTAGGAAAAGACCATAGGGGAGGAATGGCGACCTATCGCCCGCGTGTTGACTGAGAAATCAACGGCGAGGAAGGTATTAAAGGAGGAGAAAGGCATTCGCAGCCTGTCGCAGGAAATGGTAATGAAAGCCAATGTCCTCGGATTGGTGGGCGCGGTAATTGGAGTCTTGGCAATCTTTTCGACTTGGCTGTCAGCTCCCACGACGATGAATCTATTGGACATTTTGGAGAGTATTGCACATGACCAACTCGCTTACTGGAGCGCGGTGACAATCATTCTTGGCACGCTGGTTTCGTTCGTTACCCCAACGGGTGCTCTCGCACAGATTGCAGGCATATACATGTGGTGGTCATGGGGAGAAGACGCGCCTTCATATGTGGGGTTCTACGTTGCCATGGCTTCTTCAATCATCTTGTTGGTGTCTATGGTGAGACCGCTCGGCCCTGGCCTCATTAGAGGACCATTCACGATCAGGAATAGGCTGCTGACCTTCGACTACTCCAGAAATGAAGAGAAGAAAGGGGTTTGAGCGTTCTCCCGATTTTCAATCCTGCTTGATTGAATTCTAGCCAGCAAGAAGAAGCCGAATCCGGTTGGGCCCACTCATTAGGAATGTGCGGTAGCATCTCTAGTCTGCCCATCCGGAATCCTGCGAGAGTTCACCAGCGCAGGTGAGTCACGGCGAAGTGCAGGACGGAGGCCTACTGTGCTCTTCGTTCAGGCGAAGCTGTCAATCCGGCAAAGATGTCGCTTAAGCGACAGATATGGTCATCGGCCGATCCATTGCCAGTATTTTCTAGGGGTAAATTCCGGGCCAAAATCCCGGCAGGAGTACAATCTAACAGATCTAGGGCGGAATTCAGAGATGAAATAGTTGCTCGGATAGTGCCTCGGGAAAGAAGATGGTCTTTATCTCCGTCATGGGCTACAACTACGGCGCCCGGACGTGCTATCAGGAAGCGCAGTTCCTGCTTTACAACTCGTGAAGCGATAGAACCAAACCTCTTTCCATTCCATTCTCTTGTCAGCTCTCATGCATAACCCGTTCGCTCTGTCTTGAGCGGGCTGACGTTGAGGAGACAACAAGCGACTACAGATGGCTGGTCCGCCGACAGGGATAGGGTCGTCCTTCCTGGCAGTATCATCGCTTGCTGGGCTCCTGATGCCTCAACGAACTCCGACGCACGACTGGTTTTGGTGAGCGAGCATGGCATCACAAAGAAGCCCTGACCAATTCACCATAGGGCGCCCGAAGTGGAACCTAGCTACATGCTTCCCTCACCCGCCGCGGCAGAAGCACACGTCGTCAGGGGCGAGCTACAGGCCTCAACGTCGCGCCGTCTCGCCAACGATCTTCCCGTCCTCGATTTGAAGGATACGGTGGGCGATGTTTGCGACCCGCTGATCATGAGTGACGACTAGGATGGTCTTCTTGAAGTCGTCATTCAAGCAGCGGAAAAGCTCAAGGACCTCGTGACCCGTCTTCGTGTCGAGTTCGCCCGTCGGCTCATCCGCTAGGAGGAGCGACGGATCGTTTGCCAGGGCGGTCGCAATGGCGATGCGCTGTTGCTCCCCGCCGCTCAGCTCGTCGGGGAAGTGCAAGCCCCTCTTTTCTAGGCCAATGAGCTTCAAGAGCTCCTTCGCCCGCGCGTCCCGCTCGCTCCCGGACTTTCCAGCGAGGCGCATAGGGAGCTGGATGTTCTCCTCGGCGGTCAGGGTTGGGACGAGGTTGAAGAACTGGAAGACGAACCCCACCTGGTTCCGGCGGTACCTCACCAAGTCGGCGGGGCTGTAGTCAACGATGTTCGTGCCATCGACCTCGATACGTCCCGCCGTCGGTCGGTCGATCCCGCCGACGAGGTTCAGGAGCGTCGTCTTGCCGCATCCGCTTGGCCCCTGGACAGCCACAAGCTCTCCGTTGTTCAGGGTCATGTCAAGGCCTCGTAGAGCGACAACCTCCGATCTTCCAGCTCGATAAACTCTGATGAGGTCCTTCATTAGCACACTCGGCATCTCATCCGCCTCGCATCCTGAGCACTTGAGCAACGTTCATCCGCTCGATCCTCCAGGCGACCACAATCGTGGTCAAGAACATCGCCGCAGGGGCGAGGACTAGGAGGAGCAGCCCGTCCACGGGAAACACGAAAAGGTTCGGAATCACGGGCTCCGCCCCACCGAGGCTGCCGTACGTGAGGCAAACGGAAAGATATCCCGCCAGGAGTCCGGCCGCGAAACCCACAACCACCCCGAGGAGCATGATTGAACACGCCTCCCCCACGAGGAGGCCCGCCGTCTGCCAACCGCTCGAACCGCGGGCCGTAATGCACGCGAACTCAACAGTCCGTTCGAGACCTGCAGCATAGATGATGAGCGCCAGTCCCGCGGTCAGGATGACCACGATGAACGCAATTTCCATGCGGACGAAGCCGAGGAAGGACCCCTCCAGGAAGGTGCTATTGCTGATCTGCGCGAGCTGCTCTTGGTATTCTCGGTAGACGAGCACGTTTGTCGAGCCGAGGACGAGGACTTCGGCCTTCACGACCTTCCAGTCCGCCCCCGGCTGCAGGGCGACAAGGAAGCGGTCTGAGCCGGGGTATCCCAATCCCGCTTTCTCCTGCGCGACGATGAGCTCCCGCAGAGTCGTGTAGCTTCCGTACACCTCCTCTGGGGCATTCCCCACTCCGAAGTTGTAGCCGTTGTAGGTGCCCGGAAGGAAGCGGACGATTCCGCCGACATGAACCGTCACCGAAACACTCACAGGCGTGCCGTTCGGATACGTCGTGATTGAAAGAATGAGTGAGTCGCCGATCTGGACCGCCGCGTCCTTTGCGAACTGACCCGTGATGAGCACCTGACCGTCCACAGCGAGCACCTGCCGGGTTGCCGCTTCGTTCCTCGGTTTCTCGAAATAGAAAGGCGCGGGCTGAGAAACGGTGAAATAGCTCGATGGATCGATTGCGTACACGAAGGGACTATCGTAGCTGGCGCGCGGGGACACCTGTGCGCTCACGGGCAGCACATGGGTGATCTGGGCGACGCCCTGCACCTTGCTGAGGTTCGCTTCGAACGCTGCGTCGGCCGACCCGTTGGCCATGAACGGAGGGGTCGCTGACATGTCCGCCCCGATGCTCGCCCGGAGGCTCTGCTCCTGCATCTCCTGCTGCGAACCGAGAGAGGACACGATGAAGACTCCGAACGCCAAGCCGAGCGCGATGATGATGGCGATGTTCGAGGATCGGCGGGGATTGCGCGACAGGTTCCGGCTAACGACGTACTCGAGATTCTTCGCGAACGGACGGATCAGGCGTGACGTCCATTCGTACACCCGTCCCGAGGAGCGGGTCATCAGTCGGACCGATCCGATGGTCAGCAAGATCGGGGTCACGGGGAGTGTGAGCAGGAATGGGATGGCAATCATGATTATGAAGAGGTTCCCCGGACCCGAGGTGGCGTACCAATACATCACCAACACGAAGATGCTGTAACCAATCATGGCGATGTCCGCAGTTGGAGAGTAATGAATGCGAGTCTCTCCAGGCGCATAGTGCCGAAGGGTTTCGACGATAGGGAGGGCGGCAGCTCGCTTGGCAGAACGGTAGCTGGCGATCGCCATGAAGACTATGCTGAGGACGACCACGATGACGATCGTGTCGGGGGTGAGTGTGACCGATCCAGAGGCCGCCGAGGCGCCAAACGGGGTGACGGCTCCGATGAGGAAGCGACTCAGGGCAATCCCGAGGAAGAGACCCAGGACCGCCGCTACGATTCCGCCGAGTAGGGATTCCAAGATCAGGAGTAGCGCGACCTGCCGACGGCTCATGCCGCGGGCCTTCAGGATGCCGAGCTCCCGGCGGCGTTCCGCGTGACCGAGATCGACGCCCACGGCGCCCAGGTACAGACCCAGCAGGATCACGGGTGAGGAGATGAGCAGGTATTGCGTGCGTTTGGCGAGAAACGTCGATTGGAAAGTGCTCAAGGCGGACGAGATGTCGTCATTCACCTGGCCGCTATACCCGGCCTGAATCATCGCCTGAGTGAGCTGAAGGTCGAGCCGGCTGAGCTGGAACTTGGTTCCCTGGATGTCGTACGGATTCACCAGATGCCCCCGGTCGATCCAGATTTCGCCCTGAATCTGGGGAGATTGGAGGGACCGGGATGCCAGGCCGAGCCGGCTCAAGACCCAGTCGATGTCGCGGAGGTTGATTGCGAAGAGCGGCTCGTAGCTCCCAGGACCGGGATCGATGACCAGGCCGCCGCCGTAGCTGGAGGGAGGCATCGGTCTGGCGATAGCCCCGACGGTGAAGATCATGCTGTGGTTTACGTAGCCGGCTGGGCTCCAGACATCGGACAAGAGGCCCACTGGGTCGCCCACTCTCACCTGGAGATTTGTGGCGGCCTGACTGTCCAAGGCGACCGTGCCATTCGGGAGCAGAATCGAACCCGATATCGTCGCGTCCCGCAGGGTGCACGGGAGGTGGTGGGGATCCACGGCGGTCAGAATGCTCCAAGAGAAGCTGTTGTTCGTCGCCGCGCGCGGATTGTAAAGGAGAAAGGTTCCGCCCCAGGAAGCGTTTATCTGACGGTAGATGGATGCGTCCGTGACTCCGGGGACCGCTGCAAGAGCGTCGCGGAGATCCGTCCCGTTCTTCGGGTTGCCGGAAGACGGAGAGCCGGACACGGGAGGAACGGCAGAGTAGCTGAAATCCCCGTGGAGTCCGTGAAGCGTGGCATTTAGGGTTGCCCGGGCGGACGAGTCGATGGCGACGAAGGTTCCTGCAACGAAGGTCACGGCGAGAAGGATCCCGAGGACCGCTGAGAACGTGTGTCGACGATTCCGGAGGATCGAAGAGGCGGCATATCTCAGGAGGCTCAAAACACCCCCTCGAATAGCAGCCTAATGCGTATTGGATACTATAGCTTGCCGGTGTGCATGCAGTGACACATAACTAGATGCTACCCTCAGTCCCAACTCAACTAGTTCTCCAGCAACTGTGAGGATATTCAAGACCGGGACCGTGATCCAGACCTCTTTTCGCCTGATTGTCCCGATGCGAATGTTGACTGGCCCGAACCGTCTCTTAAGCCTGGAGACGAACGCCTCTATCCTCCTCTGCTGGTTGTATTCTCTCAGGAACGAGTCCATTTCCAGGCGAACTTGCCCAGGGAAGCACAAGACGACCATCGCTACCGCGAGGAAGATCCTCCACATCATCTACTGGATGCTGATGAGGAAGGAGCAGTTTCACAGTCAAGGATTCAACCCCGGCGACCAAACCTGCACCGTCTGAGTGCGAAAAACCCAGATCTCAGATTAGAATTCGGCCAGTCGGGACGCTTCGAATCCGGCTGGGCCCACTCATACATGATAACCCAGAGCAGATCAAGCCAGCATCTCTCAGCATTGGGAGGGCGTTCGGCAAGGCTCCACAAACCATGAAGCGGAGCTGTGCAGCTTGTCGCTGTAATGCAAGACTGTCAACTTGTCAAAGATGCCGCTAAAGCGACGGATGTGGTCATCGGCAGGCTCGGCGCCAGTATTCCTTGGGGGTAAACTCCAGGCCAAAATCCCGGCGGGAACAAGTCCGGCCGCACATCAGGTGCAAAGTGGCCTAGGGGTGATAGAACTTCATGGTCGCTTCTGGCTGATGCTAGCGGGGATGGATCTCGGTTGCTGCATCAGTATCTCGAGTAGCACAGTAGCGCTTCCCTGGCCTCTTCATTCCCGAACCAGTACCCACCCATCTTTATCCTGAATGCCGTGTCTGGCGTGATGAGTACGTCCCCCGCAATCTCGGGCTCCACATTCCATGGATAGAAGCCAGGTGACGGGACGTTACCCCTCCGGAAAAGCTTCTTGAGATGAAGCGAAGCCTTCGGCCTGTTGATTCTCTGGACACCAATAACGATTTCGAGCCAACTGCTCAGTCCGATCTTCGAGTAGACCGTGTCAAGCTCTTCAAATATCACGCCAACATCTCCCCGAGACAGCCTCGCAGAGCCGTTCGGATGCGAATGAAAACCGCCTATGATCTCGAATCCCACTGCACGAATAGTGTCTTCGGCTCTCTTCCGGGCGGCCAGGTTGCCAAACCCGACCATCGTCCTTCCCCTTTCGGCGCTCTGCACGGGGTATGCTGCGTGCACGGAGACGCAGTCCGTCACCTTTCCCTCGATGAACTGCCTGTCCCTGTGTCCGATTAGGAAGCCCAACGACTCTCTGCCATGGATCTCGATCGTCGCCATGAGCAGTGAAGAGAAGGCGTAGGGCTCAAGCACGACAGGCCTGTTCTTGGGCTCTGCGAATCTACTTGGAGCCTCTTCCTTTCGAGCACTATTCATCGTCGACCTTCCTGTCGAACAGCTTGAAGTCAATGTTGGGATCGACTGGCGGTCTGCAATCCTTGTGATACCAGTTGTAGAGCTCTTCCACTGCGTGAGCAATCAGTAGATTCATGTCAATGCCAATCACAGGGATCGGTTCTCCACATCCCTTGCACTGTACGAATGCCGTATACTTCTGCTTCGCCTCCTCGTACCCTTCCCGGTAACCCTTTCGGTGAATCAAATCCTTCTTATCGAGCCCAAGGTCCAAGGCTCCCCTCAAGAATCGCCCCTTCGACATTCCCGACCCCTTGATCAGATAGTTGAGCTTCTCAAGCTGCTCCGTTGAGATCCTAAACGATACAACAGGCTTCTTGCGGTCATACCGCTTCTTCGCCGGCGAATCTTCGTTCTTTCCTCGCACTGTACCATGTCCTCCTTAGTCGCTCGGTCTCATGATTATCGCATCCCAGGGTAAACGATAGCTGTAAACGATATCGAACACGGTATCGTAAACGACTGGTATACGAGAATGTTCACAATTTGTCGTATACCGGAGCCCCATCGTATACGAGATGAGGCGTGCAAAGAGGCCGTTCTTCGTTGCCGGGCTCTTAAGCTCATAAGCTAGCCTCCTCCGTTTGCAATCGATTGCCACCCTCTTGGCGGCTACTTCGCCTCAATCTGATTCTGCCACCGCCTTCGAGGGTGGCATCCCTTATGCCATCGATGTTCGTCCGGACGTTGAAACTCATGTACTTGTCGCCCCCGCCGAACATTATCGAGCGGTGCGGACTCATCAAGTCGGCAACCATACATGCCCCTGCCCACCCTGTGAGCTCACCGTGATTGAAGTCTCCGGACATCCAGTCTTCTTGAGATCTGGCTCCGAAGTCCTTCTCGAGCGAGATCATGAGCGCTGTTGGCGAATGCTTAATCACCCAGTCGATTCCCGATGATCGGACGGGCACTCGTCCAAGCCGTCGCATGATTTCCGGAATCCAGACATTGTCCAGGCAGTTCCTGGCGTACGTGCTTCTCAGAAATAGGAAAGGTGAGACTCCGAGCATAGTCCGGGCTACTTTTCCGAAACCCTCCGGTGTTTCGCTGAGAGTATATGTTACCACAGTCCGCCTTTCCCCGAATGCGGTAGTGTGTCTCTGCAGGATACCTCTTTCTGGGGCAGATAGCCTTTCACAGATTTGTATGGTTCCTGCTAGCGAGAGAGACTTCTGACGGGGTCCGACTTCCTTCGGAAGCCATTTGATTATGTTGCCATCGAAGTGACGATCCCATGAACGCCTTATCTGCTCGGCGTATACCGGGCTGTTTCCCTTCACCAGAAAATGAGTCATGATGAGGACATCTCTGACCTGTTCCTCGAGAGCGCCTTTCTTGCCCTTAGGTGGTGCCATATGAATCCAATCCATGGGAATGTGGTACACAAGTATAAATCTTTCCTATTTAAAGGAATCTGCCGATGCTGGACCACGATGAGCCACCTAATCACAAGTCTTATCTACCCGCCATGTGCTAAACTTCTATGTAGCACATTGAGCTGCCCTTCCGGTGGGAGGGCTGGACTGTGCTCCAGGAGAGGGAAGAAAGACGACCGACAGAAAAATAGCCAGAGTACTGGCAGACCTGGAAGACCTCCTAGCCGAGGAGGGCCTTTCAGACGAACAGGCGGAAAAGCTCGTGAACGCCATCGAGCGGAAGATCGGCAAGGCCCTCGACGAGCTCGATGGAGACGACGACACGGATGAGTCCGATGATCCGGAGGAGCCGTCTGCCTGAAACCACTTTGGGAGGCCTGGTCCGAGCACGGTGCCAGTCACCCTCCTCTTTTTCTAATTCGAGAGGAAGACTATGATTGCACGCTGCAGACCTAGGGATACAGACCGACTCGCCAATGGAATCAATGCAGGTCAGCATACAGACTCTCACGTGGTAGTTCACATCTCTGGCATAGCCTACCCGAACAAGCCTGCTGCGGGGACGGGGATTTCGACCGAATCCCTCGGCTTCCGTCCCGTTCTTCCAGGTGGTTCAAATGACTAAGGCTGTTACGAACCCCCGCACATCTGGCACGGCCACGGATGCCAGCGATTCCTCTACAGGGTTCCCGTCATACTCGGCTTCCAGACCGAGGATATGTGGTGGAGAGCCGCAACAACTCGCTCCACGAGATGATTCGGATGCCGACGACATCAATAGGCGGTATCAGAAGATCTCGGTGCAAGATGAATCTGGCCAACGCAAGGGTCGCCAAAGGAGTAGGAGTCGGCCACGAATAGAACAAGACCTGATTCCGGTCCGTAAAATGACATCCGAAAGTTTGACGCTCAGGAACAGCTGTACCCCCACTAGCGGCGTGGATGGGGACAACATGCCGTCAGGAGAACAACATGATTCCCGAGAACCCAGCCTCGCTGGGACAAACCCCCTCGGGACAGGCGAGCCTTCGGTTAGATCTCGGCGAGACGGCATCGGCCTCGAGGTCGATGGCGCGGTGAACCTCGCTGAGATTGAGCAGCGCTTCCTCGATGCGACTCGGGCTCGGCTGAAGCCCTCGACCCAGGTGGAGTACATGCAGAGCTTCAGGCGGTTCGCGAGGGCATCCAGACTCGAAGACTTTACGCGCCGCCAGCTCGCTGGGCCGCGGGGCAAGCAGCTCCTCCTCGCGCACCTCGCGCAGCTTTCGAAGCCTTGTTGGCTGACGGTCCTCTCGCAGCTTCGCTCTGTCTGGGTCAGTGGTCTCAGACTGTCATGGCCCATCGACAGCAAGGTGGACATCGGCCGGCTGCCCAGGACGAGACGCGAACCCACACCTTCCGATGAGTTGGTCCGGGAATGGGCCGAGGCCCTCGCGCGAGAGAAGGACCCGTACCTTCGACTGCTCTGGCTCCTCATCGCCCAGCACGGTTGGCGCCCGAGCCATGCGACTGGAGTCCGCTGGGGGGACGTACAGCGCGATCCGTCAGGCCATCCCCGCGCGATCCTGGCGGCTGGCGGGCGCAGTGAGTTCAAGACCTATGCGCCCGTGGCCGTTCGGCTCGCGCCCGACGTGGTGCGTGCTATCGAGGAATGGCGGCAGCTTCATCCGGCTCCGCATCCCGAGGCTTGGGTCCTGCCCTGGCGGTCAGCCAAGAGGCAGGTTCGTGCGGATCGGAGGATGAATAAGGACCGCTTGCGTGCCCATTGGCTCCGGCTCCGCAAGAAGTACGACCTGCCGGCCCTAAGGCCGAAGGATCTGAGGCATTGGGTCTCGACGGCTTGCCGGAAGGCGGGGCTGTCGAAGGTTGCGACTGCCTACCTCCAGGGCCACGACGCCACAGGGGGCGGGTCGATGCGCGATTGGTATGACAACCCACGGGTCGAGGAAATCCTCGAGGAGCAGGAGAGCTGTTTGCCGAAGGGGCCTCTCGGCCTCTTGGTGCCTTCCGAGGTCGAGCTCGTCTCCGGAGTGCCTTCCGAAGCAGTGGCTCTCCTCGAGGCCTATCTGGCCGGAGAGGTCGGGACGATGGAGTTCATGACCTCGATCGAGGGCATCCGGAGGAAGGGCGCCCCAAGGCCATCGGTGTAGGAGTTAAAGCCGTCGAATTCGGTAGTCTTAATAGATTATGGCGTTGGCTGAAACACTGGTCGCTCGTCAGGCATCAGCGCTTCTTGTCGAACATGTCATGGATGTCCCTCAGCTCGTCCGCGAGGTCCTTTCGGTCCATGCTCAGGGCAATCGTC
>Ga0315285_10009096_pt1 | contig 10169 bp, 13 predicted proteins | sample YL17G09_36_MG_FD_203698 | JGI IMG/M metagenome (GOLD analysis project Ga0315285, IMG submission 203698) | Sediment microbial communities from Yellowstone Lake, YNP, Wyoming, USA - YL17G09_36 | ecosystem: Environmental > Aquatic > Freshwater > Lake > Sediment | place: USA: Wyoming | collected... | reverse complement strand
CGTAGAGGACCTCGTTGCAGCCTGAGCAGACGATCTTCTGAGGCAATTAAACCCCTCGATCCCAAGGAGTAGGCGCCCGAGCCGCTTATAAACTTCATCTTAGGCTGCCACTGAAACTAAGACTGCGGCTCTAATTAGGCTACAGCAGATTTTATCCTTCATAGGCTCTTAAAGATAAACGGTGTTATGATTGGTTGACCTAGCTGAGATTCAGGCCGCCTACTACATGGTGGCGGCAACAGGAGTCCTAGTGGCAGCCGTCTACTACGTGATGACCCTAAGAACCACCCAAAGGAAATGAAGTAAACCCTCGAGACCCGACAGACCCAACTCTTCATGCAGCTCTATAGCCAGTACTACAACAAGGACTGGGTCGCAGCCCTACACAAGACCGCCTTCGACATGAAGTTCCAGGGATTCGACGACTGGAGGGAGAAATACGAGCCCAGCAATCCAGAGGCGTATCAGAGCATGGACCTGCTTTCCCACTACTTTGAGGGCGCCGGTGTTCTGGTGAAGAGGGGTCTGATTGATCCCTTACTTGTATCAGACCTTGTCTCCGAGGAGTTCGTGAGTTACTGGGAGAAGTTCGGGCCCGTATTCAAGGAGTACCGAAGGAGGTCTAATAATCTGAGGTCTGTGAGAATCAGGAGTACCTGTATGATTTGTTGAAGAATGTGCATCCGGAGAGGTAAGTCTTCGATGAGCTCACGGCATAACCTTATCCTCAGCTCCACTAAGACTGTTTCAAATTGTTTCACCAATTCCTGAAATACGTCGAGTACTACTGGCGTTAAACCCATGGCAAGACCTAGCGAGAAAAAGGATATATTGCGAGGCTGCATACCTAACACAATTCAGGGGCGAATTCGATACCATCGATAGGCGAAAGGCTTGGAAGGCTTCTCGGCGGCAAGAGGGGTAAGAGGGGGCTCCAGGTCCCGGCCAACCTCGTGCTCATCATAATAATAGCATTCACAATCTTTGTCTCAGCCGGCGGCGTCTACGACATCCTAAACAGCGCCCCAGCCCTAGTCGTCAATCAGAATACGGGCGAGATGAGCTCTGTCGCCGACATAAACGGGCAGACCCTCACCGAAAGCATATTCAGCATGATCATGATCACGTTCATGTTCGTCGGCCTCTTTGCCGCCTATAGGAGCATGGGCGTGGCCTACGACAGGAGGAAGGCGAACACGATGCTAATCCTCGGGATCGCCATGATCCTCCTCGGCATCTCAGGCAGCTTCTACCTCCTGGTACTTAAGAGCGGCTGAGAGTCTCGAAAAGGTTTAGAGTCTCAGCCTCAGTAGTTTCTCGGTGTAACATATGAAGAGGATAGGATTCATAGGTCTGGGCATCATGGGCGGGGCGATGTCCACGAACCTCCTGAAGACGGGCTTCCCCCTCACGGTCTGGAACCGGACGCCTGAGAAGATGAGGCCCCTCCTGGAAGCCGGGGCTAAGCCCGTGAAGTCTCCAAAGGAGGTCGCCGAGAGGTCCGACATCGTCATAGACATGGTCACCGACTCCAAGGACGTCGAGGAGGTCCTCCTCGGCAAGGAAGGCGTGATACACGGTGCGAGGCCTGGGACCATAGTCGTCGACATGAGCACCATCTCCCCTATAGTGACCAGGGAGATCGCTAAGAAGCTGGGGGAGAAGGGGATCAGGATGCTCGACGCCCCCGTCAGCGGAGGCGATATAGGGGCGAGGAACGCGACCCTGAGCATAATGGTCGGAGGCGACACCGAAGCCTATGAGGAGTGCCTCCCAGTCTTCCAGGCGATGGGAAAGACCATCACCTACATAGGCGGCCATGGCGACGGCCAGGTCTGCAAGGCAGTCAACCAGATACTCGTCGGCGTCAACGTCCTCGGCGTAGCGGAGGCTCTGATGTTCGCTCATAAGGCGGGCGTCGACGTGGATAAGGTCCTCGCAGCGGTCTCTGGGGGCGCCGCCGGGAGCTGGCAGCTCGCCAACAATGGGCCAAAGATGCTGAAGGGTGACTACACGCCGGGCTTCAAGGTGAAGGACTACATCAAGGACCTGCGCATCATCATGGAGACGGCAGCTGAGACGAAGACACCTTTGGTCGAGACGGCTGTGGTCCAGCAGATGTTCAGGAACCTCGACGCCGAGGGGCTCCGTGACAAGGGGACTCAGGCGGTCATAGTCGCCGTCGAGAAGCTCGCGGGCAAGAAGCTGGCGAAGTAAACCCTTTTTTGAGAAGTGGTCCCGCCCCCAGGAGTTGAACCTGGAACCCTTCGGTGTCTGCTCAAGGCCTGATTGCCCTCGCCCCGCGGGGCGGAGACTACAGCCGAGTGCTCTGCCATTGAGCTAGGGCGGGCAGGGACCCGTGAAAGGTTAGCTAGACGGAAATTTAAGCAATATGGTCAGCCCAGGCTGCCCCTCTTCGGCTCGGAGAGGATTTTCCTGATGCTCTCATCGTAAGGCGGCCTTAGCACTCCGGCTTCCGTGATGATGCCCGTGATGTACTTCGCCGGGGTTACGTCGAAGGATGGGTTCCTCGCAGGAGTCTCCTTTGCCGATATCCTGACCCTCGTCAGGAAACCGCCCTCGTCCTCGCCCCAGACCCAGTTGACCTCCTCAGGGCTCCTCTCCTCAATGACGATATCGTCGCCTGTAGGGCATCCTGGGTCGAAGGTCATCCGTGGTGCGGCGACGTAGAAGGGGACGCCGTTCTCGTGAGCGAGGACAGCCTTCTCGTAGGTGCCTATCTTGTTTGCGACGTCCCCGTTCGCCGCGATCCTGTCTGCGCCGACGATGACCACGTCGACCTCGCCCCGCCTCATGAAGTAGCCTGCGGCGTTGTCCACGATGAGGGCGTAGGGGATGCCCTCCTGCTGGAGCTCCCACGCCGTCAGCTTCGCCCCTTGGCTCCTCGGCCGGGTCTCGTCGACGTAGACGAAGACCCTTTTCCCCTGCCTTGCGGCGAACCTCACGGGGCTGAGGGCTGTGCCGTAGTCGATGAAGGCTAGGGCCCCCGCGTTGCAGTGTGTGAGGATGCGACAGCCGTCCTTGATCAGCTCGGAGCCGTGCTCACCTATCGCCTGGGAGGCGGCGAGGTCCTCCAACGCGATCCTGTCGGCCTCCTCGACGATCCTCTCGACCCTTTTCTCCACGGACCCCCTCGAGGAGACGGCTAGGCACCTGTCGACGGCGTGGGGGAGGTTGACGGCCGTTGGCCTGGTCGACTTTAGGAGCTTTGCCGCATGTCTCATGTAGGCGGTGAACTTCCTCGGAGGCAGGTCCTTTGCTTCTACCGCTGCCTGGGCCATCCCGTAGCCGCCCGCGACGCCTATCGCCCCCGCGCCTCTGAGGACCATCTCCCTTATCGCATGAGCAGTCTCGTTGTGGGTCTTGAAAGATACTATCTGGAACCTGTGTGGGAGGAGCCTCTGGTCGATCATCTTCACTACCCCACCCTCCATCCAGAGGGTCCAGAGCTGCAGAGTCCTGCCTTCGACCTTAACCCTCATCGACCTTCAGGTAAATTATCGGCTCGGCCGTTAAAAGATTGAGGCTACTTCAAGACAGCGCCAGTCTTCTTGTACCAGAGGTACAGGTCCATCTTGCCGGGGGGCATTCCTAGTTTGGCCGCGACCTTCTCCAGCGTCCTTTCGTACTCTAGGTACTTTCTCATGGTGATCCCTTTTCGCGCATCAGTGTCTGCGAGGCCGTGTTCCCTCATGTGGGCGAGGATGTGGCGGTCGATTATGGCGAGGTCGAGGTAGCCGACGTTCCTCAGGTAGTGGCTCGCCTCCTTCATCCCGAGGCCTTTTACGTTCTCGACTAGCCACTCCCTCGCTACCTTCGAGTCGGGCTGGCTCTCTATTATCTGCTTCAGGTGAGGGGCGTGCCCGCGGGCGAGGAGGATGTACTCCGCCCTCCTGTCGGCGAACCTGTGCCCCTGCGCCCTTAGGCATACACTGACCTCCTCCAGGCTGCCTTTGGTCAGTGTGTCTCCTGTGCAGAGGGCGTCTACGCACCTCTGCCCCATGGAGGCGCTGGAGTAGGCGGTGAGGAGACAGTAGGTCAGCTCCTCGAACCACCTAGCCGAGTCAGCCAAGTTGGCCTCCTGGAACTCCCTCATCCGCCCCTCGACGGCATCCCTCACTCGGGGATCAGCCTCGAGCTCCGTGACGACCCTGGCCAACGCCTCGACGCCGTCCGCGGCGTCCCCAGTTTCAGGCATCTCTCTATCCCGTTTGTAACGGCTAGATTTAAAAGATGGTTTCGACGGAAAGCCCTCATCGAATGAGAGAATAGTCCTAAATGATTGTCAAAGGTGATATGGTAATCGACAGCTTTGAAGAGGGCGGGGTCCGGGTCGGAGGAATACGAAAACAGGATCGTTAGGGTAGTGACGATCAGGAAGATACCGAAGACCGAGACCCCGGGCATAGTCATCGAGGAGTCCGAGACAGGAAAGGATCTGACCCTCCCCCTCTGGACCGCGAGGGAGCTCGCCGACGCCGGCCTGGTCAAGCTCGTCGACGAGGGGCTGACCGTTGACGAGTGGACCCAGATCCACTTCAGGGAGAGGCTCAACCCCACAGGGCCTCTTGCGCCGCTGCCGGAGGGCTTCTTCCAGAGGGCTTACACATCCCTCTCCTCCTCGGCGAGGGAGGCGGCGAAGGACCCGGCGAGGAGGGAGCAGCTCAACAGGGTGCTCGCCCGCTACAGGGACATCCTTGAGAGCAGGGTGGGCAAGATAATCCGGTTGGCCTCCGCAGAGGCGTCCCAGCCGCCTAAGGGGCTCCAGCCAGAGGAGGCCAGGCTCTACGAGGATGTCCAGAGGACCATTTCGGGTTGGCGCGCCGAGATGCGCAGGGTGGGGGAAGGCTAGTTGACTAGGCAGACGACTCCCGACGAGCAGTTCGCCAGGTTCATAGAGGACTACAGGGACGCCAAGGGGAGCCTGAAGTACGATCAGGCGGTCTCTGAGATGGTCGTGAAGGGGTCGAAGTCCCTCTACGTCGACTTCAACGACCTTTATGCCTTCGACTTGGAGTTCGCGAACGCTATGCTCGGCGACCCGGAGGGGTTTATCCCCGCCTTCTCGGGCGTCGTAAGGTCGAAGCTGAAGCTCAAGGACCCCGTGTACGCGGAGGGCGTGAAGAATATCTACGTCAGGTTTAGGAACCTCCCGGCTGATACTCCGCTCCGCAAGATAGGGTCTGAACACATCGGCAGGCTCGTCATGGTCCACGGCATCATCGTCAGGGCTTCGGCCGCCACACCCATGGTCGTCAGGGCGGCGTTCAGGTGCCCCGCCTGCGACTCCCCAATATACATCGAGCAGGACGGACAGATGTTCGTAACTCCCCAGAAGTGCTCGAACGTTGACTGCAAGAACAAGGCGGGCTTCAAGCTGATCCCGAAGGAGTCCGTCTTCATCGACTCCCAGAGGCTCACGATCCAGGAGAGGCCGGAGGAGCTGCCGCCTGGCCAGCTGCCCAGGAGCCTGAGCATCGACCTCAAGGACGACCTCGTCGACCTCGCCAGGCCCGGGGACAGGGTGGCGCTGACAGGCTACATCGAGCTCGTCCAGAGGTTCGGCCGCGGCGGGCTGCTCAGGATATTCGACCTCATCCTCGAGGCGAACAACATCGAGATCAGCGGCAGAGATCTCGAGCTCGCGGAGCTGACGTCAGAGGACGAGGAGGCGATCAGTAAGATAGCCGAGGACCCCTGGGTACACAGGAGGCTCCTCCAGTCTGTGGCACCGAGCATCTACGGCAATGAGACCATCAAGGAGGCGATCCTCTACCTTATGTTCGGGGGCGTGACGAAGGAGCTCCCGGACGTCCGAATCAGGGGAGACATAAACGTCCTCCTCGTCGGAGACCCTGGCACTGGGAAGAGCCAGATGCTCCAGTTTGCGTCGAGGGCGGCGCCGAGGGGGATCATGACGACGGGGAGGGGGTCCACGGCCGCCGGGCTCACCGCCGCCGTAGTAAAGGAGGGGGGAACCGGCAACTTCATCCTAGAGGCCGGCGCCCTCGTCCTAGCCGATCAGGGGATCTGCTGCATAGACGAGATCGACAAGATGAAGGAGGAGGACAGGGGCGCGATACACCCCGCGATGGAGCAGCAGATCGTGCCGATAGCGAAGGGCGGCATCGTGGCGACGCTGAACGCGAGGACGAGCATCCTGGCTGCCGCGAACCCGACCCTCGGCAGGTACAACCCGTACCAGACCATAGGCCAGAACATCTCGCTGCCGGTCACCATACTCAGCCGATTCGACCTCATCTTCGTGCTCAAGGACATCCCTGAGGCCGAGAGGGACGTCAGGATGGCTGAGCACATCCTCGGGCTCCACAGGGCGGCCGGGACCGCGGTCGCCTCCCCCATCGATCCTCAGCTGCTCAGGAAGTACATCAGCTACGCGAAGAGGCTGAAGCCTGTGCTCACCGATGAGGCGATCAACCGGTTCAGGGACTTCTACGTCAAGATGAGGACGGCGTCCCAGACGGAGGGAGAGCAGTCCGCGGTCAGCATCACGGCCAGGCAGCTTGAGAGCCTCGTCAGGCTCGCGGAGGCCCGGGCACGCGCCCACCTGAGGTCCGAGGTGTCGGTCGAGGACACGGAGGCCGTGATCACCCTGATGCGGAGCAGCCTAGAGCAGGTGGGCATCGACGTGACGACGGGCGAGATCGACATAGACATCCTCTACACGGGCAAGCCGAGGAGCCTACAGATGCAGCTCCAGAAGGTACTCAGCGTAGTCGCCGAGCTGGAGAAGCACGGCCCCATCAGGGACGACGACCTCTACGAGACGCTGCTGAACGACCACAACATCAACAGGACGGAGGCGGCGAAGCTGATAGCGGTACTGATGAGGGACGGCACCATCTACTCGCCGAGACCAGGCACCTACAAGCGGGCGACGTAGCCTCCGTTCATCCCCCCTTCTTTTCCTCGCCCCATGTCTGTGGTGGAAACGCTTAAAGGAGCAGCGCCCAAAGCATCTTCGTAACCTAGATAGTAGGGAGGCGGAGGAGACGGGCATCAAGGTCGCTATCGCCGGAGTCGGTAACTGCGCCTCGGCCCTCGTCCAGGGCGTCGAGTTCTATAAAAACGTCGAGAAGGACGAGGACATCCCCGGAGTCATGCACGCCTACTTCGGGAAGTACCACATAAGGGACGTCGAGTTCGTAGCCGCCTTCGAGGTGAACAGGCAGAAGATCGGGAAGGACCTCTCCGAGGCGATCTGGGCGCACCCCAACTGCTGCGCCAAGTTCAGCGACGTCCCCCACACAGGCGTCGAGGTAAAGGCGGGGCCGATCTCAGACGGCGTAGCGCCCCACATGTACGAGGCCTTCCACGCGGACAGGAGCATGAAGCCCGTAGACATCGCCGAGGAGCTGAAGACCTCAGGCGCAGAAATGCTTGTGAACTACCTGCCCGTCGGGAGCGAGAAAGGGACTCAGCTCTACGCCCAGGCGTGCCTCGACGCCGGCTGCGCCTTCGTCAACTGCATCCCTGAGTTCATCGCCTCGGTGCCTGCGTGGGCGAAGAAGTTCGAGAAGGCGGGGCTCCCCGTAGCCGGGGACGACATCAAGAGCCAGGTCGGAGCCACAATAGTGCACCGCGTTCTGGCGAAGCTCTTCTACGACCGCGGAGTCAAGATCGACTCGACCTACCAGCTGAACATCGGCGGGAACACCGACTTCCTTAACATGACTGTGGAGAACAGGCTGAAGACGAAGAGGGTGAGCAAGACGGAGGCCGTGAAGAGTCTGATACCCTACGACATGCCGACCCGCATCGGCCCGAGCGACTACGTCCCGTTCCTGGAGGACCACAAGGTCTGCTATCTCAGGATAAACGGGAAAGCCTTCGGCGACCTGCCCCTGGTCCTCGACGCGAAGCTCCTCGTCAACGACAGCCCCAACAGCGGAGGCGTTGTCATCGACGTGATAAGGGCGACGAAGATCGCCCTCGACCGCGGTGTCTCAGGGCCCCTACTCGGCATCAGCAGCTACAGCTTCAAGCATCCGCCGGTCCAGGTGCCCGACGACGAGGCGAAGCAGTGGGTCGAGGACTTCATCGCGGGCAAGAAAGAGAGGTAGACCTTTTCAGGGGAACCAGAGGGCAAGTTCAGCCTTCGCCTCCTCTGGGTTGCCTGAGGCGTGGATGAGGTTCTCTAGGGCTCTCCCCTCGGCGGTGCTCCTCGCTATGCTGCCCACCCCGTAGTCGCTGCGTATGGTGCCCTTCTCGGCCGTGGCCGGATCTGTGTAACCTGTGACTCTTCTGACGACCTGGATTGCGTCCTCCCCGCCGAATTTGATGGCTATGACGGGGCTCCTGGTGAAATATCTCCTAAGCCTCTCCAGGACCTTCATCCCGTGGGCGACCGGGTCCACGATGCCGGTGGTCGCCTGCTGAGCCTTCCTCCCCAGGCCCTCAGCCATGGCATCGGGGTAATGCTTCCTGAGCAGCGCTTCGTCGACCTTGGCGTAGTACCTGACGTCAAGCACCTTGAGCCCCGCCCTCTCGAACCTGTCTATGAGAGCCCCAGTCAGGTTCCGCTCGAGGGCGTCGGGCTTCAGTATCACCAGGGTCTCCTGATACATCTCCGATCCGACTAACAGATCAGCCTCAGCCTATAACGGTTTAGCCACGCACAGAGTAGGAACTAAAATTCCTCCTATGTACAGTGGTGGCACATATCCTCGGAGAAAAACAGGGAGGGGGGTCCCCCTGATCTCTTAGGGAAACGCTCCTAATGTCGGAGGGCGCTCAGAAACGACGCCGTTCAGACCCCGATCTGTGCAAAAAACGTGTATTATCCTGTAAAAAAAACGTAAAATAGTGAAGGCGTTTAGCGCTGCTGTCCCCAGGACTTGGTCCACTTGAACTTGCGGGGGTCCCTCCGCATCAGGATGGCGCTCTTCCTGCACTTGCTGCTGCAGAACCTGAGGAGCCTGCCGTCGCGCCTGACGAAGTTGATCCCTGTGCCGGGGGCGATGTCCTCGCCGCAGAAGCTGCACTTGTACACCTGAGGCATCCGTGGTCCCTACCTGATCTTCCTCGCTTCCCTCTCAGTCTCCCTCAGCAGGAGCAGGTCGTCGATCCTCACGGGCCCCTTCACGTTCCGGGTGATTATGCGGCCCTTGTCGCGTCCCTCCTCGATCCTGACACGGACCTGCATCACCTCTCCTGTGAGCCCAGTCCTGCCGAGTATCTGGATCACCGTCGCGGGCGTGAGCATCTCGGACTCTTCGGACATTCAGCTCAGCCTACTTGACGATGTCCTTGAGCTTCGCCACTATCTCCTGGACGAGCTTATCGGCGTCGCCTGGCTCTTCGATCGCGGCAGCCGCTGAGCTGACGCCTATGCCGAGGGCCTCGCCGATGCGCTGCTTCTCGGGCACGTAGACGTAAGGTGCCTTCCGCTCGTCGCAGAGCAGGGGCAGGTGGGCGACGACCTCGGGCGGCTGGACGTTCTCGGCTATCAGCACGAGCTTCGCCTTGCCGCGCTCGATGGCCTTCGTCGCCTCGTTCGTCCCCTTCCTTATCTTACCGGTCTCCCTGGCGATCTTCAGCGCCTCATAGGCAGCCTCGGCGACCTCCTTGGGGACCTCAAACCTGACATAGAACGGTTTCTGAGGATCCGATGACATGTCATTTCCTCCAGCGTGGTTAGTCTACCTGTATGCTCCATTTTTAAACATTATGTTTTTGAGGAAAACCCCCTTAGTTGTGGGCGTAGTATGCGACAAACGGGTCCACCGAGTCGACCCTGACGAAGCCGAAGCGCTCGAACTGGATCATGTCGTCGACCTTGAGGGAGGAGCAGAGCCTCTCGGCGAGCCCCACCGCCCTCAAGGCGTCGGGCATCACGACCTCTGTGGCGATGCTGTCCCCTTCGGTCACCCAGTGGATGAACGGCGCCCCCTTCTCACGGGCGATCTGGTGCTCCTTCGAGTGATACCTCGCCTTGACAGACGCGCCGACGTTCAGCACCTTTACGTTCACCAGGCCCATCAGTCTGATCATATTGCCCTTAGCTTGCTCCATGTCCTTCAAAGGCGCGAAGAGCCTGAGCTTACCGTCCACAGGCTTTACCGTGTACTCCCTGTAGCCCCTCTCGGGGTGATCAGGGTGCAGTGGCAGTTTCGCAGATAGCTCTC
>Ga0315285_10009094_pt1 | contig 10170 bp, 7 predicted proteins | sample YL17G09_36_MG_FD_203698 | JGI IMG/M metagenome (GOLD analysis project Ga0315285, IMG submission 203698) | Sediment microbial communities from Yellowstone Lake, YNP, Wyoming, USA - YL17G09_36 | ecosystem: Environmental > Aquatic > Freshwater > Lake > Sediment | place: USA: Wyoming | collected... | reverse complement strand
GCGTTTTTGAGAGAAAGGAGCGGTTTTGGAGAAAGAGGAGGAGGAGGTGAGGGTCAAGAGGTGCCCCCTCGCTCCTCTTTTTCGTTCGGCTCTCTCGGTCCCGAGTCCCACACCAACCCCGTCTCCTCTCCCGTACCGGCACAGGCTGCGGAGCCCCGTCGCCGTAGAAACTTTCTTATCTGCGGCCTTCTTCTTTTTGGCGCGGGGGATACAGCCGCGGCGGGGCGCGGGGGAGCCCTCCGGGGGCATGGTGCCGAAGTCGAAAGGAAGAAAAAGAAGAAGAAGAAGAAGAAAGAAAGAAAGAAAGAAAGAAAGAAAGAATGAGGGAGCGAATGCAATTTTTTCCTTCATTTTTCGTTTTGACTCGATTGCGGCGGCGATTCAATCGTCAAACGCATCTGCGCTTTCTTTTTCTTCTTCGGCTTCTCCCGTTCCCTCTTCGCTCTGCCTCTCTCGGAGTGGAAGCGAGCGTCGCGGCTCGGAAGCACCGAGAGCAGCGCGCGCTAAACACGGCAGGGCTCGCCTCAAGAAAAAAGCTCCTGCTCATCTCTCTCCCCGGCGATTCTCGCGTCGCTCCCCGCTTCGGCACCCCCGCCCCCGCCCCCCCTCTCTCCCTCCCGCTTCCTCCAAAAACGATAAAAAAATGGTCAAGAAGGCCGGCGGGCGCGAGCTCAACCCGGCCAACGCCGAGCACAAGGCCGCGCGCGCGAAGGAGGTCGCTCGCAACAAGAAGGCGAGGCAGCTCGGCCGCGAGGCCGGCCGCAGGGTCGACGACCCGGAGGCGCTCAAGGCCGAGCTGTACGGGCTGGCCGAGGTCGAGGCCGAAGGGAAGATGACGGCGGCGCTGAGGCTGAAGAAGAAGGCGCTGCAGGTGGCGCTGGCGGAGGCGGTGCGGAGGAGGAAGGAGGCGAGCAATTTGGCCTCGTCCGCGGGCGGGAGCGGCGGCGGCGCCGGAGGAGGCGCTGGCCCCTCTGGAGGCGGCGGTGGCGGCGGCGAACAGTCCCAGGCTCCCCCCCCTTCCCTGGTGGCGGCGCTGGCCTCTGCCTCGATCCCAGGGTTCAGCAGCGCTCCCATTGTCGCGCCCCTGCTGCAAGCGAGGGAGCGATACCAAGGTGAGGAGGAGGAGGCTCGTCGTCGGCGGCAGCAGCAGCAGCAGCAGGGCTTCTCTCAACTTCCGCCGCCTCCACCGGGGCCCGCCCCTCCGGGAGTCGCGCCGCTGCCCCCTCCCGACGAGCCCCCGCCGCCGCACCTTCTTGCCCGCTTCTTCGAGCAGCAGCAGTGGCAGCAGCAGCAGCATTTTTATCAGCAGCAGCAGCAGCAGCAGCCTTTCGGCTTCCACGCGGGCGCCCCTCCTCCTCCGGGGCAGCAGCTGCTCCCGAAGCTCGCGCCGCCGCCGCCGCCGTCGATGCCGAAGCTCGCGCCGCCGCCGCCGCCGGGCTCGCTGCCTGGCTCGCTGCCGGCGCGCGGCGCCGCGGCCATCGTCTCCGCTCCCGCGACGACGACGGCAGCGCCCGCCCCTTCCCTCCGCCCCAAGACCGCCGCCGCCGCCTTCGTCCCCGCGAGCGTCCGGGCGGCAGCCGCGGCCGGCAGGGGAGCCGGCTTGCCGCCCGGGCCCCGGTCCGTCGCGGGCAGCAGGCCGGCCGTCGGCGCCGGCTTCGGCCTCGCGCCCCGGGCCCCCGGCCGAGCGGCGGCCGCGGGGGCGTCGGGGGCGGCCCCCGCGGCGCCGCCCCTCCCCGGGGAGCGGAGGCGTGCCGCCGCGGCCCCTCGCGCGGCCCTCCCCACGGGGGGAGGAGGAGGAGGAGGGACTGGAGGGGCGGGGGACGACTACGACGCCTTCATGGAGGAGATGAAGTCTCTCGACGCGCTCTGAGAGAGGAAAAACGAAAAGACGCTCATTGTTTCCTTTTCTTTCGCTCTCTCTCTCTCTCTCTCTCTCTCTCTCTCTCTCTCTCTCTCTGTGTCTGTAATGTAATTTCACGCCCACCACAACCAACAACAGAAAGGAAGCCGCAGCAAAGCACGTGTACTACAATTATAAGAAGAAACCGGAAGCAAGAGGCTTCGACGGGGGCAAAGTGCGGGGAAGTGATTTCGAAAAGTCGTGTGAAAAAGGGAGAAAGAGAGGGAAAGAGCAAATTCATCTCCTCTCGGCGTCCAACCTGAGCCTCGCCCTCTCGGCCGCCGCCGCCAGCGCCGAAGACAGCGCGTGCCTCCCTCCGTAGCCCAGGGCGAACAGCAGCGCCGAGAGGGCACCCAGGGCGAAGGAGAGGGCCAGGGCGAGGGCGACGACGAGGGAGAGAGAGGAAGAGGAAGAAGAAGAGGAGGAGGAGGAGGAGGAGGACGGCGACGACGAAGAGAGCCGCAGCAGCGCCGCCGAGGAGAGCGCCGCGGCGGCCAGCAGGCACCCCAGCGAGGCGAGCCCCGCGGCGCCGGCCGAGGCCGCGGCCCTGAGGGCCCCGGCCTCGACGAGCTGGACGGCGGCGGCGAGGGGGTCCTCGAGCCCGCCGGCGTTGCCGCCGCCGCTGCCGCCCTCGCTGCCCTCGCCGCCGCCCCGGGCTCCCTCGAGGCCCCCCACCTCGGAGAGGGGCGGACGCAGCTCGAAGACGACCTCCACCCCGGCGTGGTCACTCAGCCGCCTCCCGGACGCGGCGTCCCGCTCGAGCGCTATCCGCGCCGAGACGGGGAGCAGCCTCGCCGCGGCGGAGAAGGACCAGACGACGTCCAGCCTCGCCGGCCGCCTGCCCGCGCCCGCGGTCGCCGCGCTTCGCGGGCCCGCCGCCCCGCGCAGCGGCCGGTTCGCGGTCGCGCCGCCCCAGCGGTCCCTGCCCGCGGTCGCCGCCGCCCCCTCGTCGCCGCCGCCTCCGAGGGGCCCGTCTGCTGCCTCCCTCGCCGCTTCCCTCGCCTCCAAAAAGGCCCAGGCGTCCCCGAGGGGCGCGTCCTCCGCCTCCGTCGCCGGAGAAGAAGAAGAAGAATAAGAAGAAGAGGAAGACGAGGCCCCCGGGGAAGGGGAGAACCTCGACAGCCTCCGCAGCAGCGCCGCCTCGAGCGACCGCGGCGGCGCGTTGAGGTCCCCGCAGAGCAGCGCGTACCGCGCGCGCGACGCCGCGGCGAAGCCCTCGACGGCCTCGGCGAGCGCCAGGGTCTGCGCGAGGCGGATGGGGCCGTTGGCGTCGCTCGGGGCCACGAACCCCGCCCCGCTCCGAAGGGGGGCTCGCCTCCTCTCCTCCGCCGCCGAGGACGGCGGCGGCGGCGACGCCCTGCCGCCTCGGCCGCTGGCGGCGGCGGCGGCGGCTGCCGCCGCTCTCTCTGTTCCCTCGGGCGGCTCCTCGTGCGCGTCCCTGTACGCCGCGGCGAGGTGGGTGTTGGCCACGACGAGGATTTCTCGCTGGTAAGAGGGCGGGCGGGGAAGAGAGGAAGGAGCGAAGCCTCCAGCTCGGCCGTTGCCGGAGCCGGCGCCGGCGCCTGCACCGCCGCCCCTCGCCGCAACGCGCCCCCCCCTTTTCCTGCCCCCCGCCGCCGCCGCCCTCCCCGCCCCCGCCCCGCTGCTCACGTCCAGCGCCACGCACCCTACGCCCTTCCCTGCCACGCCGTCTCCCTGCAGCACCGCCAGCGGGTCCCCGGCCGCCGCGAACGCGCCGAAGCGGGCGCCGACGATCGGGAACGCCGAGAGCGTCAGCAGCCCCGAGCCAAAGGCGCCGCTGCGGAAGTGGTGCGAGTGGACAAGGTGGCCCCCGAGGGCGGCGCGGGCGGCGATGGAGCGGGCGTCGGAGGCGCACCAGACCTCCTGGAGGCAGACGACGTCCGGAGGAGGCGGGGAAGGGGCAGCGGGAGCGGGGGCGGGAGCGGAGGAGGAGGAGGAAGAAGACGGGGTGGAGGCAACCGACGCCGAAGACCATTCCATCAGCGCCCGGCCGATGCCCTCGACGCGCTCCCTCCGCCGCCTCGACGCGGGGAAAAGCAGGCCCCAGCAGTTGAGGGTGACAACCTTAATCCGCCTGCATGATTGCTGCTGCTGCTGAAGAGGAGCGAGAGGAGGAGGGAGGACGTCGACGACCGTCGGCGAGAGCTCAATGGTCGAGCGCCTCCTCGTCGCGGGCATCGCGAGGTTTTTCTCCTTTTTTTCCCCCGTTCTGATTTTTTCTCGCTCGCACTCGCGGCTTCCCTCTCGCTCCAAAAGACGACGACGGCGACCAAAAGAAAGGCGGCGGCGGCAACAGGAACGAGAGAGACAGGAAACGCATCGCACCTCCTTTGATCCTCTCCAACCCCTCCTGCTCCCTCTCTCCGCGCCGCGGACCGAAGGAAATACGCCCTCCGAGGCCCAAGCGAGGACAGAGGAGAGCGAGCAGAGAAGGCGCGCTAGCGTAGCCGTTTTCCCATCTTCTCTCCTTCGTCGAAATCGGCCAAGCCAAAACTCAATCAAAGAGAGAGTCAGCAAGTTTTCTTCTTCGTCTTTTCTCTTTCCTTTCTCTGCTCCTCTTCGAGAACAGATGGACGAGGCCAGGCTCCGCGGCCTGCGCGTCGAGACGCAGGTGCAGCCAGGCAGGACAGGTACGGGGAGAAGGGAGAGAGAAGAGAGGAGGAAGAGAAGAAAGGGAATCGAGAAGAGAGAGAGAGGCTTGGATTGAGAAAGAGAGAGAGAGAGGAGGCCGAGGCAAGGCCGACGACGCTCCGAGGGCCTCTCTCTTTTTCTTTTTGCTCATCACCTCCGTTTTTCCCCCTTCGACCCCCCCCCCCCGCCGTGCCAAAAACAACCATCTTCTAGGAATGTCCCCGACGGCCTCCCCCTCCCTCTCCCCGCGGGGACCCACTGCCTACGGTCCCGCGATGGCAAACGCCGCCGCGGCTGCCGCGGCTGCGGCTGCGGCGACGGCTGCGGCAGCGGGAACGAGCGGCAAGGACGGCGGCGGCGGCGGCGGCGGAGGGGGCGGCGGTGGCGGCCAGGCGCGCTTCCCGTGCTCCAAGATGAAGCTCGACAACCTCTTTCTGCAGTGGCTGGCCCTGCCCGAGTCGCAGGCGCTCGTGCTGCACCTGCTCGAGGAGGCGAAGGCGGGGAGGCCGCTGGCGGCCCCCGGCGCGGGCGGCGGAGGCGGCGGCGCCTCGCACCAGGGCTCGGCGGCCGCGGCCGCGGCGGCCTCGGCGGCGGCGGCGGCGGCGGCGGGCACGGCGGCGGCTCCCCACCCCGCCCCGATAGTGACCTCCTCCTGGGCAGCGACGCCCGCTGGCGGCGTCGCCGCCCCCTCGCCGATGAGCCCGCAGACGGCGGCGGCGCTCTTCTCGAGCCCCCCGCCGCTGAGCCCGCTCAAGGGGCGCGCGGGGTCGGGCGGGTCGCCGACCGCGTCGCCCTTTGGCTCCCCCGGCGGCGGCGGCGGGGGGAGGCACCCTCCCAGCGGGGGATTTGGGGGCCCTGGAACGACGCCCCCGAGCAGCGGAGAGGCCGGGGCGCTCGCGCAAGCTGCGGAGACCGCGGCGGGAGACGGGGCGGAGGCGATGGCGACGGCCGGCCCGGGCTCCTCGCCGCCGCCGGGGCGCGGCGCGGGCGAGGCCGGGGGGCTCGCGGCAGTCGCGGCCCCTCCTGTCCCTCCCTCGAGCGCCGCCCTCATCCCGCGCTTCTTTTTTCCCGGAGGAGGGCCTCCCCCGCCACCACAGGTCCTGTCGGCGAGGGCGCAAGCGTTCGAGGCGCTGCTGGCCGGGGGGGGCAGCGACGGAGGTGCGTCTCGGATTTTTTTTTCCCCGCGTTTCTTCTTCTTCCTTTTTTTCATTCTTCGAGGCCCAAAAAAGGGGGGGTGGGGGGGGAGGGGGGATACTCGCCTTTTTTTCTTCGTCTTCTTCTTCACCTTTTTTCCCCCTCTCCCTCAAAACCATACACTCCTAAAAAACGCGACAGGCGGCCTCACGATCCCGGCCTTCAAGGACCTCATGCGCGACGTCTTCGACCTCCCCTCCGTGCTGGCGTACCCGCTGTTCACGAGGCTCGTCCCGGCAGGGTCGGGCGGCGCCGCGGTGCCCGAGGGCGCGCTGCGGCGGTGGGTCGAGGCGCACGGGGGGCTCGCGGCGGGGCCCGAGACGAGGATGTTTGACATCCTCCGCGGGGAGAGCGGCGGCGGCGGGAGCGGGAGCGGAGGCGGCGGCAACGCGAGCGGCGACGCCGCCGGCGGCGGCCCCTGCTCCCCTTCCTCGCCGTCGTCGCCGTCGGCGTCGGCGTCGTCGTCCGACGTCGTCACGGCAGACGGCCTCAAGGCCCTCCTCGCCGGCGTCCTCCTCTCTCACCCGGGCCTGGAGTTCTTGCAGGACGCACCCGAGTTCCAGGACCGGTACGCGGAGACGGTCATCCACCGGTAAGGAAGGAGAATCTGGAGGAGGAACGTTTTTTTATTTCGCGTCGCCGTTGGTCGGGGGTCGGGAGAAATCGCCGATGGAAAAAAAACGCTCACTTTTTTTAATCTTTTCGATTTGGCGGGAAAAAACGAAACAGGATCTTCTACGCGATGGACCGCTGCGGCTACGGCTCCGTCTCGAACGCCCTGGCGTCCTCCTCGGGCGAAGGGGGCGGAGGAGGAGGCGGCTCGGCGGGGTCGTCGTCGGGAGGGAGGCTGCGCCGCTCGGACGTGCGGAGGGGTGAGTCAAATTTTCCATCATTCGTTTTTCGGGTCGAGGTCTTTCGCGACGACCGGAAGAAAAACACTCAAAATCTTCCTTCTCTCTTTTCATTCCTCAGGCCGCCTCCTCGCGGCCCTCCGCGCGCTTGACGCCGAGGACGACGTCAACCGCGTGACGGCCTACTTCAGCTACGAGCACTTCTACGTCATCTACTGCAAGTTCTGGGTGAGAAGATTCTAAGTTTTTTCTCGTCAACGAGCTAGTTTTTCAATGAGAAAACACTCACTTTTTTCCTTTTCTTCAAAAAAAACTCAAAACAGGAGCTCGACGCCGACCACGACTTCCTGCTGTCGAAGGAGGACCTCCTCCGCTACGGCAACCACTGCCTGACCTACCGCGTCGTCGACCGGATCTTCGCGCAGGCTCCAAGGCCGTTCGCGAGCGGAGTCGACGGGAGGATGTGAGCCTTTTTTGGATTTTGGGCCCTTTTTTTTTTCGAGTTTTTCTCTTTCGAAGCAAAAAAACATTCTCACTCTTTTTTTGATTTCTTTCCCTTTCGGCGAAAAAAAAAACTCGCAAAACAGGTGCTACGAGGACTTTGTCTGGTTCGTGCTGAGCGAAGAAGATAAAGCCTCCGACGTCGCCCTGGGCTACTGGTTCCGGGCCGTCGACGTCGACGGCGACGGTGAGAAGAAAAAATGTTTTGGAACTTGTCTAATTTTTCCGACGAAGGAAAAAAACTCACTTTTTTTCCTCCGTTGCAAAAAACAAAAAAAAACTCCAAAACAGGGATGCTCACCCCGCCCGAGATGCAGTACTTCTACGAGGAGCAGCTCCACCGGATGGAGTGCCTCAGCCAGGAGCCCGTCGCGTTCGCCGACGTGCTCTGCCAGCTGCACGACATGCTGAGCCCCGAGGTAAAGAGGGGAAATTCAAGTATGACTCGTTTGCTTTTTTTATATTTTTTTCTTTCCTGTGCTCTCACGGCGACAAACCCTCGGCCCCGACCTCGAGAAAAAAAAATGTCGCAGAAAGAAGGGGCCTTCACCATGCGCGACCTCCGCCGCCGCCGCTCCCTCGCGGGAACGCTCTTCAACATCCTGTTCAACCTGAACAAGTTCGTGGCGTTCGAGACGCGGGACCCGTTCCTGGTGAGGCAGGAGCGCGAGGAGGCCGCGGCCGTCGCAGCGGCGGCGGGCGGGTCGTGGTCGTCGTCGTCCGAGGCCTCGAGCTCGGGCTCCGGCTCCGGCGGCTCTCCCGGCGGCGCCTCGGCCTACAGCCTGATGGGAGGGGCGGCCGGGGGAGGGGACTGGGACCGGTTCGCGCGGGCAGAGTACGTCCGCCTCGCGATGGAGGAGGAGGGCGGCGGGATGGACGGGCCCGGCGGCGGGGGCGGGGGCGGAGGGATGGGAGGAGGAGGCGACCGGGGGAACAACGACGGATGGGATTCGCTCGAGGCGCCGTTTTGAAAAAAAACTCTTTCTTTTCTGTATGTGTTTCTTTCTCTCTCTCTTTTCTTATTCCCTTGTCCCACCCGCGTTGGAAGAAAGAGAGAGAGAGAAAGGATTGTCTTCATCAGTGTGTCACAGTCAAAAAAGCCCCGGGAGAAAAAATCTTCGAAAAAAAGGGTAGTGCGGGATTTTTTTTCATTTTTTTTTCAATTTCAATTTTCGTTTTCGTTTTTTCCTCAAAAAAACTCCCTCTCACTTAATCAGCCGGCGCTCCCCCGTCGCCAGCTCAACGATCGACGCCCTGAGCGCGCCGTCGTCCACGTGCGAGTCGAGGTAGCTCGTGAACCGCCGAGCGAGCCGCCCCGAGGCGAGGGCTTTGCGGCGCTCCTCGAGGGAAGCCATCTTCAGGGCGAACGCGAGGCGCTCGGCGGCGGCGGGCGCCGGGGCCAGCGGCGCGCCGCCGTCGGCGGCAAGGACAGCCGCCGTCGCCAGCGACGCCTCCGCTGCGGCGGCGGCGGACAGGGAACTGGAAAGAGAGCTCCGCGAAGAGAAGCCTCCCCCGAGCTTGCGCACGAGGAGGCTGGCGGCGGCGGCGGAGGGCCAGCCTCTGGCAGCTGCGGCCGCCGCGACGCCGTCGGCCGACCTCGACGCCGCCTCGGCGGCCTCGGCCGCCGCCTCGAGGGTCCCTTCCTCCTCCTCCCCCTCCTCCTCCCTTCCCTCCGCCCCCTCCTCCGCCGCGGCCTCCCCGACTGCCCTCCTGTAGTGCAGCTGCGCCTCGAGCAGGGCCCTCCGCAGGTCCCCGCGCGCCGCGGCGCCGCTCGCGACGGCCGCGGCGGCGGCCGCGGCCCCGCCGTCCCGCGCGCCCGCGGCGACCGCCGCGCCGCGGACGACGGCGAGGAGCTCGAGCGGGGCCGACGACGGCGAGGGCGAGAAGTCGAACCGCGCCGAGACCCCTGCCGCGAGCCCGGGAGGCGGGGCGCAGCTCTGCGGCGGCGGGCGGGGGAGGGGGAGAGCGCCGGAGGAGGAGGAGGAGGAGGAGGAGGAGGCGCCGGAGGAGGAGGCGAGGAGGAGGGCTGCCGCCCGCTCGTCGTCGTCTGCTCCGCCGCCGCCTCCGAAGCCGAAGCCGCCGGCGCCGGAGAGCAGCAGCACCGGCCTCTTCGAGGACGCGCACAGGCCCGCCAGCGCACTCGCGTAGCCCGGGTCGGCCTCGGCGAGGACGTCGGCGTCCTCGAAGACGATGACAGAGCCGCGGGTGACGGGAGGGAGGGAGGAAGAAGGGGCGGCCTGAAGCTGCTGCTGCTGCTGCTTGCCCCCGCCCCTGCCCCTCGGAGAGAGCGACGGCGAGCGGCGCTTGGCCGCCGCCGCCGCCGCCGTCGGCTGCCGCAGCAGCTCGCCCAGGAGGTTTCCGCCCCCGGCGCCCCCCCCGCTCCCCCCCCCTCCCCCTCCCCGGCTCAGCCTCGTGCTCTGCGTCGCCTCGCCCACGAGCTTCGACAGGGCCAGCCCGCTCCTCGCGAGGCTCCCGGCGTTGACCTCTATGGCCTCGAGCCCGAGCTCCTCGGCCGCCGCCGCGACGGCCGCGGACTTGCCGCTCCCGGGGGGCCCGCACAGCCAGGCGGCGCCGCCGCTGCGCGCCGCGGCGGACGCGTCGAGCAGGGCGGCGAGGCGGGCCGGGGTTCTGAGCCCCGAGGGGTCGGGCTGGGAGGCGGTGAGCGACCAGGCGTCCCCGCCGTCGAGGGGGTCGCCGCCGCCGCCGCCGCCGCCGCCGCCGCCGTCGTCGTCAGAGGAGGAGTCGCGGCCTCCGCCCCTGCGCCTCTTGCCTGCCCCGGCCCTCTTCCTCTTCCCGGGCGAGCCCCCCCCCGGGAGCGAAGCGGCGCCGGCGGCGGCGGCGGCGGCGGCGGCGCCGGCGCCGGCGGCGGCGGCGGCGGGCGGCCTCCACCTGCGGAGCCACTCCACCAGGGCGCCCCCGGCCGAGGCCGCGGCGCCGCCCGAGAGGAGGCTCGCCCTGCTCGGGCGGAACCGCGCAGGCCAGGCCAGCGAGCCCGCGGCGGCGGGCGCGGCGGCGGCGGCGGCGGCGGCGGCGGCGGCGGCGGCAGGAGAAGGAGAGCGAGAAGGGGAACGA
>Ga0315285_10009093_pt1 | contig 10170 bp, 9 predicted proteins | sample YL17G09_36_MG_FD_203698 | JGI IMG/M metagenome (GOLD analysis project Ga0315285, IMG submission 203698) | Sediment microbial communities from Yellowstone Lake, YNP, Wyoming, USA - YL17G09_36 | ecosystem: Environmental > Aquatic > Freshwater > Lake > Sediment | place: USA: Wyoming | collected... | reverse complement strand
TGCACGGAGCGCTGTCGACATGGCGTCGCGGCGACGCACCTCGCCAGCGGAGGCAGATCGAGGAACCTCATCGTCAGTAGAGAGGAAGAGAGAACGAGAGAGAGAACGGAAATCGAAAAAAGTGATTTGCTACCTTTTTCCCCCCCTTTTCCGCGCTCGCTCATACTGCCCTCTCGATCGCCCTTGCTCACTTCTTCTTCTCTCTCCTCTCTTCTGCTCTCTTTCGATTAAATTCACACTTGATCTTCTCTTTCGCCTTCTTCTTCCTCGTCGGATTCTCCTCGCTGCAACCGACTTTCCTCGCACGCGGTCCACGCCGGTGGCTGCTCTCTCTTCCAGTCAGATTCTGAAAAGAAAAACAATGTTCGCCGCCTTCGGCTTCGGCGGCGGCGGCTCCACGTTCTCGGCTACGTATCGCGTGTACCCAGTCTCGTTCCTCGAGAAGGAGAGCGCCGAGCGGGGGGACAAGCTCATCCTCCCTCCGTCGGCGCTCGACAGGCTCGGTGAGAGCAAAGAAGAAGAGTTTTTTTTCAATGCTTTTTCATTCTGCTCTGTGCCTTGTGTCTTTTTTCGTTTTTTGTTGTGCCTCTGCTGGCTCCAAACCAAAGGGTCTCATGAAGAGGTCGAGGAGAGATCTTCAGCAGCTCTGAGGAGGAAGAAACGACGAAAGAGACAAGGCGGGGAAGAGAGAGAGAGAAGAAAGAGAGCAAACATTCTTCGCCGCTGTCTCTCTCTCTCCCTCACGTTTTCTCGACCCCTACCTCCATCGAAAAAAAACAAAAAATAGCGTCCCTCCACATCGAGTACCCCATGCTCTTCCGCGCCGAGAACCGCTCCGCGGCGCGCTCCACGCACTGCGGCGTGCTCGAGTTCGTCGCCGACGAGGGAGCTTGCTACATGCCGTGGTGGATGATGCAGAACCTGGCCCTGGGCGAAGGTGAGAAGATTTTTCCCCGTTTTTTGTTTAATTTCTTCGCCTCCTTTCCTTCTTCCTCTCTATTTCTCTCCTTTTCTTCTTCTCTTCCTTTCTCTCTTGTTGCACGCTCTCTTTCTTGTTCTCCCGCCTCTAAGAGAGAGGAACGAAACTTTCATATCCTGTCCTTCCTTTCGTCAGAGAAGAAGAGCGAGCGAAAGAGAGAGAGAGAGAGAGATTGGTGTCGCTCTCCAGCTCACTTTCTTTTCTTCCCCCCCAAAAACTCGACTTAAAAAAACGACCAGGCGACCTCGTCTCCATCTCGTCTGCCTCGCTCCCAAAGGGCACCTTTGTCAAGCTCCGCCCGCACACCTCCGACTTCCTCGACATCTCCAACCCGCGTGCCGTGCTCGAGACCACGCTGCGCGGGTACTCGTGTTTGACCGTGGGAGACGCGATCTGCCTCCATTACAACGCCAAGCGGTACTACATCGACGTAATCGAGGCGAGGCCCGCAAACGCGGTTTCGGTCATTGAAACAGACTGCGAGGTGGACTTTGCGCCGCCGCTGGACTATGTGGAGCCGGTCTATGCGCCGAGGGGCGAAGGCGCGGGGGGAGCGGTGGGAGCGGGGAGCGGAGGCGCCGGAGGCGAGGCCGTCGGCCCTATGGCGGACGCTTCCGCGGCAGCAGCAGCAGCGGGGGCTCCCTCGACTTCCGGAGCGGGAGCAGCAGCAGCAGGAGAAGCTCCCGCAGCAGCAGCATCAGGGGCGGAAGAGAAGCAGGAGCCGGCCTTCGTGCCCTTTGTCGGACCCGGGAGGCGCCTTGACGGCAAGCCAGCGGCGGCAACGGCGGCGCCTCCGCCCTCCTCCTCCTCCGCTCCTCCGCCGTCGTCGGCCCCGGTCGCCGTCCCCGCTCGCCCCTCCGCTGCCGGAGGCGCGGGCGCTTCGGGCTCCGTCGGCGGAGGGGGCTCCTCGGCCTCGGGCTCGGCGCGGGCGCAGGGCACGGTGGTCTTCGGCGGCGGCAACAGACTCCTGGCGAAGCAGCAGCAAGAGAAAAAGCCCGGAGGTGCTGCTGCCGCCAATGCGGCGGCGCCGCCGGCGGAGGAGAAAAAGGACAGCGCCCCCTCTTTCGAGGCGTTCAAGGGCAAAGGGAGGTCTCTGCGAGACTAGGGGAATATGAAAAACAGAACGAGTTGTATCGCAAAACACAACGGGGGGACTGACAACGGGGGGAGTGCAATAGAAAACACTTGGAAAAAAAATGGATTCTTTCCTCTTTCTATCCCACTCGTCTTCTCTTTCTCTCTTTTTCTCGATCTCACACGCGCCCGTCGAAGCCGTCGCCAAAGCCTGTAGAGTGCTTGAAGAAAAAAAGATCGAAGAGGTGAGTTTTCCTTTTTCTTCTTTTTTCGAGGTTTCCATCAAAACCTCGACCTCCAACCCGGTATCGAAAACAACAACAACAAACTCGCCTTTGAACACGCCCTCCATCGGAGGGAGCTGCGCCGCGAACGCGGCCCAGGGCGGGGACCCGCTGCCGCTCGCTCGGACGCGCCCGTCGATGCGGAGCCCGACTGAGAAAATATGGTTTTTAAATGGCGGAGGAAGAAGAAGAAGGGGGGGGCGGGGCGGCAGAGTTTTTGTTTTTCCTTTCAAGTTTCCGCGCCAGAGCTCGAAACTCCCAACCTTGGCCCGAAGAAAAAAAACTCTTCTTCTTTCTCTCACCGTAAAGCCCGTTCCGGATCTTGGCGTTGTTGGCTAGCTTCGCCTGCTGCTCAAACCACGCCCTCCAGGCCGCGGAGTCCAGGGCCTGCGCCTTCCAGCGGAGGTCGCCCTTGGCGTTGTCGCTCGAAGGAGCAGAGGAAGAAGAGGAAGCCTCCCCTCCGCTCCCAGCCCGGTCGTCGCCAGCGCCGTCGAGGAACGGGGCGGGCACGATCAGCACCCCGCGCGACTCGAGCTGCTCGCGCAGCGGCTCCGCAGCGGCCACGGCGGCCTCGACCTGCGCCTGCGTCCCAAAGACGATCACCGGGCGAGCGAACCCGCGGAGGCTCGCCAGCCTCCGCCGCGCGCCCGTCGAGAGCCTGAGCCGCAGCGCTCCGAGGTCGGCCTCCCTTTGCAACCGCGCGATCTGCTTCTCGCGCGCCGCCCAGTCCCGCGAGAACAGGAAGGCAAACAGCCCGACGGCGCCGAGGTCGACCGCGAGCGAGGTGGCGGCGTCGGCGAGCGCGATCCCCCCCGTGTCGCCGTTCCGGGCCCGGAGGAAAGCTCCCAGGACCTGGGTGGCGGCGATGGCCGCGCCGACGGAGGCCGACCCCGCGAAGAACCCGAAGAGCACCAGCCGCACGGTGCGGAAGGGGGCCTCGACCTCGGAGCGGATGCGGACGTCGATGTCTCCCGGGGACCCCGGGGGCGGGGGGGCGCCGCCGCCGCCGCCGCCGCCTCGGGAAGGGGCTGCCCCGGCCGGGGCGAGGGCCAGGAGGCCACGACGACGGCGCCGCCGTGGGAAGAGCCGAGGCCGAGGAGTCGCCGGCGTCGTCGAATGTCGCGCCATCGCCTGCGGCTGCTGCTGCTCTCTCCGAGGAGCTGGCTGCTGCGATCCCCGCGCGTTCGCGCAGGCCGGAACGAAGGAGGCGCACGAGCGCATCGGGGCCGACGCGATCATCGGTGCGCGCTGGCGAGAGAGAGAGAGAGAGAGAGAGAGAGAGGAGAGAGAGACGGAGCAGGAGGCAGAAAGAGCAAAAAAACAAGCTCTCGATGGATGCAGCAAAAAAAGTGAGAGTGAGAAGAAAGAGTCGCTCTCCGAAGCTCTTTCTTCTCCAAGCATCACAACGAGACTCAAGCAAGTCTCTCGCTTCCAACTTCCTTCTTCTTCGAGCGCTTCGGGCCGACTCCTGACCCTGCGAACCACCCGAGCGCGCTCAAAGGTATGTCAAGGGCTTGCTCGATCGGCTCATGGGCGTACGATGCGGGCGGCGAGGCGAGGCGGGTAGAATCTCTCTGAGAAAGAAAAAGAAAAACCATGGCGGCAGAGAGAGAGATGCCTCGCCTTTTTTCGCTTCGGACTGTGCCACGAAGACCCCTATGCTTCTCGCCTTTTTCCTTCGATGGCAAAGAAAGTCGTCGAAAGAGGCCTCTCGGGAGGGACGAAAGGGACGAAAGAGGCGAGATGGCGAAACGCGAGAGCGATGAAAGCAACATTGGTTTCGCTGCGCCGCCATCGTCGTCTTCTCGTTCCCCAAGAAAAAAATGTTGTGCTTCCCAGAAATGTAGGCGCCAATCTCCCCCCTCGCGAGCCTCGATCGATCACCCCGCCCATGTGGGGAGAGACCGATGACGTCTCTGAGCCCAAGAGGGGTGCATCAGGGAAAGAGAGGGGGCGAAGAGAAAGAATCGAGCAAGCCGCATGTCCCTCGAAACCCTGGGCTCTGCGGCGAGTTCGTTGTCGCCGCGCGGAGAGCGAAAAGAAAAAGAAAAGAACCCGCCGCCACTGCCACCTTGCCTATCTCTCCTCGAAACTCCTCCTCGCCACACCCATCGCTCACGCCCTGTCTCCGACGTCTTGAACCCATCGCATCGAAATAAAAAACAGGCATCGCTGCTCTGCTGTTCTTCGATCGGCCTGTTTCCCCCCAAAAAAAAAACGCGGGGACAGAGAGAAGCAGAGAGACAGAGACTTTTTTTTTTGCTTCTGCTCTCCCAAAAACTCAACAACAAAAAATGGACCCCGCCCCCTTCCCAATGGAGGCCGATGCCGACGCCGGGGCCGCCGTGACCCTCTCGGCCGCCCCCTCGAAGGCCCTCGACGTTTCTTCTGCGGTGATGGAAACGGAAGCGATGGCGGTGGAGACGGAAGCGACCAAAGTGATGGCAGTGGCCGTTGGTGCTGCCGCCGCTGCCGCCGCTCCCGCCCTCCCCCCCAACGACGCGGCATGCACGATCGTCTCCTCCTCCCCCGTGCGCGTCGCCGCCGCCGCTTTCTATGCCGCCGCCGCCGCAGCAGCAGCAGCAGCGCCGATCGCCGCGGAGCGAGAGGCCATGCCTGCCGCGACAGCGCCGACGGCGACGACAGCCGCGACGACCACGACCGCGCACGCCACCAACACCAACTATTGCCTCAAGTCCTGCGGCAACTGCGGCACCTCCAACACCCCGTTATGGCGCCGGGACCGGCCCACGGGCATCGACTACTGCAACGCCTGCGGCATCTACTTCAAGAACCACGGGAAGCACCGCCCGGCGGCCCTGGTCCTCGCGCCGCAGCGGACGCTCTCGGCCGTCTCGGCGGCCGAGGTCGCCGCCGCGGTCGCTGCCGCCGCCGCTGGTTATTCCGCCGACGGCAGCAATAACGCAGGCTTCGCGTCTGCCGCCGGGGCCGCGGCCGCCTCGATCGCCGCCGCTGCCGTCGCAAGGATCAGCGCCGGAGGAGGAGGAGGAGGAGGAGACCACGCGGGCAACTACAACAGCAGCGCCAGCGGCCGCCGCTCGCAGCGCCCGCGCAGGCCGCGCGAGTGGGGTCCCTCGGTCGTTGTCTCCGAGAGCGAGCTCGAGGGGGCGCTGCGCGACTTTTACCCGCACGGGACGGACGGCGCCGCTGCCGCTTCCGGCTTTGCCGCTGCCGCCGTTGCTGCTGGACAGCAGCCGCCGTCGTCGTATTTTGCTGCTGGAGGAGCAGCAGCCCCTGCGGCTCAGGCCCAGTCTGCCGCCGCTGCCGCCGCTGCCCAGCACAGGGCGCGCCTCGAGAGCGGCGCCAGGGCGGGATCCTGCCCCCCCTCGCACCAGCTCTCGGCCCTCACGGCGCAGCTCCTCCGGCGCGGCTCCTCGATGGGAAACGTCACCCTGTGGCCGCCGCCGCACCACCAGCACGACGAGGCCTCGGCCGAGAGGGCGCGCGCGAGGCTGATCGGGAGCCTGCTGAGCTCGGGGTCGGGCGGAGCTGGTGTGGCTGGAGGAGGGGGAGGAGAAGGAGGCGCGGCGGCGGCCAAGGCTGCTGCGCCGGTGGCGGCGACGACCTCCGCTGCTGCTGGTGCTGCTCAGGCCGCTGCCGCTGCTCCCGACAGGGCTGCCCGCCCGGACTCGGCCCTCGCGGTCGAGACGCTGCGCGGGCTCAGGGCCGCCGCCGCCGCGGCGGGATGGGCGTGGTCTCCCTCCCCTTCGAGCTCCCCGCGCGGAGGAGCGGGAGGAGGGGCCCCGTCGGCGGCGGGGGCGGCCGGCGGCGAGACCGGGGCGCACAGGGCGGGCAAGCAGCAGCACCAACAGCAGCAGCCTCGAAACGGCCCTCAGGCGACCCTCAAGCGCAACGGCAGCGGCAGCGTCGGCGGCTCCTTCGACCGGTCGGGATCCGGCGAGTTTGGGCCCAACACGACGGGCGCCGCCGGGATCGGCGGGGGAGGCAGGCCCAAGTCGCTGCTCGGGAGGCCGTCGGCCACCGGAGGAAGCGGAGCGGCCGCGGCGGGAACATCCACTTCCTCCTCCCACCGCCACTCCTCCTCCTCCTCCCTCGACGGCACCACCTGCGACAACTGCTCCACCTCCAACACCCCGCTCTGGAGGAAGGACCGCGTGACGGGATCCGTCCTGTGCAACGCCTGCGGCATCTACCTCAAGACACACGGCAGGGCGCGGCCAGTGCTCTCGGGCCCGGGGCAGCAGGGGCCCGGCGGGGTCCGGGCGGCGGGCGCCGCGGCGAGGGCCGCGGAGGCGGCCGCGGCCGCGGCGAGGGCCGGGCTGCCGCCGCCGCCCGTGCCTCCGAGCGTGCTGCGGAGGCAGCAGGGGCTGAGCGGGAGCGGGGGCGCGGGGGCGAAGAGGCAGAGGGGCGGCAGCGGCGAAGGGGGAGGAGGAGGGATGAGCGGCGACGGTGGCAACGGCGGCGGCGCGGCGAGGGCGGCCGCCAAGGCTGCGGCCGAAGCCGCGAAAGCTGCTGCTGCTGCTTCTGCTGCTACTGCTGCCCCTTCCTCGATGCCGCAGCAGCAGCAGCCTCCGGCGAGCAGCGCCGCGGACGCGGCGGCCTACCTCTCGACGATCCTCACTCGCGTCGTCGGCGGCGGAGGAGGAGCGGCCGCAGCAGCAACCACAGTTGCCCCTGCCGCTGCTCCCGCCCCGTGCTTCCCGGTCTCGGCGTTCACCACCTCCCCTTCGAGGCGCGCCGCCCTGGCGGTGGTGCCCCCCGCGAACGGGGGAGAGGGCGCGAACGACGGAGAGGGAGGGGGCAAGGCGGCGGCGGCGGCCGGGGTCCGGCTGTTCTCTGGCGAGCTCGCCCACGCGGCCGGGGACAAGGGCGCAGCCTCCGCCGCCGCCCCTGCCCCTGCCGCCTCCGCAGCAGCTCCTGGGAGCAACAATGTGCATCAATCCTAGCTAAAGAGAAATGGAGAGAAACAAGAGAGAAGGTAAGAGAAAAAAAGAAAAATAACTGGAGAGAAAGAGAACCTTCCCGCACAAAAAAAGAAAATTGTCCCAAAGAAACGGAGGATGCTCCTCACTCGTAAACTTGACATCACTGTGAACCACGACAACAAAGAAAAAGTCGAGAACTTGCCTTGAAAAAACGGGGGAATGAATGAGTTTACAAGTAAAGGTTTTTTCCCGTCTTTTTTTCTCACGCCTCGACCCCGGACGCCCTCAGTCCTCCTCCATCTCCTCCTTCCCCCTTCTTCCCGAGAGCAGCAGCAGCAGCCGCCCTCTCCGCCCCGAGCCTCGCGGGCCTCCCGGCCCTACACGCCGGGCACGGGAAACCTCCGGGCCTCTCGGGGGGGCTCACAAACATCAGGAGCTGCTTGGCGGCCTCCTTGCCGACGGAGAGGAGGGGGGCAAGAGGAGACGATGGCGGAAGCGGCGGCGAGGTCTCCTCTTCGCCGCCGCCGGCCGCGGCGGCGGCGGCGCTGCCGCTCCCGCACACGGCGGCGACGCGGGCTCGCACCTCGTCCCTGCTCGCCCGCGGGGGAGCCGGGCAGCCGCAGGGGCGGCGCGAAACAAGGGCAGGGCAGCTTCCCCCTCCGCCGCCGCCGCCGCCGCCAAACGCTCTCACGAGCTCGGCCCTCGGGAGCGGGGCGGAGAAGCACGCGAGCAGCACGGCCGCGGCGGCCGTGGCGGCGTTCTCGTTTCCGCTCTCTCCGTCGTCGCCGCCGGTCAGGAGCACGGTCCCTCCCCGGAGCAGGTGCGCCGAGGCGAACGCCACGACAGAGGGCAGGGCCTCGAGGAGCCCGAGCTTCCTCCTCGCGGGGACTGGGGCGCGGAAGAAGCAGACGAGGGAGGAGGCGGGGGACGGAGGGGGAGGGGCGCCGTCGCTGTCGCCGTCGCAGTCGCGGTCGCCGCCGGAGCCGGAGCCGGAGCCGAGGACGACGACAGCGGGGGCGACCCCGTCTTCGCTCTCGAAGAGCGGCAATGCCGAAGGCGAGCGGCAGAGGGCCGCTGCTGCTGCGGCGGCGTTCCCGACGGCGAGCCGGGTGCCGCAGACGAAGGTCCAGGAGGCGGGCGAGGCGCCCGGCGCCGCGCTCGCCGCGCCCCCTCCCTGCCACTCCTCCCCCTCCCTCCTCCCCCTCGCGAGGAGCAGCTCCTCCGCGGCCTTCTCGAATCCCCAGGGCCCCCTCGAGAGCAGCTCGCCACGGTGGGACCAGAACAGCCGCGCCGAGAGGCCCCGGCTCCACCCCTCCTCGTCGTCGCCGCCGCCGGGCTCGTAGTCGAACGAGACGTCGAAGCAGCCGTGGGCCGGGTGCGGCGGAGCGCCCGCCGCCCCCTGCTCGCCCTTCGGGGGGACGCCGGTGCCGCACCCGCACGAGACGGTGGCGCGGCGCGCGGAGGGGTTCGAGGCCGAGAAGAGGTAGAGAGCCGTCGTCGCCGTCGCCACTGCTCTGGCTTCCTCTCCCTCTCCTCCTCTGGCGTGAATGACCTCGAAGTCCATACGCCCTCCCGTCGCCTCTTCTCCTCCTCCTCCTCTTTTTTCCCCTCCTCCTCCCCTCCGCGCGATCCACACGGGGAGCAGCGGCCTTTCGGAGAGGTCCCTGGCGAACGCGGACAGGTCCACGCCCGTCGAGAGCAGCAGCCGAGCCCAGCCCTCGATCCGCTCCCCGACCTTGGACCGCTCAGAGGCCGGCACCCAGGGAGGCATCAGCAAGATGCCTCCTCCTCCCTTCTCTCGCTCTTTCTCCTCCCCTGCTTCGCCCTCTTCGGTCCAGATCCTGCAAGCACGGTTCACGACGGCGGCCCAGATCGGAATCGTCCTCGAGAGCGCGTCGGGGAAGCGTTTTCCTTTCCGAGTTGCGTCGACGACGACAGCGCCCCCGCCCCCTCCTCTCGCCGCGGCGGCAGCGGCAGCAGCGACGCCGAGGTTGAGCCTCGAGAGCGGGAAAGAGCCGCCGGCTCCCCCCGCTGCCGCGGCGTGACCGTCCGTCGACTTGAAGCGGCACAGCCGGACTGCTCCTCTAGGACCGCCGTTCAAGTCGACGTGCCAAAGCCCGGCGCGGGCGTTGGCAAAGACGGGGAGCGAAGACAGGCAGAGGCCGCCTTCGCCGGGGTAGTCGAGGAATCCGGCGACGGCGACCGCGTCCGCTGCCGCCGACGCCGCCCTGTTGAATGCTTTCGATGTCGTTTTTTTTACTAAGCGACAGACGGAGCCGACCCGTAGCCCACCAGGCGGAGGTATGGCCGCGAGATCGTCGTCATCGTCTGCGGCGGCGGCGTTTGCTTGCATCGGGTGTTTTGGACTCGATGTTTTTCGGCGTTTTTTTAGCCGAAAAGAGTGCGAAGTCTTTTCTGCGGCCGTCGGCACTTACTTTTTCTTCTCTTCTTTTACTCTTGAAAGTAGGCGCCGCTGCTGCCGTGAGCGTGCCGCCTTTTCTCTCTCTCTCATCGCGACAGGAGACGCGCTTTATAGTGCTCCTGCTGTCGAGCCATCGAAAGCAGGCAGGGTCACGCGCGCAAAGGCGGACTAGCAACCGCATCAGAGCCGCGGCCGCCGTCGTCCGTTTTTTTCTTCGTTTTCTTTCAGCGACTCGGCGTCATCTTCTTCTTCGCCTCTTCTCCTCCTGCTTGTTCAAGCATCATCCGTCCTTCAAGATGGACGACAAGATGTTCTCGAACGAGCCCGTCCTCGACATGATGAGGTTCATGACAGGGGTGAGCAGTTGGAACGCAATTGAAAACAAGCGAGATTGAAAAAAGGCCGATGGAACTCCACGACGACGGCTCCCTCTCCTTTCCTTTTTCTCATCTGCTCTCTCCCTCTCTCTCCCCCTCCCTCTCTCCCTCCCTCTCTCTCTCCCCT